>Ga0180007_10000386_pt1 | contig 77186 bp, 67 predicted proteins | sample MM_PC_MetaG_FD_121122 | JGI IMG/M metagenome (GOLD analysis project Ga0180007, IMG submission 121122) | Groundwater microbial communities from the Aspo Hard Rock Laboratory (HRL) deep subsurface site, Sweden - MM_PC_MetaG | ecosystem: Environmental > Aquatic > Deep subsurface > Groundwater... | reverse complement strand
TCCGTCAACCCCAAATCTATCTTTTTTCAAATCCGCTCTGGCGCCCCAGGTGGGCTCGTTCTCAGCGCGGAGATGGTTTATGACCGAAGGAGTCACCCAGGTCAACAACTCTTTTGGATTTGCGAAACTTAACTCCTAACATACTCATATAACGAGCTTATTCGCCGGCACCGGGGCAGCTGAACCAGGGGCCTGGGCCCTTATCATTATATAGGCTTCAGATTGAGACCTCCCCCATTCGCAGTTGCATCCTGAACGGGCCACACCTGCGCCTGGTTCGGCCCCCTTTGTTCCCACATTCAGAGCCACACAAGGGGACCCTCCCCCTCCTTTGAGCGACGATTCAGGCCCATCTGAATCTGCACGCCCACGACCCCGAACAGCAAAGAGCCGGACTTCCATACGGAGGTCCGGCTCTTTGCGATGCGCGTTGGCGGAAAAAGAATCAGCAGACGCCTCCTGGAGACAGGGCCCGGGTGATGAATTGCAGCATGTCGTCATACAACGAGGACGGACTATAGGGGGTCAACAACCGGGTGCGGACCGAACCAACCAGGTTGCAGGAAACAGCTGTCGCGGTTTCCTTGGGAGGCAGGTTCAGGATGGACCCATCCGCGACCCCCTTGGACACGCAATCCTGAAGGAGCGTCAACACGTCACTGAACTTCTCCTCCATGACCTTGCGGTCTTCACGCGTCTTCACATCGCTGTAGGGAGAACAACGAATCAGAACCAGAAAATGCTCACCGGGATCAATGGAAAAAGCCAGATATTCCGCGCAAAACCTCTGCACAGCCTCCAGGCCCGTCCCGGAGCCTTCGATCGCAGCCCTCAACCTGGCCACCAAATGTTCAAGCACATCCAGGCCAGCGGCCATGAACAGCTTTTCCTTGTTACCATAGTGATGGGTCAACAGCCCCAGGGCCACACCGGCCCGCTCCGAGATCTTCTTGAACGTGGTCTCATTGTAACCATGCTCGCCGAAGAGCTCTTTGGCGGCCTGCAGCAGCGATTCCTTCTTGGTCATATTCACCCCACCTCGTTGGAAACACCCCTCGGTTTTCGGGACGGCCACAGCCGACACCAAGGGCTACACTGTTAAACTGTTCAGCCGCACAACGTCAACGACGCAGACGGATGCCCCATGCCTGTGGAGCAAAAAAATCGGCCCCCCGAAGGGGACCGAAGGGACAGGGAGTATCGACAGATAAACCGCCCGAGGAGGGGGACGGCTTGATCCCAAGGAAAGAGCCAGAATGTTCGCCCACCTGGGCCGGTGAGGCCCACATCCCCGGCGGTTTGAACCGCCGGGGATGAGAACCTCCACTGCGTCAACCAACTCTCTGCAAACCCGACGATGCTTTCGTTCAATCTAACCATTGGCGGCCTGCCGTGCCGTCAAAATATGTCGAATTTGTAAGAAGCTGATTGAGCAATCAAACAGCCTTGAGCCCATCTTCAATAAACCCACCTGATATGTCAACTAAAAATTCGACACCATCCCCTACGCCCGTCCAAGCATCTCACACAGTTCACACAACCCTTGGCCTGTGCTAAGATGTCTCAGCTTTCCTACCCTCAGGTGTCGCAAGGAGGAACCGGCATGCCAACCCCAGAACGTAGAACAGAAAAAGAAAGAAGAGCCCGGGATAGGCGCAAAAAAATGATGAGTGAACGCCGCCAGTCCTTCCAGGATCGCCGGTCCATTGCGGACACCCTTGGCGAACTGGAGAGACGGCATGTGCTTGAGCGCCGCACGAACAGCGAACGCCGCAAAGCCCGGAATCGCCGCACGATTGAGAGACGATCAAAATCTTGAGCCCCACGCATCCCCCCCCTCTGCCAATACACGGGCAAAAACACAAGAAAAGCCGCCGCTTCATTTGAAACGGCAGCTTTTCTTGCCAGCAGCCACTCTCTCCCGTTTCCTCGGGATCATGATCATTAGAATTCAAGATGCCTGGGTGTGCGGGGGCAGGGAATGACGTCGCGGATATTTGTCACCCCGGTGACCAGCATCAGCAGCCGTTCAAAACCCATACCAAACCCAGAATGGGGGACGCTGCCGAAGCGCCTCAGGTCCAGGTACCACCAATATTCCTCTTCGGGCAGTCCCAGCTCACGGATGCGGGCCTGCAGCACGTCCAGGCGCTCCTCGCGCTGCGAACCGCCGATGATCTCGCCCACTCGCGGCACTAGCACGTCCATGGCGGCCACGGTCTTGCCGTCGTCGTTCTGACGCATATAGAAGGCTTTGATGCCCTTGGGATAGTCGTAGACGATGACTGGCTTTTTGAAATGCTGCTCCGTCAGATAACGCTCATGCTCGGTCTGCAGGTCGATGCCCCACTCAACCGGGAACTCGAAACGGTCCGCGCCTTTCTTGGTCTTGGCGTTCTTCAGCAGAATCTCGATGGCCTCGGTGTAGGGCAGACGCACGAAAGCGTCGTTCTCGATGGAATCCAGGGTCTGGGTCAGGGTCTTGTCCACCCACTGGGCGAACAGCTCCATGTCCTCGGCGCAATGCTTGCGCAGGTGACGCACCAGAGACTTCAGAAACTGCTCCGCCAGATCCATGTTGCCATGGATGTCGCAAAAACTCATCTCCGGCTCGATCATCCAGAACTCGGCAGCATGCCGAGGGGTGTTGGAGTTTTCGGCTCGGAAGGTCGGCCCAAAGGTGTACACGTCGCCCAGGGACGTGGCGAAGATCTCAGCGGTCAGCTGACCGGACACGGTGAGTGCCGCCTCCTTGCCGAAGAAATCCTGGTCATAGGACTGAGCCCCGGCCAGGGAAGGATCGTGCGTTGTCACACGGAACATCTCGCCCGCGCCCTCGCAGTCCGAGCCGGTGATGATCGGCGAATGCACATAGCGGTAATCCTGGTCACGAAAGAACTGGTGGACGGCAAAGGCCGCCTCGGAACGGATGCGGAACATGGCGCCGAACTTATTGGTGCGAGGACGCAGATGGGCGATGGACCGCAGAAATTCATCGGAATGGCGTTTTTTCTGAAGGGGATAGGTTTCCTGATCCGCCTCGCCGATCAGCCTGAGCGCTTTGGCGCGCACCTCCCACTTCTGGCCCTTACCCAGGGACTCCACCAAGTCGCCGTCAATGGAGACCGCAGCCCCCGTCCCCACCCGGGGCATGTCCTCCCAGCCGGGGAGGCCCTCATCCACAACGGCCTGGATATTCATCAGGCAGGAACCATCATTGATCTCCACAAAGGCGAAGCCCTTGCCCTCGCGCTTGGTGCGAACCCAGCCGTTGATCTGGATGTCTTCCTTGGGCTGGGTGGCCGACAACGCCGCTTTGACCTTGGTGCGCTTCATGAACCTCATCCTCGTTGCAATTTTCAACGGCCCCATTACGGCCGAATGGCGTGCCCTCTCCCGGCTCCGCCCTTGACGGCGGCGGGCTTCTGGGCAAAGTATCCCTGTCGGACCAGCGGGTCATCCCCGCGCCTTTGGTCCGGCTAGGCTGTATCTGATTTTCCAGCGGACCGCCACCACTGTGCAATCCGGTTCAAGGGTTTTTGCAGTGACAAGCTTCCGCCCTGCATGCCGCCGCACAACGGCGACTGCCATACCACAGGGAGTATCATCAATGGGCTTCTTTTCGAAACTCAAATTCTGGCAATCCAAGCATGACTCCGAAGCCCCGGAAGGCGCTTCGGCCCCAGCGTCTCCCAAGGAGGCTACCCAGCCCGGCAGCAGCATCCAGAGCGATACCATTGCGCCATCAACCGCAGCAGTCGAAGCACAGCCCGCCGCCGCACAGCCCACGCCCGATGAACAGCCCACCATGGCCGCAGAGCCCTGGCAGACGGAACTGACCCTGGCTCTGCGCGAAGCCGAACCCCGGCTCTCACAGTGGCTGGCGCTGGTACTGCAAGGCATGGAAGCCAAGGGCCCTGAATTGTGGCAACGCCTTGATTTCCTGTTCCGCGCCCTGGGTGCCCCCGAGGTCGAAGCCTTGGACTTCATCAAGCGCTTCGACGCCTGGCTGACGATGATGGACTACGAGCGAGTCGAGGACTTCCGTTCGGAACTGCAATACCGTCTGGCCCTGGCCCTGGACCTGGAGGACGAGGAGGACGAGCGCTCCCGCCTGTTGCTTAAGCTCTCTGAGGGCCTGGAAAAGACAAAGGACAAGATCACCCGGCGTATCGACGGCCTGCTGTCCGCCCATAACGAGATGGACGAGGAATTTTGGGAAGAGCTGGAAGAGATCCTGCTCATGGCCGACGTGGGCTTTGACGCCACGCACCTGTTGGTGGAAAACCTGCGCGAGCGCGCCCGCAAGGCCGAAACCAAGGATACCGCAGACTTCAAGGGCTTCATGGCCGAGGAACTGGCCGAGGTGTTCAAGGGCGAACGCCGCATCAGCGCCGTGAACCCACCCGAAGTCGTGATGGTCATCGGCGTCAACGGCGTGGGCAAGACCACCACCATCGCCAAGCTGGCCCACCGCGCGCAAATGCAGGGCAAGAAGGTCCTGGTTGCCGCGGGCGACACCTTCCGCGCAGCTGCCATGGAACAGTTGCAGGTTTGGGCCGAGCGCGCCGGCGCCGGATTCTACGGCAAAGGCGAAGGCGCAGACCCCGCAGCCGTGGCCTTTGAAGCCGTGGACTACGCCCTCAAGGAACACTACGACATCATCTTCGTGGACACGGCCGGACGCTTGCACACCAAGGTCAACCTGATGGAAGAGCTGAAAAAAATCAAAAGCGTCCTGGGCAAAAAGCACCCCGGCGCGCCCCACCGTTCCATCCTGGTCGTCGATGCCACCACCGGCCAGAACGCCCTGTCCCAGACGGATCTGTTTTCCAAGGCTGTGGGCGTGGACGAAATCGTACTCACCAAGCTGGACGGCACTGCCAAGGGCGGAGTGGTGGTGGCCATCGCCCTGCAATTCGGCGTACCCATTACCTTTGTGGGACTGGGCGAGCGGATGGAAGACCTGCGACCATTCAACGGACAGGACTTTGCAACAGCCCTTCTGGGATCATAAGCAAGGCAACAGGCCGCCTTTAGGCGGCCTGTCCCTTCCAACACCGTTGATCAACCCACAACAGATACGCCAACCAACCGATAAAACAGTCAATTCCAGATCAATCATTACATTAAATTAATACTTCTACATTTCAATGTTTCATTGTAGCATCGCCCACAATTATGACCTGCCCACAAAACCCCACACAGCACAGTTCTCAGCCTCCATCCTCCCTCCATACCGGAGTGTCTGGTGAATAGATTCTATTCTGCACATCTGCTGATCATCCCGTTGCTCATCGCATTCTGGCTGGCCTTCCTCTCCTTCAACGACCAGCGCACCAAAGACGTGGTGGACGCGTACCTGAATGTCCAGTTGCAGGTGGTGCTCAAAGCCGCCCGTAGCGGCGAAGAACTGTTTCTTAAGGGAGTTGCGCAGGACGATGTCTCCCTGGCGGCCCTGGAAGACCAATTCCTGAACCAGGTGATCCGTCCCATCCTGTTGCTGCACGAATGCAGTGTGTTGGTGACCCGCGACCGGCATATCTTCCACTGCAGCCTGCCAGGATTCCAGTCCAAGTTCATAGGCCGCAGGGTCAACGAACTGTTCGCCGCACAGGAAGCAAAGGGGGCTTCGGGATACTCCCCACTGATCGCCGGAATCCAGGGTGGCACCAAGGGCAGAGCCTCCTTTGTCTGGGGCACGACACTTGGCACGGAACACACGGCCTGGGCCAGTTTTACGACCCTGGGCCAGACATGGACCATCGGCGCGTCAACCCCGGAATCGGCGATCCTCGCCTTTTCAGGCGTACACAACCAGATCCGTCAGGAAACCACCATCATGGCGGCGGTCACGGCCCTATTTCTGCTGCTCATGGGTGTCATGGCCCGCCAGCAAAGGCTCTCGACCCAATACAGGGAAAAGCTGGAGCACACGGTAGGCACCAGGACAGTGGAACTCACAGAAGCCAACCAGCGGCTACGCGTCAACGAAGAAAAATACCGCCTGCTGGTGGAGCACCAGAACGACGTGGTGGTCAAGGTCAACAGCCTCGGGAGATTGGAATTCACCAGCCCCTCATACTGCGACCTGATCGGCAAGACAGAAGCCGAGTTGCTGCGGACCCGGTTCATCGCCATGGTGCACAAGGACGATCGCCGCAAGACCTTCCTCGCCACCAGCAACCTCGACAGCCCTCCCCACTCGTTCCAGCTTCAGATCAGGATGCACACCCGACAGGGCCTGCGCTGGCTGTCCTGGGCAGGCAAGGCCGTGCCCGGCGAAAGCGGAAACACGGCGACCGAGATCGTGGGCATCGGACGCGATGTCACGGATATGGTCCTGGCCGGGGAACGCATCGCCAACTCCCTTGCGGAAAAGGAAGTCCTGCTCCAGGAGATCCACCACAGGGTCAAGAACAACCTACAGATCATCTGCAGCTTGCTGGATATGGCCAGCCGACGACTGCATTCGCCCCTGGATCAGGAACTTTTCCAGGACGTGCATTCCAAGATCGAGGGCATGTCACTGATCCATACCCAGTTGTATCAAAGCGAACGTTTCGACAGCATCGACATGGGCGAATACACGGCCGCGCTGTTCAAGCAACTGGCCAAGATGTTCAGCAAGGACAGCGTTGAACTCGGGCTGACTGCCGACCAGGTCACCCTGCCCATCAATCGCGCCATCCCCTGTGGACTGGTGCTCAACGAGGCACTGACCAACGTCTTCAAGCACGCCTACGCCAACGGCCAGGGTGGTACGGTCATCATTCTTCTGAAAATTTCCGGCGACCAAGTGCACCTGCACATCGCTGATGACGGGCCCGGCCTTCCCGGAGACTGGGAGATACGAGGGGCCAAGTCCATGGGCATGAAGCTCATGAAGAACATCGTTGAATTTCAACTGGGCGGCAGCCTGGCTGTGCAAACAGGCCCGGGCAGCGCCTTTGACATCATCTTTCCCACCGATCAGAACTGATCAGGAGCAACCATGAGTGGAGAACGCATCCTCGTGGCCGACGACGAGGCCATCATCCTGACCCAACTCGAGGAAGCCCTGGAGGACATGGGCTACCGCGTGGTGGGCAAGGTCAATTCCGGTGCTGACGCCATCCGTGCGGCCCGGAAGCATCGTCCCGACATCGTGCTCATGGACATCGTGATGCCTGGGGAGATCGATGGCATCTCGGCCTGCGAGACCATCCAGGGCGACATGAGTATCCCCGTCGTATTGCTCACGGCCCACAGCAGTGACGACATCCTCAGCCGGGTCAAGTCGGCCCACCCTTCCGGATATCTGATGAAGCCCCATCGGCCCAACCAGATCCGAGCCTGCATTGAAACCACCCTTGGGCGCTCCAACCATGAACGCCACAGCAGCGCCCTGTTGTCCGGAGCCCGCCATCACAACGAGAACCGCAAGCGCCAGATCAACGAGACCCACAAGCTGGTCTCGGAAGACCTGTCCATGGTCCTGGCATTGATGCAGTTGCAGACCAGGCATTCCAGCCTGACCACCCTGGATGTGGCCATGGACAGCGTCTCCAAGCGTGTGCTGTCCATCATGTCCCTCCAGGAAAGCCTGTATGCCGGCCACCCCGACAAACCGCTGCATGTCCTGACCTTTTTCAGGGACACCATGGAGGCCGTGCGCGCCTCGCATTTCATCCCCAACAGCGTCCAGGTGGCCCTGCGCGGAGACGACCTGGCCCTTCCAACCCAATGCCTGCAAAACCTGGGGCTCATCGTCATCGAGCTGGTAGTCAACGCAGCGCGACACGCCTTTGACGATCGGGGGGGCAAAGTACTGGTCAATATCAACGGCAACTGTTCTTCCATTGTCCGGGTCGTGGTCTCCGATGATGGTCGGGGATTCCCGGAACAGCCTCGCTACCGCGATTACGAGACCATCGGCCTGGACGTCGTGCACCGTCTGGTGCAGCGCCTCGGAGGCACCATCACCCAGCATCCGGGACGGGGCACGGCCTACACCATCACCTTTCCCATGCCAGAAGCAGATTGAGGGCTAAGCGTTTAATGCTCTCCACAGTGGTTCCCTTTCACCGTCAACTGTGCGATTATACGGACAAAACCATTTGATCCGGAGGGACTTGGTGGACGATTCCTATCGCAACTTGTGCATCTTCCACATCCTCGACGGCCTGCGCTTCGGGCTTTCCCACTATTCCCAGCCCAGCCGGACCGCCCTGATCTATGCGGTCAGTGCCGATGATCCCCTGCGGGTCTACGATCCCCAGAACCTGCTGCGCGGGCACGAACCCGTGCTCAAAAGCAAATTTCTGGAATCCGATGAATGGCGGACCACAGCGCAGGCCATCCCCTATATCCCTCTCTATGAGCAGGCCCGCACACGGTGTCTGGACCTCTCAGGCTTGATCTGCCACGCCAGCCGTTCGCGTAGCGTCTTCTGTCAGACATGGTTCACCGAGCATCACCCCTCCATGTGCTCCACCGGCCCCACCGAGCGCTGGATGGAGCACGGGGCCTGGCTCATGTCCCAGTGCATGTCCACAGAAAACGTGCCCATCTTAGAAACCGCCGGAAACGTGCTCCAGAATTTCGCCTTGCACGCCATCCGCAACTACATCGTAGACCAGCGCAGCGCTGAGATCGGCATGGACACCAGGCTGCGGGTCTATCCCATCCTCGACGCCGTGCTGGGCATCTCCAAGACCCCGGAGGAAGGCGTCTGGCCCAGGGGCCGCCTGGCCTTTGTCGAACCCAGCCAGATGGACAAGGTTCGCTTTCTGGCGCGCTTCCCCGAGCAGGAACGCCCCCGCCTGGAGCATTTCAAGCACGTGCGCAAACTCTTGCAGGCCGCCGAACAGACCGGGCGTTCCCTGGTCTCCGACGGGCAAGCCATCGTGGGCATCGCCATCGGTCGCATGCCCGGGTCGCGCATCGTGGCCGAATTCAGCGGCTCATACGGATTCCTGAGACTGGGTGCCGAGACCGTCTGCAGCTTCACCGACGGCGCATTCGATTCCTCCAACCGCCAGGCAAATCTGGTCCACTTCGAGGAATTCCTGCTGGAAACGGGCATGGACTTCACCGAGCGCAACAGCCTGTTCAAGATTGTCAGCGCCATCGTGCACCACTCCCAGGAAGGCAGGCACGGCAGCACCCTGGTCCTGGATTTCCGCTCCACGCCCGAGGCTCTCGCCGGGCAGCACCTTGAAGTGCCCCTGGATCTGGAACAGCCGCACCTCCTCTCTCTGGCCCAGGCCCTGTCCAAGGTAGACGGGGCCCTGCACATCGGAGGCGACCGCAAACTGCACGGATTCGCCTGCCTGCTGGACGGCCTGTCCGTTGGCGGCGAGGACCGCGCCCGAGGCGCTCGCTACAACTCCGCCCTGCGCTTCACCTCCGGACGGGACGACACCGTGGTCATCGTGGTCTCATCCGACCGCCCGGTGTCCATCATCCAGAACGGCGTGGAAATCTCAGCCACCTGCATGCTGCCACCCAAATACGCCTGCGTGGACACCCCTCCCCTGCTCAAGGACTGGCTGCAGGCCTGACCAAGCCTCCGTTTGTCATGAAAAAGGCCCCGCCAAATGGCGGGGCCTCGTTGTCCGTACTCCGGTCCAGAGTCAGTTTTGCAACGCCGTGCGATACGCAATCAAATCATTCACCGTACACACGGGATAGCCGTTTCGCTCGCCGTAAGCCACAATCTCCGGAAGCCGCGCCATGGTCCCGTCCTCATTGGTCAGTTCGCAGAGTACGCCGCAGGGTGCAACCCCTGCCAGTCGGCACAGGTCCACCGTGGCCTCCGTATGTCCACCCCGCTCAAGGACCCCGCCGGGGCGCGCCCTCAGGGGAAACACGTGTCCGGGTCGCGAGAGGTCCTGGGGACCGGCCCCTTCGGCCATGGCGGCGCGCACGGTGGTCACCCGATCTGCGGCCGAGACCCCGGTGCTTACGCCCCTGGCCGCTTCGATGGAGACCGTAAAGGCCGTGCCAAAGGCACTGGTGTTGTCTGCGACCATCATTGGCAGATCCAACTCCCGAATCTTGTCCTCGGTCAGGCACAGGCAGACAATGCCGCTGCAATCGCGGATTAAGGTCGCCATCTGGGCATCAGTCAGGGTTTCTGCGGCAAAGATCAGGTCGCCTTCATTTTCGCGGCTTTCATCATCCGCGACCAACACGCCTCGGCCGCCGCGCAGGGCGTCCAAGGCTTTTTCAACCCGCTCGCACGGGCCGCCGAAGCGGTTCAACAGGGACTGATTCATGGTGAATCTCCTTGAGTTGGAGGTCATGAACCAGGGCGCAGGACCAGACCGCCGCCCGCGCACTGCCACCGGCGGGGCGCACGCAAGCGTGGACGCCGCCCAGGCAGGACGCGCGAAACGGTCCGCTCATTCCTCTTCCATCCGGACTGTAACCGTCGGCTCCGGCATCACACCGAATCTGCTGACCTCCCTTCCCGATGAAGGGAGCGCTCGCGGGCTCCCCGGCATGTCGCCAGGATACCGCCGGTGGGGACTTCCACCCCGCCCTGAGGATCAAACTCCCGCAAAATTTAAGAATAGGCGGGATGATGTCAACATCCCTGGACACAAAAAAGCCCGGCGGACCGGGCAATTTGAATCAGGAAAAACTCCCAAACAGACGGCGACCTGTATTCGCAGGTCGTTCAAAATAGGTTGGATGCGAGGAGCAAGAACCGCTCAAACTCGCTGACCTGTTCGCCGTTAGGCAAGTCTTCGCGCCTTGCGGATACAGAGAGCAGAGCTGGATTGCTTATACATAAGAGTTTGAACGGATTGATGCGGCAAAGCAGACAGCCGTTTTTCAACGACTTGCTAGACGGCCGCGTCCAGCAGCAGGTTGTCGCGGTGGATGGCCTCGGGGTACGGGCAGGAGCCCAGAATGGACTCGATCTCGGCACTCTTGCGGCCCATGATCTTTGCAAGATCCTGCGCTGCGTAGTTGACCAGCCCCACGCCCAAGACGTCCCCTCCGGGATCGACGATGCGTACCAGCGACCCTTCCTCAAACTCCCCTTCCACGGCGGTGATGCCAGCCGGCAGCAGGCTCTTGCCCCTGTTGACCAGGGCGGCGCTGGCTCCGGGGTCCACGACCAGGGTCCCTTCGGATTGGTTGTTGTAGGCCAGCCAAAACTTGCGGCTGGAAATGGCCTTGCCGTCGGGCACGATCCAGGTGCCCAGTTCCTCGCCCTCGAAGACTCGCTTCAGGCCGTAGAACTCATGACCCGAAAGGATCAGGGTCGGCACACCCAACTGGGCGGTCCTGCGCGCAGCCAAGAGTTTGGAGTACATGCCGCCCGTGCCGTCGCTGGTCTTGCCGTCGCAGGAGGCGCCAAGGTCCATGGTGCAGATGTTCTCGATGCAGGTCAGGCATTTGGCGTCGGGATTGGCGTCGGGGTTGGAGTCGAAGACTCCCTTGGCCGAGGTCAGGTTTACGAGCAGGTCGGCACCCACGAGGTTGACCACCAGGCTCGCAAGGGAATCGTTGTCGCCGAACTTGAGTTCCTGGACCGAGACCGTGTCGTTCTCGTTGACCACGGGGATGACCCGCCAGTCCAGCAGGGTCCGAAAGGTGTTCAGGACGTTCAGGAACCGCGAGCGGCTCTTCAGGTCATCGCGGGTCAGAAGGATCTGTGCGGAGATCTTGCCATAGCGCTCGAAGGCCTCATCGTAGGCGTGCATCAGGCGACTCTGGCCAATGGCTGAAGCGGCCTGGCGCGCAGGCATGTCGCTGATGTCGGCCTTGACCACCCGACGTCCGGCGGACACGGCCCCGGATGACACGAGCACCAAGTCAAGCCCCCGATCATGCAAGCCTGCCAGTTGGTCCGCAAGGCGGCTGACCACCCGCAGGTCCAAGCCTTGCGGGCCGGTCAACACGGCACTGCCGACCTTGACCACCACCCGTTTGGCCTGCTTCATCACCAAGTCGCGCTGCTCTTTTACGCCCATGCCAACTCCGTTTGCCGCGGAAATTAGTCTTTCCCGACCTGCCCTGGGGCTCCACCCTTATCCTGGGCCTCACCCTCGCGGTACAGTTTCCACATCAGCCTCACCAGCTTGTCCACTCCGGTGCCATGCAGCGCGGAGATGAAATGCACCTGGCGGCCATCGGCAATGGCCCGGGCCTTCAGGGCATCCAGCTGTTCAGGGGTCAATACATCAATCTTGTTGACCACTTCAAGCTGAGGTTTGTCGGCCAACTCGGGGCTGTACTTCACCAACTCCTCGTTGAGCAACTCATAGCCGGCCCAGGGATCGTCGAAGTTGATCTCCTCGGCGGCGAGCATGTGCACCAAAAAGCGGTTGCGCTCCACGTGCTTCAGGAATCGGAACCCCAATCCCAGGCCTTCGTGGGCGCCCTCGATGAGACCTGGCAGATCAGCCACCACGAAATGCTCTCCCGTTTCGGAGATGAGCACGCCCAGGTTGGGCGTGAGCGTGGTGAAGTGGTACGCCGCGATCTTGGGCCGTGCGGCCGAGATACGGGAGACGAACGTGGATTTGCCTGCGCTGGGCAGCCCAAGAAGCCCGGCATCGGCCAGGATCTTCAGCTCCATGCGGATGCGCTTCTCCTCGCCGGGTTCGCCGGGCTGGGCGAAGCGGGGGGTGCGCATGGTGGCGGACTTGAAATGCTCGTTGCCCATACCGCCGCGTCCGCCATGACAGACGATCACGGTCTGGCCCGTCTCGGTGAGATCGGCCAGCAGGGTCTCGTTCTCGTCCTCGTCCACCTCGAAGAGCAGCGTCCCGACAGGGACGTCGATGATCAGATCCTCGCCGTTCCTGCCATGACACTGGCTGCCCATGCCCGGCTGGCCGTTTCTGGCCTCGTAGACACGCTTCAGGCGAAAATCATAGAGGGTCAACAGCGTGTCCGAAGCACGAAAGATTAGGTCGGCGCCGTCGCCGCCGTCGCCGCCGTCAGGCCCGCCCTTGGGCACATGGGCCTCACGCCGGAAAGACACACAGCCTTGCCCGCCCTTGCCCGAACGTACGGTGACTGTCGCTTCGTCAACAAAACGCATATCAACTCCACAGCCGCGCAATGCGCGGCTTTAAAAAAAAAGGGGGCGGACAGCGCAATGCGCGGTCCGCCCCGGCTGATTTGCTGTAGTCAGATGTGGTTAGGCCTGGGCCGGAACCACATGCACACGGGTCTTGAGCTTCCGCTTACGCGAATACTTCTCGAACTTCACCTCGCCATCGACCAGGGCAAACAGGGTATAATCCCTGCCAATGCCAACGCCGGTGCCGGGATGAATCTTGGTGCCGAGCTGACGAACAAGAATGTTGCCTGCGATCACTTTCTGGCCGCCGAAGCGCTTCACGCCACGTCGTTGACCAGCACTGTCGCGACCGTTTTTGGAGCTTCCGCCCGCTTTCTTATGAGCCATATCTGCCTCCTTGCAGGCGCCTTACGCCTGAATGGCCGTGATCTTGATGGCGGTGTAGTCCTGCCTGTGGCCTTGCTTCTTCATGGAATCCTTGCGACGGCGCTTGTGGAACACGATAATCTTCTTATCGCGGCCATGCTCAACCACTTCGCAAGAGACCTTGGCTTTCTCGACATAGGGCGCACCGACGGTAATGTCAGCACCCTCACCAACCAAAAGAACCTTATCCAGCACAAGCTCAGAACCGGCTTCGGCCTGGAGCTTCTGAATCTTAAGGGTGCGGCCTTCCTCAACATGGAACTGCTTGCCGCCAGTTTCTACGATAGCATACATTTATAATACCTCCAAAGAAAGAGAAGGGGTGTTTACTTGATTCAAGATAGGAAAGTCAACCCCCGGAGGCCATTTTTCTGCCGACCCCCGGTTGCCTCACGAACGATTCAGGCACAAGCCACACGGTTCCGGCCTGCGGCCTTGGCTTGGTACAGGGCGCTGTCCGCATCCTGCACCAGCCGGTCCGTCATGACGTCGCCCCATGTGGGATCAAGCTGCGCAACCCCAATGGACAGCGTCACTGCCAGGGTATCAGAGTCTGCTTGATCCCCGCCTGCCCCGACGTCGACACGGCCCTGCTCGACGGCCACACACACCCGCTCGGCCATGACCCTGGCGTCTCCCAGATCCATGCCGCAGAGCACCAGCGCGAATTCATCCCCGCCAAACCTGGCGCAATAGAACTCGCCGGAAACGCAATCATCGACCACGGAGCGAATGATCTCGGTTACCATCTGCAGGGCGACGTCGCCCCCGGCATGACCAAACCGGTCGTTGACCTTCTTGAACTCATCAATGTCGCACAGCAGCATCGACAAGGCCGAGTCGGTGGTAACAGCCTTCTCTGTTGTGCGCAACAAGACTTCGTCCAGGAAACGGCGGTTGGCCAGACCGGTCAAGACGTCGGTGCGCGCCACCTCCTCAAGGATCTTCGCGTCATCATCCATGACCTGCACCAACTCCCGGAAAGACTTGCGCAGTTTGCGGACCATGGTCGCCGGCTGGTCTCCGCTCTCGACAACAGCCACCGTGGTCTGGCCCAGGTCCTGCACATCGCCGCGCCGCCTGGTGAGGATCGACTCGAACTCGCGCAGCAGGGAGCTGGACTCCGCCACCGCAGCCTCCAGCTTCTGCCGATAAGGGGCCGTGACCACCCGCTCCTGCATGCGAATGATGGTCTGGAATTTGGAGTCGCTGAAATCACCGTCCTGCAACATGGTCAGCAGGAGCTTCTGCAGACTGGCCCGTTGCGATATCCCCAGGGCCTCGTTGTACTCCAGGCTGCGCATGTAGAGCACGAGGGAAATCCACTTGGGGTCATCAGGCAGGCGGACCTCGGCGAGGAGCTTGCACAACGAACGCTGCCCGGGCAGGACGCACAGACATTCCGATTTGCTCTTCGCCGTCATCTCGACCCTCCACAGCCATACATTTGTGAACATCCGGCAACACCGGCACCCTGGCACGAAAAAGGAGCCAAGCTCAGATTCCCCGGATTCCCAGGCAAAGGCAAGGGCCGATCAACCGTCCGCAGCTGTCCTGGCGATGACCAGGGCCGACACATTCGAGGCCCCGGCTCGGCGCAAGGTCCGGGCGCATTCCCGCAGCGTCCCGCCGGTGGTCATGATATCATCCACCAGCAGAATACGCCGCCCCAAGACAGCCGCTTCATCAGCCACAAAAGCGCCCTGGACGTTTTCCCTGCGCTCCCTGGCAGGCAGGCTGACCTGGGGCCGGGTATGACGACAACGCCGGAGCACTTCCGCCCCCACAGGCACTCCCAATTCGCGGGCCAACAGGCGGGATGTTTCCAGACTCTGGTTGAATCCACGCGCCCTCAAGCGGCGGGGGTGCAGCGGCACGGGGATCACCAATTCCGGACGCTCCCAGCACGCGCCATGCAAGGCGTAGGCCTCCACGGCCAGAGCCTGCAACAGGCGGCCCAATCCCAGGCGGCTGTTGAACTTGAACCCTGTCAGCAAGTCGCGCAACAGGCCCGCGTAGGACCCGAAAAAGGCCAGACCGGACCAGGGGGGAGGGTCGCGTCGGCAGCGGCCACAGACCAGAGGCACGGCCCCCTGATCGGCGACCATCTCGCCGCACAGAGGACAGTATCCCCCGCGACGGGGCATGAGCAGAGGCTGGCAATGCGCACAGAGACGAACCAATGACTCCGCATCCAGCGTCCCCGCCATGGAAGCACCGCAGGCCTGGCAGCGGCCGCCCAGGAGCGCAAACAAAACGTCCCGCACCCCGAACATGGGCTCACTCCTTGGTTGACAACGCCAGGTCCCCGGCCTCGGCACCCAACTGCAGCAGGGCGTTGCTGGCCCCGGGATGCACGGCCAGATCGCCGGCCCCTTCCAGGCCCTTCAGAGTCAATGGGTCCCGCAGTTCGAAATTGAAGATCTTGAGGAAGTAATCGAGGGTGAGCAGGCTGCCCTCAAAGAGCTTCTCGCCCTGCTTGCGCCCGGCAACAAGGCAGATCCAGGCAGGCCGCAACGGCAGGGACAGCAGCACAGGGTCCCCCTCGCGGCGGCGCAACCAGTAGCTCTGGCCGCGGTCGATCCAGGCCTTGAGCCCAGCGGGCAGATGATAGAAAAAGATGGGAGCCGACAGGAACAGCGACGGGGCGGACAGCAACTGCTGGAACAAGGCCCCGCTCTGATCGCTGCCGTTCAGAAAGCATTGCCCGGACGGATCGTGCTGGCAGCGATAGCAGGCCGTGCAGGGCTGTACCTTGTAACGCCTGAGGTGCTGAACCCGAACCTCGCCCCCCGAAGCCTGGGCCGCTCCCCTGGCAAACAGGGCGGCGGCGCGATCGCTGTTGCCCCCGGGGCGGGGGCTGGCGGAAATCACTGCGGGCATGGGAATCTTGCTCATCTCTTCTCCCGTTTGAACACGACGCGCAGGGAATCACCCTCCAGAACGGAGTCCAGTCCCCACGGCGGGTTGATCAGGCACTGCTCTTCCAGGGCGGAGAGCGCTCCCGGCTGGACCAGGGCCACGATCTCCGTGGCCTTTGATAGGCGGAGGTACCAACCTACCTCCATGCCCACTCCTCAGCACTTGCCCCGCAAATCCAGCTCGATCCGATCCTCAGGCACGGGTCCTACTCCTGGAAAAAGGGGTTGTGCAGACGCTCGTCACCCACAGTCGTTTCCGGTCCATGCCCGGAGTAGACAACCGTCTCCGGGGGCAGGGTGAAGATCTTGTCGCGCACACTGTCCATCAGCGTGGCCGTGCTGCCGCCATGAAAATCAGTTCGCCCCACCGAGCGCTTGAACAACAGGTCGCCCACAAAGACCACCCCCTGTTCCCTAAAATACAGGGAAACGCTGCCGGGGGAGTGCCCGGGGGTATGCAGCACCTCCACCTCCAGGCCCAGGAACCGGGCCGAGCCGGGCTGCAGTGGCCCATACGGGAAATCGTCCACCAGGGGCAGGCCCATCAACCCTCCGCCGCCAACCTCGGTGCCCAACAGGAACTCGTCCTTGGGGTGGGCCAGCACGGGGGCACCCGTGGCCTTGGCCATGGCAGCCGCACCATAGATATGGTCGCAATGCAGGTGGGTGATGACGATCTGCTTCAGGCTCAGCCCCTGTTTGCGGATATCCTCCAGCACCAGCGCCGGATCGCCGCCGGGATCGATGAACAGGGCCTCGGGGCCGTTGCGCACAAGAAAGCCGTTGGTCATCAGCGGACCCAAGGCGTAACTACGAATATCCATCAAAAAGCCTCCAGCATGAGTTCGGGCAAGGGTTTGCGGGAAGAGGCCCCCGGGTGCGCGGGATGCCCCACGGCGATGAGCGCCATGAATTCATAGGCGGCGGGGTCCAGGTCCAGGCAATCCAGCACCTGGGGAGCCTGGTTGACGATCTCGCCAAGCCAGACCGTGCCCAATCCAAGGGCATGGGCGGCCAGCAGCATGTTCTGGATGCAGGCCCCGGCGGTCTGGTGGTCCTTCACTTCGCTGTACATGGCTTCCCTGTCCAGAAATACAGCGATGAGCGCCCCGGCGGCACGGACGATGGTTCCGTACTTGGTGCATCCGGCGAGGGCAAGGGTGCGCTCGTCGCCCCGACTGACGACCAGAAACCGCCAGGGCTGGTTGTTCAAGCCGCTAGGGGCCCAGCGCCCGGCCTCAAGGATGGCCAAAAGAGCCTCGCGTGAGACCGGCTCGTCCGTGTACTTGCGTACGCTGCGGCGCTCAAGGATGCAGCGCAGCAACGGATTATTAGTATGTGGCATGATTCCTCCGCATTCGGTGCGCAACTGTATCGTAATCCATTCGTATGTCCAACTATCCAAATGGACTAGCTTAAATCAACGAGTGCAGACCATCGGCCCGCCCCTGGCAGGGCAAAAGTGGACTCCGGTCCGGAACTTTCCACTGCAATAGCTTGAACACCCGCCCAGGTTCGAGGTATACGCCCGGCTATGAAAGTCCACAAATGCCTGCTCCCCGACGGTGGCCCGCGGCTGACCCGTAGCGATCTGATCACCTACGAGCATCTGCTGCGAGACGAAATCTCCTCCTTCCTGCCCTTTTCCTCCTACAGCCTGTTTTTTCCGCGCTCCCTGGACGGCGACTCCCTGAGCGAACTGGCCGCAGGCCGCGCCGTGTTCCTGCCCGGGGAAAAAAAGGCCCTGCTGCCCCTGGCCCTGAACGGGGAGCTGCTGGGAGTATTCGTGGCCAAGGGGGTCCGGGTGCAGGCCCCCCGGGCCATGCCTCCGCTCTTGGCGGCCATGGCCCGCATGTGCCTGGAAAAGCTCCAGCTCTATAAAATTTCCGTGACCGATGCGGGCACCGGACTGGCCACCCGCGAACTCCTGTCCCGGGCCACGGCCGACGAGATCGAACGGGTCCAGGGCTGCCTGCGTCCCGACGCCGACGGCTGCCGTGCCGGGGACTCGGGGTTTGCCGCCAGCTTCGGTCTGATCCTGGTCCGGCTGCACGACCTGGAGCGCAATGCGGAGACCTACGGCCCGGCCTTTGCGGCCAGCGCCCTGGACAAGGCCGCCGCCGTGGTCAACGACATGGCACCCCAGGGGGCCCTCACCGCCCGCGCCGGTGACGACGCCCTGGCCATCCTGCTGCCTGCCATCGCACCACCGGCCTGCCGCAAGCTGGCGGGCACCCTGGCCGCAGAGCTCTCGGCCCTGCAGATCAAAGACCCTGTCCTGGAAGGCTACCTGCATCCCGCCACCTCGGTGGGCTGCGCCAGCTACCCCCATGACGTGAACGGCCATGTCCTGCGCCAGAGCGCGCCGGACCAAGCCGCCCTGCTGCTGCGCAAGGCCATGCGCGCTGCTAGGGCCGCGGCCCAAAACGGCACGGGCCGCGCCTTTGCCCACAGCCAAATCGTGACCGAGGGCGGCCATGTCCTGGAGGTCTTGCCCCAGGGACGCCTGACAGTGGACCTGGAAGTGGGCGTGGGCGCCCGCGAGGGCCAGCGCTTCCTGGTCTGGGGCGGGCCCAGCAATCCTAAAGACCCCGCGATCTGCAAGGGCGAGATCGCTCTGATGGAGGTGCGGCGCGGCCATTCCCTGGCAGAGGTCATGCACCAAGCGGATGCATCCCTGAGCATCGAGGCCGGCGACCGCCTGGCCCTGATCCAGGAGACCGACCCCGCCGAAAACGGCGGCCAGGCCGATGCCGATCTGCTGACCGGCCTGCCCACCTACCGCGCCTTTCTCAAGCAACTGGCCGCCGAGCGGGACAGGCACGAGACCTTTTCCCTGGTGCTGCTGCGCCTGCCCGATACGGACCGCCCTTCGGACAGTCTGACCGAGACCCATCTGCGCGACCTGGCAACGGACTGCGCCAAGATCTTTGGGCCGTCGGCCCTCGGCGGGCGCACCAGTCTGAGCGGTCTGGCCTGGCTGCTGCCCGGGGTCAGCGGTCCCAAGGCCAAGGCCCTGTGCAAGAAGCTGCTGGATTCCCTGCCGCCGAATGTCCCCCACCCCGCAGCGGGCATCGCCAAGCACCCCTTCCTGTCCTATGCCAAGTCCGACGCCCTGGACAACGCACGCAAGGCCCTGGAATACGCCGTGCTGCTGCCCGAGCCACACCTCGGTCTGGTGGATTCCCTGGCCCTGAACATCCATGCGGACAAGCTCTTTGCCCAGGGCCGCATGTATGACGCCATCGAGGAATACAAAATGGCCCTGGCTGCCGACCGGGCCAACACCATGGCCCGCAACTCGCTGGGCGTCTGCCACGCACGCATGGGCGATCTGGGCCAGGCCAAGCGGCAGTTCAAGACCGTGCTTGCCAAGCTCCCCAAGGATGTCTTCGCCCTGTACAACTACGGCTACATCTGCCAGCGCATGAATCAGCTCAAAGAAGCCCGGGAAAACTACAAAAAATGTCTGGCCGTGGACCCCGAACACCTCTTCAGCCAGATCCGGCTGGGCCAGCTCTCCCAAAAAAACCGCCGCTTCGCCGATGCCCGCCGCTATTTCGAAAAGGCTCAGTCCCTGCCCGGAGGCAAGGGCCTGACCCGGCGCTATCTGGCGCAACTGGCCCTGGCCGGAGGCGACGTGGAAGAGGCCCGCGAGCATCTGCACCAGGCCCTGATCCACGACCCCAAGGACGCCCCGTCCCTGGCGCTCATGGCACGTATCTATCTGGACAACGGCGAGGACCCGGAAGTGGCCGAAGCCCTGGCCCGCCAGGCCTCGGCCCTGGCCCCCGGCCACGCGCCGTTCTGGAAGGATTTGGCCCGGGCGCTCACGGCCCGCGGCAAGCACAAGGAAGCCGCCGAGGTCCTGGACCGCCTGGAAAGGATGTAGGCAACCCTCCAGCCATCAATGTTCAACGATCAAAGCCCCGGAAGCGCATGCGCTTCCGGGGCTTTCCCATTGATTTCTTGGGCAGGGCAACCGCGCCCGCTCCCTTGCGCATAATCCGCGCTCACCCTGCCCGACAGGACCAGGACGGCTACTTGAGACTCTCCAGCAGCAGGGCGTTCTCGCCTTCGGCACCGCCCGCGGGGCGCTGGATGACCTTGATGCCAGACGGCACGTCCTTCAGCAGCCAGACGTTACCGCCGATGACCGAGCCCGCGCCGATGGTCACCCGACCCAGGATGGTCGCCCCGGAGTAGATGATCACACCGTCCTCCACGATGGGGTGGCGCGCAATGCCCTTGATGAGCTTGCCCGACTCGTCCTTGGGGAAGCTTTTGGCCCCCAGGGTCACCCCCTGGTAGAGGCGCACGTTGCGCCCGATGATGCAGGTCTCGCCGATGACCACGCCGGTGCCGTGATCAATGAAGAAACGCTCACCGATCTCCGCGCCGGGGTGGATGTCGATACCAGTCTTGGAATGGGCCAACTCGGTGATGATGCGCGGGATGAGGTCCACGCCCAGGTGATGCAGCTCATGGGCCAGACGATAGTTGGTCACGGCATGGATGCTGGGGTAGCAGAAGATGGCCTCACCCGGGCTCTTGGCCGCGGGGTCGCCCTCGTAGGCGGCCATGACGTCCGTGGTCAGCAGGCGGCGCACCTCGGGCAGTCGGGCGATGAACTTACGCGACAGGCTACGCGCCATGTCCTCGCAGTCCTGGCAATCTTTCTCGTCATCCAGGGAGCAGGAGAAACAGTGCCCGCGCCGGATCTGCTCGCGCAGCAGGCGGTCGACCTTGTCCAGGTTCGCGCCCAGATGCGAGCGCATGTTCTCGGCATCCACATCCGAATACCCGTAGTACCCGGGGAACAGCACGGCCCGCAGCCGCTCCACGATCTCGCCCAGGACCTCGATGGAGGGCATGGGCACGTGCCGCGTCTGGCTGTGGTGCACGACCTCGTAGTTCTTGGGGTCGCACAGGGCGTCGATGACTTCGTCCAGTTTCTTCATGATGATCTCAATTCCCAACAGGTTTCTATTCTTCACGAGCGCTCAAAGCGGTTCTTTACAGGCGCTCAACACCGTCCTTCATAGCCACTCAAACGGGCTTCGGGTCTTTCTCCAAAACAGCTGGAGGCAGCACCCCGCGAGCGCTCAAAAATGGTGAGATGCGCGGCGCAAGGATCAGGCAAGATCGACGCGTATATGAACATACGCGAGATTTTGCCTGATCCGAAGCAACAACGCAGATTGCCGTTTTTTCAGCGCTCGCCTCAGCTCTCGTCCAACCCCTGGAACAGGGGTGTGGACAGATAGCGCTCCCCGGTGTCGGGGATGATGCACACCACGAGCTTGCCCGCGTTCTCCTCGCGCCTCGCCACCTCAATCGCCGCATGGGCCGCGGCCCCGGAAGAGATGCCGCAGAGGATGCCTTCCTCGCGCATCAGGCGCCGGGCCATGTTCACGGCGTCGTCGGTGCTGACCTGAAGAATCTCGTCGAACAGGCTCACGTCCGCATTGCCGGGCACAAATCCCGCACCGATGCCCTGGATGCCGTGCGGCCCCGGGGCCCCACCCGAGAGCACGGGCGAATCCACGGGCTCCACGGCCACGGCCTTGAGGCCGGGCTTCTGCTGCTTCAGGGTCCGGGCCGCACCGGAGAGAGTGCCGCCCGAGCCCACCCCGGCCACGAGAATATCGATACCGCCATCGGTATCGTCCCACAATTCATGGGCCGTGGTGCAGGAATGGATGGCCGGATTGGCGGGATTGTCGAACTGACGGGGCATGAAGGCCCCGGTCTCTTGGGCAATGGCCTCAGCCCTGGCGATGGCCCCCTTCATGCCCTGGGCCGCCGGGGTCAGCACCAGTTTCGCCCCGAAGCCCTGGAGCAGCATCCGGCGCTCCAGGCTCATGCTCTCGGGCATGGTCAGGGTCAGGCTGTAGCCGCGCACCGCGCAGATGAAGGCCAGACCGATGCCGGTGTTGCCGCTGGTGGGCTCCACCAGCCTGGCACCGGGCCCAATCAGCCCGTCCTGCTCGGCCTGGATGATCATATTCGCCCCGATGCGATCCTTGACCGAACCGCAGGGATTGAAAAATTCCAGCTTGGCGGCCACCGAGGCCTTGCAGCCCTGGGTCACACGGTTCAGGCGCACCAGAGGGGTGCGCCCGATCAGTTCCGACATGTCGTGGGCGATGTTCATCATGGGCCTCCGCAGGGCTCCCGGTCCGCTAGCAGGTGCAGGCCGGGGGGACGTTTTCCTGATCCTTCTTGAAGGGGGACAATTCCCGCAGCCGCGCGATGATCTGCGGCATGACGTCCAGGACCATATCCACTTCCTCGACGGTGTTATAGCGCGACAGGGAGAAGCGGATGGAGCCGTGGGCGAAGGTGAAGGGCACGCCCATGGCGCGCAGCACGTGCGACGGTTCCAGGCTACCTGAGGTGCAGGCCGAGCCGGAGCTGGCGCAGATGCCGTGCTGGTCCATCATCAGCAGGATGGCCTCGCCCTCCACGTACTTGAAGGAGAGGTTGCTGGTGTTGGGCAAGCGCTCGTCCGGGTGGCCGTTGAGGCGGGTGTCCGGGATGGCGGCCAACAGGCCCTGCTCCAGGCGGTCACGCAGGGCGCGGACCCGGGTATTCTCATCCTCGATATGGGCGGTGGCCAGTTCCACGGCCTTGCCCAGGGCCACGATGCCTGCGGTGTTCTCGGTGCCCGCCCGGCGGCCGTGCTCCTGGTGCCCACCCAGCATGAAGGTCCTGAAAGGCGTGCCCCGGCGCACGAACAGCGCGCCCACGCCCTTGGGCGCGTGCAGCTTGTGGCCCGACAGGGCCAGAAAATCGAGGGGCAGCTCGGACAGCCTGAAGGGCACCTTGCCCACGGCCTGCACCGCGTCGGTGTGCAGCAGGATGCCGCGCGCCTTCACGATCTCGGCGATCTCGGGCAGGGGATAGACCACGCCCGTCTCGTTGTTGGCGTACATCACCGAGACCAGGGCGGTGTCCTCGCGCAGGCTGTCGCGCAGTTCGTCCAGGTCCAGCCGCCCCTGGCTGTCTGTGCCCAGAGTGGTCACGTCATAACCGTGCCGTTCCAGGCGCTGGACCACGTTGAGCACGGCCGGATGCTCGACCTTGGTGGTCACGATGTGCTTACTCATGGGCTGGGCCATGGTCGCGGCATAGAAGGCGGTGTTGTCGCTCTCGGTGCCGCAAGCCGTGAAGATGATCTCGTCGGGCTCGCAGCCCAGGCCCTGGGCTACGCGCTGGCGCGCCAGGGTCAGGTGCTTGCCCACCTGACCGCCGAAGAGATGCATGCTCGACGGGTTGCCGTACATCTCGGAAAAGAACGGCAACATCTCCTCGAGGACCTCGGGGGCGACCATGGTCGTGGCATTGTTGTCGAAATACAGGGTCTTCATCAGGAGGCCTCCCGCACGCGGATTCCCGGTTCAACCTGCTCGCGCAGGGTCTTTTGCACAAACCCGTTCAGGGTCAGCTTGGCCGAGGGGCACGAGCCGCACGCCCCGCGCAGGGAGACGATGACGTCCATGCCGTCCAGGTCCACCAGCTGGATGTCGCCGCCGTCCTGCTTCAGGCTGGGGCGGATGACCTCGTCGATGACCTGCATCACCTTCTGCATGCGCTGGATATTGGTCATAGGCTTGGGCTCGGTCTTGACCTCGCGCTTGGTGCCCAGGACATCGAACAGGATCTCCTCCAGCTTGCCCACGCATTCGCCGCAACCACCGCCGGCCTTGGTGAAGTTGGTGATGTCCTCCACGCTGGTGATGCCGTTCTCCTCGATGGCCCGACGGATGGCCACGTCGGTCACTCCGAAGCAGTGGCAGACCACCTCGCCCTCGGTGATCTTCTCCGGGGCTTCTTCACCCCGGTAGTCCAGCAGGCAGGCCTCTAAGGCTTCCTGGCCCATGACCGAGCAGTGCATCTTCTCCTTGGGCAGGCCACCCAGATACGCCGCGATGTCCTTGTTGGTGATCTTCTCGGCCTGTTCCAGGGTCTTGCCCTTGAGCATCTCGGTCAGTGCCGAGGACGAGGCAATGGCGCTGGCGCAGCCGAAGGTCTGAAACTTGGCGTCCTCGATGACGCCGTCCTCGCTGATCTTCAGGAACAGCTTCAGTGCGTCTCCGCAGGCCAGGCTGCCGACCTCGCCCACGGCGTCGGCATTGGGGATCTCACCCGCATTCTTGGGATTCAGAAACAGTTCCCTGACCTTGTCCGTGTATTCCCACATGTGGCCTCCTGATATGTATCTGCAACCCAATGGATTTACGTGTTATTGCTCAATTTTATCCGTATCGTTGTAGTATAATACCTCTTTCGGGATGTGGGAAGGGCTTGTGGGCTTTTTCCCTGGCTGCTTTTTATGTGCAAGCGTCTGTGCAGGCCAACGTGCAAATATCTGCATATCACATGTTACATATCCGCATAAACTTGCACATCCCGTCAGCAGGCCTCCGGTCCAGCTCCCTGCCAGCCCCCTGTTTGTGCAAGCCCCTGGCCAATCCATAGTAATTTAGTCAACTTTGGCATATCTCTTGTACTGAGCCAAGCAATTTTCCCGCACCAAGTTGTGGCAGGCTAGTCATAGACCTTCCAGCGTGCTATAAGGAAGGGTCTCAGAATCGCCCAAAAACCGATTCAAACCGGAACCAATGGACGGGGCCGAAGACAATGCGAGAACAAGCCATTTCCATCAGAGTCCCACAGGATATCCTGATTCGGGCCATGCTGTTGGCGAAGCCGGCGCTGCTGACGCTGTTGGCGGCGCTGACCTTGCTGCTCGCCACCCTGCCCGCACGGGCCGGGAGCGACGACCTCCAGGCCCTGATTGCCGAAGGACAAGCCAACAACCAGGAGCTGGCCAGCCTGCGTCGCATGGCCGAGGCCCTGCGCGCCGAGGCCCCATTCGCGGGTTCGCTCCAGGATCCGCAGTTGGGCATCGGGCTGGCCAACGTACCCCTGGATACCTTTGCCCTGGACCAGGAGGCCATGACCCAGAAACAGCTGTTCATCGGTCAGAAGGTCCCCTGGTTCGGCACCCTGGCGCTGTCCGAGCAGGCCGCCCTGCTCAAGGCTGTACGCCAAGAGGCCCAGGTCAGGGCCAAGTCCCTGGAACTGACACGGATGATCTCCGCAGCCTGGTATGATCTGGCCTTTGTGCAGCGCAGCCTTCAGACCAACCTCAGCCTGGAAGCGCTGGTCACCCAGGCCCTGCGCGTGGCCGAGACCCGCTATGCCACGGGCAAGGGCCTGCAGCAGGATATCCTTTCCGCCCAGGTGCAGCTCTCTGAACTGCTGGACGAACAGGAAACCCTGGAGCGCCGCAGCCGCACCTTGAGCGATCGCATCAACTCGCTTCTGAACCGCGACGCCTTCCGTGCATTGCCCATGGCAGAGGGGCCATGGCCCGAAACCACGCTGCCCCACGCGGAGGAGCTCAAACGCCTAGTGCTCCAAGCTAACCCCGGAGTCGCCGTGCGCCGGACCGACGTCGACAGCGCGGCCCTGGCCGTGCAGCTGGCCGAAAAGGACTATTACCCGGACATGGATTTCAAGCTCGCCTACGGCCAGCGCGAGGACAACCCCATGACTGGCCAGGACAGAGCGGACTTCATCTCCGGGTCCGTCGGCTTTTCCGTGCCCCTGTGGCAGGCCACCCGCCAGGACAGCAAGCTCGATGGGGCCCAGAAGAAACTCGACGCCGCCAAGATGTCCCTGACCGCCCTGGAACGGACTCTACCCCACCAGTTGGATGCGCTGCTGGCCGAGATCGACGGCTACGCCAAAAACTATGACCTGCTGGACTCGGCGTTGACCGTCCAGGCAGCACAATGGGCGGGGGCCTCCCTGGCGGCCTACGAGGTGGGCAAGATCGAATTCGACACCATGCTCTCGGCCCAGATGCGCCTGCTGCGCTATGAGTTGCGCACCGAGCGCTACCAATTTGAGCGGCTCAAAAAACTGGCCGAACTGGAAGAACTGCTGGGCGGCCCGATCCAGAATAAGATCAGGACCGCGGCCCAGTCCGAGGAGAACAGACAATGAAACGCTTGATCGTCATCCTTGCCGCCCTGCTGCTGATGGCCTGTGCCGCCCTGGCCGCCGAAGGCCCCAAGGCCGGTGAGGTGGACCCCAAGACCGGCAAGGTCATCAAGTACTGGGTGGCCCCCATGGACCCGGCCTATATCCGCGACACCCCCGGCAAGTCGCCCATGGGCATGGATCTGGTGCCCGTGTATCAGGATCAGGGCGGTGAAAAGGAACCCACCTCCACCATCCGCATCGACCCGGTGACCGTCCAGAACATGGGCGTGCGCACGGGCAAGGTACGCCGCGCTCCGCTCTCCAAGTCCATCCGCGCCCTGGGTTCCGTAACTTTTGATGAAACTCGCATGTACGCCGTGAACACCAAGTTCGACGGCTGGATCGAGAAGCTCTATGTGGATTTCGTGGGCGAGACCGTGAAGAAGGGCCAACCCCTGTTCGAGATCTACAGCCCGGAAGTTGTCACTGCCCAGGAGGAATACCGCCTGGCCCTGGATCAGGTCGCCAGCCTCGGCCACAGCGCCTACCCCTCCGTGCGCGCCAATGCCGAGCGACTGCGGGAGGCCTCGCGCAAGCGCCTGAGCTATTGGGATTTGAGCGAATCGCAGATCAGACGCCTGGAACAGGGCGGCCAGGTGCGCAAGACCGTGACGGTCTATTCCCCGGAATCGGGCGTGGTCATCAAGAAAGACGCCCTGCTGGGGCATTTCGTCAAGGCCGGGATGCACCAGTACGACATCGCCGACCTGTCCCGCGTCTGGGTAGACGTGGAGGTCTTCGAATACGAGCTGCCCTTCATGCGCAAGGGCATGCCCGCGCGCATGGAACTGTCCTACATGCCGGGCAAAACCTATTCGGGCAAAGTGCTGTTCATCTATCCCTTCCTGAACCCCAAGACGCGCACCGTGCGCCTGCGCCTGGAGTTCCCCAATCCCGACAATAAACTCAAGCCGGACATGTACGCCAACGTCTTTCTACAGGCCCAGATCGACCCCGCGGCGCTGGTGATCCCCCAGGAGGCTGTCATCGATTCGGGCGTGCGCAAGCTGGTCTTTGTGGCCCAGGGCAAGGGACGCTTCGAACCCCGCGAGGTCAGGATCGGGGCCGAGGGGGACGACGGCAACTTCCAGGTTCTCTCGGGCCTTGGCGAGGGCGAAGAGATCGTGCTCTCCGCACAATTCATGATGGATTCCGAGTCCCGACTGCGCGAGGCCATCCAGAAGATGCTGGGCGCCCGCGCCACGGGCGGGCCATCCGCCGACGAACTGGACATGGACGACATGGACATGGCTGGTGACGAGTTGAAGATGGACGAGCTGAAGATGGATGGACAAGACATGGGCAAGCCCCCCGTCAACGGAACTCCGGCCCAATAGCTGGGAGCAGACATGATCCGAAGCATCATCGAATATTCCATCCGCAACAAGTTCCTGGTGTTGCTGATGACCGTCTTCCTCATCGTGGGCGGCCTGTGGGCCATGTTCAAGACGCCCCTGGACGCCATCCCCGATCTCTCGGACGTCCAGGTCATCGTGTTCACTGAGTTCCCGGGCCAGGCCCCACAGGTGGTGGAGGACCAGATCACCTACCCCCTGACCACGGCCATGCTGGCCGTGCCCTTCGCCAAGGTGGTGCGCGGCTATTCCTTCTTCGGCATGAGCTTTGTGTACATCATCTTCGAGGACGGCACGGACATGTACTGGGCCCGCAGCCGGGTCATGGAGTCCCTGAACTACATCTCGGGACGCCTGCCCCAGGGGGTCTCCCCACAGCTGGGGCCGGATGCCACGGGCGTGGGCTGGGTCTTCGAATATATCCTGGAGAGCGACCGCCACGACCTGCAACAATTGCGCTCCATCCAGGACTGGTTTCTACGCTTTGAACTAACCAGCGTCCCCGGCGTGTCCGAAGTGGCCTCCATCGGCGGCTACGTAAAGCAGTACCAAGTCATGGTCGATCCCAACAAACTCTTGGCCTATGGCATCCCCCTGCAAAAAGTGACCGCAGCCATCAAGCGCAGCAACAACGACGTGGGCGGGCGCCTCGTGGAAATGGGCGAAACGGAATTCATGGTCCGCGGCCTGGGCTACATCAAGAGCCGCGAAGACCTGGAAAGCATCCCTCTGGACACGGATGCCCGCGGCACCCCGATCCTGCTCAGGAACGTGGCCTCCGTGGACATCGGCCCGGAGCTGCGGCGCGGGCTTCTGGATTACAACGGCACGGGCGAGGTCGTTGGCGGCGTGGTGATCATGCGCTTCGGCGGAAACGCCCTGGAGGTCATCAGCAACGTCAAGAAGCGCCTGGAAGAGCTCAAGACCGGGCTGCCCGAGGGTGTGACCATCCTCCCGGTGTACGACCGTTCAGGCCTCATCAATCGCGCCATCGACAACCTGAAGGGCACACTGATCGAGGAAAGCATCATCGTGGCCCTGGTCTGCTTGGTCTTCCTGTTCCACCTGCGTAGCGCCCTGGTGAGCATCATCACCCTGCCCATCGCCGTGCTCGTAAGCTTCATCATTATGGAGCGCCAGGGAATCAATGCCAACATCATGAGCCTGGGCGGCATCGCCATCGCCGTGGGGGTCATGGTGGACGCGGCCATCGTGATGATCGAGAACGCCCACAAACACCTGGAGCAATTCGGAGACACCAAGGACCGCTGGGAGCTGATCCGCGACTCCGCCCTGGAGGTGGGGCCCTCGCTGTTCTTCTCGCTGATGATCATCGCTGTCAGCTTCGTGCCGGTGTTCGCCTTGGAAGCCCAAGAAGGCCGGATGTTCCACCCCCTGGCCTACACCAAGACCTACTCCATGATGGGTGCGGCGCTGTTGTCCGTGACCCTGGTCCCGGTGCTCATGGGCTACATGATCCGCGGGCATATCCTGCCCGAAGCCAAGAACCCGGTGAACCGCCTCTTGATCTGGCTCTACCTCCCGGTGATCAAGCTGGTGCTCAAGGTCAAGGTGCTGGTCATCGCCCTGGCCGTGATGACCTTGGCCGTGACCTACATCCCCTGGAAGAATATCGGCTCGGAGTTCATGCCTCCGCTGAACGAGGGCGACCTGTTGTACATGCCCACCACCCTGCCAGGCATCTCCATCACCAAGGCCCGCGAGCTGCTGCAACAGACGGACAAGCTCATCAAGTCCTTCCCGGAAGTGGAGCACGTCACCGGCAAGGTGGGCCGCGCCGAATCGGCCACGGACCCGGCACCCCTGTCCATGCTTGAGACCACCATCACTCTGAGGCCCAAGGAAGAATGGCGAGCGGGCCTGACCATGGAGGCCCTGGTGGACGAGATGAACAAGGCCATCCAGTTCCCGGGCCTGACCAATGCCTGGACCATGCCCATCAAGACCCGCATCGACATGCTCTCCACGGGCATCAAGACCCCGGTGGGCCTAAAGCTGATGGGTGACGACCTGCAAGTTCTCTCGGACATCGGCGAGCGAGTGGAGGCCGTCATCGGCCAGGTTCCGGGCACGGCCAGCGTCTACGCCGAGCGCGTGACCGGCGGCAACTTCCTGGACTTCGAGATCAAGCGCGAGGAGGCCGCGCGCTACGGGTTGACCGTGGGCGACATACAGGACGTGATCATGAGCGCCGTGGGCGGGAAGAACGTGACCTTCACCGTGGAGGGCCGGGAACGCTATCCCGTGAACCTGCGCTACGGTTCGGAACTGCGCGACACCCCGGAAAAGCTCAGACGCATCCTGATCGCCACGCCTACGGGGGCGCAAATCCCCATCACCCAGGTGGCGGATATCAGCATCCACAAGGGTGCCCCGGCCATCAAGAGCGAGAACGCCCGCAAGAACGCCTGGGTCTTCGTGGACATCGCTGGCGTGGACGTGGGCACCTACGTCAAGGCCGCCCAAGCCGCCGTGCGCGACAAGATCGACCTGCCCCCGGGCTACAGCATCGTCTGGAGCGGACAGTACGAATACATGGTCCGCGCCCAGAAGAAGATGATGATCGTGGTCCCGGCCACGCTGATCATCATTTTCCTGCTGCTGTATCTGAACTTCAAGAGCATCAGCGAGAGCCTGATCGTGATGCTCTCGGTACCCTTCTCCCTCACGGGTGGCTTCTGGCTGATGTATCTGCTGGGCTATAACATGAGCGTGGCCGTGGCCGTGGGCTTCATCGCCCTGGCTGGCGTGGCCGCCGAAACCGGCGTGGTGATGCTCATCTATCTGGACATCTCCTACAACAAGTACAAACAGATGTACGGGCACTCCTTCTCAAAACAGCATCTGAAAACGGCCATCGAGGAAGGGGCCGCGCTGCGCGTACGGCCCAAGATGATGACCGTGGTGGCCACCATGGCTGGATTGGCCCCCATCATGTGGAGCAGTGGCACCGGTTCCGAGGTCATGAAGCGCATCGCGGCTCCCATGGTGGGCGGCATGGTCAGCGCCACGATCCTGACGCTGGTGGTGGTCCCGGCCATCTATGGCCTCTGGAAGGGCTGGGGTCTGCCCAAGACCTCCCTGCCCAGCGATGACTGCAACCCGGAAACGGGCTGCCTGCCCAACACGGAACCAACCCCCAACAACACACCCTAAGCAATACGGAGAGCACTCAATGAAAAACGAATCGGCAATCAAAACAACACTGGCGGGATTGACCCTGGCCGCAACCCTCGCGCTGACGGGACCAGCCTTCGCCAAGATGGGCGGCTCGAATATGATGCAGGGCCAGCAACACGATTCCAACCAGGCGGCCCAGGGACAGATGCAGCAGCCCCAGAGCGGGATGCAGCAGATGCCCACCCACAACACCGGCGAGGCCTCTGACATGGACATGAGCAACATGAAAATGGAGCCCGGCCAGGGCTCAGGGCAGATGATGCAGGAGGGCACGGCGCAGCAACACATGATGCAAAATGGCACCACGCCCCAAGGCATGATGCACGATGGCACGACCCCCCAGCAGAACATGATGCAGGAAGGCACGCAGCAGCACATGATACAAAACGGCACCACGCCCCAGGGCATGATGCAAAACGGCACCACGCCCCAGGGCATGATGCAAGATGGCACCATGAACAAAAGCAGCAAACAATAGTCCATAAGCAGGAGAAAACCATGAAAAATACCCTGATCGCCCTGACCATTGCCGCCCTGTTGACCATCGCAGGCTCGGCCTTTGCCATGGAAGACATGACCCACGGCAGCACGACCGATGGTGACGCATACAAACACGCGGCCATGGTCGACGGCATCCACGCCGAATTCCAGGTCATGGACCTGGCCTCCATGAACATGAGCGACCCCGAGGGCAAGACCCACCACGTGATGGCCATGTTCATGAAGGACAACAAAATGATCGAGAAGGCCGTGGGCAAGATCAAGCTCATCGCGCCCTCGGGCAAGGAGCAGGTCCAGACCCTGAAGGACTTTGGCGGTGGCAATTTCGCCGCCAACTTCAGCTTCGACGAGCCCGGCAAATGGGGCGTGATCTGCCTGTTCAAGGACGACGCAGGCAAGCACATCGTGAAGTTCTGGTACGACCACAAGTAGCCCGAAAGGCTCCTGTTCAGGCATCAAAAAAGGCTCCCGGAAGATTCCGGGAGCCTTTTGATTTTTGAATAAAAGCCTGAACCAAATCACTACCAAACAGGCAGGCTGTTCAAAAAGGTGCGTAGGCAAGGCGCAAGCTAAAGATAAGGCCGATGCGTACTCCCCGTACGCGAGGATTTATCTTTAGCGATGCAACACAGTAAACGTGCCTTTTTCATCAGCCTGCTAGCGGCTGGTCAGAGCCGTATTCTTCTCTCCAATGGACACAAACAGCCTGGACAGAGCAATCTCGTAGTTCGCCAGGGCGGCGGTCAAAGCGGCCTCGGCGTAGGTCAGGCGGGACTGGGCGTCCAGCACATCGGTGTTGGTGCCCACCTGGGCCTGATAGCGGGCAACGGCCATGCGATAGCTCTCCTGTGCGGCTTCCACGGCCTTCTTGTTCACACGGATGCTTTCCTTGGCGTTACCGATGGCCAGGTGGTAGGACTTGACGGAATAGGTCGCTTCATTGCGAGTGTTATCAGCGCTTTGCAACAGGCTGGAAACATTCTGTTTGGCCTGCTCGCTGGCGTAATAGGTCTTGCCCCACTGCCAGAAGGTCCAGGAGGCCCTGACGCCCACGGTCCATTCGCTGTATTCGGTATTGGCGTAGCCATCGCCGCTGGCGTTGGGATCATCGCCGTAGGTGGACCAATCGAAATCAGCCCCGACCTGCGGATAGAAGGCGCTGTCGGTGATCGACTTGTCCTTGACAGCGATCTCGACACTGCGCTTGGCGATGATCAAATCCGGACGGTCCTTGTAGGCCCTTTCCAGAGCGTCCTCGATGGTCAGGGTAAAGGGCTGGTAGGCCAGGTTACCCTCGTAGTCCACATCGGCGTCGTGGGCCAGGCCCAGCAGGGTGTTCAGGCGCACGATCTGGGTGGCGACGCTATTCTCGGCGGTCAACAGGGCATCCTCGGCCCCGGCCAGGTCCACCTCGGCCTGGAGCACGTCCAACCGAGGCTGCAAGCCCACGTCATAAAAGGCTTGGGTCACCTTCAGCTGCTCGCGCAGACGCGTGACTGAATCCTTGGCGCTCCGTACGTCCTCCCGGGCCTTCAACAGCCCCAGGAAATTCTCCTGCACGGTGTTGACCAGGGACAATTCGGTGTTGAGTACTCTCGCCGTAGCATTTTCCTCGGAGAGCTGGGCCCGCTGGTAGGTGGACAGGATGCGCCAGCCCGTGAACAGGTCCTGGTGGACGTTGAAACTCGCGGACCAGACGTCCTGATCACGGGTAGGATTGTCACGGGTGGGCTGGTCGTGGTCATAGCGGGTATAGCCATAACTCACAGACGCAGACGGCAGGAAGGAGCCGCGCGCGGACTTGCGTCCGGCCTCGGCCCCCAACATATCATGCCTTGCGGCCAGCATCGTTGGATTGGCCTCCAGAGCCTGATCCACGGCCTGCTGCATATTGTACACGGTATTCGCCTGCGCCAAGGAAGCCGCCGCCATCACAAATACGACCGCCAGAGAGAACAGGGTCGTAGTCTTTTTCATGTTCATTGCTTGATCCTTAATGTGTAGGTCCCTATGTATTTGCGGGGTATCTTACCCCGCTGAGTAGCGCGAAGCAAACAGTAAAAACCACTTAAAGTCAACAGGGGCAATGTGTTTTAAACAGTTCCCTCATGTTCTGCCATACAAATCACACAGCCCGCGCAGCCTGTCGGCCAATCCCGGGGACAACTGCCGGGGGCTCAGTCGCCATGACCAGTTTCCAGTAGGACGAGACGGAACGTTCATCCTGGCCTCCCCACCCAGACCCAGCAGATCCTGCATGGGGATGATGGCCGTGGCGGCCGGAGACATCAACGCCAGGCGGATCAGCACCCAGGCCGCGTCCCGGGGGCCGACGTCGCGCCCGAGATAGTCGTTCAACCGTTTGCGGCCATCCTCTCCCAGGTCCTGGGCGAACCAGCCAGACGAGGTATTATTGTCGTGGGTCCCGGAATAGGCCACGCTGCGCCGCTGATGATTATGTAATGAGTTGGAGCTTTCACCCGTATCCGGCCCAAAAGAGAACTGCAGCACACTCATCCCCGGCAATTCAAAGGCCTCGCGCATGGCCACCACATCCTCGGTGATCAGGCCCAGGTCTTCGGCGATAATCGGCAGTTCCGGAAAGCGCCCGCGCACGGCCTCGAAGAACGCCTGTCCCGGGCCATCCACCCACCAGCCGTTGATGGCCGTCTCCTCATGCGGCGGCACCACCCAGTAGGCCGCAAACCCCCGGAAATGGTCCAGACGGATGATGTCCGCCCAGCCCAGATTATGGGCGATGCGCGTGAGCCACCAGGAATAACCGTCCTGAACCTGGGAGGCCCAGTCGTAGACCGGATTTCCCCAGCGCTGACCGGTCTCGCTGAAATAGTCCGGCGGAACCCCGGCCACCACGGCGGGCCGGCCCTCCCCATCCAGCTGGAAAGCCTCGGGCTGGGCCCAGACATCGGCGCTGTCGGAGGTGGGGTAGAAAGGCAAGTCACCGATGATCCGGATCTGGCGCTCATTGCAGTAGCTGCGCAGGGCCGCCCACTGCGAAAAGAACAGATACTGGGTGAACTCGATACGCTCCAATTCCAGACGCGCCTCGCGGCGCAAAAGCTCCAGGGCCTTCGGGTCGCGGAGCTTGAACTCCTCGGGCCAGGTGTCCCAGGCCGCACCCCCGAAACGATCCTTGAGCACGGCAAAGGCCGCGAAATCATCCAGCCAGCGGGGGCCGTGCCCAGCACGGAAGGCCTGAAAGCCCTCATGCTCCGCCAGCATGCCCTGCGCCCGATCATGGGCCAGAGTCACCAGCCCCAGTTTGAAGACCTCCGCCGCCCTGAAGTCCACCGGCCCCTCCCATCCTGGCGCCGTCTGTTGGATATCGGCCAGACGCAGCCAACCGTCACCGGCTAGGCCCTCCGGGCTGATGAGCAGAGGATTGCCCGCGAACAGGGAATAGCTGGAGTACGGGGAATTCCCCAGAAACGACGACGAGGGGTTCAACGGCAGGATCTGCCAATAGCGCTGCCCTGCGCGCTGCAGGAAGTCCGCGAACCGCCGCGCGGCCGACCCCATGTCGCCAATGCCATAGGGCGAGGCCAGACTGGTGATGTGCAACAGCACACCACTCCCCCGGCGAGACATGACGGGGGTCATCAGCAGACTCCCTCGAACAGGAAATAGGACACGGACAGGGGCGGGATCTGCAGCACCAGTGAATGCTCTCTGCCATGCACAGGGACGGGGCTTGAAGTCCTTCCTCCCAGATTCCCCCAGCCACTGCCCCCGAACTCCAGGGCGTCGGAGTTCAGGATCTCTTTCCAGTGCCCGGCGGCGGGGACGCCCACGCGATAGTTCTCGCGCGGGACCGGTGTGAAATTGCACACCGCCAGCACCGGGGCCACTCCCTGGCCCTTGCGCAGAAACACCAGAACCCCGGCGTCCGCGTCGCGGAAATCAATCCATTCGAAACCCTCGGGCGAGAAGTCATCGGCATACAGGGCGGGCTGCTCGCGATACAGGCGATTCAGGGCCCCGAGGAAATCGAACACGCCCTTGTGCAGGGGCACGTCCAGCAGATGCCATTCCACCTCGGCGTCGTGGTTCCACTCGGGGACCTGGCCCATCTCCGCACCCATGAACAGCAACTTCTTGCCGGGGTGGGCATACATGTAGCCGTACAAGGCCTTCAGGCCAGCGCATTTCTGCCACTGGTCCCCGGGCATGCGCCCATAGAGCGAACCCTTGCCGTGCACCACCTCGTCGTGGGACAGGGGCAGCATGAAATTCTCGGTAAAGGCGTACCAGATACTGAAGGTCAGCAGGTTCTGATGGAACTTGCGGAACACCGGATCGTTGGCGAAATAGTCCAGGGTGTCATGCATCCAGCCCATGTTCCATTTCATGCCGAATCCCAGCCCGCCCAAGTACACCGGACGACTGACCATGGGCCAGGCGGTGGACTCCTCGGCCACGGTCTGCACATCCGGGAATTCGGCGTACACGGCCTGATTGAGGGTCCGCAGGAACTCGACGGCCCCGATGTTCTCGCGTCCGCCGTATTCGTTGGCCTCCCACTCGCCGTCCTTGCGGGAGTAGTCCAGGTAGAGCATGGAGGCCACGGCGTCCACGCGCAACCCGTCGGCATGATAGCGGTCCAGCCAGAACAGGGCGCTGGAGATCAGGAACGAGCGAACCTCGTATCGGGCATGGTTGAAGATCGAGGCATTCCAGTCAGGATGAAAGCCTTTGCGCGGGTCGGCGTGCTCGAAAAGATAGGTGCCGTCGAAATAGGACAGACCATGCTCATCCGTGGGGAAGTGCGAGGGCACCCAGTCCAGGATCACGCCCACCCCTGCGTTGTGCAGCTTGTCCACCAGGCGCATGAAGTCCTGCGGCGGCCCAAAACGGCTGGAGGGTGCGAAGTATCCGGTGGTCTGGTAGCCCCAGGAGCCGAAAAACGGGTGCTCCATCACGGGCATCAGCTCCACATGGGTGAAGCCCAGATCACGTACGTAGTTCGGCAGCTGCTCCGCCAACTGCTCGTAGTGCAGGGAGCGAAAATCGTCGCCATGATCCCGTCGCCAGGAGCCAAGGTGCATCTCGTACACGGACCACGGGGCCTCGCGGGCGTTGCACTTGCCCCGGCGAGCCATCCACCCGGCGTCGTTCCAGCCGTAGGACAGATCCCAGACAACCGAAGCGGTGCGCGGCGCGCCCTCGCCCAGGAAAGCGAAGGGATCGGCCTTGTCCACGCTGTACTCAGCCACGCGCGACACGATGTGATACTTGTACTGCGTTCCGTGGCCCACCCCCGGCACAAAGCCTTCCCAGATGCCGGAGCCGTCAAGGCGCACGGCCAGCGGATGCGCAGCGGCGTCCCAGGCATTGAAATCCCCATACACGGAGACGGCACGCGCATTGGGCGCCCAAACCGCAAACAGGGTCCCGCTTTGGCCCTCGTGGGTCAGAAGGTGCGCACCGAGCTTGTCATACAGCCGGCTGTGACGCCCCTCCTTAAAGAGGTAAATGTCATGGTCCGTGAGCAGGCTGACGCCATGGACGATCTGTTCGGCTCGCTGCATTCCCGGTCTCCTTTGCACGAAAAAAACCCACACCAAGATAACAAAATTACCCCGGCGCGGGTTTCAAGTCCAGAGCGACCTGACGGTCTCTGTGCAGCGGGTCGCGAAGCGACCCGTCACAGATCCTTGAGCAGGGACTTGGCTCCCTCGTGATTGGGGTCCAGCTTCAGGGTCCGCTTCAGGAAGTGCAGGGCTTCCTTGGATTTGCGGGCGTTGGAAAACATGACCCCGATATTGAAGGTCAGCAACGGACTCTGGCCGCCGAAGTCGGGATTCAACTCCAGCACCTTGGAGAGTGCCTGTTCAGCCGGATAATGCTTGCCGCCCTCGGTCAGGGCCACAGCCCGGTTGAAATGCAGATTCTCGTCGTCGGGGCTGATCTTCAGGGCCTGTTCGTACTCGCCGACGGCGTCCTCCCAGCGTCCCTGCCTGCGCAGGGCCATGCCCAGGCGATTGAAGGTCTCGATGTCGGATTTTTTCAGGGAGCCGCGCTTGTCATCGATGATGGAGCGTAAAAACTTCTCGGCTGTGGCCGGGGCACTATCCAGGCATTTCTCGGCGATGGAACGCTTGACCTCCTCGATCATGCTCTGGGCTTCCTTGCGGGCATTGTCCACGGCCTGCTCGAAATACTCGCCAGCCTTTTCCTTATCGCCGAAGTCCAGATAGATCTCGCCGATATGGATCTTGCGCTCCACGTTGAGTGGCGAGAGCCTGTCCAACTTGTTCATGTACTCCAGCTGCTTGTTGGGATCGCCCTCATCCTTGTACAATTCGGCGAGTTTTTTCAACGGCTCAAGGTACAGGGACGCCCCCTGGTGAGCTTCCAGATACGAGGCCTCGGCCTGCCCGGATTCACCCTTGGCCTTGAGAGCATCACCCTTGACCATCAACGCCGCTGCGCTGCCGGGCTTCAGATCCAGAACCTTGTCCGCCAGGGTGATGGCCTCATCCCACAGGCCCTTGGAGAGATGCGACTTGGCCCGCTCGACGTACTGCCCGATTTTGCCCAGGGGCTTGATGGTGAAGGCCAGCTTCTCGATCAGGGTATCCACGGAGATGGGTTTGGTGATGAAATTGCTGGCCCCGATCTCGTGCAGCAGGATCAGGACCTGACGCTCGACCTCGGAGGTCAGGACAATGATGTGCATGTCATCGTAGATGGTTTTCATATTCCTGATGAAGGACATCATGCTGCGGTTATGCAGCACCCGCTCGATGATCAGCAGTGACTTCTTGTCCTTGAACATCGGGCTCTTCAACTCGGCCAGCAGCTTATTCTCCTCGGAGAAGGTGCGGATCCGATCCAGCCCGATGACGAGTTCCTTGTTCAGGGTCTGCCGGAACAGTTTCAGAAAAGTCGAATCATGACTGACGGCAAAAAAAGCACCATCCTCGACTGTCACAAAATCAATGAGGGTCTTTTCATAGAGACGTTGCTTGACTTTCTTGCTCAACGGATCGTCCTCGACAGGGTAAAAAACAGGCCCACTTGCACCGCAACCAAACACCTTTTCCCAACCAAAAGTATGGCACAGCGCCAGGGGCCTTGCAATGTCAAATGCCTGTCGCTCTAGTGTATTTCAAAAAATAGCACTATATTTATGGGGCTTGGAACCCTCCCCCGAATCACTGAATAACCACGCGTGGAACGCAAAGAGCAGGCATCCCTAACGACCGTTGACCAGAGCCCCCCAGGTTCGCCGATGAGTATGATTTCGGCACAGTCCTTGTAGGGATTTATTCAGACAGTCATCTGTTCCGGGAACGAGAACAGGAGGTCCCCCATGGCAGTCTGGAAGGTGACCATGGACAGCAAGGATGTGCAGTTCGGAGAAGCCAGACGCAAGCGCATCACCACGTCCGGATGCAATGAACCCTTCAAACGTTGGTACTGGTGTCCTCGCAGGCAATGGTTCAACGCCGTGCCCTGCCCGTTCGTCAACAAGATCGAATGCGACTCCTACCGACGCATGTGCGGCAACCTCTAGCCGTTGGCGCGCATTCTCTCCGGTCAGGTACCCATGTGGGCCGGTTCCTTTCCCGCGGGTTTTGGATTACCTTTGCGCGCATGGGGTCACACCCCGAAGCCCAGACGGAGAGACAATGCCCCAGCCAGCCCCAGCCTCGGAACAGGCGTTCCTGGAACTCATCGACCGCCATTTCCCGAACACCCACCGGCATATGCCCGTGGCGCGCGGGGATGATTGCGTCCATCTGAAATGCCCGCCGGACATGGTCCTCTCCGGAGACCTGTTCATCCAGGACATCCATTTCCGCAACTCCTATTTCTCCCCGGCAGACATCGGCTGGAAGGCCCTGGCCGTGAACATCAGCGACATTGCGGCCATGGGCTGCAAGCCGCTGGGCTTCAGCCTGGGACTGATGGTCCCACCCGTGGCCCCCGATCATCCCGGGGACTTCTGGGACGAACTCTTTGCCGGAATGGCCGAGCTTGCCGGGGAATACGACCTCCCGCTGACTGGCGGCGACCTGTCCAAGGCCCCCCTGCTGGGGCTGAACATCACCATCTGGGGGCAACCCGGAGCCCAGGGGCGCATCCTGCAGCGCCGCCACTGCTGGCCGGATGACGTGCTGCTGGTGGTGGGTGGCTTCGGTCTGGTCCGCGCCGGACTCATGGCCCTGGAGCAGGGCGGTCCACAAGCGGCCGAACGCTATCCCCAAGCCGTGGCCGCGCACCTGCGGCCACGGCCCAAAGTCGCGCAAGGACTGGCCCTGGCCGCCCGCCGCGCGGTACGCGGCAGCATGGATCTCTCCGATGGCCTGGCCCAGGATCTGCCCCGCTTCCTTGGCCCCGCCCTGGGTGCGCGGCTGGAAATCAGCGTCGGGATGTTGCATGCCGAGACCCTGGCCTGGACCGAGTCCCAAGGCCTGGACCCCGTGCCTTTCGCCTACCTGGGTGGCGAGGATTATGCCCTGCTGGCCTGCGTCACGCCCGAGGAAGCCGACGCCGTGGCCCGGGCCATCCCCGGTGCGCTGCGCATCGGCACGGTGACAAGCTCCCCCGGCATCACCCTGAACGGCGCCCCGGCACCCGGCGCCGGATTCGATCACTTCGCCAACACACAGGATCCAGCATGAACATGACCCTGCGAATCCTCGGCACCGTCCGTTCCCCTCTGACCCGGCTCAAGGACTGTCCGAAACAGTATTCCGAAAACGCACCCCAGGCCGTGATCGTCATGGACCCGGCCTATGCTGCGGCGGTACGCACCCTGGAACCCGGGCAGGACATCCTGGTCTTCAGCTGGCTGCACAAGGCCCAGCGAGAGTTGCTGGAATGCCACCCCCGGGGCGACAGACATCTCCCCACCAGGGGCATCTTCAACACCCGCTCGCCCGACCGCCCCAATCCCATCGGTCTGCACCACTGCCGCCTGCTGCGCGTCGAGGGCTCGGAGCTGACCGTGGACCGGCTGGAGGTGCTGGACGGGACCCCCATCGTGGACATCAAGCCCGTGGCCAGCGAGACCCCCGAGATCGAGAACTGGGGCACGGGCATCCCTACGGCCGTGGGCCGTGAGATTGGCGAGGCCTGCACCGCGGCCTGGATGAGCGGCCTGTTCTCGGGATTCAACGGCAATGTCTCCGTGCGCCTGGGGGATTCCATGATCATCACCCGCTCCGGCGCAGCCAAGGGCAGACTTACACCCGGCAGGCTCACGCTCATGGACATCGCCTCCGGGCGCACCACAGGCCCCGGCAAGGCCTCGTCCGAGGCCCCCGTGCATCTGGAAATCTATCGCAACGTCCCCGGGACCATGGCCGTGGCACACACCCACCCGCCCCACCTGCTGGCGCATTTCATGCGTCTGGGCACGGCCCTGGTGGACCTGCCCCTGTTCGAGGCCGCCATGTATCAACAAGGCCTGGCCGAGATCCCGGCCATGGAGCCCGGCAGCCACGAACTGGGCATTGCCGTGGGCAAGGCAGCGGCAGAGTACCGCTCCATCTTCATGGCCAACCACGGGTTGGTGGTCCACGGCCAGAGCCTGACCGACTGCCTGGCCCTGTCTGAAGAGCTGGACTCCCTGGCCAAGATACGGCTGCTCCTGGACCGCAACTGACAAGGACGACCAGGGACGACCCACGAGGAGAACCATGACCCTCGATCACGGACACCCGGACGAGTCTCTCTTGCCCTCGTCCGGGGGCTCGGATACAGTCCGGCACGGGTGAACCATGCTAGAATTTCTGCGAATACAAAACCTCGCGCTCATCGAAGACCTTGAACTGGAATTCGCCGGAGGGCTCAACGTCCTCACCGGTGAGACCGGCGCGGGCAAGAGCTTCATCCTGCGCGCCGTGAACTTCCTGCTGGGCGACAAGCTGAATGCCGACATGGTGCGTGACACAGCCGCCAAGGCCCAGGTGGATGCCATCTTCATCCAGGACGGCGAGGAACTGGTGATCCGCCGCGAACTGTCCGGCGACACGGGACGCAGTCGGCTGTTCATCAACGACGCCCTGAGTTCCCAGGGAGCCGTGCTGGAGCTGCGCGAACGCCTCGTCTGGCACACCAGCCAGCAGGGCCAACAGCGCCTCCTGTCCCCGGCCTATCAGGCCCGGCTCATCGACCGCTTCCTGCCCGAGCAGGACGTCATCACCCACAAGGACCAGCTGCTGTCGGCCATGCGCGAATTGCTTCTTCAAAAGCAGGAACTGGACGATCGCGTACGAACCTTAAGCGATCGACGTGAAATCCTGGAATTCCAGGCCGCCGAAATCCAGAAGGTCGATCCCCATCCCGGCGAGGAAGATGAACTCCAGGCCAGGAAGAATGGTCACAAGAACGCCGCACGCACCATCCAGGCCGTGGAAGAAGCACTGGGCGCCCTGCATGGTCAGGGCGAAGGCATGTTGGACCAGGCCGCCACCCTGGTGCGCGCCATGCAGACCCTGACCGCCCACGAAGAGCGTTGGGCCGATGAGGCCAGCGCCTGCGAAGATTTCCGGCAACGACTCCTGGACCTGGACGTCCAGCTGCGCAGCTATGATCTTCCCGACGGGGACTACGACCTGGAAAAGGTGGAATCGCGGCTCTTCGAGTTGGCGCAGCTCAAGCGCAAGCTGAACCGCTCCCTGGACGAGATCGTGAACCTGCGCCAGGAGATCGAGGAAAACCTCTCCTTTCTGGATTCCTGCGCCCTTGATAGCAAAGCCCTGGAACGCCGCGAGGCCGAACTGGCAAGCGGGCTGGGCAAGGCCCTGGAGACCCTGAACAACGCCAGGCAAAAGACCGCCCTCGAACTCTGCATCAACATGGCCCGGGACCTGGCCGGCCTGGGCTTCGACCCCTCCGTAGAGGTCCGCATCGCTTTCACGCCCGTCGAGATATACCCCGGACTCTTCGAGGACAGGGCTCGCCTGCTCTGGGTGCCCAACCCGGGACAAGCCCCCCAGCCCCTGGACAAGATCGCCTCGGGAGGCGAACTGTCACGCTTCCTGCTGGCCCTGGTGGGCCTCATGACCCGCGAATCCCTGCCGACTCTGATCTTTGATGAAGTGGACTCGGGCATCGGCGGACTGACCCTGAACGCCGTGGGCCAGCGAATCCAGGCCCTGGCCGACCAGCAGCAGGTGATCCTGATCACCCACTGGCCCCAGCTGGCCGCCAAGGCCGCCCGCCATTTCAACATCAGCAAGGCCGTGGGCAACGGCACCACCTCTGTCAGCTGCAACAGGCTGGCCGACAAGGAGATCTTCTCCGAACTCTCGCGCATGGCCGGAGGTGGTCAGCAGGGCGACGTCCTGGCGCACGAGCTGCTCCAGGGCTGATTTCTTTTCCTGTCCCGCCCCTACCCCCCTTGAGGGCGCTCGCTCATCTTTACAATTTCATGACTTGATGATCATCAACGACTTCGGTGTGTTGTTATGAATTGCATCAATTGTCACGGAGTTGTAACAATCTAATCATATTCCCGTCACAGTCCCCGTGTGTATAAGAGGCGCTAAATCAGTGGGGCATAAACCCTGCGATGGAGAAGCCATGACCAAGGAAACGATCCTGATCGTCGAAGACGACGAAGACATCTTGCAGCTGCTGCAATTCAATTTCGAGTCCGCCGGGTTCGAGGTGAACACTTCCATGGACGGGCGCGAAGGCCTGGCCATGGCCAAGCGCCTGCGCCCCGACCTGGTTATGCTCGACCTCATGCTACCCGGCATGAGCGGATTCGACATCTGCAAGGAACTGAAAAGGGATTCCGAGACCGCCCAGATTCCTGTAATCATGCTCACCGCCCGCAGCGAAGAAGTGGACCGCATTGTGGGTCTGGAACTGGGTGCCGACGACTATGTGGTCAAACCCTTCAGTTTCCGCGAACTGCTGCTGCGCGCACGCGCAGTCCTACGCCGCTCCATCGGCGTAATCCCGGTACGCACCACCCTACAGCGCGACGGCCTCATCGTGGACCTGGAATCGCACAAGGTCTTTGCCAACAACGAGGAGATCATCCTCACGGCCACGGAATTCAAGCTGTTGGCCGAACTGATCAAGACCGGCCCCCGGGTACGCACCCGCGACCAGCTGTTGACAACGGTCTGGGGCTACGAATTCGAAGGCTACGCCCGCACCGTGGATACCCATGTCCGCCGCCTGCGCCAAAAGCTGACCGACCACGCCAACCTGATTGAAACCGTGCGCGGCGTTGGCTACCGCTTCAAGGAATAACCATGCCTGCGTCCATGACCTTCAGAACACGGCTGCTTCTGTCCTTCGCCGTTGTCATCATCCTGGCCTTGCTGTTGCCGACGTTCTATGCCCGGGAGCTCTTCAAGGATGAGATCCTCGACGACGCCCAGGCCGGGGCCATCCGCGAACTGCGCTTGGCCTCTATGCTACTCAAGGAACGTGGAGCGTTCGACAACGAAGAGGCCCTGCATACTTGGCTGACCGACCTTGGCAGCCGTCTTGACGCTCGCATCACCTATCTGACCAGCGGGGGGCGGGTCATCGCCGATTCCCATGTGCCTTACGCACAGGTTACGGATCTGGACAACCACGCCAACCGCCCCGAAGTGCTCCAGGCAGAGCAGGAACACTACGGCATCAGCCAGCGTTACAGCGCCACTCTGGACAAGACCCTGATCTACGCCGCCACCCGCATCGAAGGCATCACGGGCATCAACCCCGGTTTTTTGCGGCTGTCAGTGGCCTATTCCACCATCGCCAACCGTCTTGAGAGGCTTCAGAGCAACATCCTGCTGATCTTCGGATTGGCACTGGGGCTGGCCTTCATCCTCTCAATGGTGCTGACCCGGAGCATCGCCCGCTCCGTGGCCGAGATGAGCGCCGTGGCCAAGGCCATCGGCGAAGGCCAATACGGCAAACGCCTGCGCTTCTTCCCTGGCACCGAATTCGAACCCCTGGCCCAATCCATCAACACCATGGCCGCATCCATCGAATCCCAGATCGCCACCATCTCCAGCCAGGCCAACGAAGTGGGGGGCATCCTCAACGGGATGCGCGAAGGCCTGATGGTCCTGGACGCCTCGGGGTGCATCGCCAAGGTCAACCACGCCCTGACCCGCATCTTCCCCGGCACGACCCTGTATATCGGTCGCCGTCCGCTGGAGATCGTTCTTTCCCCGGAGCTGCAGGACGCCTGTGATCGCGCCCTATCCGACAGCGAGGACCAGGGGCACGGCCCTTGGTCGTTGCAAATCGAACCTGAGCGCAACCGCGTCTACGACGTGAACATTGTGCGCCTGGAAACCCCTGACTGTGGCGATGGGGCGATCATCGTTTTTCACGATATCAGCGAACTCAAACGCCTGGAACTTGTACGCAGGGACTTCGTGGCCAACGTCTCGCACGAATTGCGCACCCCGTTGACCACCATCAAGGGCTATGCGGAAACCATCCTAACCAACAAGAAGACCGACCCCAAGACCTCGCTCAAGTTCCTCGAGGTCATCCTGAAAAACGCCGATCACATGGCCAAGATGGTTGAGGACCTGCTCTCGCTGTCTCGTCTGGAAAGCGGCAAGCAACAATTCTCACCGGTGCGGGTCAATGCGGCGGATGCTCTGAACGAGGCCTTTCGCACCTGTGAGCCCCTGGCGGAGACCAAGGGAATCCGTCTGTCCAGCACCCTGCCCGCAGAGGGAGTCCCAGTTCGGGCGGACTTTGACCGGCTTGTCCAGGTCTTCCGAAATCTGGTTGAGAATGCCGTGAAGTACAGTCCCGCAGACTCGACCATCAGCGTGGACTATCGGCTCGACCGCAATCAGGCGGTGTTCGGAGTCAGCGACGTCGGCCCCGGCATCCCTAAGGAAGACACCGAACGCATCTTCGAGCGATTCTATCGCGTGGAGAAGCACCGCAGCCGATCTGGCCAAAGCGGTTCTTCCGGGCTTGGGCTGGCCATCTGCAAACACATCGTGGAACGCCTTGGCGGTCGACTCTGGGTCGAGACCCGCAAGGACGCCGACACGGGTTCGACATTTTATTTCACACTGCCCGCCGAAGACGACCAGGACGAATCCTAATACCGGGCCATGGCCCAGACAATGACGGAAGGCAAGGTACCCATGAGCACCCTGAAAATGGCCACCGAAAACCTCGACTTCTATTACGGGGACTTCAAGGCCCTCAAAGACATCAACCTCAGTTTCGAGGAATGCAAGGTCACGGCCTTGATCGGCCCCTCGGGCTGCGGGAAAAGCACCTTTTTGCGCTGCCTGAACCGCATGAACGATCTGATCGCCGGCACACGGGTCGAGGGCAGGATCACCCTGGACAACCAGGACATCTACGCCCCCAAGCTCGACGTGGTGGACCTGCGCCGCAGCGTGGGCATGGTGTTCCAAAAACCCAATCCCTTCCCCAAGACCATCTTCGAGAACGTGGCCTACGGACTGCGGGTCAACGGCTGGAAGGACAAGAACCGAATCGCCGAACGCGTGGAACAGAGCCTGCAACAGGGAGCCTTGTGGGACGAGGTCAAGGACCGCCTGCACGCCTCTGCCCTGGGACTATCCGGCGGCCAGCAGCAACGGCTGTGCATCGCCCGTGCCCTGGCCGTGCAACCCGAAGTGATGCTCATGGATGAGCCCGCCAGCGCGTTGGACCCCATCGCCACCCAAAAGATCGAAGAGCTCATCCACACCCTGAAAAGCGCACTGACCATCATCATCGTCACCCACAACATGCAGCAGGCCGCGCGCGTCTCCGACATCACGGCCTTCTTCTACATGGGCGAACTGATCGAGGCAGATTCCACTGAAACCCTGTTCACACGCCCCAAGCACAAGCAGACCGAAGATTATATTACCGGCCGGTTCGGTTAGGAGAAAGGTTATGGAAACCCAGTTTCATAAAAACATTCATGAATTGAGAATGAAAATCCTGCACATGGCCGCCTATGCCGAGCGCGCCGTGAGCGATGCCTGCATTGCGCTCATTGACAAGGACATCGAACTGGCTGAACAGGTCATCGAAAAAGACGCCGAAATCAACGCCATCGAGCTTGATATCGACGAGTTCAGCCTGCTGCTCTTGGCCCGCGACCAACCCGTGGCCCGCGACCTGCGCTTCATCACCGGCTGCCGCCGCGCCGTCATCGACCTGGAGCGCATCGGCGACGAGGCGGTGAACATCGCAGAGAAGACCATCTATCTCTCCAAGCTGCCCGAGGTCCCGCACAACCCCATGCTGCAGGAACTTGTGGACACGGCCCAGGATATGCTGCGGACCTCCGTGGAGGCCTTCAAAGAGGAAAATGCCGAGATGGCCATCGATGTCTGCCGCATGGACAACAAGGCCGATGAGCTGAACGTGCGCATCCTGAAGAAGACCATGGACGACATGGTCACCGAGGTCACAGGCGTACGCCGTGCGGTGAACACAATCTTGGCCTCACGCAGTCTGGAGCGCATCGGCGACCTGTCCACCAACATTGCCGAGACCACGATCTTCATCGCCGAAGGCATCTCCGTGAAACACAATTGCGGACGCCTCTAGACTCAGCACTCAAAGCCCCATCAGGCGAGCGGCCCCCCTACAGGGGGTCGCTCGCCTTTCTCATTGAATGGATGATCTGCCTCTTGACGTGTCACCTGCAAGTGACATACTATCTTTCCAGGAGGACATCATGGCCCAAAAAATCAAGCGAGACCGGGCAAAGACCGAGCAAAAGCTGATCTCTTCCGTGGGCGCCGTCCTGGCCCAGGGCGGTTTCAGGGCGCTCGGCATCAACCGCATCGCCCGCGATGCGGGAGTGGACAAGGTCCTCATCTACCGTTACTTCGGCGGGCTGGCCGAACTGGTCAGTGCCTACGCCGTCAGTTCCGAGTTCTGGCCCTCGGTGGAAGAACTGCTCACAGGGGATGGGGAACTGCCCTCTCCCTGCCCTCCGGCGCGCCAGCTTTCACTGTATTTCAGAAACTTCACCAGAGCCATCCTGGATCGCCCCCAGACCATCGAAATCCTGGCCTGGGAGTTGGTGGAGCGCAACGAACTCACGGATATCCTGAACGCCAGGCGTGAACGCACCGGTGCGGAACTCATGGAACACCTGGGCGATGGCGCGAGCCTGCGCACCGATCCGTCGGTGGTCGTGACCCTCCTGGCCGGGGCCGTGAACTACCTGGCCATCGCCTCGCTGCGCCGCGGCAGCCTGGGGGGCATCGACCTCTCCAGCCAGGAAGGCTGGGAGCGAGTACATACCGTCTTGGACGACATGCTGCTGCGCATTTTCGGCTAACACCTCTACGCATTCCTGGAGAACCCGATGACCTTGCCCTCGCCCCTTGCCCGCCAGACCGAACAGCGTTTCCTGGACGGCTATTCCTGTTCCGAGGCCGTGGCCTCGATCTTTGCCGCCCATTTGGGACTGCCCGAAGAACCCCTGCGCCGCGCGGCCTGTGGCTTCGGCGGAGGGATTGGCGGACTGGGCCGGACCTGCGGGGCAGTGACCGGTGCGATCATGGCCATCGGCATGGCACTGGCCCCGGACAACCCCACCAATTCCAAGGCCCGCAAACCCGTCAAAGAGGCCGTCACACAATTCATGAGCGAATTCGAAAAACGCCACGGCTCCTCGAACTGCAAGCAGCTTCTGGGCTGCGACCTGAGCACCCCCGAGGGCTATGCCCAGGCCAGATCCCAAAAGCTGTTCAAGACGATCTGCCCCGGCTTTGTGCACACCGCAGGTGAACTGTTGGAACAACTGCTCGACAAATAAAAAAAGCCGCTCCTTTGGGAACGGACCTTTGCTGTCTTTGCTTCACAAGACTCAGCAGCTGCCTTCATGGCCGCCTCGGATAGGCCGCTCAAATGTGGGCCGATGACAGGCGCAAGAAAGGGCCAAGCCCGACGGCCTCTAGCCGTTAAGCGAGACCCTGAGCTTTACGGATACAGAGAGCAGCGCTGTACTGAACATACGTGAGGGTTTGGCCCTTTTGCAGCAACGAAGCAGATTGCAGCTTTTCAGCGCTCAACTCCAGCAGGTCACTCAAAAGTGCGTCGGATTCAAAAAGCCAAAAAGCGTCCCAGCTCGCCGCGTATCTGAACACACGCAAGAGTCGGGGCGCTTGAAGGCGACGCTGAAGATGGCTCTACCACCGGCCCCGTAGGCCGCTCAAAAGTGGTGAGATGCGAGGCGCAAAAAAGGGCCAAGCCCGATGCGTATCTGAACATACGTGAGGGTTTGGCCCTTTTGCAACAACGATGCAGATTGCCGCTTTTCAGCGGCCTGCCCTAGCGGGCGATCATGTTGCGCAGGATGTCGGCACAATTCTCGGTGTTGTGGCCCATGCCATCCAGTTTCTCCACGTAGTGGATCAGCTGATAGATATCCTTGAAATCCATCTGCGAGTTGAAAATCTCGCTGCAAAGCTTGTTCTTCATCTTGAAGATTCTCTGGCGCACGCCGCGAATGGCCCAGAATTTGTCTTTGGTACCCTGACGGTCCAAATGCTCGTGGTTGATCAAACCGAGAGTCGCCTTCAGCGCCGGACCAAGCTGCGTGCAAGCCGTATCCACCTCGTCGATCATGGAAATGATGGACTTCTGGTACTCGACAGGGATTTCCACCGGACGCATGGCTAGCCACTGCATGGCCTCCTGGGCCTCGTCGAGGATATTGTCCTGCGCCCTGGTGTATTGCAGGAACAGCCCCTTATCCACAGACATGAACAGCCCACGCGGCAGATGATTCCTGATGCGCCGCTTGATCTGATCCGCCTGGTTCTCGATGTCGTCCACTTGCTTGGCGAGGTCCACGAATTCGCGGCAGGCACCGCCGGCCACATAACACTCCATGGACTCCTTGATCACGTCCACACACTCTTTGATCTTGGTGTTATGCTCGATCAGACCTTCAAGAGGAGAGCGGTCGGACAACAATCCGAAAAAAGGCAACCTCATGGATGTTCTCCTTGTCTTTGGTCGTAACTTATCAATAGACCGACCATTTGAGTACCTGAAAAATGACGATGGAAGTGAACGCGGCAATGGGCACCGTCAGCACCCAATAGAGGACGATCTTGCCCAGGACGTTGAAGTTCACGGCCTTGAATCCCCGGGCCAGGCCCACGCCGGTCACGCCGCCCACCGTCGCATGGGTGGTGGAAACCGGCAGTCCGAGCTTGGAGGCCACAAGCACCGTCGTGGCCGCCGCAAAATCCACGGCAAAGCCACGGGTGTTGGTCAACGTGGTGATGTTCTCGCCCACGGTCTTCATGACCTTGTGGCCCAACACGCAGATACCCAGGGCGATACCCGCCCCTCCAACTGCCAGGAGCCAGATCGGGACTTCTGCATTGGTCAGGAAGGTCCCCTGCTTGGCCAGGATGTAGATGGCCGCAATGGGACCGATGGCATTGGCCACGTCATTGGCCCCCTGAGACAGAGCCACGTAGCACGAGGTGAAAATCTGCATCCTGCGAAAAATGGCCTCCACGCCTTCGGCCCCGTCCTCCACCGTAAGGGACATGCGCAGAATCATCCTGGACGAAGCAATCCAGACACCCAGAGACAGGAGGGTAATCAGCGCCAGGGTCTCATACCAAACAAGGGCCAATTCCTTGCCCACCGGGGTCTTGTACATGAAGGAGAAGCCCACCAGAGCCATGGTCAGGGCCATCCAGCGGGGACCGTACTTGCACGCATTCTCGAGAAAATTCGGTTTGAGAAAGATGTCCCTGCGGATCTGGGTGAAGATGAAATACGCAATCCCTGCGGCCAGGAAAGGGGAAACGAACCAGGACAGGACCACTCCGCCCAGTTTGGCCCAGTTGACCACGGAAGGGCCGCCCGCCACCAGCCCAAAACCAAGAATGGCCCCGACGATGGAGTGTGTACTCGACACCGGCAGGGCCGTCAGTGTAGCGATGAGCACCCATATCCCCGCCGCCAGGAGTGAGGCGAACATCCCGATCATGACCAGCTTGGGATCGGAAATCATGTCCGGGTTGATGATCCCCTTGCTGATCGTGGCCGTGACATGGGAACCGAGGAAGACCGCCCCGACGAAGTTCAGGATGCCGGCGATGAACACCGCCTGCTTGACGGTGATGGCGCGAGCACCAACGGCCGTGGCCATGGAGTTCGCAACATCGTTGGCCCCGAGATTGAAGGCCATCAGGAATCCCGCCCCGAGGGACAGGATAAAGAACAAATCGTATAAATCCATTCGCTATTTCCTTCCGGTACAGAGGACTGTGGCACGAGCGAGACGAGATCACCATGGACTCGTGCCTGCGGGGAGTATTACAGTTCTGTTACGGGGATGTGACAATCAGCCTTGGCGGAACGTACATAAAAGCATACGCGAAGGAAACTAATATAATTAACATGCTATAACAGCTGCTTAGGTGCGTATAATTTTATGACAACACAACAAAAAACTGTGGCACCGGCCAGGGACGGTGCCACAGTGAACCAGAGATCATCCGTCAAAACGCCTAGAGCTTTGTCTTGAGCACCAGGTCCGTGATCGGCCCCCGCGAGCGCTCTCCCTTGAGGACGATATGGGCGTAGTTCGGCTGCCCCTTGAACTTGCGGACAATCCAGTTCAGACCGTTATTGGCCTCGCTGAGATAGGGGTTGTCCACCTGGCTGGTGTCACCCAGACAGATGCACTTGACGCCCTCTCCCATGCGGGTCAAGAGACTCCTGACCTCTGTCCGTGACAGGTTCTGACATTCATCGATGATCACGAAGGAATGCTCGATGTTCATGCCGCGCACATAGGCCAGGGGCAGGATCTCGAACTTCTTGGTGTTGTATTTGGGCACATGGGCATCAGGGTCCACAAAGATCTTGTTCGCCGGCCGCTGGCCATGCAGCTTCAGCACGAGATCCATGATATAGCGCACATAGGGTTCCATTTTCTCGTCGATGTCGCCGGGCAGGTAGCCCATCTTGGCACCGAGTTCGATGGTCGGCTTGAGCATGTAGATTTTTTCGAAATTGCGCTTTTCAAGGACCTGATAAAACGCCGCGGCCAAAGCCAGATAGGTCTTGCCGAAACCCGCGTCGCTCTGCACCGAGACCACATCGACACCAGGGTTGTCCATCAGCTCCAGGGCCAGATTCTGATACATGGAGCGGGGTTTGATGTTCCAGGGGGAATGCATGTAGGAGATGACATGCTGCCCTCCGTCCGGCCCATGGAGCACGGGCTTGCCCTCCACCCAGGAAAAACTGTTGGCCAGGGGTTTGTCACCGTTCTCACAGAACCCCGTGTAGCGCTGCGACTCGGACTCAAACGGTTTGGAGTCCTTGAATTCCTCGCTATTGATGTGCGAAAGTCCCGCCTGCAATTGCAGAATCCGGTCATTGGTCACCAGGATCGGGTCTATGATCTCGGAACTGGCCAGGATTTCCTTGAGAATGAAGCTGTCGACAAGTTCTTCGGAAAAGGGGGAAACGCTGGAATCGTTCTGGATGAAATTGATGCTGTCCTTGTTCTCCAGGAGGACATCAATCACCTTGGAAACGATATGCCTCAGGCGGGGGTTGGTCTTGAGCTTGTTGAGCTCGATGAGGACATGGTAGGGAATGTAAATGTTGTTGTCATTGCCATTCTTGAGACTCAGAATGCTGTAGGGGTTCTCAATGAGGACGTTGGTATCGACGACATAATTCTTTTGGATGGTGGTCATCGATTGGTTTTCCCTTGTCTTGTAGTTTGAAAGAACAGGGGGGTCGCCATGCTCCAGCCTGGAGCATCTCCGGGGGACGATGAGCCCGGATTTTGTCAAAGCATAGGCGAAACCGATCGACCTGTAAACGCACCCCGGTTTTTTTTTAGAAAGTCTCTAGAACTGTCACCCGTTGGTCACAGAAACCCAGGTTGCAACCCTGCCCGATGTCCACCACAACCCCCGAGCCGCACGACCGCTGGACAGCTCTAATGCCCTGGGGCATTGAGGCCCACGGTAGGGGGCCGGCAGGGTCGCTTCGCTAGAGTTTTTTCTGCAAGCGTGCCCGGAGCCAGATGGCCACAAGGTTCATGCCCAGAACCAGCGCAACGAGCACCAGGGAGGTCCCGTATTGCAAGGGGCGGGTCTTCTCGATCTGGGTTCCGGCGGTGGCCAGCACGTAGACATGATACGGCAAGGCCATGACGTTACTGAAGATGGAATCGGGCATCTTGGGGGTGTAGAACACCGCCGCCGTGAACATGATGGCGGCGGTTTCACCGGCCGCGCGGGACAGGCCCAGGATGGCACCCGTCAGCATGCCGGGCATGGCCGCAGGCAGGACGACCTTGGAGATGGTCTGCCACTTGGTGGCCCCGAGCCCCAGGGACGCCTCGCGGTAGGTATTGGGCACGCTACGCAGGGCTTCCTCGGCCGTGCCGATGATCACCGGCAGGGTCAGGGCGCCCAGAGTCAGCACGCCCGCCAGGATAGAAACGCCCATCTTCAGAAAAGTCACGAAAAAGGCCAGCCCGAACAGGCCGAAGACCACCGAGGGCACCCCCGCCAGGTTGTTGATGCCCAGGCGGATGATGCGCCCCACCTTGGGATTGGTGGCATACTCGTTGAGGTAGATGGCGCTGGCCACCCCCAGGGGGAAGGCTACAAGCATGGAGCCAAAGGCCAACAGGAAGGTGCCCACGATGCACGGCCAGATCCCGCCCTCGGTCATGGAGCTGCGAGGAACCTCTGACAAAAACTCCCAGGAAATGGCGGGCAGCCCGTAGTAGAGCAGAAAACCACAGATCACGAGCAGGGCCAGAGCGTTGATTCCGGCAGCGGCCTTGAACGTCCCGAACATGATTCTTTCCACCAGCCCGCGATGTCCGCGCCCCCGAAGACCGGTCGAAAAATACACGGGAATGGCAGGGGCGTTGCTGTCCATGGTGGTCTCTCCAACGTTTTGCATAATCTCTTCTCTTGGGACTTCGGGGAAGTCGTTCCTACAGGGTGGCCGCACCGACCTGCTTGTGCTTTTCGGAGATGTAGTCGGCGAGGATGTTGAACAGCATGGTGAACATGAACAAGACGATGCCGGTGGCAAACAGGGCGTAATAGTGCTCGCCCCGGAAAGGGGCCTCAGCCATTTCGGCGGCAATGGAGGCCGGCATGGGCCGCACCGGAGAGAACAGACTTCCGGGAACCATGGCCGCTCCGCCGGCAACCATCAGCACGACCATGGTCTCACCGATGGCCCGGGACATACCCAGGATGACCGCCGTGGAGATGCCCGAGAGGCTCGCGGGGAGCACCACCTTCAAGATCGTCTCCCAATGGGTCGCGCCCAGGGCCAGGGAGGCCTCCTTGAGTTCGCCGGGCACACTGAAGATGGCGTCCTCGGAGATGGAACAGATGGTGGGCACGGACATAAAGGCCAGCATCAGGGACGCATTGAACAGGTTCAGTCCCGTGGCCACGTCGAAGATTTCCTGCAGGTAGGGGGCGACCAGCACCATGCCGAAAAAGCCGATGACCACCGACGGCAGCGCGGCCAGCAACTCGACCACGGGTTTGACCACCCCACGCACCCGGGGGGTGGCGATCTCGGCCAGATAGATGGCGGTCATCACGCCGAGCGGGATGGCGATGGCCGACGAAACTGCCGTCACCACAAGCGAGCCGATCACCAGCGGGAAGATCCCGAAATCCGGCGGATTGGCCGTTGGATACCATTCGTTTCCAAACAGGAACTTGAAGACCGGGTACTGCTTGAAGATCGGCAGCCCTTCCATGAACAGGAAGATCAGGATCAAAAAGAGGATCAGGATGGAGGTTGACGCGGCGACCATAAAGGCCAGCTTGATCACCTTTTCTTTTTTCTTGCGGTTCATGTCGTTCCTTACTCCGAAAGAATACGCGAGACTTGTGCTCAAGCGCGTGAACCCGCCCCCCGAGGGGCGGGCGGCGGGATGTTCACGCACACCCGCCCGTTACCGGCGGGCTAATGATTTCTCTAGTACAGGGGCACGTAACCGGCAGCCTTGGCATGAACCTGGCCCTGCTTGGGGTTGATCAGGTACATGATGAACTTGGCGGTCTCGCCCGTGGGCCAGTTGTTGGTGAAGACATACAGGAAGCGGGAAACAGGGTACTTGCCCGAGGAAGCGGTCTCGGGGTTGCCCTCGATACCATCCACGGTCAAGGCCTTGGTGCTCTTGTCCAGGTAGCCGTAGCCGATGTAACCGATGGCGTACTTGTTCTTGGACACGGCCTGGACCACGGCGCCGTTGGAGGCTTGCAGCAGGGCTCCGGCGAACACGCGCTCCTTGTTCATGATCTTTCCTTCCCAGGTCTCGTAGGTCCCGGAGGAGGTGTCACGGGAAATGACCACGATGGGCTTGTCGTCGCCGCCCACATCCTTCCAGTTGGTGACCTTGCCCATGTAGATGTCCTTCAACTGTGCACCGGTCAGGCCGGAAATGCCGTTGGAAGGGTGCACGATGGGCACCAGGGCGTCGATGCCCACGGCGAAGGGCACGGGGTAGACACCCTTTTCCGCGGCCTGCTTGACTTCGGAGTTCTTCATGAACCGGGAGGCCATGGCGATGTCGGTGGTGCCATCGATGATGGACTTGATGCCGTTGCCGGAGCCGCCGCCGGACACGGAAATGCTGACGTCAGGATTGGCTTTCATGTAGGCCTCGACGGCCATCTGCATGATAGGCAGGACGGTGGTGGAACCATTGACGCTCATGCTGGTGGCCGCTGAAGCCGTCATGGAGAAGGCCATGACCATCAGCGCGGCGAGAAAAATGCTTTTCATCCTCATTTCGTCCTCCTGTAGTATACAGACACATTCGTGATTGGTTGCCTCAAGTGGCGTAGGAGAGGTATAGGAGTGCTCTGTTACGAATCAGTGACAGCTGGAATGAGAATGTGTGACAATTCATTTGAGTTTTCAACACACCAGAATATTTGATAAAATCAGCATAAACTGTGTCACAAAGAGCTGCTCCTCGTCACATGTCATGCTGCAAAAAGGTCTCAAGACAAACACGGCCAAAGGCACACCACCCACTCCCTCCCTTGTGTTGCAAAAAAAGGGCGCCCCCTCCGTAGCGGAGGGGGCGCCCTGAACTCAACTTATCAAAAAGGAAAGGGATCAGCCCAGGGTCTCGAACTCGCCCTTCTGGCGATTCTTGCGCACGTTGTCCCAGGCAAAAATCTTGCCGTTCATGGTGATATAGGCCCCGGGAGGCAGCAGCCGCGCCGCGCTGAAGGCGCAACCAAGATTGAATAGGGCATCGGAATTGACAAAGGAATAGGGGACCATGGCACCCACAAGGACCACGGTCTTGCCTTCGGTCCGCGGGCCCACGAAGCGCGCGGTCTCGGGCATGGTGTCGGTGCCATGGGTGACCACCACCTTGTCTTCCGGAGCAGCCAAGACCTTCGCGAGGATCAGCTCACGGTCAGCATCCACCATGTGCAGGCTGTCTTTGAGCATCACGGTCTGGATGGCCACATCCACGGTGCACTTGGCCTGGGCCAGGATTTCCAGCAAATGGGTCTTGGTGAAGACCAGTTCGCCGTCCAACTGGTTGTATTCCTTGTCCAGCGTGCCGCCGGTCACGAGAATGCGGATCTCTGCCATGCGGGCCTCCTACATCGCCAAACGGGATTTTTCAGGGGAGAGCCTCTGTTCCAGGATGCGGGCATACTGGCTCATGGCGTAGCAACAGATAAAATACAAAAATGCCGCTGCGGTGTACAATTCAATGGGATAGATCATGATCCGGTTGTTCAGGACCATGGTCACGTTGGTCAGTTCCATCACACCCAGGACATAGGCCAGGGACGTGTCCTTGAAGATGGCGATGAACTGCCCCACAATGGGCGGAATCATCTGCTTCAGGGCCTGGGGCAGGATCACCCGGCGCATGGTCTGAACATAGGACAGACCCGTGGAATAGGCGGCTTCCAACTGGCCCGGAGGCAGATTCTCGATACCCGCGCGCACGATCTCGCCCAGATAGGCTCCGGTGAACACGGTCAGCGCGATGGTGGCGCTCCAGAAGACATGCAGGAAGGTGCCGGTCAGCACCGGGATGAAGAAGTAGACCCAGAAGATGACCATGATCAGCGGATTGCCGCGAATGACCTCAATGTAGACCACGCTGGGAACCTTCCACAGCAGGTTCCTTGAGGTCCGGCCCAGACCGGCGAACAGGCCCAGAGGAAAACTACAGGTAATGGCGATCACAGCCATCAGCACGGCCATGGACAAGCCACCCACCCCGGCCAGCACATCGCTCGGGTCGTCCGAGGGGAAGCGCCAGTAAAGCATCAACTTGAAGTTGTCGAAGATCACGTCCCATTGGAAATGGATCACCCCCATCAACGCCCGGTAGAGGACGTAAGCGATGGAGCCGATGAACACGGCCTTGAGCCCCAGGACCAGGAACACCCAGCTACTGCTCACGGTCTTGTTCAGAGCCGCCCGGGCCGGGGAATAGCTCACCGTGCGCTGACGCCGCCGCTTGGCGATGGCCCGGCGCACGACGCGGCGCACCGGACGTGTGAGCAGGCTGAAGGTCTGGCTCACCGGGCCGAACACGCCGTTGACCAGCCGCTCGCCAAAGCTGCGGCCATTGCCGCCAATGCGTAGCCGGATGTTGACGGCATTGAGCACGGCGGAGATACCCAGCGACAGCGAAAGATACAGCACCGAGGCCGCGGTCGCGGCCTCGAAGCCGCGAAAGGTCATGGATTCCACCTGCTGCGAGCACCAAGCCAGTTCGGTGATGCCCACGAACATGGCCAGGGACGAGTTCTTCATGTTGTTCAGAAACTCGCTGCCCAGGGGCGGAATGATGGCCCGAAAAGAGATGGGCAGAATGATCCTGCTGAGCACCTGCGAATAGGTCAGGCCACTGGAATAGGCGGCTTCGAGCAGGCCCTTGGGGATGGACTGCAACCCGGCGCGAATGACCTCGGCCATGAAGGAGGCCGTATAGGTGGACAGACCCAGCACGGCGGTCAGGAACTCGAACCCGAAATTCATCTCTGCCAACCAGGGTGGCAGCATCCAGGACATCCAACCGGGCAACAGATCCTGGAACCCGAACCCCAGCTGGAAGACCCACTCGCGCGCGGCGTCAGGCAGGGCTGAAGGGAAGGCGAAATACCAGAACAGCAGCTGGACCAGCAGCGGCGTGTTCCGGAAGAATTCAACGTAAGCCGTGGACAGCCAATACACGGGCTTGAACTGAGACACCCGGCCCAGGCCAACGGCGACACCCAGGCTCAGGGCCAGGACCGCGCTGATCAGCGACAGGACGACGGTCCAGCAGACCCCCTTGAGCATCAGCAGGCCGTAGTGTTCACCATAGGTTTCGTTGACCGTGAACAGCACGCTCCAGTCAAACTTGTACCCGAAGTCGAACACCCAGCCCCAATAATAGACGGCCAGCAGTACCAGGGACAGCAGCAGGGACAGCTGCACCCATTTCTTTTCCATCCAGAATCTGATCATAGCGCCTTAGGGAGAAGCATGAGCCCGGAGAAAGGACCGGGCTCATGCGTTAGAGTTGTCAATCAGGGTTCAGCGGCAGGTTAGGGCCACATCTCGATCTTTTCGGTCATGGGGAAGTAGTACGGGGTGTCGGGGCCATACCACTTGTTGTAGATCGTCATGTAGGTGCCGTCGGCCCACATGTCCTGGAGGGCGAAGTTCACGGCGTCGCGCAGCTTGGAATCGTCCTCGGGCAGGCCCATGCCGTAAGGCTCTTCGGAGATGAAATCACCCACGAGCTCGAACTGGCCGGCATCCTTGGCGGCATAGCCGAGCAGGATGGTGGAGTCGGTGGTCCAGGCAGCCACGCGGCCCATCTTCAGGGCCTGGTAGCACTCGGATTCCTTCTGGAAGGAGATGACGTTCTTGTCGTAGTCCTTGTCGCCCAGGCTCTTCAGGAGATTCTTGATGTTGATCTCGGAAGTGGTGCCCTGCATGGTGGCGATCTTCTGGCCCACGAACTGCTCAGCCTTGGTGAACTGACCCTTCTTGGCCAGCAGCTTCTAGCCGTCGAAGAAGTAGGTGATGGAGAAGTCGATGGACTTGTCGCGCTCACGCTTGTGGGTCATGTTGGCCACGGAGAGGTCGATACGACCCTGCTGCACAAAAGCGATGCGGGTCTTGTTGTTCACAGCCACACGCTCAAGGGTGCAACCCATGCGCTTGGCGATCTCTTCGGCGATGTCCACGTCCATGCCGACCCACTCGTTCTTCTCGTTGTAGAACGCACCGGGGATCGAATCAGTCATGATACCGGCGCGCAGCACCTTGGTCTTCATGATGTTGTCGTACGCCGGACCTGCCAGGGCCACAGAGGCCACTGCAAGCGTGGCCACCAGGGCCATCGCTACAATCTTCCACAGTTTCATGCCATCCTCCACAGATGAGTTGATTGTTTGATACACACAACCAAAAACCGACCCGCCCACCCGGGCTAATGGGTCAGAATCTTGCTCAGGAAATCCTTAGTCCGATCACTCTTGGGATTTTGGAAGAACTCGTGCGGCGTGTTCTCCTCAATCATCAGCCCCTCGTCCATGAAGATGATCCGGTCGGCCACCTCCCGGGCGAAGCCCATTTCATGCGTCACGCAGACCATGGTCATGCCTTCGCGGGCCAGGGCCTTCATCACGTCCAGGACCTCATTGATCATCTCGGGATCCAGGGCAGAGGTCGGCTCGTCAAAGAGCATAATCTTGGGGTGCATGGCCAGGCCACGGGCGATGGCCACGCGCTGCTGCTGGCCGCCGGAAAGCTGGCAGGGGAACTTGCGCGCCTGGTCCGGGATGTTGACCTTGTCCAACAGCTCCATGCCCAGGTCTTCGGCCTCTCGCTTGCCCATGCCCCGCACCAGCACCGGTGCCAGGGTGACATTCTCGAGTACCGACATGTGCGGGTAGAGGTTGAACTGCTGAAAGACAAAACCAACCTCGGCCCGCAGCAGGGTCAGGTTGGTCTTGGGGTCGTTGATGTCGTGCCCGTCAACGATGATTTCACCTTTCTGGATGAGTTCCAGGCGGTTGATGCATCGGATCAGCGTACTTTTGCCGGACCCGGAAGGCCCACACACGACCACGACCTCGCCTTCGGCGACGTCCAGATTGATGTCCTGCAAAACGTGCAGGTCGCTAAACCACTTATTTACGCGGCGAAACTGAATCAAAGCCGCCTCCTACTGATCATTGATTAAAGTTGTCCCTTCAGGGGTGTGCATTCCGTAGCAGACCCCGGAGACAGGGGCAAGACCGTCAACTGGCATATCAGTGCCCGGCAACCACCTCGGCCAGGGCTCGCGCAAAGCCCAAGACATCCTTTTCAGTAGTATCAAAGGAACACATCCAGCGGACCTCGGGCAAGTCCTGATCCCAGGTATAAAAATAGTATTGCTCGCGCAGGGGCTCAATGGCCTCGGACGGCAGGGTGGCGAAGACGCCGTTGGTCTCCACCGGACGGGTGATCTCCACTCCGGGGATGGCCGCAATCTGCTCGGCCAGCAGCCGCGCCATGGCATTGGCGTTGCGCGCGTTGCACAACCACAGATCGCCCGCAAGAAGGGCCACATACTGCGCTGCAATATAACGCATCTTGCTGTGCAGCTGCATGGACTGCTTGCGGACGAATTTGAAGATATCAGAGTGCAGGGGATTCAGGAAGACCACGGCCTCGCCAAACATCAGCCCGTTCTTGGTGCCCCCGAAGGACAAGACATCCACGCCGCAGTCCACGGTCAACGCCTTGAGCCCCAAGCCCAGAAATTCCGCGGCATTGGCCAGCCTTGCCCCATCCATGTGCACGACCATGCCTGCCTGGTGGGCGCGATCGGCCACGGCCCTGATCTCCTCGGGGGTATAGACAGTGCCCAGTTCCGTAGCCTGGGTCAGGGAGACCACCGCGGGCTGGGAATGATGCTCGAAGCCCAAACAGTGCAGGTGCCGCTCAATGGCTTCGGGCCCGATCTTGCCGTCCACATGCGGCTCGGCCAGCATCTTGATGCCCGCGCCCCGCTCGGGAGCGCCACATTCGTCCACATTGATATGGGCGCAATCCGAACAGACCACGGCATTCCAGGGGCGGGTCAGCGACGCCAGCGCCGAGACATTGGCCCCTGTGCCGTTGAAGACAAAAAACGGTTCCGCCTCGGGCCCGAAGACGTCCTTGAACACCTCTCGGGCAGCCTCAGTGTAGGGGTCATTGCCGTAGGCCACGCAGTGTCCCGCATTGGCCTCGGCCAGGGCCTCCATCACTTGGGGATGGACACCAGAGTTGTTGTCACTGGCAAAGCTTTTCTTAGGCATTATGATAGAAACTCGCTGTATAATATTGCAAAGCATCAGCGCAGGAAGGGCAAACCTGTTAAACGGAAAAGCGCTGGAGGTAAAGAATGAAATTCCCAGGAGCCGAAAATCCGATGAGGCGACTGCTGCCCACGATCGACTGCCGACCGCAGATTAGGGGTCCGAGGGCTAACTCTTTTGGGGAGTGGACAACGATCCAAGGCACTGGGACAGCTCCCGGGCGATCTCAAGCATCTCCACCGTCTGATTGATGCGCCAGGAAAAGGCCTCGGCCTCAAAAGGCTTGGTCAGAAAATCGTTGGCCCCGTGCTTTAAGAACTTGGCCGTCATGGAGGACTCGCCCGCCCCGGAGACCCCGACGATGGCCAGAGAGTCCTTCTTGCGGGTCTTGCGAATCTCCGCACACAACTCGAATCCGTCCATCACGGGCATCTCGAAGTCCGTGACCACCACGGTGATATCGCCTTCGGCTTCGAGGATTTCCAAGGCCTGCTTGCCGTCCTCGGCCTCAAGAACCTGGAAATTCTGGTTTTCCAGCAAGCCTCGCACCAGGTTCCGGGCCGTCTTGGAGTCGTCCACGACCAGCGCCTTCAGGGACTGATTCTTGTACAGGCGGGCCAGGGCATCCACCACGTCGTCGAGCACGATCATGCTGCTTTTCAGCACATAGTCCGCCACGTTCTTCTTGAGCAGGGTGTCACGGACATCGTCGTGGAAAGTGGCGGTGAGCACGATGGCGGGCAGGCCATGGGAATGCACCAGGTCGACGGCCTCCCCGTCCGGGGCATCGGGCAGGTTCAGGTCGACCACCGCGGCAAACAGGCTCTCCCGCTCGGAGTCCAAAACCTGCGAGGCCTCTTCCAGGGAATGGACACTCACTGTCTCGAAATGGGAAAGCCCCTCGATATGGCGGGAGATGATCTTGGCCTGGACGTGGCTGTCCTCGATGACCAGGATTCGGGCAGCAGCAGACTGACTATTCACGGGGATATCTCCTCTCCGTAGCGCATGGGCGACGGATCATGGAACAGATATAACCCAGGCGGCCATTCTCCGCCGACCCGGGCAAAGGCTGATGCTCAATTCTATGCCAGAAATCCACCGACTGTGCAAAACAAAGCGACTTACAATCCTGCCGTCTGCAGCTCCTTGCGATAGGCCTCGACCCCGGCGACAATCCCCTTGGAGACCTCTTGCAGATACCCTTCCGAGCGCAGCAGCTTGGCCTCAGTGGAATTGGAGATGTAGCCCACCTCCACCAGTACGGCGGGCATCCTGGCCCCGATGAGCACAAAGAACGGCGCGGCGCGCGCCCCATGATCGTTGATGTCCCTGTATTTGGAGCGCAACCCGCGTACCGAGTTCTTCTGCACGTGGCTGGCCAGGACCTTGGATTCCTCGATCTTGAAACTGTGCACCAGGTCCAGAACGATCTTCTGGGTGTCGCTGATCTTCATGGGATCGACGTTGTTCTCCTTGGCAGCCAGCTTGAGCACGAGGTCATTCTTGGCCTTGCCCAGGTAATACGTCTCAAAGCCGCGCACCGAACTCTTGTTGTTGGCGTTGCAGTGCAGCGAGATGAACAGGTCGGCCTTCTTGATGTTGGCCGCCAGAACGCGATCCTCCAGAGCCACCTTGCGGTCCTGGTCCCGGGTATAGAGAACCGTGTAGCCCTTGCGTTTGAGCGCATCGCCAAGGATCATTGCCAGCTGCAAGGTGACGTCCTTTTCCATGGTCCGCAGCTTTTTGTGGAGCTTGCCCTTGTCATCCTTGTAATGGACATACTGCACGGCACCGGGGTCGCGCCCGCCATGACCGGCGTCGATCATCACGGTGCCGATGGTCATGCCCAGCTGCGCCAAGACATCCTTGGCGGTCTGGCGCTCTTTCTTGCCGGGGGTCGGGGTCGCCGCGGAAAAGCCGTCCAGCTTCCCGGGGGTCTCCTCGACCACGGCCTTGCGGGCAAAGACGTCGATCACGATGCGGTAAGGATTCTCCAAGGTCAGAATGTGGTATTCCTGCTTTTCCGTAAAATCGAGCACCACCCGGGCGGTGTCGGGCGTGTACTGACCCGTGCGCACGCTCTTCAGGAACCCGCCGGGGAGCTCCTGCCGGGTCTGGACCGTCTTGGCAACCCGGGTCTTTTGCAGATCCACGAACATCCTGTGCAATTTGCCGTTGGCGTCATTGCCGGGCAAAGAATTTTCCTTGAACTCCACGGCATTGTCCAGATCCAGCACAACGCGCGTAAAATCGTCGCCGCTGGAATAGCGCACACCCAGCAGGGTCGCTTCGCCGGTCTTACCGTTAAAGCTCGAGGTGCCCGCCCCGGAAGGCATGATCTCGGGAGCCACCGGAGGAATACTGCTCAGGGCGAGAGCCGTAGAGGCGTTGGCAGCGTCCTGGGCCACGGCGTCGGCGGCATCGGGGAGTTCGTTGGCCCGCGCCTCGTCCATGGCCCGCAAAAGATCCTTGGCCTCGGCAGCTTGATCACCGTCGGGATAGTCGCGCACCACCAGCAGGAGGTCCGCATAGGCCTGATCCTCGTCGCTGAGGTGCATGTATTCCACGTACCCCTTGCGGAACAGGGCATCATCACGCCAGGAATCAGAGTCCTTGAACAGTTCAACGGCCCGCTCGTAGCCCGCCACGGCCTTCATGTAATCGTCATCGCGTCGGGAGATGCGGCCCAACTCGTCCCAGGTGAAGCCCTGGAAATAGGCGCTGCGGGCGGCCGTGACGTCCCGCCCGGCGGCTTCCTCCAGCGCTGCGAAACGCCTGACCACGCGCAGAAACTCGTCACGGGTGGGATTCTTCTTGGCGCGCAACGCCTTGAAGGCCTCAAGGGCCTTGGCGTAGGCGGCTTTGATCCCGGACGGGGTCGCGCTTGAAGACCTATTGGCCGGTTCGGGGGAGGCGGCCTTTTCGGCCCGAGACTTCGTCACCACGGAGGCCCCTGCGGTGCTCCTGCCCTCGATGCGTGCCAAGAGCTTCGCGGCCTTGGAGGCGTGATCCCCCTTGGGATAGAGGCGCAGGATGATGCGCAGGTCCTCGGCCGCCGTCCTGGTTTCCCCCAGACGCACGAAAGTGATCTCGGCCTTGCGGTACAGACAGTCGTCGATCCAGGAATTCCCGGGTGGGAAGCGGGTGGTGGCGCGCTGAAAATAGTCAACGGCACGGAAGGCGTCGCTGCGCCCCCCGGAACGCAAGGCCAGTTCCTCGTAGCAACGACCCATGTAATACAGGCACTTGGGAGCGTAACCCGAGGTGGGACTGATCTTGAAGGTCCGTTCGAACCTGGCATGGACCTCGATCCACAAATCTCGGCGCGAGGCCCGCTGATCCGAGGACTGGAGCTGTTTGAAGCTTTCCAGGGCGGCAGCGTACAGGGGCTGTTGGTCCGTGGCCCGGGCCTGACCGTCAAGGGCGAACAGCAGGACCAACGCGGCCAGAAGGACAACGAGGTACCGGGGTGTGCCCCCGACGTGGAGGGAACTGCGATGGCTTGGCAAGGTGTGCGTCTGTGTCATTCCGTTGTGCCCATAGTGGGCCGGGTTCCGATGCGTTCCGTGGTCATATAGCCGCGATTGCAGACAAACCGCAACCCCGACCCCAGAAAAGAACCGGAGCTTCCGACTGAAGACGAAATCGTCCATCCTCTGCTCAGGCCCAAAAAAAATTGAATCAGTCCCGTCGAGGGGCACCCTCAGGCGTCAAACAGTCACTCACGGGTTCAGGCTCAGGAACTGGCAGTTCAAGCAAACGTGCCACCCAGGAACACCACCCCCAAGCCCAGCACCACAAGTCCCCCGGCAATGGCCAACCCCTTTTGCAGGGCCAGGGCCAGACCAGGGCGTGCCCCGGTGCAAGACAGGATCGTCCCCCGGCAACAGGCTGCCAGCACCGCGGCCAGGGCGATGGTCGCTCCCATGCCGCAGGCCATGGCCAGCACCGCGCCCAGCCCCAGCCACAGCGCATCCAGCGCCAGGGAAAAGAGCAGCACGATGGCCGCCCCGGGACAGGGCACCAAGCCGGTGGACAAGCCGACCCCGCAAAGGCTTTTGTTCTGCGCAGCATCCTGCCCAACCTCGGTCGAACGCGAGTTGAACGCGCTGATGACCAGCCACAAGCCGATGCATGTCACCAACGCATAACTGCCCCGCTCCATCCAGATGGCCGTGGCCTCGAAGCGGTTCATCATGGCTTGTCGGGCTATGGCATGCAGCAGCAGCACAAGCAGCACTGCCGAAGCGGCGTGCGCCGCCCCCATCAACGCCCCCAGGGCCGCACCCCGACGGGCGGACAGCCCGCGAGCCAGGACATAGGACGTGGCCACGGACTTGCCATGGCCCGGCCCGGCGGCATGCACCGCTCCGTAGGCAAAGGACAACCCAAAAAAAACCAGCAGTCCCCAGGGCGATGGCTGGCTTTTCAAGGCTCTGACTTGGGCCGACAATTCCCCACGCATCTCACGCTGCCAGCGGGCTATCCGCCCCAGCACGCCACTCATGGCCGAGACCCCGTTCGAGGCCTTTGCCACCTGCTGATGCCCACCGCCCGAACCGGAAGCAAAGGGGTTGACAGCCCACCCAGGAGCCAAGGCCGTCAACAAGAAGGACAGCGCAAGAACGCCGATCAGCAAGGTCTTCATCGTGCACCAAAGGTCAGGGTGATTTCCGGGGTCCAGACCTGAAAGGTGGAATAGGTCCGCTCAGAGTTCAGGAACACCGAGACCTGGGCCTCGACCCCGGCGGCGTTCTCCATCCCGGGCACGGCGTCCTCGGGGGTATAGACATCGGCGTAGTACTCGGGATCGTGCAGCGAAAGCAGCACCCGATGCCGGCCTCCAGCCCCGGAGACCCGGCAGGGCACGAAGAAGTCATAGAACAGCTTGTCCTCGCAAAAGCCTGCCCGAAAGCCCTCGACCTGCTGTACGCGAGACGATTTGCCGTCCACCTCAATGAAGGTGAAGTAGTCGAAATTCCGGAGATTATCGAAGGCCCCGACCTTGACGGCCTGGATCTCGGCCTCGGAAAAGGTCCCGTCTCCGTCAGCATCAAAGTCCTCACGGATCATGGTCCCGAACATGTCATCGAAGACCCAGTGCACCCGAACCCCCGCCAGATCCGACCCGTCAAAGACAAAGATCACACTGTTGTCCACAAAGACGTGGGGATGGGCCATGGCCGGTGCCGCACCCAACAGCCCCAGCAGTGCCGCCGCTACCGACGCAAGAAGGAAACCACACCCGAAACTCCGGCCGAGGCTCTTGAATTTTTTCACCGCCATTATTCCACGGTCACGCTCTTGGCCAGATTGCGGGGCTGGTCCACGTCCTTGCCCAGGTAGTCAGCCACCTCGTAGGCGAACAGCTGCAGGCAGGGCAGGGCCAGAAACGCCGACAGCGGCCCCCAGACCTCGGGGATCACCCAGGCGTCGTCCACGCCCAGGTCCAGACCCGGGTTGGTCAGGGCGATGATCCGCCCATCTCGCGCCTGGACCTCTTCCAGGTTGGACCTGACCTTGGGCAACAGATCGTCGCGCATGGCCAGGGCAAAGGTCGGGAAATTGCGTTCAATGAGGGCGATGGGACCGTGCTTCATCTCGCCCGAGGCATAGCCCTCGGCGTGGATGTAGGAGATCTCCTTGAGCTTGAGCGCGCCCTCCAGGGCCAGGGGGAAATTCAGCCCGCGCCCCAGATACATGAAGCTCGAGACCCCCGAATACTTCAGGGCCAGCTCCTTGGAACGCTCACGCATGGCGGGCAATTCGGCCTCCAGCAATGAGGGCAGCTGTTGCACGGCGGCCACGCCCTGCTTGGCGACCTCAGCGGACAGGGTCTGTTTCTGTGCCCCCCAGTGCAGGGCCAGCAGGTACAGGGCCGTCAACTGGCTGCACATGGCCTTGGTGGAGGCCACGCTGATCTCCGGGCCGGCCTGGGTGTAGATCACGTGCTTGGCCTCGCGCGCCACGCTGGAACCCACCACGTTGCACAGGCCGATGACCGTCGCACCCATCTGCTTGGCCCGGCGAATGCCCGCCAGGGTGTCGGCGGTCTCTCCGGACTGGCTGATGGCCAGGACCACGTCGTCCTCGTCCAGCAGCAGGTCGCGGTAGCGGAACTCCGAGGCGATCTCCACGCGCACCGGGATGCGCGCCCAGGACTCGATGAGATTCATGCCCCACAACCCGGCGTGGAACGAGGTCCCGCAGGCCACGATGTGCAGTCGCTTGGGCGGGGTCAGGCCCTCCAGCTCCGAGAGGCGTACCGTGCCCGTCTTCTGGTCCACCCGGCCCGCCAGACCGTCGGCGATGACCTTGGGCTGCTCAAAAATTTCTTTGATCATGAAATGCTTGTGCCCGCCCTTTTGCGCGGACTGCACGTCCCAGTCGATGCGGCTGGTCTGCTTCTCGATGGGTGCCAAGGTCAGGGCGTCGAAGACCTGCCAGGAATTGGCATCCATGCGCACCAGCTCGCCGTCCTCCAGGAAGACCACGTCGCGGGTGTAGTTCAAAAAGGCCGGGATGTCCGAGGCCACGAAATTCTCGCCAGTGCCCGCACCGAAGACCAACGGGCTGGACTGGCGGGCGGCGTAGATCACGCCCGGCTCGTCCAGGGACACCAGGGCCACGGCGTAGGCACCCTCGACCCGGGCCAGCGCCCAGGACAGGGCCTGAAGGACACCCTCACCCGTTTCTTTCAGGCCCTCGGAAATGAGGTTCACCAGGACCTCGGTGTCTGTCTCCGATTCAAAACGGTAGCCCAGCCCCAGCAGCCGGTCCTTGTGCTCCTGGTAGTTCTCGATGATCCCGTTGTGGATCATGGCCAGACGGCCCGCATTGTCCTTGTGCGGATGGGCGTTGCGCTCCACGGGCACCCCGTGGGTCGCCCAGCGGGTGTGACCCACGCCGCTGGTGGCCATGGACACGTCGCGGCCGTTGACCTTGGTCTCCAGGCCCACGAGCTTGCCCTCGGCGCGCAAAAGTTCCAGTTCCTTGCCCTGGATAAAGGCCACACCGGCAGAGTCGTAGCCCCGGTATTCCAGGCGCTTCAGGCCTTCAAGCAGAATGGGAACGGCGGGCCTGTGCCCCGCGTAACCGATAATGCCACACATATTTCATCCTCGATCAGGCTATGGTTCAATACTTTGTATCTATAATGATAACGAGTGGTCCCGAGCCATCAGCCCCGGACGCGACCAACGGTACAGCGCTGAATACCCCAGACAGGAGTGCTTACTCAACCCCTGCCCTGGTCAAAAACTCGGGCCAGTGGGCCAACAGCTCCCGCAGGGCCTTGCCTCGGTGGCTACGCTGATTCTTTTCCTCGCGGGAAAGCTCGGCGGAATGACGCCCGCTCTCGCTGTCCACAAAGATGGGATCGTAACCAAAGCCCTGGTCGCCCTTGAACTCGCGGGTGATATGCCCCTCCCAGGCCCCGGAGGCCACCAGCTGCTCTCCACCCGGGGCATAGGCCAGCATCACGCAGCGAAAACGCGCCGTGCGCTCTTCGTCATCCACGTCATGCAGCACGGCCAGGAGTTTCTCGCTGTTCTTGACGTCCGTGGCATCCAGCCCGCTGTAACGCGCGGAATACACGCCCGGAGCGCCGTCCAGGGCATCCACCTCCAGCCCGGAATCGTCGGCCACGGCGATCAGTCCGGTGGCCTCGGCCACGGCCCGGGCCTTGAGCAGCGCGTTGGCTTCAAAGGTCGTCCCCGTTTCCTCGATCTCCCCGATCTCGGGATAATCGTCCAGGCCGCGGACTTCGAGATGGAATCCTTCGAGCATGGCGGACAACTCCGCAATCTTTCCCTTGTTCCGCGTAGCCAAAACGACAGCGCCCACGTGCGCCTCCATTATATATAGATAAGGGGGAACGAAAAAAACAAAACGAACAGGTGGAGTTCTACGCGGGGATGTCTTCGGCGTCCAGGGTGTCGCTATCCACGGCCAGGACAGGCGGCAGGTACAGGGTCACCACCGTGCCCACCCCCTCGTGGCTGGTCAGGCTGATGCGCCCGCCCACGTCCTCCATGATCTTCTTGGTCATGGCCAGTCCCAGGCCCGACCCATCGGCCTTGGTGCTGAAGAACGGATTAAAGACCTTGAGCTTGACCTCGGGGGACATGCCCCGACCAGTGTCTTCCACGCGCACCACGACGAACTCGTCCTCCATGCCCGTGGACAAGGTGATGCAGCCCTTGCCGGATTCCATGGCCTCCATGGAATTCTTGACCATGTTGATCAGACACTGCTTGAGCAACTCGGGCACACCCTTGGCCCTCGCCGCCTTGGAATCGAGCTTGGTCTTGATGCGAATGCCCTCCTGGTCACAGCCGATGGACATCAGCTGCACGGTGTCGCCCACAACGAGATTCACATCCACCTCTCCGACCTTGGTGTCCGAAGGCCGGGCGTAGTTCAAGATGGTCTTCAGGATACCGTCCAGCCGGCTGGCCTCCTCAAGGATGATATTCACCTTGCCCTGAGCCTCAACACTCAGGTCCTCGGCGCGCAGCAGGGAACGGGCGAACCCGCCGATGGCGAACAGCGGATTGCGTATCTCATGGGCGATGTAGGTGGACAGTTCGCCGATGGCGGCCATCTTCTGGGCCTGTTGCAGGCGTTGCTCCGTATAGGTGCGCGACGTGATGTCGCGCCGGATCTCCACCACGTGCGCCAACTGGCCTTCCTCGTTGAACAGGGGATAGGTGTAGACCCGGAAATACAACACCCGCCCATCCTCATCCAGCTTGGTATGCACGGCCTCGGCCTTCTTGCCCGTGAGGACCGTCTCCATGAACGGGCACTCCCGGTGCGAGCGCTGGCAAAAACCGTCGCCCTCAATCTCACGGCAATGGCGGCCCAGAAAGGCTGTTTTCGGCTTGTCCAGGCGCTTGGTCACGTTGCGGTTGCAATCCACAATACGACCATCGATGTCCAGAAGCAGGATGTCCTCCTCCATGCCGTCCAGCACCGTGGTCAGGAAGGCTCGCGTCTGATGCAGATTGGACTGGCAGGGCGCACAGATCTTCCCGGACATGATCATCTCCCAGAAGATCATGGCCGCTCGCCCGTCCACCACCGAGACGCCCTCGGGCAGGCCACCGCGCAGGGCGTTTGAACGTTCGGTGGAAGCATGCAGATCAAAGACAAGCCCCACACCGGGATGCTCGGCCAACAGCTCGCCCACAGTGGAAAACAGACGGACCCTCGCCAGGGCCAGAGTGCCGCTCACCTGTACACGGGCGGTGCCATCGATCACACCCACCAGACGCAGCCAAGGGAATCCCTCGCGGATGTCCTGGCACTCGAACATCTCGATCAGCCGCAGGAGTTCAGGCCCGCTGCCCCCAATGGCTACAAGGCATTTTGGCTCCGACCCGGTCAGTACGATTTCCTGCATTCCTACTCCTGCGCTGCGCCCCGGCATGAGCACCGCGGACGATCAAGGTCCACTCATCCTATACACACCTTGCCACCCTGCAACAAGTCGGCTAGAGCCTGCCTCGCCGGATGCGACGCTCTGGAAGGAGATCGTCGGAGAGACCACCTCGCAAGCGCCTCGCCGAGCCCAACCAAATCCTGTAGGATACACCCATGGAAATCACCCGCGTCTACTCAATCAGCCTCGGCTGCCCCAAGAACAGGGTGGATACCGAGCGCATGCTGTCCTGTTTCGGTCCGGGCCTGACCCCCTGCGAGACCCCGGAAGAGGCCGATGTGGTACTCATCAACACCTGCGGCTTCATCGGCCCCGCAGTGGATGAATCCGTGCAGGCCGTACTCGACGCCGCCCAGGCCATTGAGGGGCTCACGCCCCGTCCCGTGCTGGCCGTCACCGGTTGCCTGGTCAGCCGCTATCGGGAAGACTTGGCCAAGGAATTGCCCGAGGTCGACCTTTGGCTGACCACGCGCGAGGTGGAATCCTGGCCCGAACGTATCGCCAAGGCCCTGGGCCGCCCCATGCGCATCCCCGCCCCCGGGGAACGCGTGCTGTCCACCGGACCGTCCTACGCCTACCTCAAGGTGGCCGAGGGCTGCGACCATGCCTGCGCCTTCTGCACGATCCCCTCCATCCGGGGGCCCCTGGCCAGCCGTCCTGCGGATCAGCTCGTAGATGAAGCCCGGCGCATGTTGGACTCCGGGGTCTCGGAACTGGTGCTGATCGCCCAGGACCTGACCGCCTACGGTCACGACCTGGGCCACAAGGACGCCCTGCCCCGGTTGCTGGAACGCCTGGCTGCCCTGGACGGGCTGAAGTGGCTGCGGCCCATGTACCTCTATCCCGCGGGGCTGACCCCCTCGCTCCTGGACTGCATCCGGGATATGGGCCGGCCGATCCTGCCCTATTTCGACGTGCCCTTGCAGCACTCCCACCCGGACATCCTCTCGGCCATGGGCCGCCCCTTTGCCCGCGACCCGCGCCTGGTCATTGACCGCATCCGCGAACGCTTCCCGAATGCGGCCCTGCGCACCAGCCTCATCGTGGGCTATCCCGGAGAAACCGATGAGCATTTCGCGGCCCTGACCGACTTCGTGCGCCAGGCCAGATTCATGCACCTGGGCGTCTTCGGCTACTGCGACGAAGAGGGCACGGCATCCTTTGAACTGCCCGGCAAGGTCAAGCAGCAGCTCATTGACGAGCGCCGCGAGGAACTGATGCGCATCCAGGCCCGCATCAGCGAGGAACTGCTCATGGACTTCGAGGACACCACCCAGGATGTGCTGGTGGACGCCCCCCACGAGGAATGGCCCGGACTGCATGTGGGGCGCTGTTGGTTCCAGGCCCCCGAGGCCGACGGCGTGACCTATATCTCCGGCCCCAACGTGGAACCGGGAGCCATGGTCAGCGCACTGATCAACGAGGCCAAGACTTACGACCTCGTGGCCCTGACCTAGCCTGGGTCCAGCCCAAAATTTCCCAGTCCTCCGGGCCTTGCCAAGGGCCGAGAACTGCTTATACTGAGCTTGGACGCACCATCGTCCCCCCGCGCCCCGCCTCGAAATATCTTTGCATATTCAAAGATGAAAACACGCAGGCTGTCACAAGCCTGGGCGACAGGGCCTGAAAAACCGCTTGCCCCCTTATTTTTAAGGGTTGCAAGGCAGGCTCGCGTCTGGTAGTGGACCCGGATTATCGTTCTGGAGGTTATTCAATGGTAGAAACTATGGAACAAGAAAATCTTATGATGGATGACATGTGTTTCGAGGATGCGCTCGAGCAGTACCTTCCCATCGCAGACTGCGGTGAGTTGGGCGAAGGCAGCATCGTTGAAGGCGAAGTCGTCCGAATCGGCGAGGAACATGTCCTCGTTGATGTCAACTTCAAATCCGAAGGCCAGATTCCCATCGCGGAATTCAGGGATGTCGAAGGCAACCTGGATGTGGCCGAAGGCGACAAGGTCGACGTTTACGTCGTCCGCAAGAACGAGTCCGAAGGGACCATCGTCCTCTCGCGCGAACGTGCGAAGCGGATGAAGCTCTTTGACGAGATCGAAAAGACTCAGGAAGAAAACAACACCATCAAGGGCCGTATCGTTCGCCGCATCAAGGGCGGCTACACGGTGGATCTGGGCGGCGTGGAAGCGTTCCTGCCCGGCTCGCACGTGGACCTGAGGCCCGTTCCCGATATGGACGCGCTGGTGGACCAGGAATTCGAATATCGTATCCTGAAGATCAACCGCCGCCGCTCCAACGTTATTGTCTCCCGCCGTGTGCTGCTCGAAGAAGAGCGCGAGGGCAAACGCTCCGAGTTGCTCAGCACCCTGGAAGAGAACCAGACCATCGTCGGCAAGGTCAAGAACATCACCGAGTACGGCGTGTTCGTGGACCTGGGCGGCCTGGACGGTTTGTTGCACATCACCGACATGTCCTGGAAGCGCATCAAGCATCCCAAGGAAATGGTCCAGCTGGGCGACGAACTCGAACTGCGCGTGCTCAACTTCGACAAGGACAACCAGAAGGTTTCCCTTGGCCTGAAGCAGCTGCGCAACGACCCCTGGGAGACCATCGGCGAGAAATACCCCGAAGGTGCCCGCTTCAACGGCAAGATCACCAACCTCGTGGACTACGGCGCGTTCGTGGAACTCGAGGAAGGCGTCGAGGGCCTGGTGCACATCTCCGAGATGTCCTGGACCCGCAAGCTGCGTCACCCCTCCCAGATGGTCCACGCCGGCGACGAAGTCGAAGTGGTCATCCTGGGTGTTGATCCCGACAAGAAGCGCATCAGCCTGGGCATGAAGCAGATCAGCCCCAACCCGTGGGATCTCGTGGCCGAGAAGTACCCCGAGGGAACCATCCTCGAAGGCACCATCAAGAACATCACCGAATTCGGCATGTTCATCGGCATCGAAGACGGCATCGACGGTCTGATCCATGTCTCCGACATCTCCTGGACCAAGAAGATCCGTCACCCCAACGAGGTCTTCAAGCAGGGCGACATCGTGCAGGCCACTGTCCTCACCGTGGACAAGGAAGCCGAGAAGTTCACCCTGGGCATCAAGCAGTTGACCGAAGACCCGTGGTTGCAGGTTCCGGCCCGCTACCCCGTCGGGACCCTGATCAACGGCATCGTGACCAACATCACCGACTTCGGCCTGTTTGTTGAGGTGGAGGAAGGCATCGAGGGTCTGGTCCACGTTTCCGAAATCTCCCGCAAGAAGATCAAGAGCCCTTCGGAGATGTTCAAGGAAGGCGTGGAAATCCAGGCCAAGGTCATCCATGTCAGCGCCGACGAGCGCCGCCTGGGCCTGTCCATCAAGCAGTTGAAGCAGGAAGAAGACCGCAAGTCCTCCCCCAAGGAATTCCATGGCTCGTCCAGTGACGCTGCCGGGACCAACCTGGGCGACTTGCTGAAGGCAAATCTGGATGCTCAGCAGCAGCCCGACGAAGAGGAATAGCGGCTTCTCCCAGAAGCACCCGTTCCTCTTCGGAATAATGCTCATTATGGCGACTATGATCCTCCTCACGGGGGTCATAGTCGCCTTTCGTTTTTTCTCCGGGGGGCAGAGCACTGCCCTGGACTTTGATGGCGACAAGCTGGGCATCGTACGCATCGAAGGCCTGCTGACCAACGCCGAGAAGATCAACACCTGGATGCGCGAGCTGCGCGACGACGACTCCATCAAGGGCGTCATCCTGCGCGTCAACTGCCCCGGCGGTGCCGTGGCCCCGTCCCAGGAAATCTACCACGCCGTGATCCGACTGGCCGCGGTCAAGCCCGTGGTGGTGACCATGGGTTCCGTGGCGGCCTCGGGAGGGTATTACGTCAGCGCCCCGGCCCAGCTCATCATGGCCAACCCCTCCACCATCACCGGCTCCATCGGTGTGATCATGGAGATGTCCAACGTCGTGGGCCTGTTCGAAAAGCTGGGCATCGAGCGTCAAGCCCTGACCAGCGGCAAACTGAAGGACGCCGGGTCCCCGTTCCGGACCATGACCCCCGAGGACCGCCAGTACCTGATGGGGCTCATCGGCGACATCCACGAACAGTTCGTGAATGACGTGGCCAAGGCCCGCAAGATCGATATCGAGACCCTGCGCCCCTTTGCCGATGGTCGCGCCCTGACCGGCAACCAGGCCCTGGCTGCCGGACTGGTGGACAAGCTCGGCGGATTCGAGGAGGCCGTGGAGGAATTGAAGACCCTGTGCGGGCTGGACCCCAAGAAACCCATGCCCGTGGTCGAGGGTCCCAAGGAAGACAAACCCTGGCTCAAACAGATCCTCGGGGCCATCCAACTGGACATCCACACCGACCTGCCCCAGGGCGGCGTCGTCATCCGCTAGCGCCTGCTGGACCAGCCCCTTTTGCCGCGTTGCCCTGCTCCAAAGATAGCCTCGCCTACAAGGGCAAAGGCTGCGGTCTTGATTGAATCTCGCGTAAGCTCCCTCACTCTTTTGAGCAACCAGCCTGGAACCTGCCATGAGCGGGGCAATGGTGGCAGCAGGGTTGCCACGCCTTCCCAATGCACCGCCAGCGTCCGCCCCCGGGCGGCTTTTTCATGACCAAGGCTTTACTCATGCCCGGCTGCGCCGTATGGTCCTGCCCACCACAACACAAAGGGAAGACCCCATGCAGAATATCATCGAGACCCTGAAACAGGGCGGGCGCATCAGCCTGGAAGAAGGCCTTGAACTGGCCGAACACTGCGACGTGCACACGCTTGGCGAACTGGGCGGTGCGGCCCGCCGCGCCCGCTTTGGCGACACGGCCTATTACGTCTACAACCAGCACCTGAACTACACCGACATCTGCGCCAACGCCTGCCGCTTCTGCGCCTTTTCCAAGCGCGTGGGCGACGCGAGCGGCTTCACCTACACGGTGGACCAGGCCCAGGCCAAGATCCGCGAACGGGCGCAAGAGCCCATCCGCGAAGTGCATATCGTGGGCGGGCTGAATCCGGCCCTGCCCTACGAGTACTATCTGGAGCTCATCGCCGGGGTGAAGGCCGAGCGGCCCCAGGCCGTGATCAAGGCGTTCACCGCCGTGGAGGTGGCCTATCTGGCGGGCTTGAAGGGCATCAGCTACCAGCAGGTGCTTCTGGACATGCGCGATGCGGGCCTGGGCGCGCTGCCCGGCGGCGGGGCCGAGGTCTTCTCGCCCAAGCTGCGCGAAAAGCTCTGCCCCGAGAAGGTCTCGGGCGAGGTCTGGCTTCAGATCCACGAGCTGGCGCATACCATGGGCCTCAGGACCAACTGCACCCTGCTCTTCGGGCACATCGAGACCTGGCGCGACCGCCTGGAACACATGGCCGCCCTGCGCGACCTGCAGGACCGCACCGGGGGCTTCATCTGCTTCATCCCCCTGCAGTACCAGCCCGGCAACAATCCGTTGGAGGCCCAGGGCACCGACGGCGTGGACTACCTGAAGATGATCGCCATGGCCCGCCTGTTCCTGGACAACGTGCCCCACCTGAAGGCCTATTGGGCCTTCTCAGGCGTCAAACCCGCCCAACTGGCCCTGCACGCGGGCGCCGACGACTTCGACGGCACCCTGGTGGAGGAAAAGGTCGGCCACGCCGCAGGCGCGACCAGCCCCAAGGGCATGACCGTGACCAGACTGCGCGAGACCATCGAGCAGGCCGGATTCAACCCTGTGGAACGCGACACCTTCTTCAACGAGATCTAGCGGGCGCTAACCTCGCGCCATTCTTCGCGAGCCCTACCCCGAGGCGGCCAGCCCCACGCGACGGCTGACCCCTTGTTTCGCCAAGGGCAGCAGCGCCATGCGCCGCCCCCTGACGCGATGAGGCCCCGCTCCATGACTGGAGCGGGGCCTTTGTTTGTGGTCGAATCGTTTTTCAGTAGACCCGGGCTACCGCCCCACCCTCACGCACCCCGGGCCAATCCCCTTTGCCGGAACGGAACCCCGACCCCGTCCGCCCCCTGTCTCACCCCACCCTTGTCCATGGCCCTTGGTCGAACCGGAGCCATAGCAACTCCCCTGAACCGCATCCCACCCCGATGAACACGGCTGCATGAAATCCACAGTTTTTGACGCAGACACAGGCATCAGGCTGTTGCAATCACACCACGATCTAATTGCATACGCAACAAGCACAGTTACACCCTTATTTGACGGCTCAAACTCGCGATCCACTGGCCTCATCCCAGCTATGGACGTCAATTGAATTTTAAGAAAGATGAGCAATTGATTGATATTTACTTGCAAGAGACACTTAAAAACAATAATTAACGACACGCGCACTCGCTGCGCACATCAAGCTCTCTTTCACCAGACGAGTCCACTGTCATCAACACCCGGGGGGGGATGTTTATGCACGGCATTTCGTATTTCAGACAGGCACTCTGGCCTGTCGCACTGGTCATCATGGCCGCTCATTTTCTTCCTTATCCCATAGTTTCAACGCATGGTTTGTTGGCGGTCCCGGTAAATCACTAACGTCATTTACCTGGAAGCCCGGCAATCATCGCTTGTGCAACATTGACCACGAGAAAACATCTTGTTTTCCCGTGAACAAGACCGCTACACCTGTTTCCGATTGTTGAAATCAAAGCGTGGCAATTATGTTTTCATTGTTTTCATAGCGTTGAAGCAACAGACACAGTTCTTCAACATGACAACTCAAGCATCCCGGGGGGGATCACATGAACAACATTCATTCTCTCACCAAGACAATCCGGGCCGTGGCGTTGGCCCTGCCCATGGCTATCCTGCTCCTGACCCTGTGCCTGACTCCGGCCTTCGCCGCTGACAACTACGCCAACACTACCAGCACGTTGAATGGCAACTGGGTGTAGTGAGATGGTTATCACCTGACAGTTGGCCACAAAAGTGAACGTGGTCATGCCGCCCTTGGTTGGGGTACGGCTGGAGTTGCGAAACTTCACCGAAACCTCAAGCCAGGAGAACGTC
>Ga0180007_10000385_pt1 | contig 77298 bp, 76 predicted proteins | sample MM_PC_MetaG_FD_121122 | JGI IMG/M metagenome (GOLD analysis project Ga0180007, IMG submission 121122) | Groundwater microbial communities from the Aspo Hard Rock Laboratory (HRL) deep subsurface site, Sweden - MM_PC_MetaG | ecosystem: Environmental > Aquatic > Deep subsurface > Groundwater... | reverse complement strand
CCGGCGCAAGTTTAATAACTTCCGGACGTGTGCCAAGGATAGTCATTACCTTAATTTTAGACATCTATATTATTTCCCATTATTTAAAAATTAAACATTAAATTAAATCACTTAACAATACTGCCGCTGGCAACCGGTTTATCCGGGCACAATACCGCCACGCTATTCTCATCAGAAGCAGCCAGCATCATCCCCTGACTTTCCACGCCTCTTAAAACAACCGGTGCCAGATTATCCACTACCACTACCTGCTTGCCAACCAGCTGTTCTTTTTCATATTTTAATTTTAATCCAGCAACAATTTGCTTTTCCACACCGCCAACATCGATTTTTATAATATACAGCTTATTGGCATCAGGATGATCTAAAACCTCTTTGATTGTGGCGATTTTTAGTTCCATTTTTTTAAATTCTTCAAACGTAATCATTATTTCCCCTTATCGTTAATTAAAATTATAATTTTTGATAATTATAGATTTTAATTCTGCCGGTCGCATTGACAATTGTTAAAGTATAATACTTGCCCTGCGAATTTTTTAAAAAAATGCTGGCATTGTCTTCGGCACTACCGGTTATATTAAAAATTTCAGCAGGCCGGCTGATCAGAACATGTGAATCAACCGGCAAAGTAGTGCTTTCAATTATTACTCCGGACGCGGTTTTCATTGAAGTAGTAATTAATTGCCTGGTTAATTGATCTGGTTTGGCAAAAATAAAATACTCAGAATTAGCTGGATCAAAAGCAACTCCATGCTCAATCTGATGAGTGATCGCCAAACTGCGAGCCTGATTAAGCGCGGCCATAATATTATTTGCTGAGATTTTTAGAGCAGCACCGGCTTTATAATTAAAAAAATACACCGTGGTAAGCCCCATGAGCATTGTGATAATGCCTAAGACAACCATCATTTCTATCAAACTAACTGCTTTAATTTTTTTCATAATTAATAAGTATAACACAAAATTTATTCAGATAACAAGGGATAAGAGTATAAATGTGGGGTTAGTGGGGTTAGTGGGGTTAGTGGGGTTAGTGCGTTGTCGCGTTAACTCGATAACTCATAGAGAAATAAAAAAAGCCGGTAAGGGTAAACTTACTTTCGGCAACCCAGCCGCCATTGCGCTTTCCACCCTCGACAGTTTTCATTGTATTACTTTTCCTCCACTTGGGTCATGAAGGCTGGTATAAATAACTGTCGTAAGAATAGACACTTTAGGCCTGTAGCATTGCCTCGAATACAGAGCAAAAACTCAAAACTCTGCTTTCGAGGGCACTGTTCTGAGTAAATCAAAACAAGTGCCGCCCTCGCTTTTCAGCTCCCGATTGCATCATCCAAAAATGACACAATCCCAATAAATAGCCATAAATCCCTAGCTCTGGGCTAAGCGATCAATCAAAAACAATGAATTGACCAGCAAAGTGGGATCTCAATCACAGCATATCAAATCAATGAACTTGAGAGAGTTTGCCCTTATCGACTCTAATATAGATTGTACCATACAAATTGAATTATAGCAACTCTTTATAAAAGTATTTTTTATCAATAAAAAAATTTATTGCTTAATAACTGTATTCATCTTCAAACACAACCTTAAAATCAAAAATATTTTTAAAATCTTCAATATTATCATCTTCAGTTTTACCTAAAACACCAGCATCAACCATATTAAATACAATATTGCCAAAGTCCTCAGTAACTTTAACCCCCCAATGCTCAAGCACTGTTCTGGCCATTCTGCCGTATTCACACAAAGCATAGTCCCTAATACCTTCAGACAGCTCCTTACCGCTAACATGGCCTTTGCGTTTTAAACGCTGCATTGTAAAATTCAAGGCGCCTAGAATAAATGGATAAGCATCCAGCTTATATCTTTTATCATGCTCGCAAATTACTGTCAAAACACTTATCATATCTTCTTTTGATTCCATTTTGCTATTACCTACCTCTAATTTTATTATTTTAAAATTTAAATTTTCTCAAAGCTTCTATTGCCGAATACGCGGTTAAATCAAACTGTAAAGGAGTTATGGAAACAAAATTATCTTCAATCGCCCGAATATCAGTATCATCGGTTTTTTTAATCCATTGAGCTTTTCCCGTCAACCAATAATATATCCGGCCTCGAGGATCAAGTCTTTTTACAAATTCTTCTTTGTACAAGGATTTACCTTGGCGAGTAATCTTAACTCCTTTAATTTTACTTTTTGCCGCGCTGGGGATATTCACATTAAGTAATACTCCGTCCTCAATGCCTTTTTTCTCAAATTTTTTAGCCAGAGTGCCGGCAAAATCAGCGGCAAAAGAAAAATCATGTTTCTCATATGTTGCTAAAGAAATCGCGATTGAAGGAATGCCAAGAATAGTTCCCTCGGTTGCCGCGGAAACAGTTCCTGAATACATAATATCTGAACCTAAATTAGGCCCGTGATTTATTCCGGAAATAATCATATGCGGCTTTTGCTTTAAAACACAGCGCACCGCAATCTTTACACAATCCGCGGGTGTGCCATTAACCGCATAGCCAAAGAATTTCTTATTTTTAATTATTTCCTTTATCCGCAAAGGCTTGCTCAGGGTTATGGCATGACCAATCGCGCTCTGTTCTGCTTCCGGGGCGCATACAGTTACATCATATTTTTTACTCAAACTCAGATAAAGCGCGTACAATCCATCTGAATTTATTCCATCATCATTGGTCAATAGTATCCGCATCCCGCAAACTCCCTGATTTAAATCTTTAATTAAACAGCTTTTGATAATCCGCGAAAATTAATTTTAGAAAATAATAATCCTTATAAAGAAAATCTACCGAATATCAGCGATTTGCAATTCGAACAATGCCCATTTTTAAGGTTTAATTCAACTTCATCATATTCTTTTCTTTTAATTATAATTTTTTTGCATTTCTGGCAATATGTATTTGCCGATAAATGCCCCGGGATATTGCCAATATACACATAATTCAGCCCTTCTTTCATCGCCAGCAGCCGAGACTTTTCCAATAAACCCACAGGAGTAGGCACAACATCCTTAAATTCGCCATATGGAAAGAATCTGGTTAAGTGTAAAGGTGTGTCTTTGCCCAGTTCGGCAAACATCCAGGAAGCAATTTCTTTTATTTCCTTTTCACTGGAATTATATCCGGGAATAATATTAGTCACAACCTCAACATGCATCGCGTGCTTGCGTTTCGCGTCACTGGCATTACTGAATATAGTATTAATATCCGTTACAGCGGCAATCCGGGTATAACTCTCCATAAAAGAGCCTTTAACATCAATACAAAGCCCGTCTGTATATTCCGCGATTGCATCAAAAGCTTTAGAGCCCAGATAACCATTAGTCACTAAACATGTAGACAATCCCTCGGATTTCGCTAATTTAAATACATCCAAAACAAATTCAAGCCACATAGTTGGCTCATTATGGGAAAAGGCAATGCCTTTACAGCCGTTTCGCAATGCTTTTTTAACAACTATTTCCGGACTTAAATCATGGATTTTATTCACAACTTCTTTTACATCACAATGCGATAATCCCCATGACTGGCAGCCATGACATTGAAAGTTGCAGCCCAAACCGCCCAACGAAAGCCATAAGCTGCCGGGAAAAAAATTATACATATGCTTTGTTTCTATCGGAGAAATACTGGATAAAGCAACTTTACCGTATGTAACAGTAATCAGCTGTCCATCTTGATTGTAACGCGTCTGACACCATCCCCACTGACCTTTATCAATAATACATTTACGCATACATAAAAAACAGCGTACCGAGTCTTTCATATACGGTTCCCAAAATAAAGCATTTTTCAGCATATAATTATTTCCTTCCCTGCAAATTAAACATTTGCTTAATTTCTTCTACGGTAGTAGCATCTTTGGCTGCCTTATCAATGCGGATAAAACCTACTGTACGCGGGAAGCGCAAAGCATAACCAGTATCATCCTTACTATCTTTACCGCATGTATGCACCGGACTTTGAGTGATTTCATCAGCCTGGACTTCCACTACATAGAGCGGATCAACCCACACATCAGGCACAATTAAGGACTCAACATTTTTCGGCATAAAATTTATTTTGATTTTATCAAGAGTTTCCTTAAACCGGACTAATTCATCGTCACTTAATCCAGTACCTATTTTAGCAATTGTTTTAAACCTGCCTACCGTTGGATCATAAACAGCAGCTAATAGGGATCCAATGCCAAATGCCGCTCTCAATCCTTTGCCAAAAAAATAGCCGATAATAACACAATCAATCGTATCATTTAAATTGTCGGAATACGACTGTTTTAATTTTATCCAATTAAAATTTCTTCCTCCGGCCTTATATTCACCATCCAGGCGTTTGGCAACAATGCCTTCCCGGCCCTGGGCAATAGCATCTTCAAATATTTCAGTTAAACGCTGGGCTGTTTTTACTTCTTCAACCGGAGATAATTCCAAAACCTTGCCTTTTTTGATCAACTCTGACATAATCTGCCGTCTTTGACTAAAAGCATACTGAGTTAAATCTTTATCCGCGTACAAAAGATCAAACACAAAAATCTTCAAAGGAAATTTTTCCCGAATGGATTCAATGCCATGCTTGCGCTTTCGCTGTACAGTTGTCTGAAAAGGCAAACACTGTCCGGTAGCTGGATCATAAGCCAAAGCTTCACCCTCGAAAATCACATTGCTTTCTTTTATCTGATCAAGAGTCCCCTGAATAATCTCCGGAAACATATGAGTTGTATTTTCCAGATTACGCGAAAAAATCTGAACTTTGTTGCCCATTTTATGCACTTGACAGCGGAACCCGTCATATTTTTCTTCCACAGCGCAAGTTCCGATTTTTTCAATAATCTCTTCTGGTCCGGATAATCGCGCTGCCAAGGCAACCCGAATCGGACAGCCGACCATTACTTTAAAATCAATAATACTGCTAATCCCCTTGGTAAATAATATTTTCGCCACCAAGCCAAGATCAGAACAAAGATTATAAGCCCGCTCCAAATCCGGGCGTAAAAGTTTATCCTGATTATAGGCAAGGGAAAGACTGTCTAAAACAGTAGGATCACCTACCCCCAATCTCAGCTTGCCTAAAATTATCCGAATAATATATTTTGCCTCAAGCGGACTGGCATTTTTTAATAAATCAGCAAGAAATTCGATTTTACGAGCCACTGATCCATCACCGGAAAACTCAGCGAGTTTTTCTAAATTCGCGTAAACCTGACTAATACTTAAAACTTCTAAATGATCTAAACAAACCTTTTCCGCGACTAATCCATAATCCCCAAGCTGATGAACCATTGCTTCAATATCATTTGATATCCCGCCGGTTGCCTGAACAATAGCGCGATGAATAAGTTTTTCACTGATTCCAAACTCAATATTGCGAAATGAAGGCAACAGCTGCCCCTGCGTAAGATAGATAATTTCATCTATTTTTTCTTTTTCTACTGGATCAAGATTAGTAAAAAGCTCAGCTAAAATATCAGTCATCTCCAGCCGTTTAGCGGTATTTTCCAGCTTTTGAAAATAAGCAGCCAGTTGTTTAAATTTCATAAATCACTCGTATCCTTGTTTCCTAATCAGCTGCAGCGCTTTTTCCACAACCCCGCGCTCAGACTCAAAACTCAGTTTTTCTAAAGCTTTATCTATTGGCAGCCATTCTACAGCATCAACTTCTCGATCATATTCCCGCGAAACCGTAGCCAGTTTTTTCATTAAAAAAAAGCGTACTGTTTTATCAAGCTCTAATTGGCGTTTTGGGTCAGTGTATTTATAATAAATGTCTTTAATATGTTCAATTATTATCGCTTTTACCCCTGTCTCTTCCGCTACTTCCCGGATTGCTGCCTGCTCAGAAGTTTCCCCGGATTCAAGCTTTCCCTTGGGCAAACACCACTCTGTCGCGTTTTTCCGGCTATATATTACAATCATCGGCAGCTGCTTGATAAAATTAAATACAACCGCGCCGGCGGAAATTTCCTGTTTAGTTTTATACATAAACACACTCATTATTATTCTTCAGGCAAAACCACTTGATTTTTTTCCTGAGATAAATATTGCTCTAAGGCCTGTTTCCAAAGACAAAGCTTTTTACCTGTAATTTTCTCAAACCGGCTTTTATCCATCACGGAAAACTTCGGTCTTTTCGCGGCACGCGCTATATAATCAGAATCAACCGGCTCAAGCTTTGCCTTTATTCCGGTTAATTCCAGGATTGCCTGCGCGAATTCAAACCAGCTGCATTGTCCGGAATTACTCACATGGTAAATCCCATAGCTAGATTGCTCTGATTCAGATTGAAAAACCGATTTAGTCAGCCAAAACAAAGCTTGGGCTAAACTCAAGGTATATGTAGGCGATCCGATTTGATCATTTACAACTTTAAGATCTCCATCAGCTCGCGCCTTATTAACAATTGCTTTAACAAAATTTTTCCCCTTAGTTCCAAACAGCCAGCTGGTTCTTACAATAATATACTCCGTCAAGCAAGCAGCAACGCGCTGTTCTGCTGCTAATTTGGAACATCCATAATAATTAAGCGGATAGGGTTTATCGGTTTCAATATAAGCAGTTTTTTTATTTCCATCAAACACATAATCAGTACTGATAAAAATCAGTTTCGCGTTATACTGCTGACATAAAAAAGCAATGTTCTCTGTTCCCAGAACATTCACTGCTTTTGCCTGTTCCTGCTCTGACTCAGCGAGATCAACATTAGTAAAAGCCGCGCCATGAATTACCATCCACGGTTTTATCTGTAAAAATAAAGCCTCCAGATCTTTTCGCTGAGTTATATCAGCTAAAAAAACTCTCGGTTTATCAGTGTCCGGATTTATATCAATACCGTAGACTTCATAATCAGAATCAAATACTTGGCTTAAGTCCTGGCCAAGCATGCCCTGAATCCCTGTAATTAAGATCTTTTTTTTAATTTTTCCCATCATTTTGAATTATTTTTCATACCATTCTAAAACCTGATCAAAATCAAATACAGGTTTAAATCCTAATTTTTTGAATATCCAAACTATATTTTCGGTCATGCCCTAATCTGTCGGGAACATAAACATACCTTTAACTTAGATTTCAAGAGGACATAGACCCAAATTTTAGCACAGAAAGCACTGAGTGTCAAATAATCATCTCTGCGGAAAAAATGAATTTTTCGCCAAATTTTCCCGCTTTTCCCGCTTTTCCCGCTTTTCCCCTTGCTAATCCGCAGATTTTCAAGTATACTATGCCTTTGTTTAATAAATATTTAATTATCCAGCTATTATTATTTGATTTATAAAAATAGAGTATTATGAAAAATCAATTATGGCAATTTACAAATCGTAACGGAGATTTTACTTTTCCGGATGCGCATAAGATCAGCCGCCTATACTTCCCGCTGGCTAATGAAGCGGAATTTATGTCTTCAATCACTCCTCTGCTGAGAGGCGATATTAAAATCGGGCAAAACAACTTTTTAATGCAGCCGATCACCAGCGAGGATCTGAGCAGCTCTTTTTCCGGAAGAAATTTCTGGGTTTATCTTAATCCCCATACTTACTGGTCAATAAGCGGCGCCCCTTACTCCTGTAGTCCTGAAGAAAGCGTAAATTTAAAAGCCGGGATTCTCTGGCATGGAATAAAACGTTCGAATGAAAAGATCGGGCTCAGCGCTGAAGTAACTAATTTTATTCCCGCAAAAGGTGAGCATGTAGAATTAATGACCATAAAAATCACTAATATTTCGGCGCGGGCAATTACTTTTACTCCGACAAGCGCGATTCCGATATTCGGCCGTTCTGCTGACAATTTACGCGATCACCGGCATGTTACCAGTTTGCTGCACCGCACCGCTTTGACCAAAAACGGAATTATCATTAAGCCGGAAATGTCTTTTGATGAACGCGGACATGAAATAAATTATTTTTCCTATTTTGTTATTGGCTGCGATGAAAACAGTAATTTACCTGTGGGGCAATTCCCGTCTATTGAATCTTTTATTGGTGAAGGCGGCAATCTAATCGCTCCCAGAGCAATCATGGAAAACCTAACTCCGTTTAAAAAAATCGAAAACCGTCATCATGGAAAAGAATCAATCGGAGCTTTACGCTTTCAAACTAAAACCTTGATTCCTGATGAATCAATTACGTATATTCTTATGCTCGGAATCGCCCAGAATAAAAATGAGTTCAATAAGATATTTAAACGCTTTAACGGAAAAGAAAAAGTTAAAAACGCTTTAACGGAAAATATAGATTATTGGAAAAAAAGGATTGACGCGATTAGTTTTTGCACTGGAGAAATCACTAATGATAATTGGCTGCGCTGGGTCACCCTGCAGCCTATTTTAAGAAAGATCTTCGGCTGTTCATTTTTGCCTGATTTTGATTATGGCCGCGGCGGAAAAGGCTGGCGGGATTTATGGCAGGACTGCTTAACCCTTATTCTCGCCCATCCGCAGCAGACCCGGGATATTCTGGCAGCAAACTTTTCAGGCATTAGGATTGATGGAACCAATGCCACGATCATTACCAAAAAGCTAGGTGTATTTATATCAGACCGCAATAAGATCAGCCGAGTATGGATGGATCATGGTGTTTGGCCTTTATTTACTTTAGAGTTATATATTCACCAAACCGGTGATTTTGATATACTGTTTGAACATTGCTCTTATTTTTATGATTCTCAGCTTTCCCGGGCTAAGGACATTGATTTAAACTGGAATCCGAAACTTAAACACAGCAAACAACTGCATACCAAAGACGGACATGTTTATAGCGGCACTATTCTTGAACATACTTTAGTCCAGCATTTGGTGCAATTTTTTAATGTAGGCAAACACAATAATATCCGATTAGAAGACGCTGATTGGAATGACGGTTTGGACATGGCTAGTGAAAAAGGTGAAAGCGTTGCCTTTACCTGTTTTTATGCTCGAAATATCTATGAGATTTCCATGCTTTTGATTGAACTGAAAAAAAAGAGAAAAAAGAAAAACATCGTGATTTCCAAAGAGCTGTATCTCCTGCTGGATACTTTGCATAAGAATCCTGTGAATTACAATAGCGTTGAGAAAAAAACCGCTTTATTACATCAATATTTCAAGGCAGTTAAATACCGGGTCTCCGGGAAAAAAGTTTCAGTTAAAATTGATGATCTTATTTCCGACTTATCACAAAAATGGCAATGGTTATTTGCCCATGTCCGCAAAAAAGAATGGATTAACATCAACAACCAAATCGGCTTTTTTAATGGATATTACAATAATAAGAGCAAACGGGTCGAAGGCAAAATAAACGGTCAAATGCGCATGACTCTCACCGGACAGGTATTCCCAATTATGAGCGGCGCGGCTTCAAAAAAACAAATAAAACATATTTATTCCGCGGCCAACAAATACCTTAAAGATAAAAAACTAAATGCTTTTCGCCTGAACACAAACTTTAAGAACCCGCAGTTTGATTTAGGACGCGCTTTTGCTTTTTCCTATGGGGATAAGGAAAATGGGGCGATATTCAGCCATATGTGCGTTATGTTTGCTTATGCGCTTTATCAACGCAACTTTGTAAAAGAAGGTTATACTGTTTTAAACAGTTTATTCGAGCTAGCGACTAACACCAATGTCAGCAAAATTTATCCTTGTCTGCCGGAATATTTTAATCTTGAAGGAAAAGGTCTTTACTCTTATTTAACTGGATCAGCCAGCTGGTATATTTTAACCATGCTCACTGAAGTTTTTGGAATTAAAGGACATTTTGGGGATCTGGTAATTGAACCAAAGCTTACCCGCGAACAATTCAGCAATACTGATACAGTATCTACTTCCTGCTATTTTGCCGATAGACGGATAAGCATTATTATTCAAAACCCCACTAAATTAGAATACGCTGATTACAAAATAATCAGTTTAAAGATAAAACCAACGCAGGTTGATTATAAAAAAGTTTCTGCGAATAAAATAAAAATTCTTCGCAAGAATATTACTGAATTCCCCAAGAATACGCATATTACCATTGAAGTACTCCTGGGATAAACTTCACCCAGGTCACCTGGGTCACAAGTTAAAAGCATTAAGTAAACAATTACGAGTTATGAGTGACGAATTAAAAAGCCTAAAACTTAAAACTCATAATTCATCACTCGTAATTCATAACTATTTTTAAGTTAGAGCGGAATAAAAAAAGACATGATTGTCACAAAAAGCGGTACAGTAATAATCCCGCAAACATGGGTTAAAAACACGGCCTGAGTTATATAACCGCATGATTCACTTTGCTTAAACGAAACAACGCTAAGATTAATTGCTGCCGGCATAGCAGCTTCAATCAGGAGTAATATAGACATATATTTCGGCAGTTTCAAAAAAACAACTATAAACAAAACAATCGCCGGAACAACTACTAATTTCAGGATAACTGTTTTTAGCAATAAACCGGAATTTAATTTATAAACCTTACCACCGTCACAAGCCGCTAAAATAGCTCCCAAAACAATCAAAGCAACCGGCAAAGTACATCCCCCGACCAAATCAGTGGCTTGTAAAAATAGTTTAGGGATATAGATTTTAAGATTTAAGCAAAGAATCAGCCCTGCAAAAATTAATGCTAAAAAAGGCGGATTTAATATTTTCTTAAATTCGAATTTTATTTTTTTCTCACTGTTTAAAAACTGAATGCCCAAGCTCCAGAATATAAGATTATACCCCTGGATAAAAAGAAATATATAGGTAAACAAGACACTGGTTTGTTTTTCCGAAAATATAGACATCACAAGGATTAAGGGCAAATAACCGCAGTTCTGAAATGAAACAATACTCGCTAATTCATTTTTCTGAACAATGCTTTTATCAAATTGGAGAAAAACCTTAGCTGCAATAAAGCCAATCAGACAAATAATCATTCCTAAAAACGGATAAAGCCACCAGTCCTTAGGATCAGTAAAACTAAACTTTTTAATTAAATGACTGAAAATCATTGCCGGTAAAAAAAGATTTATGATTAGATTGGATAAGCCGCTGATCGCCGTTTTATCCAGTAATTTCCATCTAAAAAATAAAAAACCGCAAAGCGCGATTGTGAAAATCTGGAGCATTGCCGTAAAAACAGTGTAAAATGTAAGTAAAAATTCCATGAGATTAGTTTTGGTTAAATTTATTTTTTGATTTTTCTTAAAAGAGAATCACTATAAAGGATTCCGCGTAAAGTCAACAAGAATATCAGCAGATGGCTTATTCAGAATTAAATAGTAATTACCTTACCAAGCAGATACACATCTATAGCTCCTCCAAGCAGTTGCGAAGGAATACTCGTTGAATTACCAACGCAGATATTCACCATTTCTTTAATGATGTCTGCTTCTTCAGCTGTGAGTGTAGAGTTTTTTCTTTTATAACTTTCTAAATCATAACATGTTAGCATATATTTGTAAAGAATTTATTCGATAAAAAGAAATAAAAAGAAATAATTACATTGTTTTATCTCTTGATTTAGCCTATAATTAAGTGATTATGATATACGACGCGTTTCAAAAACGAGCAATTAATAGTACTGACAGCGGCAATTCAGTAATTGTCTGTGCCCCAACAGGCGCGGGAAAAACAGCTATTGCCGAATATGTTATTGAAAAATGCATAGCTGAAAACAAGGGGATTGTTTATACTGCTCCGATCAAAGCACTCTCCAATCAGAAATTTCGCGATTTTTCCCGAAAATACGGTAATCATATTGGAATACTCACTGGTGATGTCAGCTTAAACGCTAATGCCCCGATATTGATCATGACTACTGAGATCTTCCGCAATACCTTACTGGAAGACCCCTTGCGCTTAAAAAACATATCCTGGGTTATTTTTGATGAAATCCATTATCTTGACGATCCGGAACGAGGCACGGTTTGGGAAGAATCAATTATTTTTTGTCCGGAACACATAAAAATCCTAGCCTTGAGCGCAACGATTCCCAATGCGATCCAATTATCTTCCTGGATTAGAAATATCCATAAACATCCGGTTGAAACCATTATCGAAAAAAAACGGCCAGTTCCCTTGCATCATTGTTTTCAGGCGCATAACCGGGTTCTTGATAATTTTGAACAGCTTAAAAAAAATATTTACGAACAGGTAAAAAGAACTCATCCCCGTTCCAAAAAACACCATTCTTTTCAAAATTTTCGCCATGAAGAAAAAACTGCTTCGGCAAATAAGATATCCTCGCTTCTTCATCATTTACAGGAAAATGACAAGATGCCGGCAATCTACTTTGCTTTTAGCCGCAAACGCTGCGAAAAACTGGCTTTTGAAAGCAGAAATTTTAATTTTCTTGAAGATCAGGAACAAGCGGAATTAAAAGATATATTTGCTAATTTACTTAAAAAATACGGGTTAACGCAGGAGCCATCGGCAATTAGAATGCGCGGTTTAATTGAAAACGGAGTTGCTTATCATCATGCCGGATTATTGCCAAGTTTAAAAGAAGTTGTTGAACAATTATTTACCAGCCGGCTGATTAAACTTATCTTCACTACCGAGACTTTTGCTTTGGGAATTAACATGCCGGCAAGAACAGTAATTTTTGATGAACTCCGCAAGTTTTACGGTCAGTTCTTCGCTAATCTGCGTACCCGGGATTATTATCAAATGGCTGGCCGTGCCGGACGCCGCGGCATTGACACTGAAGGTTTTGTATACTCAAGGATAAATCCTCTGCGCATTGAACTAGACCAAATAAATAAAATGATCTTTGCTCAGCCGGAACCAGTACTCAGTCAATTCAATTTATCTTATGCCAGTTTACTGCATCTTTATGGAACGTGGCAGGACCGCTTATATGAGGTCTATCCGCAAACTCTGCATTTTTATCAAGCGAATAAGCGCTCGCGGAAAAAAGCTTTGGAAATTTTACATACAAAGATAAGACTGCTTAAAGAAATGGACTATATCCGGGATCACAAGCTGACTGATAAAGGAAAGTTCGCCTCTTCTATTTATGGATATGAACTGCTTTTAACTGAGCTTTTCTTTTGCAGGGTGCTGGAAGAGTTGTCGAGCATTGATCTTAATATTGTGCTTACATCTTTAGTTTTTGAACCAAGAAAAAATCAATTAAACATTAAACTCCCTCACCAGATTATTAAAATTAATAAAAAATTATCTCCGGTTGTTGAAGATATTTTAAAAATTGAAAAAAAACACAAGATCCGGCCGCTGACTAAAAAACCGTTCTTTAATCTTTCGGAAGCAGTAGAAAAATGGTCAACTAATGAATCGCTGGCTGTAATCACCGACGGAACGAATGCTGATCCCGGTGAAATAGTCAGATATTTTAGAATGGTAATCCAAATCCTCCGCCAATTGCGCGCTATCCCCTTTATCAGCAGTAATTTTAAGCAGAATATTTCCCGATCATTAGAAATGATCAATCGGGATGAAGTTGATGCTGAAAAACAATTAAGAGAAGGCCTCTAGATATTTACTCTTGATTCAGAGTAATGTCCTGTTGCGGTAAATTCCCAACCACAAATATTCTCATCGCCGGCAAACTAAGCGGATTCTTATATCCGTTATATTTTATATTAATATCGTAATTACCCGGAGTTTCTGGTAAAAATTTGGCTGTAAATTTAATTCTTTTCTTGGGATAAAGCCGGATGTTTTCTAATTTTAAGCCGTAAATACTCAGCATCTTATCTTTTTTACCATCAGGAGCAACGATTTCAAACATAAATGATGATTTATCAATAGCCGGTTCAACAATATCAATCGGTTCTGCTGTCTTATTTTTAAGATAAACCGTAATCATTACTTCCTGGTCTAGTTTATAAATCATCTTGTCGATTTTTGCCTGCATAGACAGACCACTATTATTACCAAATAGCTCCTGATCATTTAAAGAAAAACACTGATTTGTTAATCCCGCAAAAATTAAGAAACTTAAAACAATCAACAATCCTCTTCTTAACACTATCTGGCTCATTCATCCCCCTGCTATTTTTTTATGCAACTATCAACAAAGATTTTTATACATTTAATTGCTTCCTGCAGTTTTGAATAATTTGTCGCGTATGATATCCGGATATGCTGATCATAATCTTTACCAAAAGCAACTCCCGGGACAACTGCGACTTTTTGCTGTTTTAAAAGCTTATTGGCAAAATCAAGAGAACTAAGTCCGGTTTTTTTAATTGAAGGAAAAATATAAAAAGCGCCCTGCGGCATATCGCAGGAAAGGCCGATTTCATTTAATCCCTGATGCATGAGATCTCTTCGGCGATTGTACTCCTTTTTCATATCTTCTAAACTTTTTTTACCAGTTTGTAAAGCTTCGCAGGCAGCCATTTGGCTGAGGATCGGAGCGCAAAGAATCGTATATTGGTGGATTTTAGTCATTGCCGCGATTATTGATTTTGGACCACAGGCATACCCCACTCTCCATCCGGTCATAGCATAAGCTTTAGAAAAACCATTAAGATATAATGTATTTGCTTGAGCGCCGCTTAAACAGGGAAAAGGAATATGCTTTCCCGTATAAGTCAAATCACCATAAACCTCGTCGCTAATAACTACTAAATTATGTTTCAGGCAAACCCGGCTGATCGATTCCAGCTCTTTTTTATTATAAGTAACCCCGGTAGGATTAGAAGGATAATTTAAGATTATTCCTTTTGTTTTATTATTACAAGCTTTTTCCAGCTTGGCCGCGGTTATTTTAAAACCTTCTTTTGCCGTAGTTGGTAAATACACCGGAACGCCGCCGGCCAACTCAACTACCGGCCCATAAGAAACATAACATGGCTCAGGAATAATAACCTGATCCCCTGGGTTTAAAATCGCCCGCACAGCCAAATCCAGCGCTTCGCTTACCCCGACAGTAATCAGAATATCATCATCCGGAGAATAATTTAAACCATAAAGCTGTTTTAGCGATCTTTGAATCAATAATCTGAGTTTATATAAACCTTTATTTGAAGTATATGAGGTATAGCCCTGCTCCAGAGAAAAAATTCCAGTTTCTCGGATATTCCAGGGAGTTACAAAATCCGGTTCCCCCACACCCAGACTAATAACATCCTTCATTCCCAGCACAAGATCAAAAAAAGCTCTGATTCCCGAAGGAGCTAATTTTTCAACTTTATCTGCTACAAAATTTTTATTCTTCACGAAATTCTCCGCTTGCTGCTGTTAATTTAATATGAAATCGCGATACGTTTATTTTCTTCTTTGCGTTTTAAAATCACTCCGTCTTCTTTATATTTTTTCAGCAGAAAATGAGTAACTGTTCCGCGAACATTTTCCATCGGAGAAAGTTTTTCCGCCACAAAATTTGATATTGTCTGCATGTCTTTGCCTTCTACGATTAAAAGTAAATCATATGTTCCTGAAAGCAGAGAACAACTAGCAACTTCCGGAAACTGGTAAATCCGTTCGGCAATATGATCAAAACCCAGATTTTTTTGCGGCAGGATATTTACTTCGATCAAAGCTCTTAATTCATTATTTTTTTTCACAACTAGTTCTTTATTTACAATTGTTTTATATTTAAGAATAACCCCGTCTTTTTCAAATTTATTAATTTGTTTTTTTACGGTTTTCACATCCTGCTTAATTAACCGGGCAATTTCCTCAGGAGTGGTTCTCGCGTCTTTTTCTAGAATTTCTAGGATTCTATCCATTTCAATTCTCCTCTTCCATCCGGGCTAAAACTTCGCCAACCGCGACTGATTCTCCTTCTAAAGAAATAATCTCTGTTATAACCCCGGCACATGGCGCTGCCACATTAAAAGTGCTTTTTTCAGTAGTAACTTCTACAATATCAGCACCTTTCTCCACATGTTCCCCTGCTTCCACATGCCAAAATGATATAGTCGCCTCTTCAATATCCTCTCCCAAACTCGGCATTACTACTTCCTGCATTTTAATTCCTCCTGTTTATCTTAAATTTTTTTATCAAAATTAATAGGCTTAACATTATTAATCCTAACATGATAACGTTTTTTTTTCAAGCTGCATTTTTATTAGATCAAACTTTTTATTGTTCTTATCTTATCAAGTGAATCGCCTGACCATCTGAATCCAAAGCAGCTTCCATGATTGATTCCGAAACCGTAGGATGCGCGTAGATAATCCCAGCCAACTGTTTTACAGTTAAATCCGCGTTCATCGCCACCGCGATTTCATGCACAATTTCAGTCGCCATCGGTCCAGATAAACAAGCCCCGATTATTCGATCATCACTAGCTTGAACAATAATTTTTATCATCCCTTTTGAATCATCTTCAATTAAAGCCCGACCTGAGGCAAGTAAAGGAAATTTGCCTATTTTAATTTTTAAGCCTTGTTTTTCCGCCTGTTCCTGAGATATACCAATACTGGCAATCTCCGGATGAGAATAAACACAGCGCGGAATATTAGCGTAATTCATCCGCGACGCGTTTCCCGCAATATTTTCCGCGACAATAATCCCCTGATGACTGGCAACATGCGCTAAAAAGTTTTTGCCCACAGCATCCCCAATCGCATATATCGTACTGATACTTGTCTGCATCTGCTCGTTTACCTTAATTCTTCCGTCAAGCATATCTAATCCCAGATTTTCCAAACCGCAGTTATCAATATTCGGAATCCTGCCCACGCTTAAAAGAACTTTTTCCGCGCTTAGTTCCTGTCCCTGCGAAAGTTTTATTAAAAGCTCCTGGCTATTTGATGATTTGCTGACTGATTCAACTTTGCCTTGGGTAAATATTTTGATTTTTCGTTTTTTAAAATCATTGGTCAAAACCCGGACAATATCTTTATCTTCATTAGGTAAAAGCCGCTCAGCGACTTCGATAATCGTTACTTCACTACCCAAAGCCGCGTAAATATCCGCAAATCCACAACCAATAACCCCGCCGCCGATAATCAGCAGACTTTTCGGAACATGGGTAAAGCTCAGTCCCCCGCGATTAGAAACAATGCCCAGAGCATCATCAAATTTAATATTTTTTAATTCCGCGGGATAAGAACCTGTAGCAATAACGCATTTATCAAAATTAATCACTTCACCCTGAACATCAATCCGGTTTTTGTCCAAAAACCTGCCTTGGCCCTTAACTATCCGCACCTTACGTTTTTGCAGTAGAAACTCAATCCCTTTTGTCAGCTTATCCACTATTTCTTTTTTTCTTTGCTGCACAGCCGAAAAATCAAGTTCAATACTGCCGGGTTTTATTTTAACACCAAATATCTCGGATTTTTTAAGAGAATCAAAAAAATGCGCGCTTTTTAATAAACTTTTGGTAGGAATACAGCCCCAATTAAGACATACTCCGCCAATTTTTTCTTTTTCAATCAAACAAACTGATTGACCCAAAGCCGCGGCGCGCAAAGCCGCGGTATATCCTCCGGGACCAGAACCTAAGACTACTAAACCATATTTATTTTCCATACAATCACCGCCAGTAGATTACATTTTATCCGGAGCACTTACACCCAAAAGCTTTAAGCCAATAGCAATAACCTGCCGAACACAGCCAATTAAAACTAAACGGGCTCGGCTAAGCTCCCCTTTACTCTCATCAAAAACCCGATGTTTACTGTAAAACCCGTGAAAATCCGCGGCAAGCTGTCTTAAATAAGTTGTCAAAGCCTGGGGATCTAAAGTTAACGCGCAAAGCTCAAGAACATCAGAAAAAGCATTCATCCGGCGGATTAGATCCAGGCATTCCTGTTCAGCAAGCAAATCAAAATTAATTTCAATATTTTCCAGCTCAGATTTAAACTGATTAGCAGATTCAAAAATACTGCAAATCCTGGCATGAGCGTACTGAACATAATAAACCGGGTTATCCATACTATGTTTTTTAGCCAGTTCCAGATCAAAATCCAGTTGGGAGTCACAGCGGCGCATTAAAAAGAAAAACCGGGCAGCATCACAGCCGACTTCCTCGATTAATTCCTCAAGAGTAATGTATTCACCAGCCCGCGTGGACATTTTCACCGGCTTACCAGCCCGCGATAAAGTTGCCAGCTGAATAATTAGAACCTCTAAATCAGCTTTATTATGCCCTAAAGCACAGGCAGCGGCTTTAATCCGGTTTATATAACCATGATGATCCGGACCTAAAATATCAATCAGTTTGTCAAAGCCTCGATCAAATTTCATTTTATGATACGCGATATCCGGGGTCAGATAAGTAAACAGCCCATCGCTTTTAATCACTACCCGGTCTTTATCATCACCAAACTCTGTTGATTTAAACCAGGTTGCTCCATCGAGTTCATAAATTAAATTTTTATTTTTCAACTCAGTTAACACCTGATTTATTTTATCATTAGTCACATGGTCTTTCTGACTAAACCATTGATCAAATTCAACCCCAAAATCTTTTAGTTCCTGCTCTATTCCCTGAAGAATTGAGTTTGCCGCGAACTCCGCAAACTTTTTTACTGTCTGCTCACTGTTATCATTTAAAAAATTAGAGCCCTCAGCATCAATCATCTTCTGAGCTAATTCAATTAAATAATCCCCCTTATATCCCTGCTCGGGAAAATCAATATCTTTTTTTCCTAATTTTTCCTGATAGCGAAACAGTAAGCTCAATCCGAGATTTCTAATTTGATTACCATAATCATTGATATAATACTCTTTAGACACAGTCTGTCCGCGAAAAGCAAGAATGCTGGCCAAACTCTCACCCACGGCTGCTTGACGGGCATGCGCGATGCTCAAAGGTCCAGTAGGATTGGCACTGACAAATTCAATCAGGATTCGCTGTTTATTTTTTAAATTGGTTTTGCCAAAATCATTAGCTTGTTCCAAAATCATCCTAAGCACATCATGCATCGCGTTAGCGGAAAGGAAAATATTAATAAATCCCGGAGATTTTATTTCTATTTTAGCGATTTTACTTTCCATTTTTTTTTGCTTGAGTTTTTCCGCTAATTTTTCATTAAGAAACTTAGCAATTTCCAGCGGCGGTTTTTTGCAATCTTTTACCAGCTTCATTGCCGTATTAACCGACCAATCGCCAAATTGAGGTTCTTTAGGATTTTCGATTTCAATCAAAACATCTTTATTAGTAAGCGCATGTTCCTGAATAATTTCCTTAATTGATTGAATAATTATATTTTTTAAGTCATAAGACATCAGAAGCCTCTCCCGCGATTTCAAACAAATCATTTCCCTTTTTCATTAATTTAACAAAAACTTCGACAACCTTTGGATCAAATTGAGTGCCGCTAAAATTCTCCAGTTCAGCCAAGGCTTCTTCCTTACTTATCGGATCCCGATAAGGACGCTTACCGGTCATCGCGTCAAAGCTATCGGCTACAGCCATTATTCTTGCTCCGATATCAATCTTGTCGCCTTTTATTCCATCAGGATATCCAGTACCATCATAGCGTTCATGATGCTGTCTGACAATCAAAACTACTTTATCTAAAAAATGAAATGGCTTTAAAATTACTGCTCCGGCCAAAGCATGCAATTTCATTTCTTTAAATTCCTGCTCAGTGAGTTTGCCGGGTTTGGTCAGGATATTATCATGCACTCCGATTTTACCCAGATCATGAACCTGGCAGGCTTCTTTTATCGTATCTATCTGCGCCTTAGACAAACCCATTTCTTTGGCAATCGCTAAGGCGTAATGTTTAACATTATCCGAATGATTTCTCGTCAGTTTGTCTTTAAAATCAATTGCCGAAACCAGGGAATTGATCGTACGCATAACATTTCTCCGCTCAAGACGGCTCCATACCAGGCGGTGTCTAAGTCTTTCTTCTTTACGATATATCCGATATCCAATAAAACTACCGATAAAAAAAGTCACAATGGGTAAAATATACGTCAATAAATCCATTTACTTTTTCTTCGGCTCCCTTTTCTTTACTTCTTTTTTCTTTATTACCGGTTTTTCTATCGCTGTTTGCTTTAAATTAACTTTTTTACCCTTGCTCCATAAATTTTCTAAAGCGTAAAAATCACGCGCGTCCTGATCAAAAATATGCACCAGCACACTGGCATAATCCAATACTATCCAGCGTGATTCTTGATAACCTTCCCGGGATTGCGCTTTAAATCCGTAATCTCTTAATGTTGAATTTATCTGGTCAGCAATCGCTTTAATATGGGTTGAAGAAGTCCCGGTACAAATAATAAAATAATCACAAAAAGTACATATTTTACGTAAATCTAAAACAACAATATCTTCGGCTTTTACAGCTTCGGCCAGTTCAATAATTTTTTTTACTTTATCCATGATAATTCGATCTCCTTTTTATTTTTTTAAACATACTCAATCAGCTGACATCGCCTTCAATTTCCCCGACAATTTCCTCAATAAGATCCTCGAGAGTTGCCAGCCCCTGGGTCAGGCCTTTTTCATCTTTAACAATCGCCATATAAATATGAATTCTTTGAAATTCATGTAAAAGCTGACTAACCCGCATTCTGGTATTTACCACAAAAGGCTTATGCAATAAATCACGGATTATAATCAAATCTTTATTTCGCCAAATGGTCAACAATTCTCGGGCGTATATTACTCCGACAATATTATTAATATCTCCATCATATACCGGAATCCGGGAATGACCTTCTTCTACAATTATATCGAGAATCGCGTCAGCACTGGAATTAATATCAATCGCGACAATTTTTTCAACCGGCATCATCACTTCATAAACTAAAGTATCACCAAATTCGAAAATCCGGTGCAGCATGCTTCTTTCCCGGTCCGTTAAAACTCCTTCTTCCTTTCCCAGCTCAATCATCAACCGAATTTCTTCTTCAGTAACCAAAGGAGAGCGTTTCGGCGGTTCATCACCCAGTATTTTTAAAAACAAATTGCTAACATTTAAGAAAACCCGGACAATCGGAGAAAGAATTTTAATTATTATGTCCATTAGCCAGGCAACATGCAGCGCGACTTTCTCCGAATGTTTTACGGCAAAAATTTTCGGGGTAATTTCACCGGCAAAAAGCACTAGTAAAGTAACCGCGATCGTTGAGATCGCGATTGAGCCAAAATTATTTCCCCAAAGTTTAATAAAAATCGCTGTGCCAATAGCGGAAATAGCGATATTTACAAAATTATTACCAACCAGAATCGTGGTAATTAGTTTATCCATTTTATTTACAATTCGATAAACAGTTGAAGCATTTTTCCGGTTTTGACTGAGCAGATGCCGCAATCGCAGTTTATTCAAACTAACAAAAGCAACTTCTGACATTGCAAAAAAAGCAGAGAAAGCAACCAGAATAACTAAAACTATTGGTAATATGTACGTCAGATGTGAATCCATTTTATTTCTTCTTTTCGTTTGATTTCAATTATTTAGTAAGCAAATCATGCTAATCTATACCGCGTATAATTCATTTTGCTTAATAAATTCATTAACACTTGGCGGTACTGAATCATTAACCGCTAATCCCTGTTTAATCAATTCGCGAATATTTGTGCTCGATATATCAGGGTAAACTCCGTTTAAAATTATCGCGTTCTCCGGCAAATCAGCATTATCAAATTTTTCAAAATCAGGACGTTTGGCCACGACAAAACAACAAAGTTTAAAAATTTCATTGATCAAGCGCCAGGTTTTGAGTTCCGGGACTGAATCTGAACCAATAATAAAAAACACTTCCGCCTGCGGATAAATCCTTTTAATCCTATTTAATGTATCTACTGAATACGAAACAGTTTGTTTTTTGATTTCGATATCGCTGACTGTATAGTTTTTATTATTCTTTACAGCCAACTGAATCATTTTATAGCGCAGTTTTGAATCAATTATATTCTGGAGATTCTTATGCGGCGGAACATGCGCTGGAATAAAAATTACCAGATCAAGTCCCACCTGTTCCTGAGCCGCGGCAGCAATTGCCAAATGGCCAAAATGAACAGGATTAAAGGTTCCCCCGAAAATTCCGATACGCTTTTTAGGTCCTGATTTGTCCATTACCGATTATAACATATTTATAGGTTGTCAATTCTACTAATCCCATTGGTCCACGCGCGTGCAGCTTATCAGTACTTACCCCGATCTCCGCGCCCAAACCAAATTGATTACCGTCAGTAAACCGGGTAGAAGCATTCAGATAAACACATGCCGCGTCAACTGATTTTAAAAAACTCGTGCCATTACGCAGGTTCTCAGTAATAATTGCCTCAGAATGTTTGCTTCCATATTTAGCAATATGATCAACCGCCTGTTTTAAGGAACTGACAATTTTCACACTTAGGATTAAGTCCAGATATTCCGTAGCATAATCCTGATTGCTGGCCAGTTTTATCCCGGGAATAAGCTTTGCGGTTTTAGCACAGCCTCTGATTTCCACCCCTGATTTTCGCAAATGCTTTACCATCTCCGGCAAAAAATCCAAGGCGATATCCGCATGCACCAGCAAACATTCCATGGCATTGCAAGTCGAAGGTCTTTGCACTTTGGCATTAAAAGCCACTGCCTGCGCCATGGCAAAATCAGCATATTTATCAACATAAATATGACAAATACCTTTATAATGCTTGATCACTGGGATCAGGGAATTCTCCACAACACCGCGAATTAATGATTCTCCTCCCCGGGGAATAATCAAATCAATATAATCATTAAGTTTAAGCAGTTCATTTACTGCCTGACGATCCGTTGTCTGAATCAAGCTGATACACCCCTGGGGAAAACCTGTTTTGCGCAATGCCAGGGAAATTACTTTATAAATAGCCTGATTAGAATGAATTGATTCTTTACCGCCGCGCAGAATAACCGCATTGCCGGTTTTCAAACATAGTCCCGCGCAATCGCTGGTAACATTTGGCCTTGATTCATAAATAATCCCGATCACGCCCAAAGGCACTCTGACTTTGCTCAGCACTAAGCCATTGGGTCTTTGCCAGGTTTTGATTACTTCTGATACCGGATCAGCTAAATCAGCTACCGCGATCAGATCATCACTCATTTTTTTAATACCAGAGAGGTCAAGGCTGAGCCGGTCAATAAAAGCAGAATTTCGCTTTTCTTTTTTTGCGGATTGAACATCTAATTTATTAGCAGCAATGATTGCTTTGCTGTGTTTAAGCAATTCTTTGGCCATGGTCTTGATTGCTTTATTTTTTTCTTCGGTACTAACAACACTTAAAAATCGAGCTGCCTTTTGCGCCTGTTTAGCGGTTGTTAAAAGCTCAGACTGTAAAGACATTAAATCCTCCTAAATTTTCAGTAATTAATTGATTATCTAACTATAACCAGATTATCTCTATCAATAACTTCATCATAAGACTTATAACCTAAGACCTGCTCAATATCCGCGGTCTTAACTTTCTTAATTTTAGAAAGCTCATCACAGGAATAATTAGTCAACCCTCTGGCGATCTCATTATTGTTTTGATCATAAATCACAACCAAATCACCAAAAGTAAACTTACCTACGATATCCACAATCCCGATCGCCAATAAACTTGTTTTCTTTTCCAATAAAGCTTTTTTTGCTCCATCATCAACAATAATTTTTCCGGAATTTTTACAGCTAAAAGCAATCCATTTTTTCTTACCGGAAATTTTATCTTTTTTCGGAATAAACCAGGTGCCCACCTGCTTAGCATCCACAATATTCTGAACCAGACTCACATCTCGTCCATTACCAATTACCATTAAGATCCCGGCATTAGCAGTGATTTTAGCTGCTTCAAGCTTAGTAATCATCCCCCCGGTACTGGTCTGCCGCGATGTATCACCAGCTAACTTTTCCACACAAGCATCAATTTCCGCGATCTGATCAATCACTTTGCCATTAGCATCATATACCCCATCAACATCCGAAAGAATTACTAAAAGCTGCGCGTCAATCAAAACCGCGACTTGTGCTGAAAGCTTATCATTATCACCAAAGCGGATTTCATCAGTAACCACCGCGTCATTTTCATTTACAATCGGAACAACATTGCCTTTTTCCAAAAGATGCAGTATCGTCGTCCTCGCGTTTAAATAACGGTCCCGTTTATCTAAACAGTCCGCGGTCAGCAATAACTGGGCGCAGATAAGTCCGGATTTGCGAAATAACTGTTCATAATCAAACATTAGCAAACTTTGGCCAATTGCCGCGGCACAAGAAGATTCCGCTATGGTTTTCGGTCTATGCAAAAGCCCGAGTTTTTCCATTCCGCAGGCAATCGCACCAGAAGAAACCAAGACAACCTTATAACCATTTTTTTTCAATCCGCTGACCATGGTAGTAATTGATTCTAGTTTAGCCATATCCAGCTTGCCGGAATCATTAACCAAAATACTTGATCCGACTTTAATCACAATTATTGAGTTCTTGTCTAGCTTAATCACTGTGTTCCTGCTTGAATTTTCCCAGTTTTTTAAATAAAGCTTCTTTTATTTTCTCAATTCCCAGAGACTCAACACAGGAAACCTGATAAATTATTTTTCTTACGCTTTTTTTAAAATTAATTAAATTTTCTTTTGCCTGAGCCAGGTCCATTTTATTAGCAATGATCAATTGCGGTTTTTTTAACAGCATATGATCATATGACTGCAATTCATTTAATAAATCAGAATAATCATTGATCGGATCGCGGCCGTCAATTCCTGCCATATCAATTACAAACAATAATATTTTAGTACGTTCAATATGCCGCAGAAATTCAATGCCCAAACCTTTACCCTGGTGCGCGTCTTTAATAATCCCCGGGATATCAGCAATAACCATTCGGGATTCCGATAGAGAAGAGTTTACAACCCCGAGTACCGGACTTAATGTTGTAAACGGAAATTGAGCAACTTTTGAATTAGCCTTGGAAATTTTATTTATAAAGGAAGATTTTCCAGCATTAGGGTACCCGATTAAACCAATATCAGCGATCAATTTCAGTTCGAAAGTTATTCTGACCTGCTCACCAGGATCACCCGGAGTTGATTCATGGCGTTTAAAGTTTCCGATCCCGCCTCTGCCGCCCCGGACGACAATAACCTGTTCCTCAGCCTTATTTAAATCCCGGATCAAACAACCAGTATCAGCATCCCGGATAATCGTACCCGGAGGAACAAGAATAATCGAATCCAAAGCATCAGCTCCGCGTTTATTATTGCTGCCGCCAAGTTTTCCGGACTGAGCTTTAAAATGCTGCCGATAGCGGTAATCAAGCAGCGTATGAACATTCACATCTGCTTTTACTATGATTGATCCGCCATTACCTCCGTCTCCGCCATCTCTCCGAGCATGACGCCAACCTCTTTTGTAATATTGGCTTTCACAGCCTTTTCCACCGTCACCAGCCTGAACATAAATTTTCGCTCGGTCAACAAACATGACCATTCAACCAATCTTAATTTGTGTCAATACTGATGACTTTTGGTTTAGGAAAACAGACTTTTCCAGCAACCTCAGCATACAAAGTATAATCTCTGCCCATACCTACATTTTTCCCAGGCTTAAATTTTTGACCGCATTGTCTAACTAAAATTGAGCCAGCGGTAACAGTTTGTCCGCCAGAACGTTTTAATCCCAAACGTTTTGAGTTACTGTCTCTTCCGTTACGACTCGCGCCTTGCCCTTTTTTCGTACTCATTGCTCTATCTCCTCTATTCCTTCAGGATTTAATTATAAATCTTGTTTTTCAATTTTTATCTGGTTAGTAAATTAACTTTTTTTAGGTTAATTATTAATTTTCTTAATCAATAACTTTGTTAATTTCTGACGATGTCCGGTTTTTTTGTGTGAATCTTTTCTTCTTAAATATTTATAAACAACTACCTTAGCCGCTTTGGTCTGCGCTAAAACCTCAGCTTCCACACTTGCCCCTTCAACATAAGGCTGTCCAACTTTAATGTCTTGTCCATTAGCAACCAAAAGAACTTTATCTAAAGTAACAGAGCTATTATCTTCCTGCTCGATTTTGTTAACTTCAATAATATCTTCCTGGGCAACTTTATACTGCTTACCACCAATTTCTAATATTGCGTACACGTTATCCACCTCCAAATTACTATTTTTTAGTTTTCTCCATTTTAAAAACAATAAATGAGTATATCATAAAAAAACTATATCTTCAATACCTAATTGTTCATCAGTAAATATAGATATTTTTACCCATAATTTCTTTTCCAGATTAATTATCGCCAGTCTATCCTCATTTAAAAACCTTAATGCTATTTTGGGATTAACTTTAACTTCAATATAGCGTTTTTTATGGGCTATAAGATGATTTTTAATTTGCCTTATTACTTTAATCGCAACAGATTGCGTTGATTTTATCCGGCCAGTGCCTTCGCATACAGCACATTTTTGAAAAATCACACTTTCAATATTTTTCCGAATTCTTTGTCTGGCAATCTGAACTAAACCCAAAGGAGAAAACGGGTAAATTGTTGAACGGGCCTTATCTTTTTCCAAAGCTTTTGTCAAAACCTGCAATATTTTTTTCTGGTGTGAATTTTTTTGCATATCAATAAAGTCAATAACAATAATCCCGGCTAAATCCTTGAGCATGGCCTGCCGGGCAATTTCCTTAGCAGCCTCCAAATTAGTTAAAAATGCTGTTTCTTCCAGCCGGCCCCGATTAACAAAACTACCGCTATTAACATCAATTGAGACTAATGCTTCAGTGCGTTCAATAACAATATATCCGCCTTTTTTTAAAGAAATCTTCTGGTCATAAATCTGATCAATCTGACGCTCAACATCAAATTTTTCAAACAAATGCATTTTATCTTTGTGTAAGATTATCCGATTACGTAATTGCGGAGCTAAAGCTTTGATAAAACTCATTACCCGTTTATAATCATCTTTAGTATCAATAATCAGACTTTTCGCGTCTTCGCTGAAAATGTCGCGGGCAATTCTTAAAACAATATCATATTCTTCATGAATCAAAGCCGGAGCTTTGCTTTTATTTGATTTACTTTGAATCGTTTGCCACAACCTTAGTAAATATTTTAATTCCCGCTTAAATTCATTTTTCCCCATACCCACGGCCTGGGTGCGCACTATACAACCCATTTCTTTGGGTAATCCAATATCCTTTAACAGCTGCTTCAGCCTGGCTCGTTCTTTTTCATTGGTGACTTTTTTAGAAATACCAATATTCTGGCTATAAGGCATAAGCACGAGAAATCTTCCCGGCAGGCTGATATGACTGGTTAATCTGCAGCCCTTAGTACCAAAGGGTTCTTTGACCACCTGAACTAATACTTCTTGTCCCTTGGTTAATAAATTTTCAATTCTTACTCTTTCTTCGCTTACCTTTGGCTCTGGCGCTGTAACTGGTTCAACAACACCGTCTTCAATCTCAAGCGCGTATTCATCCGGCCTAAGCGTTTCCGGCAGTAATTCCTGCACATATAAAAAGCCGTTTTTCGCCAACCCAATATCTACAAAGGCAGCTTCCATGCCCTTAACTATTTGCGCGACCTTACCTTTATAAATATTTCCGGCTAAATGCTGAATAGCCGTTCTTTCAAGAAAAAATTCTTCCAACTTATTTTCTTCTAGAATAGCAACCCGCTTTTCCTGTTCATCTACACTAATTAAAATCTCTTTACTTTCCATAACTAATTTCTAGTATCCTTATATCTGCTGTTAACTGCTGTTCTAATTTAGCTTTAAACGCGTCTAAAGCAATTTGTGTTTTTAAAAAAAACTCTACCTCCATAACTCCGGCAACTCCCAATTTTAAAGCCTGCCCAAATTTAATTTTCGGCCGGGGATTAAAACCTTCGCTTAACATAAACGGCAATTCCGCGCGTCTTAATGCCCGATAAATCAATCTAATAAAATCAAGATGAGAAATATATTTAAGCATTCCCTTTTTGCTAAAGCTAATATTTATTTTGCATATCTGCATGCTTATCCGATCAAACACACCTAAGAGTAATCCTATTTTTTATTTTTTAAAGAAAAAGCCTTTATTGCCGTCTTTTTTATCCGCTTTTTCTTCAACTGTTTTTTCTTTTACTGGTTTAGCAGCAACCGGAGTAGTTACCTGTGTTTGTTTTTTAGTTACAGGCTGTGCTTCGGCAGCAGGCTTATTAATTTCTGCTGCTGATTCCGGACTAAATGCTGCTTCGTCAATCACCATTACACTTTCCGGTAATACCGCAGGTAATGTCATTGCCGGAGAAACCGCTGGAATAATTGCTTCTTTATTCGGCTGTTCAACAAACATCTCTCCTTCAATAAAACTATCTTCTTTTGCTTTTGCCTTAGTGCTGGCTTCGACCAAATTATCATCATCCCCCAGGTTAACCAGTCTTTGCACATCCAAAGCTTTGGTTATTTCCTGGCGCTTAGCTAAAGTTTCCTCTTTTACAATATGCGGAGTAATGAAAATCAAAAGATCATTTTTAATTATTTCCTCAGATTTATGGGTAAACAATAATCCTAATATCGGAAGATCTCCCAGCAAAGGTACTTTGGTTTTTGTGGTTACTACTTTGTCTTTTATTAATCCGCCGATAACCAAAGTATTTCCATCTTTAATCATTACAGTACAATCTGTTGATTGGGTGGTTAAAACCGGGACACGCGCGCCTTGAAAATCAATTTCTTCCTGTTTATCGCTGATCTCTGGATGCAGTTTTAAAGTAACATAGCCGTTCTGGTTAATCGTTGGTGTGACTTTCAGCAAAATCCCGTAACTTTTATATTCCCAGCCGCTGATTACAAATCTGTCTGTCTGTTCATTATATGTATAGTTAGCAATCGGCCAATCTGTTCCCACATGAATTTCTGCAGGCTCATTATCCAGGGTTGTAATTCTTGGATTGGAAAGTATTTTAGTTTTACCTCTGCTCTGAATAGCTTCAAGTAAAACATTGAATGCGCTGCCGTCTAAAATTCCATAAGAAAATTGCGAGGCTTCAGCTAAAGGAAATGAACTGGCTCCGGGATGAAAAGTCGCGGCATCGTCCCCATTAGGGAGAACATTACTATATGTTTCGCCAGCACTATTAGACGGCCAAGGAAATGTCGTTGGACGACTGGACATGCCCGCGCTGTATGAAGCATTCCATTTTATTCCTAAATCCTGGGAATTAGTCATATTAGTTTCCACAATCTTAGCTTCGATTGAAACCTGAGGAGTCATGGAATCAAGTCTTTTAATTACCTGAGCGATTTTATAAATATTTGTGGGGATATCTGTAACAATTATTAAATTTGCCCGATCATCTGCTTTTATTTTTCCTCTGTCAGAGCGCATTTCGGCAATCGCTTCGGCAACGCTTGCTGCTTTAGCATAATTTAGGGGAAAAACATCAGTTACCAGATTTTCCTGTCCCTGTTTGTCTAAAGTAGTAACCCGGATAATATTCGCTTCCCGCTCATAGGCATAGGCATATGTACGGCAAATTACATCCAAGGCCTTTTCCCAAGGGATATCAGTTATCTGAACTGTAACCAAACCTTTTACTTCCGGATCAGACACAATGCTTACATTTCCCTTTAATGCCAACACTCTAAAAACATCATGAATATCCGCGTCTTTAAACTCAACACTGATATTCCCTTCCCCAGCATCTTCAACCTGCATTTCATTAACACCATTAGCCGCGATAAAAGATGCCACTCCTAAAATCAAGATAAATACTACTGCCGCCAGCTTAACCTTAAACATTAAATTTTTATCAGTCCCCATTTTTATCTCCCCCTCCTTTTTTTAAGTAAATCACAATAACTTTCCCCTCTTTTTGCAAAAGCACACTGTCTTTTTTTATTTTTAAAACCTGCAGATTCATAATTCGCTGCTGTTCTTTAACTGGTTTCCCATTAATGATCGCCAGCGAATTACCATTAGGATCCCAAATAACTCCTTCGAGTTCAACATTCGTTGATTCGGTAATTTCTCTGGCTCCGGGCAGGATCCGGCCATCACTGGTTACCAAAGAAATAAACGGATCACGCGTCTGTTTATCTTTATAGACAAAATCGCGATCAGCCTTAGCAAAAGCCGATGCGCTCAAGAGCAACAGAATAACAATAATCAATATTTTTTTAAACACTATTATCCTCACTCAAGCAAAAAGCATAGATAGAAATAAACACTTGAATCTTATCTGTGTCTGGATCGTCTTTTCTAATTTTCAGATTACCAATCCGCATAAATTTATCAGCGGATTCAATGTCATTTATAAACTTTCCTAATTCATGATACCCGCAATAGGCATCAATAAAAACCGGAATATTGATGAAAAATAAACCTTGCGCTTCAGTTATTTTCTGGGGTTCAATAGCAACAATTTTCACATCATTATTTTTCGCTAATTTTGAAATTAATTCCAGAAAAACCGGAAAATCTTTTTGCGCGGGCAGACCGGCTAAAAAATCATTATAGGCTTGACTTAAAGATGCTTCCTCTTTTTCTACAAAAGCAAAGTTTTTAATCCCAGTATCAAGCTCATTCAAAATCGCCCGTTTATCCGCGATTTCTTTGGATACTTTCTGCATATTCATCACCTGGGGCACAGTTAAGAACAAACAAACTCCGGCAATACACCCCAGAATAATCTGGAATATGGGAATTTTTATTTTTTTCAAAAAAGAAATATCTAAACTCATAAATTAACATCCGGTTTAAACAAACAAAGTAAAGTAAAGTCCATAACTTCGATTGAAGCAATACTCCGGCTCACCACTCCCTCTAGCTCAATATTACTAAATTCATTTATAAACTCATCGCTGGTTTTAAGCCTTCTGATTAACTTACCGATAATCCCCATTTCATCGCGGGTGATTGAAACAACACTTGCTCCAATCTTTAAATGATTAATTGAATTACCGGGATAATTAGGATCAAGCATTGGATTAATTATTTTTCGTTCTAAAGATATATTTCTCAGCCAAATCCCCGGCAAGATCAATTCATCTAAAAAGTAAAGTTTTTTTGACCATAAAAACCGATTATTCACAAAAGGACTGAACAAAGCATTTGTTGATTTTAAACTCTGCATTCTCCGCTGCAAAGCAATGATCTTCTGTTGTTCCGGGGCTAATCCTTCTAATCTTGTATTAATCGCGTTAAGCGTAAGTGTCCGGGAAAGATTCATCCCTGTAACAATCAATAAAACTACAAGCAAAACAGCGTTACTACTAATCAGAATTAAATTTACCGGCACATTTTTGGATGTTGATTTCCGCAATACCTTATATTCAGCTGGAAGTAAATTTATTTCTATCATTATTTAGCCTCTTAAAGCCAATCCCACGGCAACAGTTAAAAGCGGGCCGGTTTCCACTAATTTTTCTCTGGGTAAAGCTTCATTGACCATTAATATCCGGGTTGGATCCCAAATTTCCACATCAACTCCCAGGATACCGCTTAAGACTTTACCAATTCCCTTAAATTTAGCCATCCCCCCGGTGAGAAAAATTTTCTGCACTGAACCACCGAGCTGACTTTCGCAATAATTAAACGATAATTGCATTTCATCAGCCAAAGAATCTATAACCGGACGAATCGCGGTGATTAAATCTCCATATCGAGTCTGAGGATTATGCTTAAGCTCATCCGCTTCTTCAACCGTCATCTCAAATTCCTCAATTATCGCTCTGGTAAAATTATTGCCGCCAATCGACACATCGCGATTAAAATACGGAACATTATCCTTTAAAATCGTAGTACTGGTAATATCCGCGCCAATATCTAAAACAGCAATAATTCCTTTATTTTCCTGGCTGACTAATTGAAACGAATTCACAATGGCAAAAGAATCAACGTCAATAACATTAGCCTTCAGCCCGGCTTTAGAAAGAACAGCAATCCGTTCCTTGATAATATCTTTTTTAACCGCAACCAGCATAACTCGCATCATTTTAGATCTTTTATCTGAATCATCGAGTATTTGACAATCAGAGTTTACTTCATCGACCCCAAAAGGAATATATTTTCCAATACCAAGTTTAAGCGCTTTATCTAACTCATCTTTCGTCATTTTAGGCATTTGAATATACCGGACAATCACTGCCTGTCCGGAAACCGAAGTATTGACAGAGGTGACATTGATATTGGCGTTTTTCATCGCTGTTTTTATGGTTGCGGCAATTGTATCATTGTTGACCGGATAAGTAAAGCGCTGGACATCAAAACTAACCAGTTCTTTGAGTTTGCTATTGGGTTTTGAACACAATTGCACAACCTTAACACTGGAATTGCCAATATCCAGTCCGACTTCAAATTTTGGCTTCTGTTTTATAAATTTATTTAATATAGTCTTTATTTTTTCCATAGTTTTCAACTAATTCAAATTTTTTCAAAAGGAGCTTTTTAAATTTTTTTATTGTTGATTTAGTTTAACATAGATCAACAAGCGATTCAAGACATATTTAAGTGCTCACTGATAAACATCTTAGCTATAAAATTCCGGAATAATAAAGTATTTAGCTCAAGCTATATTTTTGCTTATGCGCAAATAGCAATAGTATTCTCCATCGTAACCTGGGATATTATTACCGGAAGGATTAAATTCTTAAGGTTTTTCGCTGATTTTAATTTAATCTGAACATAGTTATCAGCATACCCCATCCAATATCCATCTTTGCTTAATTCCTCAAAAAGCACCCAGTTTTTTTTATTAAGCAGTTTTTTTCTCGATTCAAAACTAATCAGATTAGCAAAATCAGCCAGCTTTTTTTTACGCAGATCTTTAACCTTGGAATCAATCTGATTGGGCATTGTTGCTGCCGGAGTGCCCGGCCGAGGACTATAAGGGAAAACATGCACTTTTAAAAAACCGGCTTTTCTCACAAAATCCAGCGTATTCTGGAAGTTTTCCTCGCTTTCTCCGGGAAAACCAACCATAACATCAGTAGTAAAACATATATCAGGAATACATTGCCTAACCTTTTGGATTTTTTTTAAAAACAAGTCTTGAGTATAGCGTCTGTTCATTTTCTTCAAAATCTGATCATCTCCGCTTTGTAAAGGAATATGCAGATGCGCGCATAATTTATCTGAATTTATTATTTGTTCAATTAATAAATCGTTAACATGAATTAATTCCACAGAACTTAATCTTAAACGCGGCAATTGTTTTATGCCCAGCAGCTGATTAAGCAGCGCTGATAATCCGCCATTTGATTTTGCTGATTCACAGCCCCACATCCCCAGATTTATCCCAGTCAGAACAATTTCCTTAAATCCTTTTTCTGCCAGCCCGGCTGCTTCTTGGGTGATAATTTCCAAATTTTTGCTTGTCGGCAAACCACGCATATAAGGCACAATACAATAACTGCAAAAATTATCACAGCCATCCTGAATTTTCACAAAAGCCCGGCTATGGCCCTGAAAATCATTAATCAGCGTTTTTCTACTTATGTTTTTACTTTTCTCAAGTGTTACTTTAGATTCAATGATATTTTGACTATTCCCGGGATTTATCGAGATTTGCTCAATAATTGATAATTTATCATCTTGGCTAACAACATGATCAATCCCGGGCTGAAGACTAATATCCGGATTGTTTTTCGCGAAACAGCCAGTAACAATAATTTTGGTCAAAGGGTTTTTTTTACGCAGAGAACGCAGAAGATATCGACATTTACGATCAGCAGCAGCTGTTACTGTACAGCCATTAATAATAAGATAATCCGGATCTTGGTTGGTTTCGCTAAAACCCTGAGCCAAAAACTGCTCTCTGATCAATTGAGTTTCATACTGATTTACTTTACAGCCAAAGGTGTAAAACTGGCAGGTTTTCCCATTATTTTTTTTTTGATTCAAACTCATCTAAACAGCCGATTTCTTTTACAGTTATTTATAAGCCCAGGTAACTTCATCTATATCCCGATTATAAACAGCAGTGCCGTATACAATATTTTCTAAATCCCGAAAACAAATCACTTTAATATTTATATCTTCCAGTTCCGGATATTCCTGCTCAAGTCCCAGGATCATTTCCATGGCTAATTTTTTAACAATTAACATTGATTTTGTTTTTAATTTTAAATTAATCGTAAATGCCAGAAATTTCTCACCAAAACGTAGATCCTCAATATCAAAATTTTGCTGATAATCTCTCCATCCATTTATGAATTCCATCAAATATAACTGACTTATTTGCTGCTTAGCTTGCGGCTTAACCGGCGCTTTGGAAGCAACATGATACATAATTATCACAAAAAAATATAAAAAAATTACCAGCAGAAATATCAAAAGCTTCCGCTGTTCTTTTAGAAAAAAGTTCTTAGCTTTATCCAATAGGCCGTCGATTATTATTTTTATTGAAGTTTTAGGTTTTCCATTCATAATTTAATATTGATAATACCATAGTTGAAGCAGTTTCGCACCTTAAAACATTTTTTCCCAATGATACAGCAATCGCGCCGGAATCACAGGCAAATTTCACTTCCTGCTGAGTAAAATCGCCCTCTGGCCCAATTAAAACCAGAACAGACTCAGGTTTTTCTTTTTTAAAAACATCTTTTATGAAAACCACCTGAGCAGACAAAGCCGCGATTATTGCTAAATCAAATTTAACCGCGTTTTTCGCTATTTGATTAAAGCTATGGATTGGCGCGATTCGCGGCACATATAAACAGCCGCATTGTTTAGCCGCTTCAATCGCGATTTTCTGCCAGCGAATTATTTTATCATTTTGTTTAAGTAAATCAGGTTTTACGATTGTCCGCTCGCTGATCAACGGAATCAGCATATCCACTCCCAGCTGAGTAGCTTTATCAACAATCGCGTCAAACTTAGATTGCTTGGGAATTGCCGCAGCCAAGGTAATTTTCGGTAATGGAGGCTCAAAGTGCGATAATTTCTCAATTGCGATTACTGCTGAATTAGAATTGATTGTTTCTAAAGCCCCTCTATATTGATTACCTTTACCGTCAAAAGCAGTAACTTGATCCCCTATTTTGAGTCTTAGCACTTTATGCGCGTGCTTTGCCTGTTCAGCAGATATAAACACTTTATGGGCCTTTAGATCCACTTTATCAATGTAAAAACAATGCATTTTTACCCCGATTTTTTATTTAGTTAAGCTGCATAATATTAAAGTGGACGGCAATTAATATTACCGTCCACTTTAATATATCATCCTACAAACTTATGATTAAGGCCAGAGATGCTCTGCATAAGTACCAACCTGCGGACATGTAGCATGATCAGGCGTACTTGGAACTTCTGTACCTACAACAAGTGTATATGAAGTTTGTGTCTCAGCTTCATATGGGCAAAACGGCTCAGCCGCGATATAACCCCAATCCACTAGATCGTCCGGAGCATAAGTCGCCCAGGCAATACTCTTATTTTCCTTTGCTTCATAAGTTGCCATTGCTGAAGCTAAACCGCGTAAGTTTGCAATACAAACCTTTGTATTGGCATCCTCACGTACATCCGCGAATCTAGGTAATATCAGAGCTACCAAAATACCTAGAATAGCAATAACGATCAAAAGTTCAATTAATGTAAAACCTTTTCTATTCATCACCATCCACCCCCTTTTATTTTTACTGCTTTTAAATTAAGGCCATACATGATCTGCATAGCTACCCACATTTGGACAAGTAACCCGGTCAGTCAATCCGCCGCCGCTGGCTACTAATGTATAACTAACCGGAGAACTTTCACCATCTTCATAAGGACAGCGCGGTTCAGTAGCTATATAACCCCAATCAACTAAACTAGCTACAGTATAAGGTACGCTTCCCCAATTGGCATCAGTATTCTGCCGGGTTTCATATATTGCCATCGCGGAAACTAATCCGCGCATATTAGCCACACAAACTTTTGAATTCGCGTCTTCCCGCACATCAGCAAAGCGCGGCAGAATAAGGGAAACCAGAATACCTAAAATGGCGATAACAATCAGCAGCTCAATCAACGTAAAGCCTTTTGTTTTCACCCCTTCCCTCCTTTTTTATATAATATTCGCGTGTTTTTGTCAAGCAATTTATTGTGGAACACTTAAAGTTAAGCAAATAACATGCCAATTTTTTATTTTTCTTCAGTCGATAATGCGCCGCACAGAATAATTAAATCCGCAGCCGCGGAGTAGATCCTTACTCATTCAAATATATCTGAGTAAGCTTTTACCCAATACAGCAAGGCTAATGCTTTAATGAATAACCTTAACCAAATTAAACATCGGCAAAAATAAAGAAAGCGCGATCATGCCAACTATGCCTCCGATAAAAATCAATAAAACCGGTTCAATAATCGAGCTTAATCTTTTTACAGTACTGTCAACTTCGCTATCATAAAAATCCGCGATTTTATTTAAAATCGTATCTAAAGTTCCTGATTCTTCGCCAATCGAAACCATATGCCCGACCATTGGAGGAAAAATTTTATTATCGCGCAAAGGACTGGACATGCTTTCTCCGCGGTTAACATTATCGGCCACAATATTGACGATTTTAGCAATTGCCGCGTTGCCCACAGTAGTTTCCACGATTCTTAATGATTGAAGAATCGGCACCCCACTGTTAATCAAGGTTCCCAAAGTTCTGGCAAAACGGGAAATACCCGCTTTTTTAATAATTGTGCCGAATACAGGAATTCTCAGGATAAACAACTCAATATTGTATTTACCCGCCGGAGTTTTTCGATATCTTAAAAAAAACACAATAAGCCCAACCAGCACAGCCGCAATAGCATACCATTTCTCTCTCAACCAATGACTAATCGTTAGTAAAATTTGCGTGGGCAAAGGCAAAGCAACATCCATTGATTTAAATAGTATTTCAAATTTAGGAAAAACTCCCATAACTAAAAACAGGACAACCCCGGTTGTGACCATAATAATCAAAACCGGATAAGTCAATGCGGTTTTAACATTCATACTTATTTCTTCGCTCTGCTCAGCAAACATAGCTAATCGACGCAGGATTTCTTCCAAAGCACCGCCGGTTTCTCCGGCGTTTATCATATTCACGAATAAAGTAGAAAATACTTTAGGATGCTTTTCCAATGCCGATGAAAAAGATATTCCCGACTCAACATCATCACGCACTTTAATAATAACTTCCTGAAGCTTTTTATTTTCAACCTGCTGTGAAAGCACATTTAAACTTGTAACCAAGGTCAAGCCTGAGCCAATCATTGTTGCCAGCTGATTATTAAAAATAACCAGATCACGCGGTTTAACCCGAGCGAATTTTTCAAAAATATCCACATCCAAAGCACTTTGCTGCGCACGATCTTCTTTAATCGAAACTACAAAGTATCCCATCTGTCTAAGCTTATCAGCAACAATACTCCGATTAGGAGCATCTAATTTACCGCTAAGCAGTTTTCCTGATGCTTCCCGCGCTTTATAATCAAATACCGGCATTATTTATTCCTCTTCTTCCAACAAATTGCATCTTTTCATTTTATTAAATAAACTTTTTCTGCTTATTTTCAAAAGCCGCGAAGCCTCGGTGCGGTTCCAATTAGTTTTTTTCAAAGCTTTGATAATTATTTGTTTTTCCACATCATCAACAATATCTTTTACTGTGTCCAGCAATGATTTGGAAAAATCTACTGACTCAGTGGGAATTTTTATCTCATTATCCAGACACTGGATATAAAACGGCAGATCCTGCTTAGTAAGCATATCTTTTTCCGCTAAAACAATCGCCCTCTGGAGCACATTTTCCAATTCCCGGATATTACCCGGCCAGGAATATTTCATTAAAAGCTCCATTGCCTCCAAAGAAATATGTTTAATCGCTTTATTAAATTCCTGATTGAATTTATGCATAAAATACTCAAACAATAAAGGAATATCCTCCCGCCGTTGGCGCAAAGCCGGCAATTGGAGATTGACTACATTGATCCGATAATAAAGATCTTCTCTGAATTCACTTTCCTTTACTCCCCGGAATAAATCCTTATTTGTCGCGGCAATAATCCGGACATCAACCTTAATCAGCTGAGTTGAGCCGACTCTTTCAAATTCTTTTTCCTGCAAAGCTCTTAATACTTTGGCCTGGGTGGACAAACTCATATCTCCAATTTCATCAAGAAAAATCGTCCCGGTATTCGCGGCTTCAAATCTACCGATTTTCTTGGCTGAGGCATCAGTGAACGCCCCTTTTTCATGACCGAATAATTCGCTTTCCAAAAGACCATCGGGAATTGCCGCGCAGTTTATTTTTACAAACGGATTGCTTTTTCGCGCGCTGTTGAAATGAATCGCCCGGGCAGCCAGTTCTTTGCCAGTACCGCTTTCCCCTTGGATTAAAACAGTCACCTCGCTATTTACTACTTTTTTCATTATTTCAAAAACTTCCCGCATTTTACCGCTATTGCCGATTATCTCGTCAAAATCATAACGTTTATGCAATTCGTCTTTTAGCTGTCTATTTTCGCGATTAAGCCTTGAACATTCCAGCGAGCGGCTGATGATCAAACGTAATTCATCAATATCAAAAGGCTTGGTAAAATAGTCATACGCTCCCTTTTTTACAGCCTCAATAGCGATTTTCTGCGCGCCATAAGCAGTAATAATTACAATTTGCTGCTGCGGACTTATTTGCTTTATCCGGGAAAGAACTTCAAACCCGTCAATCCCCGGCATCTTAACATCCAAAGTAATTAAATCAAACTTATCCGGCTGATAAAGTTCCAGCGCTTGTTCTCCGGAAACAGCCGAACTAACGTCATATCCTTCTTTTTTTAAAGCTTCTTCCAGCAAAAAACGAAAGCTTTGATCATCATCCACAACTAAAATTTTTGCCGCCATACTTATCCCTTTAACTGTTTAATCGGAAAACTAATGATGAATTTTGTGCCTTTATCAATTTTACTTTCCACATCAATCTTACCCTTATGCGTTGATATGATTTGATGGGTTATCGTTAAACCCAATCCTGTGCCGCCTGGTTTAGCTGTAAAAAACGGATCGAATATTTTCGCCAGATTATTCGCGTCAATTCCTGAACCGGTGTCGGCAAAAATAACTTTTGCTGTTTTTATATCCGGCTTATATTCGGTTTTAATTGTCAGGTTTCCCACATTTTCCATTGCCGAAAACGCGTTCATAATCAAATTCAAAAACGCCTGCTGGAGTTTTTTTGAATCCGCGGAAATTAAGGGCAAATCCAGAGCATAATCTTTAATAATTTTAATCTTTTCCTTTTTGCTGTCATGCGCTGCCAAAAGCAGAGTTTGCTCAATAACTTCATTTAGATTTAATTCAGCAAAATTCACTTCCAATTCAGAATCATCCGGGCGGGCAAAACTTAAAAGTTCTTCAACAACTTTATTCAAACGATCAACTTCTTTGACAATCACTGTGGCGTAGGAAATTTTAGGATCATCTGCCTTTAAATCCTCGGCCAGCAACTGAACCAATCCTTTAATTGAGCCTAACGGATTTCTGATTTCATGCGCTATGCCCGCGGCCAGACTGCCCACAGCCGCCAGACGGTCGGCGCGGCGCATCTGCTCTTCCAGATGCTTAATATGCTCCAAATCTTTAAACGTAACAACTATGCCAAGAAAAGTATTTTTTTTATCTCTTAATAAAGATGTTGTTATTCCTATGGGGATTTTTTTCCCGCTTAAAGAAAATATATTTATTTCCCGCGATGAACTTGTTTGCTTTTGTTCAAGTGTATCTCGGATAATTTTAGTTAAATCAGAATTATTACCCTCCAAAGGAAAAACCTCAAATACAGATTTACCAACAATTTCTTCAGCTTCATATCCTAGTATTAACTCTGCCGAACGATTAAAGGTAGCAATCATCCCTTTCATATTAATCGTTATAACCCCGCCAGTCATACTGTCGATTATATGTTCATTCAAGGAAGAGACCATGGCATTAAACGATTTGCCCAAAGCCCCGATTTCATCTTCAGTATTAACCTGGACAGTCCTCGATAAATCACCGGTTGCCACCTGCTGAGCACTTGAAGTAAGTCTTTTAATCGGAAGGGTAATCGCATAGGCCAGAATTATTCCAAAGATACCGGAGGCAATAGAAGAAAACCAAACCTGTTTGCCCAGAATAAACATAACTTTATTAAAAATATCCGCGTCCAGGGAATCATAAACTAAGTTTTTCACATTACCCTGAACAATATAATAAGAGAAAATTTGCGCACCGAAAACAAGAATAACAATCAAAAGCGGAATGGCAATCATCAGGTTTGTTCTCACTCTTTTTTTAAGTGAGCTGGGTCTTAGCATATCAGTATCCTATCCTTTTGATTCTTCCGCGGTTGCCCGTAAAACTTCTTCCACAGTAGTAACACCATTTAATACTTTTTGAAAACCATCTTCTCTTAAGGTTTTCATACCATGTTTTTTTGCAACCTGAGTTAACTCTGAGGTGGAAGCATGCTTTAAGATTAATTCCCGAATCGCATTATTTACAATCATCAACTCATAAATCCCGATTCTACCTTTATATCCAGTGCCGCCGCAGCTATCACATCCCGCGCCTTTATAAAAAGTATAGCCTTCTGCTTTGTGTTCCAGATTTAAGCCACGCAAAACATCTTCATCCGGCTTAAACCCCTGCTTACAGGCAGGACAAATGGTTCGAATCAAGCGCTGGGCAAGAATTCCGGTTACTGCTGAGGCAACAAGAAACGCGTCAATTTTCATATCAATCAACCGGGTTATTGTTGACGGAGCATTATTAGTATGGATTGTACTTAAAACCAGATGTCCGGTAAGCGCTGACTGAACAGCGATTTCGGCTGTTTCCAGATCGCGAATTTCTCCAATCATAATCACATTAGGATCCTGACGCAAAAAACTGCGCAAACCAGCGGCAAAAGTTAGTCCAGCCCGCGGATTGATCTGAACCTGATTAATCATTTTCAACCGATACTCAACCGGATCCTCAACAGTAAGAATATTTTTCTCAATGGTATTTATCGTATTTAATGCTGAATATAAAGTTGTTGTCTTTCCGCTTGATGTCGGACCAGTTACCAATAACATACCATACGGGCGATGAATTAAATTCTGCAGCTGGGCAAGGTTTTCCGGTAAAAACCCCAGTTTGTCCATTTCGACAACTACCATGGATTTATCCAAAACACGCAGAACAATTTTTTCCCCTAAAACCGTAGGTAATGTGGAAACCCGCAAATCAATTTCTCGGCCTTCAAAAACAAATTTAAACCGGCCATCCTGGGGAATCCTTTTTTCAGAAATATCTAAACCCGATACAACTTTTATCCGTGAGATAATCGGCAGCTGAACTTCCTTAGGATAAGTTTTCATTTCCATGAGAAATCCATCAATTCGGCAGCGGATCCTTATCTCTTGCTCATCAGGCTCAATATGAATATCTGTGGCTCTTGCTTTAACCGACATCTGGAGAATTTCATTAACCAGATCAATGATTTCCGCCCCGCCTAAGACAGCGGCTTCCTTGTCTTCAGCCTGATGCCGGGTATATTTATCAGTTGAAACAATACTCTCTTCAGGATCAGAAGCCGCGGCTTGATTGTAAGCTTTATCAAATATTTTAAGCAATTTAGTTCTGGAACAAATCACCGGATCTATCCGCGAGCGGGTTAACTGCGAAACTTCATCAATCGCAAAAACATTCAAAGGATCAGCCATGGCAATAGTCAGACTGTCGCCCATTTTATCAATAGCAATCAATTCATACCTGCGGGCGATTTTTTCCGGGATAAGATTAACCACTTCTAGTTTTAAATTATAACTTGAAATATCAATATGGGCAAGGTCAAGCTGACGGGCTAAAGCAATGATCATTTTCTCTTCACTGAGATAACCTAAATCAATCAAAGTCTGGCCTAAACGCGAGCCGGCTTTTTTTTGTTCTTCCAAGGCCAGCTGAATCTGCTCTTCGGAAACCAGGCCTTGATCAACCAGATATTCTCCCAGCAGCTTTTTTCTTACTTTATCAGCTGCCATGGCCAGAATTCTCCTTTAATTTTATCAGACGCCGCTTTAAGCCTTCGGGATCGCGCGCTTTGATAAAAGCGTCTTCTTCATTAACCAAACCTTTATGCACAACTTCCGCCAGCGCCATATCCACACTCTGCATACCGATTTTCAAACCAGTTTCTAAAGAAGAATAAATCTGAAAAGTCTTAGCATCGCGAATAAGATTTCTGATTGCCGGAGTAACCACCATTGTTTCAATAATCGGAATCCGGCTTTGTTTATCTTTGCTGATAATCAACTGCTGACAGATAACTCCCTGCAAAGCCAGCGAAACCTGAATCCGCACCTGCTGCTGCTGAAACGGCGGAAAAACATCAATCAACCGGTCTACGGTCTGCACAGCATCGGTTGTATGCAAAGTCGCTAATACTAAATGACCTGTTTCCGCGGCGGTAATCGCGTGAGAAATTGTTTCCAGATCTCTAAGTTCGCCAACCAGAATAACATTAGGATCCTGCCTTAATACATATTTTAAAGCGCTGCTGAATGACTTGGTATCAGACGATACTTCTCTTTGCTCAATAATGCTGGTTTTATGTGAATAAAGATATTCAATCGGATCTTCGATGGTTATAATGTGCGCTTTTCTTTTGGTATTAATCAAATCAATCATTGCCGCGATTGTCGTTGATTTGCCGGAACCAGCAGCCCCGGTAACTAAAACCAGACCTTTTTCCAGCAGAGCCAATTCATTAACAATATTCGGTAAACCTAATTCCTCGGCATTCTTAATTTCCGAAGCCAGACGACGAAAAGCAATACCAATGCTGCCGCGCTGCATATGCAGATTAACCCGAAATCTTCCAATGCCGGCAATGCCGTAAGAAAAATCAAGATCATTTTCTTTTTCAAATTCCTTGATCTGATCTTGATTAAGCATTTGATAAGCATAGTCCTTGGCAGTCTGGGGCATGATTTTACCAGCTTGTTCAAAAATATTAAGTTCTCCGTTTATCCGAAATACCGGAGCAACACCGCAGACAATATGCAGATCAGAAGCATTGCGCTCAGTGGTTAATTGTAAAAGCTCTTTTAATCCCATAATTATAACAGCATCCTTTTTAAAAGTTCCGGTTTATTAGAATAAGTAATCGCGTCTCCGATTCTGATTAATCTGGCTTTACACAAATCCGCCAAAGACTGATTCATGCTCAGCATTCCTTCTTTTGCTCCGGTTTCAATCATTGAATAAATCTGATGAGTTTTCTTCTCCCGGATAAGATTAGCTACGGCTGGAGTTACACTCATAGCTTCAATCGCCGCCACGCGTCCTTTGCCATCAGCAGTGGGAATCAACCGCTGAGAAATAACTCCCTGCAAAGCCAAAGAAGTCTGCAAGCGAATCTGCGACTGCTGGCCTTCGGGAAAAACATCAATAATTCGATCAATGGTCTGTACCGCATCATTTGTATGCAATGTAGCAAACACCAGATGCCCGGTTTCCGCGGCAGTTATCGCGGTAGATATTGTTTCCAAATCACGCATTTCACCAACCAAAATCACATCCGGATCTTCACGCAGAGCATCGCGCAAAGCCAGAGAACATGACGGAGTATCAGAATAAACTTCCCTTTGATTAACAATACTTTTTTTATGCGGATGCAAATACTCGATCGGATCTTCAATCGTAATAATATGACAGGCTTGTTCAGAATTTACCAGATCAATCATTGCCGCGAGAGTTGTTGATTTTCCTGAACCAGTTGGCCCGGTAACTAAAATTAGACCCCTTTGTTTTCGGGCTAATTCACTGACAATAAACGGTACTCCCAGTTTTTCCAATGAAGGAATTTCAAAAGGAATAAAACGCAGGGCCGCGGCCAAATAACCCTTTTCATAAAACACATTCACCCTGAACCGGGCAATATAGCTATAAGTAAAATCAATGCTTCTGGCTTGCTCGAGTTTTGCCCGATGCTCATCAGTAAGCATTTTATTAATCAGATTCTCAACATCACTAGCAGTTAATCTCTCTGATTCTGTAGAGATTAAGCGGCCGTGGATCCGGAGCATCGGAGGCAGTCCAACCGTAAGATGCAGATCTGACGCGTTTTTCTCAATTGCCATGCGAATGAGTTCAAGAATTTCCATACTCTTAACTCTTTTCTATCTTATACTGCATAATCAAAGTTTTTAGCTCGCCGACTAGATCATTTAATTTTCTGATCAAAACCAGCGCTTCTTCCTGACTGATCTTATTATCTTTAAGATTACTATATAATGTATCAGTTATTGCCGACAGATCAGTGATTAACTTCCGGTCCTTGGCAACCAATAAATGCATATTATCAACAACTGAATTAAACGCGGATGAAAGATTTTTCAGTTCATCATCTCTGCGCAAATGAACATTGCTGGTCAGATCACCGCGGACAACCTGCATTGCTGCCTGCTGCAGACGATAAACCGGGCCAGCGACTTTATGAGAAAAAATAATCGCGGCAAAAATTGAAATGATCAGAACAAGGGGAATTTCAAACATAAACAGGACATTCATATTATGCAAAATCTGGTCAACAACCGCTTGAACTTGCGGGCTTACGCCTTTTTCCAACGCGGCCCAAATTGATAAATTCACCGTCAGTACAACCAGAATACTAATTGCCAGTATGGTCAGGATTAAAAACCCTACATACTTTAATTGAAACTCTTTTTGAATTAAAAATTTTCTACGCACAAAAATTTCTTTGAGCGCCATTTGCCCCTCCTTTGGTCACATTAAGCTATTAGCTAAATATACTTATCCTTAAGTATTTATAAACCTTGACACTATTTACAGTTGAGACTTTTGTTTGACTTAGAAACAGGTTAACATATCACAGTTAGCTTGTCAATATAACTCTACATTAAAATAATTTAAAGCAATGCCGCTAAACATCAATAAATTCCCGGGCCCAAAGCTCAAACATCAACAGCGTCCATATTTTATACCCATTATCCATCAATCCAGCAGCATGCTCCGCGAGAATTTGCTTAAGATAATCTGCTTGAAAATAGCCTCGATTAATCGAGGTTTTATCCATCAAAATATCCCGCGCATAATCTTTGAGCTCTTCACGAAACCATTGGCCCAGCGGAATAGCAAAACCCTGTTTTTTGCGTTTGATTATTTTTTCAGGCAATGAATCAGCCAGAGCTTTTTTCAGAATAAATTTATTTTGAAGATTATGCAGCCTTAAATCAGAGGGAATCTGAGCGGCATATTCCATAAATTTATGATCTAAAAAAGGCGCGCGAGTTTCTAAGGAATTAGCCATGGAAGCAATATCCATTTTTACCAGTAAATCATTGGGCAAATAGGTATCAATATCTACCTGCCGGGTAATATCGCTAAAATCAGCGGATTTTTTGCCGGCATACAGCTTTTCCAAATACTCGAGATCATTGTTTAAATTTAATTTTTCTAAAATATTTTTATTCAGCAGCTGCTTTTTCTGCTCAGGATTAAAACAGGATATCCAGTTTAGATTACGCTGCACCGCCGGATATTCAAGACCTTGGAAAAACCGTTTTATCTGCCAGGCATTGCTCCGAATATCCTTACCCTGCGGCAGCAGATTGAGCACTGCCTGCGATAAAAGTCCGCGAATAACCCGCGGCATTAAATCAAACCACTGCCCGGCTTTAGCCGCTGTATAACGATAATAACCGCTAAATGATTCATCGCCTCCATCACCGCAAAGGGCAACTTTTACATGCCGCGCGGCAAACTGGGAAATATAATATGTGGGAATGCAGGAATAATCAGCATAGGGCTCTCCATAATGTTTGATTAATTTGGGCATAATTTCAATGGCTTTGGGCTGAACAATCAGCTGATGATGTTCTGTGGAAAATTTATCGGCAATTATTTTGGCATATTCCAGCTCATTATAATCTTTATTTTCAAAGCCAACAGAAAATGTTTTTATATCAGCTGTATGCTTACGCATCTGGCTGACAATCGCGCTAGAATCTATCCCGCCGCTTAAAAACACACCCACAGGCACATCACTGGCCAAATGCAGTTTAACTGATTGATCCAGCTGTTCGCGAACTCCCTGCGCATACTGTTTTAGAGTTTTCCGCGGGCTAATACAAGGATTTAAACTCCAGTATTTTTTAATTTCCAGTTTATTGTCCTGAACAATCAGATAATGCGCCGGCAATAATTTTTTAATATTTTTAAACATTGTCCTCGGCGCCGGAACGTAAAAAAAACTCAAATATAAATTCAGGGAATCCGGATCAACTTGCCGGTTTATAAACGGCGCGGCTAAAAGCGCCTGCAATTCTGAAGCAAAAACAAACCGCTGATCATCCTGCCAGTAAACTAATGGCTTTTGACCGGTATGATCGCGGGCGATAAATAATTTATTGTTCGGCTTATCCCAAAGCGCGAAAGCAAACATCCCTCTTAAATAATCCAAAGCAGCTTCCTGGTATTCTTCATAAAGATGAACAATAACTTCTGAATCTGTATTTGACAGAAAAACATGCCCTTTTTTTTCCAGCAAATCGCGGAGTTCTAAATAATTGTATATTTCTCCATTTACAATCAGCCAGATTGTTTTAGTTTCATTACTGATCGGCTGCTGGCCGCTTTTCAAATCAATAATCGAAAGCCGTCTGTGGCCCAATCCGATTTTTTGATCAATATATTTACCAAATGAATCAGGACCGCGATGCGCCAGTTTATCAGACATTGCCTTGATTAAACTCTCATCAGTTTTTTGGCCTTTATAATTAAGAACTCCGCATATCCCGCACACAATCAGATCTCCAGACACTCTGGTCTTTGATAATTATAAGATTAATTAACTTTCTATATTAATAATCCCTACTATTTTAAAACAAATTAAACATTTTGAAGATTATTTTTATAATCAAGTCCTACTAACAACTTCTTTTTTTACTTACAATTCTACTTCCTATATTAGCTCCTACTAACTCTTAAGATGCAAATTCTTATATATTGATTCTATTTTTTTAGTCATAACTTTAATATCAAATCTTTCTTTTACTGAATTTTGTCCATTAACACTTAATCTATTCCTTAAGTTCTTATCAGACAATACCTGAATAATTCTATCTGCTAAAACCTCTGAATTAGCCGGCGGCACTAATATGCCTGTTTCCCCATCCTCTATAACTTCTTTTATCCCATCTATGTCACTGGCTATGACTGCAACTTCCGCTGCCTGCGCCTCCAATAAAACCAAGCCAAATCCTTCCCATACGGACGGCAAGACAAATAGGTCTAATGAATGCAGAACATCAGAAACATTATCTATTGCATTAAAAAATTTTACATTATTTTCAATATTAAGCATCTTTACTCTATTTTCTATTTGTTGCCGCAACACGCCCTCTCCAACAAAAAGGAAATAAACATTATTTATTTTATCTAATATTCTGGGGATAGCCTCGACTAAATAAATATGCCCCTTTTGCTCATCAAATCGAGCAACTGTGCCTACAATAAAAGCCTGCGAATTTAAATTTAATTTTTCTCTTATTTTTGATTTATCATTTCCAGATAAGAATTTTTTAAAATCTATACCGTTACGAACAACTGTTATTTTACTGGGACTTATTTTTTGATACTTAACCATAAAATCCCGAACGGAATTAGAAACGGCAATAATTCTATTGGATAAATTCGCAATCAGAGAATCAAGAAAAACTGCTAGTGATTTAGTCTTTCTAAAATTATCAGTATTATGCTTTGTAGACAATACTACAGGCACTCCAGCCAATCTTGCTGCGAAAAAACCAAAAATATCTGCATCGATTAAATGTGTGTGAATAATGTCAAACCGGTTTTTCTTAATAAATTTAGTTATTTTCATTAAAACTAATAAATCGTATCTTGAACGCATTCCAAAACAATATGCTTTAATCCCCTTTGCCTCAATTACCCGGGCAAGAGTTCCCTTCCCGCGTAAATAGCCTACACTTACTTCAAATTTATCTTTTGAAAGAAGAGGTAAAAACTCTGTTAATAGAATTTCCGCACCTCCGCGTTCAAGTCCTGTGATCAGATGGAATATTTTAATTTTAGACATAACAGTAAATTTTTCACCCTTGCCAATTTATAATTTTAGTGAGAAAAATAAAAAAAATACAGTCGAATTTTACATATAATTTTAGAATTTTTTTAGGCAATCGTCTTCTAAGTGCCGAAGAAAAACGCATATACTTTCTCAGAAAATCATACTGTTTAATCAAATTATCCCGGGGCTGTTCCGTATACAAAGGCACAGTTGGTAAGCCTGGCATCCCCTGATCATAGAACTCATACCAAGAAAATTTCTCGGATAAAATTTTCTTCTGCCTAGCTATACGTTCTAGTTCTGTCCCGGGATAGATTCTTAATACCTGAATAGCCAGCAATGTCGCTTGCGTTGACAATAAATCTACAACTGTCTTCTTAAGACCTTGAGGATCATCTCCGGGCAAACCAATCAATATGTATAATTGTACATTTTCTATGCCAGCATCAATAGAGTCTTTTACTGCTTCTTTGACCTCATTAAGCAAAGCTTTTCTTCCTATATATTTACATACATTGTTATTCAGTGTTTCCACGCCATAGTTTATTTGCACACATCCAGCATCGCTCATTAAGACTAATAAATCCTTATTTATCGCGTCAATACGCGTACTTGTCCCCCATTTAATATTAAGTTTTTTTTCTATAAAAAGATTACAGATTTTTTCAGCTCTTTTTTTATTAGCAGTAAACATATCATCATAGAAATAAAATAAATTTATACCATAATCAGATAATAGCATCTCAACTTCTTCAACTACTTTTTTTGCAGAGATACTTCGTGAATTCATACCCCATAATTTTGAAGCCGAACAATAAATACAACCAAAAGGACAACCACGATTTGTATTAATATGAGTATTCTTTTGTTTTCGAACTGAAAATCCAGGGTATTTATCAAGATCAATTAAATGACGCGCAGGAAAAGGTAATTTACCTAAATCATCAATCCTTTTTCTCAGAGGATTTGTTTTAATATTTTCTTCATCGCGATATACAATGCCTTCAATATCAGCAAAAGGCTTGCCGCTTATAAGTTCAGCTATCGTGTTATCACCTTCACCTAGAACAACAAGATCAGCTTTGGTAGATAATAATGTTTCCTCAGGACAAAAAGTTACATGTGCGCCACCTACAACAATAAATAAATCCGGTATTTTTTTACGAATAAGTTCGGTAAGTTCCTTCATCTCAAAACGCGTTTCAGTAGTACACGTAATCCCAATAAGATCAGGCTTTTCCTCTTGTATATTTTTAACGATCTCAGCATAACTCATTTTTTTTATAGCTGCATCTAAAACATTGACTTTACAACCATTATTTTCTAATGAAGCCGCTATATACAGGATACCTAAGGGAGGAAAATAACTAAAGAAAGTAGGATTATAAATATTTGGCGCAACAATTAACAAAACTGAACGAATACTTTTTAACTGCAACTGTTTATCTCCTTTTTCAACCGACTACGGAGTAAATTTCCAGTTAGTAAATCCAAATATACATCCTCTGTTCTTTTAGCCATACCTTCTAAACAAAAACGTGCTTTGACAACTTCTTTTGCTGCCATACCCATTTTTAAAGCTTTTTCTTTATTTTCAAGCAATTTAACAACTGCTTTAGCAATCTCAGAAGAATCCTCAGGCTTAATCAATAATCCACTATAATTATGATTAAGAGCTTCAGCAGTCCCATCCACATTTGTAGCAACAATCGGTTTACCGATTGCCATTGCTTCTAATAAAGCATTAGAGAGCGGTTCCCAAATAGAAGGCAGCACAAAAATATCCATGATTTCAAGTAGGTTTGCGATGTCATTACGAAAGCCAGTGAAAATCACATTATTATCAATCCCTGCTTTTTTTACAAAAGATTTCAAGTCTTTTTCAAGCGGCCCATTACCGACAATTAAAAATTTAGCTTTTGGAAATTTTTCTAAAATTGATACTGCTGCTTCAATAAAATATTTATGTCCTTTTTGTTTAACTAAACGACCTATCACCCCGATTACAATATCATCATCAGAAAGAGAAAGTTCTCTCTTTGTTTTAATTATTTCAGAAGGTTCGGTTAACTCATTCCAGTCTATTCCATTGTAAATCGTTAAAAGTTTTCTTTTCGATATTTTTCGTTTGATCATATCTCGTTTTAAAGCCTCAGAAACAATGATAAATCTATCGACAAAACAGCTCATCAACCGATCAATAAAAACAAATTTACTAAAAGACCAAATATATTTATGACGGGTCATATTAATACGCTCAACTACAGGAATCCTTAATAATTTTGCAATAATCGCATGCACTCTAGTACTATGAAGATGCACTAAATCAATATTCTCTCTTTTTAATATTTGGACCAAATTATATAGAGTCGACAATCCGAATCTACTTTTTTGAATATTAACCAAAACCCTGACATTCTCTTTTCTTAATCTTTTAATCAATGGCCCCTGTGCAGGACACATAACAATGGGATTGAATTTCTTTCTATTTAATCGCCTTAGCAATAATATTAATGCTTTTTCTGAGCCAGCGATCTCAGCTGAATTCATTGTATATAAGATATTATAGCAACACCCAAAAGAGAAATTATTTTTTTTTCTTAGCTTATTTTTATTTTGTAATAAAAATAAATTCAGAAACCACCTATTCATATATCTGCCTGACACACAACGGGCTTGTTGAATCATCTTTCTTTTTAAAAAAAATCTGGGACATAACTTGATCACATTCTTACCTGCTTTTATCCAAGCAAATATTGAGAAATTTTCCTTAAAAAAAACACAATAGAATTCAGCAATAAAAATCATTAAGGAATTTTTTATAACTCTAAGAGGCAAATCATTCTTTAGAGCCATAAGATATCGATTTTTCAGATAATGAACTTGTATTGCCGGATTCTTCTTAGCATTGGTCATACCTCTTGCATGATATGCAACTGCATTTGGGACATACACACACTTCCAACCGCATAACTGAAGCCGCCAATCCAGATCAGCATCTTCAAAATATGAGAAAAAATCCTCATCAAAATATTCATTTTGAAATTTTACTGCATCTAATGCTTCCTTCTTATATATTGCTGCTGCTGCACAAGCTCCAAAAACCGCCTCCAAGACATTAAACTGTCCATTATCAATTTCTTCTGCACCTCGATTATGAACATACCAATTAGAAGTAAGAAAATGGCCTGTAGAATCAATTATTTTTGTTTGCTTACCATTCAACATTCTCAGAAGCTTACCTGTAGCCCATCCTAATGTTTGATCATCTTCCAGAACGTTTACTATTTCTTTGATATAATCTTGATCTAATACAGCATCACTATTGAGCGATAGAATATAATCGCCGCTTGAATTATCTATCCCAATATTTTGTCCACAGGCAAATCCGACATTTTTATCGTTTTTAATGAGTTTACACTTTTTTTTAAAAGTACTCTCAATTAAGGGCCATGATCCGTCTCGTGAATTATTATCTATTATGATTATTTCAATATTTTTATAGGTCTGATCTATAACCGACTGTATACAGTCAATTATAGTTTCTTTACTATTCCAATTTAATATAATTACAGAAACCATGACCTTTTACCCATTTTCCATATTAAACTTCAAAGTTATTATTTTTTTAAGCTCGTAAAAAAATTTAAACCCAAAGGGTGCAAATCTAGACATTAAAAAAGCAAGTAAAAATTTAATACGAAACGGACATACTAAAAACGCTTGAGAAATATACTGTTTCCCTCTATCCCTATCTTTCCTCTTATGAAACTCACTGCCGAGTATATATGCGTGATATGCCAATAGCTTTTTATCTTCTTTTATCTCTAAAAAATGCTTTTTAAAAATCAACTCCCGAGCATCGACTAAGGCATCTTTTGATGAAGAAATGCTCCCTTTTGTAAAATGCACTAAAGTAAGTGCTTCACTTATATATTTAAAGTCATAGTGCTTTGATATTCTTATCCATAATTCCCAATCCACAAGGTGAAATAATCTTTCATCAAAAAACCCAACTTTTTCAAAACATTCTTTCTTTATTACTGTTGTAGGAGTTCCTATAAAATTTACTTTTAAAAGCTCATTATGAACATGTCCTTCTTTTTTTTTGATTCCTCCCGAAGGAATATAATTTTTTTTATCACCTTTTATTTTCCATAAACCACTATAAACTACCCCCAGATTTGACGGGGAGTTTTCAAAAACCTTCATTTGCTTTTCTAATTTTTCCCGAACCCATTCATCATCACTATCTTGTGAAGCAATATACTTTCCCTCAGCAAGTTTAATCCCGGTATTTCTTGAAGCAGCTTCACCTCTATTATTTTTATGACGAATGTATCTTATTCTTTTATCGTCAAATGATCGCACCACATTCATTGTATCATCGACAGAACAATCATCGACAACAATTAATTCAAGATTTCTATAGGTCTGTTCTAAAACACTGGCTATTGATCTCTTTAATAGTCTAGCACGATTATATGTGGGCAAAACGACACTTACTTTGAGATTATTTCCCAAATTAAACTCCTATTTTTTACAGTATTTTATTTTAAAAAGAAGTGCTTTCATAATTGCTTTTCCAAAAAGTTGATTTACCGTATTTACGACATTGATCAGTAAGAAAAAACTGTATTCTTAATGCATCACTTTGCTAATAATTCTTATATGGTTCATAAAATATTACATTTGAAAAATTGTGCAAATCGTTAACCCCTTTTATGTTCGGATCAATAGCAAGATGAAATTCAACATTCGGATGCTTCAAAATAAGTTTCCTTATAATATAAGGTTCCTGAGAAAACAGATGATGGGTTTTCGTAGGAGTTTTTTTACTCTTATCAAAATAATGTGATTTATCTGACGTAAAGAAATCAAAACCAGTAATGATTATTTTCTTAGGCTGCAAATCAAGAGCCAACATTATGGACATAAGGCCAGTACTTGCAACAGGCCATTTGTAGCCCAGGATTTTAAATATACGGCTTCCAACGATAGTATAGGTAAAAAATTTTATAAAGCTTAATATCTCGTTTGCGGAGGTTACGTTAAAAAAATAATAGCTATTGGGTATGAATATTTTATACGAGTGGAAATATTTACTGCCATCAAAAATATCTTGCCGCCAATTGCTTCCATAGTTTATATTGGGGATTGAAGACCATATTATTTTGATGCCATTGTTTATTAAATATTCGGGGGTTTTCATGAGATCTTTTTTATGAAAATTCGTCACAAATACATCAGTTTTCGTACCAATAAATGATGTATACTCTTTTTTGATTTGAAAATTATTCATTCTGAGCACGCAAGAATAATTATCGATCAGAGTACCGATTCTATAGTAAAGCGCAGATGGAGCATTCCCAATAACTGCTATAGTATCAGTTTTGCACTCTTCCTTTATTTTATTCCAACAATTAATCATTAACATATTATATTTTCAATTGTAGTTATACTTATTTTGAGAATTTAATTCATTGACTAAGCATGTAATTGACTTCGCTTTTACCCATTACGGGTTGAGAAAATAAAAATTCTTGAAATTCTTTAAAAACAGTAGGATTAGACAATGACCATTTTATGCTTCTTTCTATTTGTCTTTTGGTACTGCATATTTTTATCGGCAATTTACTCCATTCAATTAGCGATTCTATTTTATTTGAATTGCTAATTAAAGGTACCACTGGTATTCCTGCTAATCCAGCAGCATATAGACCATGATGTTGACCCGTAACGTATAACTTACATTTTTTTAAGGTCGCTATCACATCTTCAAAAGGTAAATCTAAATAAAGTTTTGGATAAGGAAAGCGCAATAGCAATTTTTTCATGCTGATCATCTTAGGAAACGAAAATTTTCTTGTGTCCCAATGAGCTCCACCTATGACTATTTCTTCTTCAAATTTGGCTACACCACTATTTCTAAACATAGGATCAGCACATAAATCCAAAAATAATTTAGGTTTCCCTCTACATTTTCTAGCATTCTCTAAACTAATAATGTCTCTAACTGAAAAATAATTCAATTTTTCTAAAACATCATTATAATATGGTGCTTTCTCTTGGAACAAAGCATTAATAAGAAATGTTTTTTTGTTCATTTGTTGAGCTGTTCTTAAAGTTGCCATTAAAAAATTTCCTGCATTTGACCTATGATGGATTGTCCCTTCTCCATTCACTAAAACTGCATCGCAATCTTTAAATAATCCTACGTCGTATCGAAATTCATTAACCTTATGAATACCTAATATCTCATGACCTCTTAATTTATCATAGATAGATCGCATAACAGCGTCACTACCAGAGTGAACGATATTCATAGTGTCATTAAATATATATATTTTCATATCTCTAAAGTCTTCTATTCCTTATTTCAATAATTATATCGATTCTATATTCACATCACTCTCAGCAATAATTATTCCGTTTTCGCCTAAATTGATTCCGTTCATCCCCTCTGAATTATCTTTCACAAATAAATCGACAATACGACCATTAATCCCATAAGTACAAAGAGGATTTAAACGATCCCTTAATCTTACACTAACATGATAGTGCCCATAAGATAGCGATAAATTACCGACATTAAACTTGACTTTATATCTTCCTGACCTTAAAGATGATAAAGTATCTCCTGAAACAATATTACAAACCCTTACATCACCTTTCCATAAAATCGCAACAATATTAGGATTTTTGATGGATATTGTTGTTTGAAATTCTAATTCTAAGTCTATTTGAGAATTTGTTCTTTTTATATTTCCTTTAGTAAAAATTATCGGGTTTTCTTTATCGATTGTACTTGTTGGCTCGCTGTTACAACTTTCAATATTACCTATATATTTTCTAATAACTTCCATTGTTTCCCCTTCATCTTTCAACCTTCCATTTGAAAGATGCATAGTCTTTTTACAAACTCTTTCAATTGCTATCATAGAATGAGATACTAAAATCACTGTTGTCCCAGAATCAAGAAGCTCATTCATACGTCGGAAACATTTTATTTGAAAACCCTGATCCCCTACACTTAATATTTCATCTATTAAAAGAATATCCGGTCTGCAATGCACTGCCACAGCAAAACCCAAGCGTACAAACATACCGCTTGAATAAAATTTAACCGGTGAATCAATAAAATCACCGATATTTGCAAAATCAATTATTGAATCAAACTTTTTATCCACTTCATTTTTAGACATTCCCAATATTGCTGCATTAAGATATATATTTTCTCTGCCAGTCAACATAGGATGAAATCCAGCACCTACTTGAATAAGTGCCCCGACTCTGCCACAGACAGTTATTTTTCCTTTATCCGGCCAAAAAATACCATTAAGCATTTTTAATAAAGTTGTTTTACCTGATCCATTTGGACCGATAATTCCCAGCGTTTCTCCCCTTTTCAACTCAAAAGATATATCATTTAAGGCCCAGAATTCTTCTTTGCGCAATACTCCCGAGTGAGAACTAAAGCCCAAACTATTTCTTGCAATATCAGTTATTCCATGCATCATTGAACGTTTCAGAGATTTACAATATTTTTTTGATACATGTTCTACTTTTATCGCCAAATCACCCATTTTATACCCTCTCGGCAATTCTTGTTTCCGTTAAATGAAAAATCACTAAACAACTGGTAAAAAAAACTAACGATAGTACTACGGATATAAAAAAACCAGTCCAATCCGACTTTGAATTCATAATACCCATCAATAGAATATTTCTAGGCACACAAATAAGATAATATAGTATATTATAATTTGTCAGATCGGCGAATGTACCTGATACAGGTTTAGCATATAAAACAGGGGTCAAAAGCATACAAAAAGTCATAAGGAGTGAAAGAGCATTACCAATATCGCGAAATATCCCATTAAGTAGAGACAAAATAAAGCCCAACCCCAGAGAAAATAATATGATCGGTAATACAAGTACTGGTAAAAACAAAATTATAATACTAGGCATATGCTGATAATAAATAAATAATATTCCCAAAAAGACAATCTGGATTATAAAAGAAACTATTGCCTGTCCGAAAGAAGCAATAACCAAGGATTTTTTTGAGAAATTGATCTTTACTATCATCGGGCCAGCTTTTACAAGAGAATTGGAAGTAGCAATTAAACCCGTAGCGAATAGCTGCCAAAAAGCTATTCCCAAAATAGCATATAATGGATATGGGACTTGGATATTACCAAAAGTAAATATTCCTGAACCTTTTAGAATCAAAAATGTCCCCACACTCACTAAAGGAAAAATAAACACCCATACAATTCCAAAGAATGATTGTTTATAAAGAGTCAAAAAATCCCTTTTGAATAACTGATAACAAAGCCATTGGTTACTTTTAAGTTCATTGAATATTTCTTTAAAAATAGATAAATATCCTTTTTTGATCGAATTATCCGGCTCATAAGTAACCATCGTCTCTTTGCTTTGCACCAAATTCATAAATACCCCTTATTTGTGAAGCGGAAAAAGCTCAAGCCTACCTAAAACATTGCTTACTTTTTTATGCATCTTCTCAACATCCTTTAAAAGAAAAGAATTGGATATTTTCAATAAGCTCATTATCTTTTATTTACAAAACCGATGAGCCAGACATAAAACATATATTTAAGATCAAAAGGAGATAAATCTAAAGCCATTTCCAAATATTTCCGGCTTTTTGCTTTATTGTTATTTTTGTAAAAACCCCGGCCTAAAATATAATAATATTTGGCCAGCAGTTTAGGATAAAGCAAAAACTCTTTTGAGAATTTTTTAATAATTCTTTCCAGAGCTTCATTAAAATCATTAGATTTTTCGGATATCGCGTCTGGCGTTCTATAAACCAGGACTAATGGCTGATTAATATAAAAAACCTTGTACTTTTTAGCTAAGCGCAGCCAAAGTTCCCAATCCTGTAAGCAAGGCAGTTTTTCATCAAACATTCCTAATCGTCGCAAACAGGTACTGCGAAGCAGAACATGAATCGTCAGAAAATTTCCAAATAAAAGATTTTTATAAATATCTCCGCTGCGTTTAAGCCCAAGACTCCTATCTGGGAAAAAAACTTTTCTTTTTGATTGAACCTTCCAAACCGCGGAATAAACCACGCCCAGATCATCTGGAGCATTCTTTAAAACCTTAACCTGCTTTTCCAATTTTTCCTTTAACCAGACATCATCGCTGTCAGCAAAAGCAATAAACTCACCAAAAGCGATTTTCAGGCCTTCATTGCGGGCAAAGGCAGCTCCATTGTGCTTACTTAAAAAAATATACTTAATTCGCGGATCATTAAACCCGGATATAATCGGTGCTGTCGCGTCTGTTGAACAGTCATCAATCACAATTAATTCAAAATCTGAATAAGTTTGTTCCAAAATGCTTTTAACTGCGCGGGAAATCAATCCCGCGCGATTATATGTGGGAAGGACAATACTAACCTTAGGAGCTTTGATTTCAACATTCATTTTTAAAAATATCCTATATAGGTAAAGCCTGCTCTTTAAGCATCACGGGGATATCATCCTTTATCGGAAAAGCCAGCTTACACTGCTGACAGATAAGCTTATCTTGTTTTAATTCAACTGACTGTTTACAAACCGGACAAGCCAGTATTTCCAACAATTCTTTACTAATCATCAGATACCTCCTTTATTATTTCCGCGCCATTGAATAAAACAAAGCCCCGGCACTGACAAAAAACACTGAAGCCGCAAACTGGATACAAAAACAAGCGGCAGAACAAGCAATATTGAACAAAAAAACAATGGAACATTCACTTTTTGAATAACTTGAAGCAAATCAGTCTTAAACTTAAATATAGCAAACTATATATTTAAGTTTAATTATATCATAGCATTGAGGAATCTTATAGATTTTTATCGTTGCAAACCCAAACAATTTCCAGAGTTTAAAAGAAATTTAAAGGATTTTATGACTGTTTAAAGTAGGCAGCGAACCATCTATTGTGAAAAAGATGTTTTCAGAATCCAATAAAAAATTCTTATTTCCGCTTTGGCCTGGATTCAGGGGAAAAGCTAATACCTGATAATTCTCCACAGTTTTTTTATAGCGAATATTGTATATTTTTTTAATTTTCGCGTAAAATTCAGGCTCGATATTTGCCTGACTGTTTAAAATCAGCGTGTTTAAATCCTGAGGATAAGTTTGCTTATTTTGATTTTCTATCCTGCAGGCATCGCGAATCTGTTTTAAAAATAAAACAACATTCTGTTCATTAAGATTAATTATCTTTTTATTTTTTTCTAATAAAAAATCATTCCATTCTGTTTCCAGTTTACGCTCAATCCCAACCTGATCGATTTCCTTACCTTCCGCTCTTTGCGCGTCCTTCCATTTTTCTATTTCTTTTTGCCGTATTTTCCTTAAATTATCCGGATCTTTTAAAATCAATTCTTCCCATCGCTGCATTTGGCCTTGGGACATTTCCGCGTTCTTTTCTACTAAAACTTGCAGCTTTTCCATTTCATATCGCTCAGCTTCCGTCAAACCAGCAAAAACATTTGCCGTAAAAACAAAACCAAAAAAAACTGTAATCCAGCAGTTTTTGATAATCCGCGTACTCAGTCTCATGAAAAACTCCTTTTAATAAACCTTGCTCTTCGAAAATTTAGCCCAAGAGGTAAACAATTCAATATTTTCTTTAATCAATACATTTTTAATTAACTTAATATTGCTTGCTCCGTTTTTTTTCATTTTAAGGTTGGAAATTGCCAGCTCATTAAAACCGGCTTTTTTCGCGTCTTTAATTCCCGCTCCATAAACAATTGTCTTAATCCCTGCCCAATGCGCGGCGGAAAAGCACATGGGACAAGGCTCACAGGTAGAATACAGCGTTGCGCCTGCCAGGCTGATTGATTTATTTCTTTTACAAGCCAAGCGGATAGCCACAATCTCAGCATGCGCGGTAATGTCTGTGGATACCCATACTTTATTATGGGCCAAGGCAATAATCAGATTGTTTTTTACAATACACGCCCCGAAAGGAGTCTGACCTTTCCTGATCCCTTTTTGGGCACAGTTTATTGCTTTATTCATAAAATATTCATTTTTAGTAGATTCCGGCATTTTTCCTTTTTAAAACCAGGTTTTAGATTATTCAGATCGAATTTTGTTTATAAATAATGCTTATTTGTAGACATCACAGCCAGGACATCTCCAATCAGTTCCTTCAATCCGCTGCGGATGCTGCTCACATTTAAGATTAATCGCGCCAAAGTCATGATAACTAATACACTCTTTTACAAAAGCCTCATAAGAATTTTTAGTAAAAGCATATTTAAAAAACATACAATCGCTTTTTCTAAACACCCAGTCTTTAAGAGTTTCGTTTAAATTTTTATCCGAACGCCCGACATAAACCACAACAAAATTAACATCCGCAATATAGCCTAAAGCAAAAGCGCCTGGCTGCATCGAGGTTACAACTTCGTCAATTTTATCGGGTATGAGCAGATAAGGCCCTTCCATATTAAGTGACGCCATTTATTTCCTCCTGGCAATTTTTTTAAATAAATATTTTTTAGCTTCTTCCACACTACTGCAAGTTTTAATCTCAACATGCTTAGAATAGTGAAATAATGACATTTAAACCACCTAATTCCTCTCCCTGCTTAGCATCAAATATCCCGGAGAAATGCAGAGAGATCATATTAGCCAAACTGTCAACTTCAATTCTGAACATAAACATCTCCGATTTTATCTATTGAATTATCCCATCATTATCTTACTGCTCGAATAAGCATTTATCAAGTCAAAACTTTGTTTAGCCTGATTATCCGCGGAAAAAGCTTAATTTACTTGCCATATTTTTAAATCTGCCATATAATAAATTTTATGAAAAATACTATCCGCGGATTCATTGCTCTGGAATTAAGCCCAAAGCTACGAGAAGAGCTTGAAAAAATTCAAAAAAAACTAAAACATCTTTCCGGTGAAATTTCCTGGACTATCCCGAATAATCTGCATCTTAGTGTATATTTTCTAGGAAATATTTCTCAGGAACAAATCAGCATTGTTAAGGCAATTAAAGAAAACATTGCTAAAAAAATAAAAAGTTTTCCCATTGCTTTAGGGGTATTAGGTGTTTTCCCATTTAAACAAGAACATCAGGTTCTTTGGGCTGGAATAAGCAGCGGCTACAGCCAAATAACTCAAATCAACACCTTATTTTCAAAAGAATTAAAAGCAATAAACATCAAAGCCGGTGATAAACACTTTCATCCTCATATTACCCTGGCTCGAATAAAATCACTTCAGAATAAAACCGAACTTACTGAAATCATTGACAATATGAAACTAAGCATTGCTAATGAAGAACTGCACAAATTAGTTTTATATAAAAGTGAATTAAACAGTAGTGGCGCTATTTATTCTAAGATTTCAGAAGTGGAATTGGGATAGCTTGAAATAACCTTAAGTTTTGACTATTAGAATCTAACTCTAAATTAATCATCCATTTTTTAACCAAATAATTTAATCAAATGATTTATTACTTTTAAAAAAATAATCGCGTAGCCAGCGGCAGCAAGATCATCAAGCATTATCCCGGCACTGCCTTTAATCTTTTCTAACCGCTTTATCTGAAATGGTTTAATAATGTCAAACAGCCTAAACAAAACAAATCCGGCAATTACATTAAATAAGCTGATTTTCACAAAACAATAACATAAAAGCATGCCGCTTACTTCATCAATCACAATACAAGACGGATCTTTTTGGGAAAATACTTTCTCCGCTAAGCCGCAAAAAACAAACCCCAACAGCGTAATAATAATTGTCGCCAGAATAACCGCAAGGCTGCTCTTGCCTAAGCAAAGAAAGATAATAACCCCGGCTAATGATCCAAATGTCCCTGGCATATACGGAACATATCCCAGGTAAAAAAAAGTCACAATCAGTTTAGTGAGTTTTTCAGTTTTTAAATTCATTTTTATTTTTCAAAAAATATGAAATCCCCGATACAAGCGTAAGGCCAATAGTAATATACATCACAAAGTTTATAATGTTTATTGAACTGATTTGCCAAGCCTGACTCCAGAAGTCATATTTATTAGTCCCGGCTTCTTTTATCACAATAAAGCTTAAAATAATAAAAATCGCGATCATCTGTCCAACGGTTTTATATTTACCCCAGATTGATGCGGCAATAACTTTACCTTTACGCGCTAAAACCAGCCGAATTCCGGTAATTAACAATTCCCGGAATATTATTATCACTAGCATCCAGACAGGAATAATCCGCATATACACAAACGCGGAAAAAGCGGCTAATACCAGAATTTTATCGGCAATCGGGTCAAGCAATTTGCCTAAATCCGTAATTAAATTATATTTACGCGCGATATAACCATCAAAAAAATCAGTTAACGAAGCAATCAAAAAAACAGCAAAAGCCAATGTTTTAGCTAAAAACCCCTGCGAAAAAATAAAAATAATAAATATAAAACTCAGGATAATGCGCGTAACAGTTAGTTTATTGGGCAGATTCATTGTTTATCTCCCATTAAATCATAGACCATACTGTCTGTTATTTTCACTCTAATCATCTCTCCGACTTTTAGCTTATCTCCATTGACATAAATCAGACCATCTACATCCGGAGCATCAAATTGACTGCGGCCAGCAGCCAGATTTTTTTCTGGAACCTCTTCAATCAAAACATCGATTACTCTGCCAATAAGTTTATTATGTTTTTTTGTAATAATTTTCTGCTGTAAAGTCATAATTTTTTTAAGTCTGCTTTGCTTTATTTTTTCCGGAATCTGGCCTTTTAACTCCGCGGCCAAAGTATTTTCTTCCTGAGAATAAGCAAAAACACCCAATCTTTCAAATTCCGCGGTTTTAATAAAATCAGACAATTCCTTAAAGTCAGCTTCGCTTTCCTGAGGAAAGCCGACAATCAATGAAGTCCGCAGAGCAGCATCCGGCAATTCCGCCCGAATTTGTTTTATTAAATCTTTTATCCGCTGTTTGCTGACTTTCCGCCCCATTAATTTTAGGATTTTATTGTTTATATGCTGTATCGGCAAATCAATATACTTGCAGATTTTTGGTTCGGTTTTTATCGTATCCAGCAATGCTTTATTAAAATGTAATGGATGAGAATACAAAATTCTTATCCAAAAATCACCTTTTATTTTAACCAGCTGCTTTAACAATAAATCTAAGCTGAATTTTTGATAAATATCCTGACCGTAAAAAGTCGAATCCTGGCTGATTAAATTAATTTCTTTTACCCCTTTTTTAACCAATGCTTTAACTTCCGCGGTTATTGACTCGATTGTTCGGGAACGATAAGCCCCGCGAATCTGAGGAATAACGCAGTAGCTGCAGCGATTATCGCAGCCATCAGCGATTTTAACATACGTGTAATGCGACGGCGTAAGCGATTGGCGGGGAGTCGTATGTTTATACAAATAATGATTTTTCGGGGTAATTAGTTTATATTCATTATTATCGGCTTTTTTAATCACGCTAATAATTTTATCAATACTTCCCGGACCAACAAAACCATCAACTTCTTTTAACAATTCCGGCAAATCCTGACTATATCTTTGCGGCAAACAACCGGCGACAATAATCTTCTTAAGCTTGTTTTTCTTTTTTAATTCAACCAGATTAAAGATCTCGTCAATCGCTTCCTGCTTTGCCTCTTTTATAAAAGCGCAAGTATTGATAATCGCGACATCAGCGCCATTAGCATCTTCTTTGATCTCAAATCCGGCTTTTTTTAAAAACCCCAGCATGATCTCAGAGTCAACCAGATTTTTAGAACATCCCAAACTAATCAATGATACTTTCATTTTAAACCTTTTAGCAATAAAACTAGCCTCTCGGTCATTTAAAAACAGCTTGAGCTCAATCCTAAATCATTTACTCTTCTGATTCCCGCGTGTTCAAAGCAACCTCATCCCAGCTATCAACTAAAATCTCCCGGGCCTTGGAGCCGCGAAAAGCGCCAACAATCCCTTCTTCTTCCATCATATCAATCAAACGCGCGGCTCTGGAATAACCTAGGCGCAGCCTACGCTGGAGCATAGAAACCGAAGCTTGCTGCGAATTAATCACTAATTTTGCCGCTTCTTCAAACAAAGCATCTTTTTTATGTTTAGTCCCGCTGGCAAACATTTTAACCGGATCTTTAAGAATTTCATCAGAATAAACAGCCAACCGCTGTTGTTTACAGAAGTTCACGGTTTTTTCAATTTCATCGTCATTAACTAATGCGGACTGAGCGCGGACTAATTTAAAATTTCCCGGTTTCAGGAACAGCATATCGCCTTTACCTAAAAGTTTATCCGCGCCGTTCATATCCAAAACAGTTCGGGAATCTATTTTACTAGCTACGCGGAATGAAATTCGCGCTGGGAAGTTAGCTTTAATTAAACCGGTAATAACATCCACAGAAGGACGCTGCGTTGCCAATACTAAATGAATGCCGATTGCCCGGGAAAGCTGCGCTAAACGGGTAATCGAGCCTTCGACTTCTTTGGGACTAAGCAGCATCATATCCGCTAATTCATCAATAACTATAACAATATAGGGCATTAGTTCAAGAGGAATTTTCTTATCACCATCCTCAATCTCTTTAAGCCCTTCTTTTATTTTTTGATTATAACCGGCAATATTTCTCACTCCCACTTTGGCCAGCAATTTATAGCGGTCTTCCATTTCTGAAACCGCCCATTCTAATGCCCCGGCTGCTTTTTTCACATCATTAATGACCGGACAAATCAAATGCGGCAAACCGTTGTACATTGTCATTTCCACCATTTTAGGGTCAACTAAAATTAATTTCACTTCTTCAGGACTGGCTTGAAATAACAAGCTCATGATCAAAATATTCACGCATACTGTTTTTCCCGCGCCAGTGGTTCCGGCAATTAGTAAATGCGGCATGGCCGCTAAATCCGCGACCAAAGTATTTCCGGAAATATCTTTTCCCAAAGCTAAAGTAACTTTAGAAACTGAGTCCTGAAAATCCGGAGTTTCCAGCAGTTCTTTAAGAAAAACCAATGTTGCTTTGATATTCGGCACATCCACGCCGACTGTTCCCTTGCCGGGAATCGGAGCGACAATATGCACGCTGGGCGCTTTTAAATTTAAAGCAATATCATCGCCCAAATTCATAATTTGATTAATTTTTACCCCCGGAGCAGGCTGCAATTCATATCTGGTTAATACCGGGCCTTGCTCAACAGCCGTGACTTTTACTTCAATATTAAAATCACGTAAAGTTTCTTCAAGTATCCGGGAATTACCATCAAGATCATCTTTAATCAATCGCTGTTCTACCGGCGGCGGATCGGTTAATAAATCAAGCGGCGGAAGTTTATAATCACCGACAAATTTCTGGGCAAACACCCGCGCGGGAGTTTCTTTTTTAGCTTTAGCTTTTATTTTTGGCTGTGGCTTTTTCATCACTAATTTTAAGAATTTGCTGACCATGGCTTCTTCTTTTTCCGGAACATTTTTCTTTTTCTGGCGTTTGTTAGACTTAACCGGCTGATCCAAGCCATCGGTATCATAATCTTCTTCAGCTTCCTCTTCCTGATAATCATCCGTAACAACTTTTCTTATCCGCGCCGATCTTGACTGCCTGGCTGCCTTGGTTTTATCATTTTTGATAAAACCAGGCAATTTCAATAACTGAAGTAAACCTTTTGAAGACTGTAAAACAATCGGCACAATCAAAAACTCTGTGGCTAATAATAAGGAAAGAATAAAAATAGTACCGAGAATGATCATGCTCCCGATTTCACCAAAATATTTTGTCAGCATTAAGGAAGTATAAAAACCTAAAATTCCTCCGGTAGCCATCCGACTGACATTATAAGAAGAAGTAAGCGTACTCATCATTGCGGAAAAGGACCAGATCACAAAAAAAAAGCCAAAGAATTTGGCATAAAAATTCGCGGTAATCCTGCCCATTATTTTACCGATTGCCCATAAGCAGAAAAGCGCGGGAATAAAATAAGCGCCCCAGCCGATAGCCAGCAATAAGCCCCAAACAAGATATGCTCCAACATAACCAGTAAAATTCTTGAGATGAATATTAGGACTTGAAGTATTAAAGAGAATATCTGCTGGATCATAAGAAAAGAAGCTGATTAATAAAAAAGTACACATTCCAAAAAGGATAACCGCCCACATTACCCTAACTTGTTTTTCACTCATTGATTATACTCCGGTATGGCCGAATCCCCCTGTATTGCGGACAGTTCGATCAAGTTCATTCACTACTTCAAATTCCGCCTGTGTAACCTTATTTATTACCATTTGCGCGATCCGGCTGGCTCTTTTAATTTTATAAGATTCCGCGCCGAAATTTATCATAATAATATTTATTAAGCCGCGATAATCAGCATCTATCGTTCCAGGACTATTTACAATTCCAATCCCATGTTTTACAGCCAGACCGCTGCGCGGTCTGATTTGAGCCTCATAACCTTCAGGCAGACTAATATAAATCCCCGCGGATATCAGCTTAATCTGCCCTGGGTCAAGAGTAATCTCACCATCAACATCAGCATAAAGATCCATGCCGGCTGAGCCGCTGCTCATATAAGCAGGCAGCGGCAAGTCAGCACAGTTTTCTTTTTGTTTTATTTTAACTAAAATGGTATCCATACAGTTAACTTATCCTTACTCAGATTTCACTGAGTTTTCTTTTTTCGGCATCGCCTGTTTAACACTCAGGTTAATCCGTTTCATTTTATCAATTTCAATGACTTTAACTTTTACAATGTCTCCGACTTTTACCACATCTTCAACATTTTTCACAAAGCTGTCAGCCAATTCAGATACATGAATCAATCCTTCTTTATTCGGAAGGATCTCGCAAAAAGCCCCGAAATTCATCAAGCGGGTTATTTTGCCTTCATATACTTGACCTACTTCAGCTTCCGCGATAAGTCCTCTAACAATATCAATCGCTCTTTGTGATGCTTTAGAATCAGCTGAAGCAATAGAGACTCTTCCGTCATCGTCAATATCAATTTTTACTCCAGTATCAGCAACGATCTGTTTTATGATTTTTCCACCAGGGCCGATAATATCTTTTATCTTATCCTGCGGAACAGTTATTACCGTAATCCGCGGCGCGTATTTAGATATATCCGCTCGCGGCTGAGCTAAAGTCTCTTCAATTTTATCCAGAATAAACAGTCTTGCCTGTTTTGCCTGAGCCAATGCTTTCTTCAGGATTTCAATATTAATTCCTTCGATTTTCGAATCAAGCTGAATCGCGGTAACTCCGTCACGAGTTCCAGTAACTTTAAAATCCATATCCCCCAAATGATCTTCCAATCCAAGGATGTCAGTCAGAACCGCTACCGCATCGCCTTCTTTAATCAACCCCATGGCAATTCCGGAAACAGGTTTAAGAATCGGCACCCCGGCATCCATTAAAGCCAAAGTCCCGGCACAAACAGTTGCCATACTTGAAGAACCATTTGATTCGAGAATTTCTGAAACCAAGCGAACCGTATAAGGAAATTTTTCCTTAGAAGGCATTACCGGCGCCAAGGCTCTCTCGGCCAAAGCTCCGTGACCAATCTCTCTGCGCCCTGGTCCGCGAATCGGACGAACTTCCCCAACACTGAATGATGGGAAATTATAATGCAGCATAAAAGTCTTGGTTGATTCCCCAACTAAAGCATCAATTCGCTGTTCATCAGCGCTGGTACCCAAAGTTACTACGCCTAAACTCTGAGTCTGTCCTCGGGTAAAAATCGCTGAACCGTGAGTTTGGGGTAAAGCAGATACTTCAGAAGTTATTGGTCGGATATCAGTATATCCGCGGCCATCAACTCTTTTTTTGTTTTCCAGAATCATTTTGCGCACTTGCTCTTTTTCCACTTTCCCCAGCATAGCGGCAACATCCATTCCGCTATAATCGGAATCATCGGAAACCAAGGCATCATCGAGATCACTAGCAATAATCGATAATTGCTCGATTCTTTCTTCTTTAGAACCAATTTGATAAACTTCATTTAATCTGGCTAAAGATAACTCTTTTACTTTCTCATATAATCCAGTTGGTGTCTGCTTAAATTCAATCTGAGCTTTCGGCTTGCCGCATTTTTTCGCGAACTGCTCCTGAACAGCAATAAGCCCCAGCAGCTTTTCATAACCAAACTCCATAGCCTCAAGCATAACTTCTTCACTTACCTGATAAGCACCGCTTTCAATCATATTGATCCCGTTTTTACTGCCGGCAATCACAACTTCTAAATCACTTTCTTTGACTTGATCAAAAGTAGGATTAACAATAAACTGATTATTTATCCTGCCGATTTTCACAGCACCGATTGGACCGGAAAAGGGGATATCTGATATAGTTAATGCTGTTGAAGCGCCAATCACTGACAGAATATCCGGGTCATTGACCCCATCGCAGGAAAGTACCATAGCAAAAATCTGGATTTCATTATAAAAGCCTTTGGGAAATAAAGGACGCAATGGACGATCAATAAGTCTGGACGTCAATATTTCCTTTTCCGAAGACCGGCCTTCCCGTTTAAAGAATCCTCCGGGGATTTTTCCAGCAGCATAAGTCTTTTCTTTATATTCAACCGTTAACGGTAAGAAATCTATATTTTCCTTTGCTTCTTTCGACATTACAGCAGTAACCAAAACAACAGTACCACCACAAGTAACTGTTACAGAAGCATTGGCCTGTTTTGCTAATTTACCTGATTCAAATACAATTGGATCATCACTTAATTTTATTTCAATTTTCTCTATCATTCTCTTCTCTTTTCTTTTCTCTTTTTTATTATTTATAATTTTCTCAACCCTATCGTTAATCCTTACTTTCTCAAACTGAGTTTATCAAGAATAGCTTTATATTTCTTGAAATCCTCTTTCTTTAGATAATCCAACAACCGTCTTCTTTTAGAAACCAGCTGCAATAATCCGACTCTGGAACTATAATCTTTTTTGTGCATCTTTAAATGCCCGGTCAATTCATTGATTCTTGAAGTCAGTAAAGCAATCTGCACATTAGCCGACCCAGTGTCTTTATCATGCTCTTTAAAATCATTGATTATCTTTTCTTTACTATTTGTCACCTTTGACATATTTTTCACCTCCTTTCAATTTTCCATATTCTATCATAAAGTTTTTTAAATGTAAACCCCGTAACATACTTTAAATAAACTAAGTTATAGCAAATGATTAAAGCTTACTTCCCAGTTTTATTTTTAATTTACCGCATGAATAATTAAAATAAAATACAAATTGCAACATACTGCAAAATAATAAGTTAGGATATTTGGCGTTTTAAAGCAATCCGCTTAGGCCAAGGCAGATAATCAATAATCATTCGACCATTAAGATGATCAATCTCATGCTGCAGTACCCTGGCCAATAAATCCGTGGCTTCAAATTTGACATTTTCTCCGGAGACATTCATTGCTTTTAAAACTACCTGCGCACAACGAGAGACCTTAACCGTAATGTTCGGAAGACTTAAACAGCCTTCTTCCATCGCTATTTTTTTGCCTCTTTTCTTTATAATTATTGGATTAACCAGAACAATCGGACCTTGGCCAATATCGATGGTTATTACTCGTTTTAATATCCCCACCTGAACAGCCGCCAGACCAATGCCTTTTTTTTCATACATTAAATCCAGCATTTGTTTAAAAAACTGCTTATCTTTAGCTGTTATTTTTTCCAGATTATCCGAAGTTTTACGCAAAATCGGATTTTTATTGATTAAAATTTTTAACATGATCAGCTTTCTAGATATTTATTTACTGAATAAGCGGCAATCGCTCCTTGGCCGCAAGCAGTAATAACTTGGCGCAAAGTAATATCAGTGCAGTCTCCGCAAACAAAAACTCCGGGTTGACTTGCCGCTAAATTCTTATCGCTGATGATATTGCCTGCTTTGTCTGTTTCAAGCAAATTGTTTAAAAACTCTGTCCGCGGATTCATACCCGCAAAAACAAAAACTCCCTGAATTTTCAGATCTTGCTGCCTGCCAGTATTAACATCTTTGATAATTATTTGTTCCACAATACTTGCTCCGCTGATTTTTACGCAAACAGCATTCAGGATAAATTGGATTTTTTTATTTTCCCGGGCTCGGTCTTCTAAAATCTTATCCGCTCGCAATCCCTCACGGCGATGCACAATTGTAACTTTACTCACGAACTTAGTTAGATAAATCGCTTCTTCTAAAGCTGTATTGCCTCCGCCAATAACTACCACTTCTTTATCGCGAAAAAAAGGCGCGTCGCAAACACCGCAATAAGAAACCCCTTTGCCAACAAATTCCGCTTCGCCTTCAATGCCTAGTTTCCGAGGTGATGAACCTGTGGCAATGATCAAAGTTTTTGTTATTAATTTTTCCCCGCCGTTTATTACAGTCCAAAAATCGTTTTGCTTTTCAATTTTTTCCACATCAAATTGTTTAAATTGATAAGCATATTTTTCCAATTGCTTTACCATCCGTTCCGCCAATTCAAATCCGGAAATCATTTCAAAACCCGGATAATTTTCTAATTCCAAAATTTGGCCAAGATATCCCCCAGGCATTGCTTTATCAATCAATAAAACATTTAACCGCGAACGCAGAGCATACAAACAAGCCGTCAATCCTGCCGGACCTGCTCCGATAATTATAAGATCATAAATCATGATTTCCCCCACTTTTAATGCTCAGCATATCTAAACTCAGCATAATTTTCTGTCGCAAAGTATTATTTTTCAATATATCTATTTTTAACTGATTATAGGCATTAATACAAGCCTTAATATTATTTTTACTGATTGGATGATTACTGTATCGTGACTTTTCAAATTCCCGGGTTATCTCCTGAAGCGCTGGTTCAGATAAATTGTATTTTTTAGCAACAATCGCGCTGATTTCCTGCGGAGTTAAAAACTCATGCGAAATTACCCCTATTTTCTTAAATACAAACAAAAGATTATAAAATAAATAAATACTGATTCTGTTTAATTTAAATATTAAATAATAACGCAGCTTTAAATCTCGAAAGATTTTCCTAAAAACACAGAAAATTAAATAAAAAACTGCCCAGCAAATTCCGCCACAAAATAATACGGCAAAAAATACAAATAAATGCCAAAAGAAATTATTATTTAAACTCGTGCCATCCAACTGTTTGACTAAGATCTCGGGTTCTTCCTGTTTAGTTTTTTTCTTCACTTTATGTTTATTCTGATTAGCTTGTTTAGACTGTTCATTATTAGGTAAAGTCACAAACTCTTTTTTTTGCTTATTACCTTTCGCGATTAAAGCGATTCGTTTTCTGAATTCTGATAATGGTTTGTTCTCAAATCTAAACAAATAATTGGTTATGGTTAGATTTTTTGGATCTTTTTCTGTTTTCTTTTCCTTTGCCGATTCACTTCCCCCCGGGCTATGCCCCTCCCCCCCCGCGCCAGTACCTTCCCCGGCCACTCCATCAGAGGAACCTTGCCCAGCTGATTCCTTAGCCCCGTCAGTTCCTGATTCTCCGCCACCATTACCACCCGAACCCGCTTGATTTGACTGTCCACCAGAGCTGCCTGATCCGCCTGAGCCAGAATCTCCTTTGCCTTCTCCGCTGTTGCCTCCTGAACCTGATGATTTTCCTTGAGTCCCGCTTTTTCCTCCTCCAGATCCCGATCCATCAAGATTAGTGCCCCCTCCAGCTCCTTTAGAATCACCTTTTCCATCATTGACTTCTTTTTGTTCCGAACCATTATTTTGATCTAAGTCAGGAGGAGAAGTTTTTTGTTTAGCTCCTTCATTATCTTCGCTATCTTTAAATTTATCGGATTGTTCATTAGCCTGATCCGATTCATCTCCAGATTCAAAAAATTCACTGCTTTTATTTTGAAAACTATCTGCTGAATCGTTTTTTTCATCTGACTCTGATCGCTGATCTGATGGATCATTACCGCTGTTGGCTTGATTATCATTTGCCTTATTTTCAGATTGATTATCACCAGAAAGCCCGGTTTTGCTGTCTGTTTGCCCTGTTTTGTCATCTCCGGGATACAATGGAGAATCTTGTTTTTGGCCTTGTTCGCCTTCAGCATCTTTACCTGGTTCTTGACCACTTTCCCCAATATCCTGATCATTGGTTTCACCTATTCCTTGTCCTGATTCTTCTCTGACTTCACCTTCTACACTACCAGCCTCACCTTCACCTGTACCTTTCTCTCCAAATCCCGTCCCATCACCGACTCCATCATCACCTTCACCTATTCCTTCTTTTCCCTCGCCAGCCCCCTGATCACCGGAATCATTACCTTGGCTGTTAGCTTTTTCATTATCTTTATTTTTCGCTGAACCTTGTTTTTCTAAAGTCCGCATATCCGCGGTTCGGCCTTGATTTTGCTTAAGTTCATTATTTAAGCGGCTCAGCTCCTGCAAATCTTTTTTAATTTGCTCTCCAATTTCTTTAGCCTTCCCTGCCTGCAACGGATCATCTTTTCCTAAAAAACTGATTAAATTATATAATTTTTTTTGTTTAGCAATCTTTGCTTTTAGATCTTTTATCTGGGTTTTAAGTTTAGATTCAAGGTTTTCTGCTGCTTTGCTTATTATTTCATTTTCATCTTCCGGACTAATATCCATCCCTTCGGAAACCAGGCCTTTTTGATTATTACCGTCTTTAATCTTGGTCTCAATTATTTCCTCTTTTTTCTTATCTTTGATAATTAACGGCTGCTTCCATTTATTATTTTTAAAAAGCATTAAGTTTTCAGCTTTTTCCGGCTTGATAAAAAGCGAGCGCAAATAAGGCACAACTTCAGCTTGACTAAGCTCTTTTTCTCCGCCTTGATACGGCATCATTAACCGCAAATTGCTTTTTGGTTTGAGTTTGAAATCAACTAAAGAAGCTCTGCCCCAGTCTAAATCCAGCTGAAAAGAATACTTAGGCACAATAAAAAAAACAATTGTGCCAATACCCACTATCAACAAAGAAATTATAAAAGACAAAATAAATCTTCGGGTAATGCTGACATTGCTAATCACATATTGACTAGCTTGATTTTCCGAAGAAGCGCTGATTTGAGTTATCTGCAGCAGCAAAACAGTAACAAATAAACCTAATCCAAAAAGCGCTACTTGATAACGCGGATGAATAATAAACGGCAGACAAGCGGAAAAAATTGTTATAAAAATGCATTCAAAATGAACCAAACTAAGCGCGGACGGATTTTCGATTATAAAACATCCGGCAATAATCAAGAGGATAAACACTCTGATCAGATTGGGTAATGCCGATTGCTGCAAAGTGAATTTCCAGAAAAAAACCGGCAAAGCTATCAACAATATCCAGCCAAACAGCTTGCGCAGATTTTTTTTAAGCTCAAAGCTTACCTGAGAACTAAAGGTAATCCCCAAGGCGCAAGCAATGCAAAATATTGCCAAATAAATTTTACCAATCAATGGCTCTGCTGATAATCCAGCGCAGGCGCATAAAATAAAGGTAAACAAAAAATATAAAGATTTGATTCGATTATCATTCATAATTATCTCATAAAATGCGTTTTTAAATCATCATTACAATTAATCACATAGACCTGGGAACTAATCTGATTAAATACGTTTTTAATCTGACGAGCTTTTTGGCTGAAAATTTCTTTTGCCGGCTTATCTACGGCAAAGGAAACAGAATTTAAAACTATCGGAATAATTCCAATGTTTTTTTGGATTTTTAAATAACTAAGGAATTTAAGCAAACCCTGGTCAAAATTATTTGAGGCAATAATCAAACTTGAACTGTTCGGCAGAAGCCATTGATACTTGGCCAGCAATGTATGCGAATTTATCAGCCCGTCTGAATCAATCACTGCCAGCTTATCAAGAATTTTATAATAATGATTTTTTCCTTTACTTATATTTATCCGCAAAGGAGTCTTGGTATTAGCCAGGAAGCCAAAAGACGCGTTTTTAAACATCAGATATTTTGTTAAAGAAGCAATTATCTTAATCGCGTATTCAAAAGTATTATTTTTCCCAAAGCCAACACTATTGGCTTTGCAGCAATCAAGCACCAGCATTGCCTTCCACTGCGAACTTTGTTCGAAATGTTTGACCATTAGTTCCGAGGCTCTGGCAGTCGAGCGCCAATGAATTCTCCGCCAGCCGTCTTCCTGCTGATATTCTCTAATTCCGTAAAACTCCTCATAATTCCCACTGATCCGGGTGGTTTGTTCTCCAAACCGCGGAGCTAAATGCCCAAGAATAAACGGCAAGTTATAGACTTGAAAAATACTGGGATAAACCACCAAAGAAGAATACACATAAATTTCCTTTTGCATATAAAACAAGCCCAACGGATCGAAGATCTTAGCCTTAAACGGCCCGATTTTATAGCAGCCGCGCTTATAGCAGAATTCCTGATAAGCGAATTGGATTTTGCCTTTAGAAATTCCGTTGAGATAAATTGTTTTCGGTTTATAATTAGGCCCGCCAGCGGTGAAGACATCTTCTATTTCCATTGATTGATCCAGCAAAGCAAACCGGCTGCGCAGTTTTATTCGCACGGAAATCAATTCCCCTTCATGAGCCTGAGGCGGCATTTCTCTTTGAATTTCCAAATTGAATAAAAGGAATTTTGAGAAAATAAAACTAAGGATTATCAGCCCGATACAAGCGGAAAAAGCAAAATAAAGCAGCACCAGATTACTTGCCCAGGCTCCAATCAAAAGCAGCAAAGAAAAACAGAATACAAATATTGCTCTTTTTGTCGGCATAATTATCCTTAAAGCGGAACAGCAACGCTGCGCAAAACCTCGGTAATAACTTTTTGCTTGGTAATCCCTTCTACTTGAGCTTCGGTCTTTAAAACAATCCGATGCCCTAAAGTAAAAAAAGCCATTCTCTTCACATCATCCGGAATAACAAAATCGCGGTCATTAATCAACGCGATTGCCCGACTGGCCTGCATTAGAGCCAAAGAACCGCGCGGACTCGCCCCTAATAAAATATCTGGGTGAAGCCGAGTTGCCCGAACAATTGTAGTAATAAAACTCATTATTTCCGGAGAGATATGGACTGTAGTTACTTTTTCCTGTAATAATTTAATTTGCCCTAAATCAACTACGCTTTTAATGTTTTCAATTGGGTGATTTTTAACCTGACGCTCAACAATCAGATTTTCCTCTTCGGCACTAGGATAGCCAATACTGATGCATAAAAGAAATCGATCCATCTGGGCCTCCGGCAAAGGATATGTGCCTTGAAATTCAATCGGGTTTTCCGTGGCAATAACAAAAAAAGGATCCGGTACAGGATAACTTACTCCGTCAATAGTCACCTTACCTTCCTGCATACATTCCAGCAAACCGGACTGAGTGCGGGGAGTTGTCCGGTTAATTTCATCAGCCAAAACAATATTAGCAAATATCGGCCCAGGCCGTGGTTCAAACTCCTGAGTCTTTTGATTGTAAATTGAAACTCCCGTAATATCCGAGGGTAAAATATCCGGAGTAAACTGAAGCCGTTTAAAATCAGCATTTATCGACAAGGCGATCGCCCGGGCTAACATTGTTTTACCCAGGCCAGGAACATCCTCAATTAAAATATGGCCGCGGCTGATTAAAGTTGCCAGACAAAGTTCAACTGCCTGCCTTTTTCCCACAATAACTTTTTCAATATTGGCAATCAATTTACTTATTATTTCTTTTGATTCCATTTAAACTCCTTTTTTTATTAACTCAAATTGCTTGTTTTAAACTAGCGACAACATATTCAACTTGCTGATTGTTCAGATTTGAATGCATCGGCAAACAAAGAACTCTTTCTGATACTGATTCCGCGATCGGAAAATCATTTTTTTTATGCCCCAGCGATTTATAAGCAGCTTGTAAATGCAACGGGCGATGATAAACAATTCCCGTGCCAATATTTTTTGCTGCCAGGTTTTTCTGCGCTTGATTTCGGTTTTTAAGTAAAACAGGATATATATGAAAAACATGTTTATAGTTTTCCATTTCCCAAGGGATTGTAATTTGCGAACAGTCTTTTAATAGTTGTGAATAAAGCTGAGCGCTTTTTCTTCTTGCCGCGTTCCAGATTTCTAACAGCTTTAGTTTTTCTCTAAGGATAACTGCCTGCAAAGAATCCAAACGGGAATTATAACCAATTAAAAAGTGGAGATAACGATTTTTCCCTTTTCTGCCTTGATCGCGGAGCATATGCAATTTTTCATAAATCCGTTTATCATTAGTTAAAATCAAACCGCCATCACCGCAGCCGCCAAGATTCTTAGTGGGATAAAAACTAAAACAGCCAATATCGCCGATAACCCCGACTTTTTGCCATTGATTTTTCTTATTTTTAATTGCCGCGGCATGCGCCTGGGCCGCGTCTTCAATTACTTTAAGCTTATGCGCTTTGGCAATGCGCATGATTTCCGGCATATTTGCCGGCTGGCCATAAAGATGCACGGCAATAATCGCCTTAGTTTTTTGATTTATCTTTTTTTCAATTTTAGTTGGATCAAGATTATAGGTTCTCGGGTCAATATCAACAAAAACTGGTTTCGCGCCGGTATAAGATATGCTCAGCGCTGTAGCAATATAAGTATACACTGGACAAATCACTTCATCCCCCGGGCCAATACCCAAACTTAATAAGCTTAAAAACAAAGCATCAGTTCCAGAGTTAACACCTAAAGCAAATTTCCCATTACAAAAAGCGGCAAAATCCTGCTCAAAGCCCTTAACCTCAGCTCCCAGAATAAAATCACCGGCTTGCATAACTTTTTTTAAACCAGCCAATGACTGGCGCATCAACTGAGCATTTTGCGATTTCACATCAATAAACGGCACATTCATTTCATATTCTCCTTGATTAATTATCAAACAAACCAATATTTTTCAATAAAATTTCATTAGGAACTTAGCCCAATTATTGTTTTTTCTACTATTGCTAAAACTTTTTGTTTATCCAAAGATTGCAAACAATTCATGGTTGGACACTCTGGTTTTTGGAAATTTTGATAACAAGGCCGGCAATCAATATCCGCGCAAACAATATTATGTAATTTTTCATCGCCTATCGGGCCATAAACATTTTCATCAACCGGCCCATAAATCGAAACAGTATTCCGATTCAACGCGCAGGCAATGTGCAATGGCCCGCTGTCATTAGAAATAAATAATTTGCATTTACTGATCAAAGCTGCTAACTGCCCCAAGCTTGTCTGTCCGGCACAATTTATCACCTCTGTTTTGCCTGCGATCCTATTAAAAACTTTGGTTTTGGCTAAATCTTTTTTAGTGCCAAACAAGAGAATCTTTAGCTTATGCTTTCTAATTATCTGCTCTACGACAAAAGCATATGATTCAATCGGCCATTGTTTATTTTCCGCGGCTACTCCCCAACTCAAACCGCCAAAAGGAGCAAGCCCGACGAGAACATCTAGCTTTGCGATATTATGCGCTTTTAAAAAATTAACTGCCCAGCGCTGGTCTTCTGCTGAGAGATAAAGACTCAAATCGCGCTTAAAATTTTCAACCCCAAGCTTAGTTAATAAATCAGCATAATAATCAACCACATGCTTTTCCACAAAAGTCTGAACGCTGATTTTATCAGTTAAGAATCGTCCCCTTTTTTTATAATCAAACCCATAACGCTTGGGCACACCCAAAAGCCATAATACTAAACTATACTGCATTACCATAGATAGATCAACAACCAGATCAAACTTCTGTTTACGAATTATTAAGATTGCCTGAATAAAAGCTGTTAAGTATTTTAAAAATGATTCGCGTCGTATTTTCTTAAAATCACCTCGACTAAAAAAAAATAACTTATCGATTTTTGGATTATTTTCCAGGAGCGGAGCTGCTGCCTGATTACATAAATAAGCGATAAAACTATCCGGGTATTTTCCCCTTAGAGCGGAAATAACCGGAGTGGAAAATAAAACATCCCCAATCCCAAAAGGATTGATAATTAAAATTCTCATCGCAGAAACCTATCCATAAATTAAATAATCCTAGAATAACTTTTATAAGCATCTAGCGCGGACAGTTAAACAATCTAACCCTCCCAATATACCTGCTTATAAACTCCGAACAATCGCGTTCATATCCACATATTTATTCACCAAATCAATTACTAAATTTGTTTTTGTCTTATCCTGCGGTTTTATCTTAATCCTCAGATCATGCACCCGGGAAGCAACATTATAAGTATCCTCTTTGACTAGTAATATGGGGATATCAGTGCATTTTATCAGATTTAAAACCGAAGGATGGGGAGTTATCCCTCCGGTAAGAATTAGTCCGGAAACCGATGGGCCATTAGCGCCGTGAATCAGATGCATACAGATCGCGGTCAAAATAATATCTTCTCTGTCTCCCGGGGTAATTACCAAACTTTTATCAGTTATATAATCCAGCGCGGCGTGCGGTTCCATTGCTCCGATTACAATTTT
>Ga0180007_10000384_pt1 | contig 77431 bp, 76 predicted proteins | sample MM_PC_MetaG_FD_121122 | JGI IMG/M metagenome (GOLD analysis project Ga0180007, IMG submission 121122) | Groundwater microbial communities from the Aspo Hard Rock Laboratory (HRL) deep subsurface site, Sweden - MM_PC_MetaG | ecosystem: Environmental > Aquatic > Deep subsurface > Groundwater... | reverse complement strand
TTTGATAATTTTATTTTTTTTTTTTAACAAGCCCTTGGTGTTCCCATTTCTCTAACAAATACCTTAAACCCCTTCCATGTATCTAAATCAAATTGTTTTAGCTGAGTATTTTTCACATATAAATATAAACATGGCATTTCTTTAAATTTCCCAATGCCAACGGCTGTAAAATAACAATTTCCAATGAATTTATTTCTTAGAGCGTTTGAGGCTTCTTTTATGTTCATTGTTTCTTCCATTCTTTAATAAGTTCATCAAACTCAGAATCATCCAATAACTCTTTTAGTTTTACTATCTGTTCTGGTTTTATTGTGCTTTCTTTTCCTTGACTTGCATTCTTCTTAAACCATTCTTTAATTGGTATGTCAAGTACTAAAATGGTATTTGATTCTTTCCACCAAAATATTTTATTTTCATTTTCTTCTTTAAACTTCTCTAATGCAAAGTCAAGATCATCAGCACCAATTAAATATTCGGAGACATCATAATCACCTACATGGTCGCACCATGATTGGATTGTCTCTTCAACTCCATTTTCAAAAAGGTCTCCATATTCAAATGATAGAAGATAAGTTTATTTTTTGAGCTTTCTTTATTCGAATAGAATTATGGACTTTAGTTTTTCATATTGAAAGTCTGCACGTTCTGTTTTATTTAAATAATAGTATTCAAATACATTAATTATTTCCCTTTCCATTAGTCGTTCTTCATCTTCAGTATAAAGGACTTGACATGCTCTAGGGATTGCATCAAATTCAAATCCTTTATTAGAGATATGTTTATATCTTATTCCTTCTAATGTAGTATCTTTTATTCTGTCTTTCATGAACTCTTCAAACTTTGCTTTAAAGCTTGAATGTATTCCATCTTTTAATTTATTTTTAATTTTATTATTGTCAATTTCTATTTTTAGCTCCATAAATCTAGCTTTCTGCTGTTTATCACCTTTAAAATTACCATCATTTATACATTGATAACATATATATTCATTGCATTCATGTTCATCTATATCTTCGTCTATATCTTCGTCAGTATCGTCATCTATGCAATCACAGAACAATGTTGATTCTGGGATGTTATCATATTCTGATTTTCCACAACAACCACAAGTTTCTGAATCCAGTTGTTTCCACTGATTTTCATAATATATCTTATCAGACTTTAGACTTCCCCAATAGATGATATTGCTTTCTTTAAAATCATCATAATATTTGTCAAATTCTTCTGCCCTTTCACAATTATTATAATCAGATCGTTCACAACACTCAAGTAGACAGTTTTTCTTTCCAAGTTCTTCTGCCTTCTCTTTTGATTCTGCAAATACTACTATTGAAGAATCAAAGTATTCTAATATCCATGCTTTTTTATTCATTTTTTTATTCATTTTTTCCTTCCTTTCTTAAATCTATAGCCATATTGTTTGATAAACACAATCATCTTCATCTTCTAGTGGCAAAGCGTATAGCACTTGTCTTTGTATATCATTATATATTTTATTGCATGGTTTTTCAGACGCAATTAAGGTTAAAACGCTGCTTGCCATCCTTTTTAATCCAGATTCTATATTTTTTAGTTCTTCATCTGTGAATTGCAATATATTATAAACTGCTTGCTTTATGTTTTCTTCAAGATTCATTCTTTCGAAATGTTGATTTAGAAACTCAAATATAATTTGTCCATTAGCTTGATGTAGTTCACTTGCCTTTATAGCCTCTACAAATTCAAGAAGCTCTTTTTTATATGTTGGCAAGAATTTAATATAAGCTATTTTGTGTTTTTCGCCTGTTTGTTCTTTTTTGCTAACAAAATATGATAAAGCAAAAAAATCAATTGAGTCTGGTATATCTGAAAGTAATATGCCTATACTCTTTTGGTTTTCCATGAACTGACATGGCACTCTTCTATACTCGCCAACAGTTGGGTTAGCAACAACAACTGGTAGTTCTATTGGTTTCTTATTAAGATTGATTATATATATTTTTTCATCTTTATCTTTATGCTGGCAAATATTATATTTATTATATGGTAGATATTCATGGACTAAGTTCCTATTGGCATCATTAATGGAGTTATTTTTATTTTGTTTGTCTTTCTTTTTTGTTAGTATTTGTTTTTCAGCTTCAGTATATTTTACAACGAGATAGTCCCAAGTATATTGATTTAGTGTTTTTGGCATCAACCTTACACCTGGTAATCCTGCAATAACTGCGAAATTATTATATATTCTCTTTAAAAGAGAATTGGGCGATTGATATATTTCCACTGTTATACTACCTGATTGTGGGATAGAATCTAATAATATAGTAGAATTTGATTTAATTTCTTTCTTTAATACTGTTTTTACTCTTTTCATTTTTTTACCCTTTCTTTTTCAACTATAGGCTAATATAAATAATCACAGAATGCATCATCTGCTAGAACATTTTTACTTATTTTCCTTTATTATATCATAACTTTTTATAATGTCAAGCTTTTTTGTGTATATATTTATTCATGAAGTCAGGAGTAAAAAGGGTTGACAACTTCTAAGTGTATGTTATAATACAAAGACAAATATAAAATATGAATGGAATTGTTACAATGTTTAATAATGCAAAAAAACATATAGAACTTAGAACAGAAGAGGACATTTGTTCTCTTTTCTCTTTTTTTAGCGAGCAATAGATGGAACAGTATATTAATATAGAATTTTCTTGTCCTTATTGTATGTCGAAGAATGTTGATTTTATTATTGCGAACAATAGAGATGAATGCTTACTAACTTGTAACTATTGTCAAATAAGCAGTACTTTAAAGGAAATATATGTTAATTATTCAGAGTTAAAGAAATATGTGAAAATTATTGGAGATCAAAAACGGTTTTTTAGAACAATGTATAAAAAATATAAAGACAAGAAGAAGAGATGCCCTATCTGTGAGCGTGTATTGTCAAAAAATAATATAATGGTAGACTTTTATAGAGAATATGGACATGAACCATGTAAATATTGCCATATGAAAATTTTTGATAAAGACATAATGAAATCACTTGTTTTAAAGTTTTGTATATTCGAAAGACTTTATAATAAAATGAAAGAAGCCTATTTAAATAACGGACAAAAACATATTGAAAAAATGAAAAAATAAAGTGCAAGTAATTGCACTTATATGGAGGGGATATGAAGAAAAATACATATAATAATATAACAGAGATACTTTTTGATAATGGATTTCGTTTGCTTTTCCAAGAAAGACATGGATTCCCTACAGCATCTATCTTAACTTCTTATGGGGTTGGAGGTATGCACACACTAGATGGTAAAATACAAGCCAGTGGAATTGCTCATTTTTTGGAGCATTTAGCTTTTAAGCCATTAAGTGATGGGAAGGATATATCATACTTCGATAAAATAGGTGGGATTTATAACGCAGAAACAAAACCAGAGAATACAGTATATAAGTTTTATTTACCTTCTAAGTATATAAATGATGTAATAGACTTTGAAATTAGTAGGATGAAAAATGTTATTTTAGACGCTGAACAAATAGAAAATGAGAGATCTATTATTTTACAAGAGGAACGTGATTTGTTTGATGATAAATCACATAAGTTTTTTACTGAAGACACTCGATATTATTATGCAAATCATCCATATGGCAGATCAACTATTGGAACAAAAGAAGATATATTAAGTATTACGCTAGAGAACATTAAAGACTTTTATAATTATTATTATTGTCCCTTAAATTGCACAATGATTATTGTTGGAAGTGTTGAGCTGAATGAGATTATAAAAATGATTAACAATGCATTTGAAAAGAATATTCCTAGCATATCAACATTTAAAGCTCCGTCATTACCAACATCAATAGACAATAAACAATTAATTCAAGATAAATGTATCCTTAGTGGTAAAAATATTAGCTATGATAACGTTATAACCCAAAATTTCATATATATATATCCAACATGCAAAAGTGGATTAGTGGATGATTATATTTTGATGCTTATTACGTTTTTATTAGATGACGGACAAAATTCTATACTTGGTAATTCTTTTAAAAAAACAGGTTTCATTTTAAACTTATCAGCAGCTAACATTACTAGGAAGTATCATGGTACATTTAGGATAGGCGGTAAAGTTAAACCAGGAACGCCCCTTCATTTAGTTGAATCTTTCGTTAAACAGTCACTTGCAAAAATATATAATGGCAGTTTTTCAATTGAAGAATTTAAGCGTGCAAAAAAGAAATGTATTGCTCATGCTAAATTTTCAGTTAGTACTTGCTATGACTTAGCAGAAAAAATATCTTCATATGATATTCATTATTCTGTTATGGATATAGATTATTTCGAAAAAAATATTAATAGAATATCTTATCACGAGATTATTTCTGTTGCAAAAACATATTTTAAAGATGCATCTCCATATCTTTGTTGGCAATTACCGAATGAAAATATAACAGATTCAGTATTGACAGATATTGGAACACCATTAAATGCTGAAAAGTTTAAAGATAATTATGGAATGGATGTGCTTTTTGGGCATAAAGATATTCCTTATATTGATTATAATCTGCATTTTCTTAATTTATTTAAAATCAAAGATACTAAGCCAGAGCTTATTACTTTATTGGAACTTTTAATGTTGTCTGGAATCGAAGGGATGAATGAGGAATTGCTTCATTCTAAATTTGATGACATTGGAGCAACTGTTGATTTTGATAGTGGATGTTTAAGTGGTAAGTGTTTACCGGAGGATTTAGAACAGGTTTATAATTTAATATATCAGATTGTTTTTAAATTAGAATTTACTAGACATGATTTTGACTTAAAAAAAGAACAATTATTAGAATATATAGATCAATTAGTAAAATCGCCATCACATCAAATATCAAACAGAATGTATAGTGTTATTTATAAAAATTATCCTTATGAAATACCGAGCCTAGGAATTAAAGAAGATATAATTAATGCTACATTCGAAGATGTGCAAAGAGAATATAAAAAAATAACATCCATTAATAATATGGTGCTAATATTTGTTGGCAATATACAATATGCTAATCAAATTAAGACATTTATGGTTCATGATGATATATCTAAGTCAATAAGCTACCATGATGTTGAACTCACATCGCCTGAACTTATTATACCATTGAAAGATTCAACACGTATTGTTGACTATATTAATATTGATGGGACTGAAAGTATAACTATTTGCTTTGCCCACTTAGGTATTCATGGTAATAGTGATGATCTTTATAAGCTTTTGATTTTTGACAATATTTTTGGTTTAGGTTCTGGCATGAATAATAGATTATTTAGAAAATTAAGAGAGAGGAAAGGGCTTTGTTATTCGGTAACTGCATCAATATCTAATACATGTGATTTAGTCCCTGGAATATTTGACATTTCTGTTACATCAAGTCCAGATAACCATGATGAAGTTATTCGTGAAATATTTATAGAATTAAACGAGATAATGGAAAATGGAATATCTAATGATGAACTTGAGGATATAAAAGAGCAAATAATTATAAATTATAATACTGCATTTGAACAAGATGAGTGTATTGCTGGCTATTTATATGCTTGTTATCTTTATAATAAACCTTTAACCTTTTATAAAGATTTGGCTCAAAAAATAAGAAGCATTACAAAAGAAGAAGTCAAGGAAGCAATAAATAAGTATATTGATCCTTTAAAATTAAATATTGTTATTGCCGGAAATACTAACGCTGTAAAAAACAAACGCATACAATAGAAACGAAAAAAGCTCAATGACATTAATGTCATTGAGCTTTTTTTTGTGTATTTCGCTTAATTATCTATATTTTTTTCCTATACGTAGGTTTTTAATTTCATTTTCAAGTTCTTCTAGTTGATCTTTTGCTCTTTTAAAGAGTTCGTTGATGCTCATGTTCTAACCTTAAAATAACATGGGTATATATGAACCCATGTTTGGGAGAAAAGTATCAATGTCTGATACAAGATGCCAGAAAAGCTAATATATACTATTTTATATATATTGTCAATATTTTTTTTTAATAGTCAGAGATTAAAAGATGTTGTTTTAAATATTGGGTTTCTATTGGATGTTTATCTAGCCATCTTTGTATTTTTGCTTTAGCAAGATAAGGATATTTGCCAATATTAAAGTTAATTTGGGGGTGATATGGCTTATATTTCCTATATGCCCTCCATGCATAATAGACAGGTTTCCCTTTTCTCCTGCAAGCTATTTTGGCTAATCTAAATTCAATATTATCAACAAAAATCTTTTTTTCATATTGTCGCTCTATAGCAGGTATGCAAGACATTGTTTTTAGGGCACTTGATAATTCATCTTCTAATTTTTTATAGTCAGTTTTTTCTTTTTCGGATTCAGCATGATGATTATATCCATCTTCTCTGATCTCTATTATTGATTCAATTATTGTTTTTTTGAACATATCAATTATGTCAAGAGCTTCATCAAGCAATTTAAGGCTTTGTTTTATTCCCATATTTATAATCTCCACTATATATTAAAATCTTGATTGTATGAATTCTTTACAACTTCTAATTTCACAATAATACAATCTTCTTTATCTTTTATTTTCGGTCTACTTAGATATACTTTGTCGTTTTCCATTATATAGGATTCTACGATTAGATCATTGACCATGAAAAAATCATTCAGTACATATATAAAATTATTATCTGCACTTTGTTGATTAGCATATGTTGATGTGAAACTCTCGATCATTTTATCTTTTACTGACTGGCTTATCTCTATATTTTCAAGACGCTCCTTAAGCTTCTCTCTAATTATTTCGCCATTTTTATAATGAAGGTAGCCATCTTTCAATAGACTATAAAGTCCTGCAATTTTTGGAATAGGTATATAGTGAATTATTTTTTTCATATAGACATAAGTTGCTTCATTGGGTCGTCTTTTTATACATGGGAATTGAGCATTGTTTTCTATATTCGGTTCGTTAATCTTTTTATCTTCTGTGAAAAACTCTTCACCAATTTCAATAAAGAGTTTAGCTGTATCAAAATATTGACAATTTGCAAAATTAATATGAATTGAAATTGATTTTTGATTGTATCTGTTTTCAAAATACATTGGGTCAGAAAAAGACTCAATAATTCTATCACCTATTAATGTCTGCAACACAATGGCTCTTATCTCCCTCATGTTCTCTGTTAGTTTTTGATTATTAATAATCTTTTCTGATATTGTGATTGGAGCTGGTGTAAAAAAAAGCTCATAAGGTATGTTGATTCGATAGTTCATTTATTTCTCCTTTAAAATTATTAAGTAAGATTATATCTTGCAAATAGAATAATTTTGCTATGACAATTTGTACATGTTATATATGTTTCGTCTATGCCAGATATAATTTTTTGTTTTGCAATAAAGTTAATTGAGTTACAAAGCTTACAGTCTATTTCTCCATGGTCATCGCTATTATCCTGAGTATAAGTTTTAGTCTCTTCACATATTTTTTTTTCTATTAATATTTGTTGATCCTGTATTATTTGATTCTCTTTTTTAAGAAAAGCTATCTGTTGTTCTAATTTCTCTGCTTGGTCAAAGGCTTTTTGATATTGTTCTTCTGATTCGAAAATAAGTTTTTGAAAGCCTTGTAGCCTAATTGTGTTTTCAGCTTGCTTTTCTTTTAGTTTTTTGACTCTTGACATTTGTAACCCTTTTTTAAAACTCTAAAAAACGAAATTGATTGCACTTCTCTATAATTTGTTATTTAGGCATTTTACATTAGAAATTATTATAAAAACAATAAAATATTTGACATTATTATTTTAATCATTTATAATGTAGACCTAAATTAGACAATATACTTTAAGGCTATCTAATGAGGATTCCTGATAATTGTTTCTTGCTCTATCAATAGATAGCTTTTTTCTATACAGATAGTCTATTTTTTCCTTTCGAAGCTCCCTCTGGGAGCTTTTTTACTAATTATATATAAGGAAATATGCGATGGGGACGAATGATATCGCTAGAAAAAAAGCTTTTTATGCTCAAATTATTAAATGTTTATTTATCCAGATAGATCAAACAAATACTAAACAAGACATTAAAGCATTAAAAGAACTAAAAGAAACAATAATGATAATATTGAAAAATGAAAATTTAGAGACCAACATAAAATGTGCAGATCATTTTTTTAAAAAGAGATAATTATTTTTTATCTTTCTTTTCAAGAATATAAAGCCTTTCACATATCGCTTCAAAAGCATCAAAAATATATAGTAGTTTTTTTTTGATAGAATAACAAGGCATTATATCTTCATGATATAACGGTTCAAGATCTTCATTTTCAAGTTGGTTTAAATATGCATACTCTGAATATGTATATCTTTGCAAATCTTTTGCTGCAAAAATATATTCGTCATCATCTTCGTCTTCATCTTTAATATCATTATCTGTCTTATAATCAGCAATTAATTCTTGTAGCAGTTGATATGTCTCCTCTGAACTATATTCTCCCCAGTGTTTTTCATTATAATGATTAAGTTTTGAGCACCAATAATCATCTGAGACATAGCCTTCAGCATCAGGGCGAAATTCTCTTTTGAAGACATAGTGTCCCCAATCACCAGTAACAACTAAGTGCCCTGCAATATTGATAAAAGTAACACTATGACAGAATAAATCTGGTTTGGCAAATTTATATATGATACATTCGCCTAAATTGTTAATTTCTAATTCGTGTTCTTCAAAGTTAAAACCTGTTCTACTTTTCCTTAATTCTCTTCCCATTATTTTCCTCCTAAAAAATGTTTATTAACTTATTTTTGCATTATATCATAAAAACTTATGATGTCAAGTTGTTTTTTACAACATAGGTAAAAATATGAATAAAGAAGTTAGAAGTTAGATGTTATTGTTAATTTTTTAATGCAAAAAAAAAACTCTGAAGAGAGTGCTCTCCAGAGTTCAGTGACTTAGAAAATCGTAATTTAAAAACTATGATTTTTAAGTATAGTGAAGGGTTGTTTTATGTAGCACTACTATATCATAAAGAGATAAGGAGTCAAGTTAAAACTATAAAAAAATACTAAAGATATAAAATTATACCTAAGAGGTGTTCCACTTGTTCCATCGTGTTCCACCTCTGTTCCATATCAAAAGTGGAACACTCTACTCTATATTATATAAGGGTTATAGCTTAATTATATAGTTTGTTCCATCTTTTTTATATTATTATACTCATTACGTAAAACTTTTACTTAAAAATAAGAAATAAGGAATTGTATTGATATTTTAAGCTTTTGTTATTTCTTATTTCTTATTTTTTGATAAAAGTTTTACATTATAAATGTAGTTGTAAAAAAGTTGGAACAAGTGGAACAATCTCATTAACACATATAGCTATTGGCTTCGCATGGTAGAACAGCATGTTAGAACATGGTGGAACAAAGTGGAAAAGTTGGAACAGAATAATAAGAGGATAAGAATAAGATAAGAACAAGGGCTGATATTTTAAGGTTTTAATTCCATTCATTTTCCTTATTTCTTATTTTTCGATAAAAGTTTTACATTATTAATATAGTGTAAAAAAAGTTGGAACAAGTGGAACAGTGCCTTAATCCCAGATGCTAACTAGCTTCCTTGGGTAGAACAGCAAGTTAGAACAGAGTAGAAAAGATGGAACAGAATAACGAAATAGCAATAATAGTGATTAATATTTTAAGATTCTAAGATTTTAATTCTGGTTATTTTCCTTATTTCTTATTTTTCGATAAAAGTTTTACATTATTAATGTAATATCAAAAAAAGTTGGAACAAGCTTGTTAATCTATATGGATATTGGTTTCGCATGATAGAATAGCATGTTGTGATAAAATAGAACAAGGTAGAAAAGCTAGAATAAGGTCATGAGTTAATATAGTTGTTAATATTTACATTTTCCTTATTTCTTATTTTTCGATAAAAGTTTTACATTATTAATGCAATATTAAAAAAAGTTGGAACAAGGATACAAAGAAGCTAGTTTATTGGTGTAAAGAGGTGGAACAACATTATTAAATATGAAATAATAAACTAGAGTAGATGGAATAGTTAAATTTGATTGTAGTATTTTTATCAAAATATCTTTTTTGTTAATTCTTATTAATTCCTTAATTTTGAAATAAAATTAGAATTGAAATTAAGAAATAAGGAATTAGTGTTTTAAAAATATTTGAGTTTAAGATTGTTTTGCGATTTAAAATAGAAGGATACTTTTATGGTAGTTTTGAGATTGAGAGTGTAGTAAAAAAAAAGAGAGAAGAAATATTTTTTATCTTGCTGATTAGGTTTTTTTTTGGTATCTTATAGCTTGTTATAATTATTTGTTTAATTATTGCTCTGAAAATATCTGAGTCTGCTTTTAACCAAGCAGACTCAGTAAAGCCTTATAGCCTAAGAAGGCGAAAGGAAAACAACAGTGAGTTTATTATACAACAATTCAGCTTTAAGTCAAGTAGAAATACTAAAAAAACTAGAAGAAAAAAAAATAAATGTTATTTCTTCTACTGATTCTTATATAAAAGTTACCTGTCCGCAGTGCAAACACGATTCAGCTTATATCCCATTACAATATAACTTTAACACTAAAATCATATGTAATAGAAAGAATAATTGCAGATACACTTCTTCATTATTTTCCTATCAAAAAAACAATTCTGAAAGCAAAGAAAAAGTTGAAGAATATTTTTCATCACATGGTCTTGACAAAAAACATTTAATAAGTACAGGAATTATTGGCAGTAATTTATCAATTTGTCTTTCTGCAAAGAAAAAAGCTTATAAGCAATTTAAAACAAGAGGTACAGGTTGGATTGCTCCGAAAAGAGAAGTTTGGTCTAAGAAAGATGGCGATTTTTATCCTGCTTTTCATGAATATAACATTGAAGATCAGCAATTGACTGATACATTGTATGTATTCGAAGGTGATTCCGATTTACTTAAGGCGTTTCAAGATAGTATTACTTGTACTGCTCCATTATTTGGATGTTCAACAAAACCGGAACATGAAAATACTCTAGCAATGTTCTCTAGGTTTGAGAATATTGTTTTTGCTTATGATAATGATATAGCAGGTAGAACAGGTGCAAGCAAATCAGCTTTAATCCTTTCGAAACATTTCCCTACTAAAAACATTTACATGGTAACACTTCCAGAAGAGAATTCTGATTATTGTGAATACAGAAAAACACATTCAGTAGAAGATTTTTATTCATTAAAACAAACTTTAATTGATGCTAAGAAAACTGAACAAGAAGAAAAGCAATCTAAACAGAGTGATAAGCTCAAAGCTAAGTTAGCAAAATCATGTAAAATAAATCCAGATGACATAATTGAAGTTATAAAAGATGAACTTCAAGAAAAAGAGTGGATAATCACAAAAGGTGGATTATATTGTTCTGAACAATTGCAGCATTATGGACAACAGCTTGAAGAGAAGTTTATTAAGAAATTTTCTAATCAGCTTGTAGTTATATCTGATGTTTTTTGTAATCTTAGCACTTCAGAGTATGGCGTTAAGCTTATGGTTAATGGGCATGTTGTGCCTGAGTTAATACCAAAGACAACTTTTATGTCAGCATATAGATGTCTTGACCTTGCTAACGTAGGAGTAAATGTTTCTGATTTTAATAAGAAATACTTTTCAGAATATTTTTCATCGGTTCTTAGCCAAAAAGAAGACAAAATAACTTATAGTTATAATGGTCATTATGGTGAAATGTTTGTTTTGGGTGAAAAAGGCATATATAAGGATCGGATAGAGAATATAAGGTTTTCTGGAGTTGATTGTATTCCACATTCTAATGGAGACTTTGATGAGTGGAAAAACTGCATTAACCAGTTACAGTCTGATACACAAGTTTCTTTTGTTATGGGGGCAAGTGCCATTTCTCCACTATTGGGTTTACTTGACATTGATAGTTTTGTTGTTCATTCTTATGGCAAGACATCCAGTGGAAAATCATTTGGTGCTATGGTAGCTATGTCTCTGTGGGGGAAGCCAAAGGATATGACAGAAATGTGGCGACAAACTGCTTCTGGGTCTGAAACTTTATTTGAACAGTCAAATGGAGTTCCTGTTCTTTTGGATGATTCTCAGCAAGCACTTAAAGATGAACATATTGTAGATACTGTCTATACCTTTGCAAATCAGAAGGGTAAGGGTAGAGCTAAATTGTCGAATACAGGCAGAACAATGCGTTCAAAGTCAAAAACCTGGCAAGGTGTCTTGTTGTCTACAGGGGAAAGAAAGATAACTGATATAACATGTAAGGGTGGTGTTGATGCCAGGCTGTTAGAGATATTTAGAATTCCTCCTATAGAAAGCCACAAGGAGGGTATAAAGGTAGATAACATCAAGCATAAGATTAACAAGCATTATGGTTTTTTAGGCGAAAAGATAATACAATATGGAATGAATAATCAAGAGGAGTTGTCTTGGTTGCAAGACCACTATCGTGACAAGTTAAGTGAAGTTGTTGAATTTAATGATACACTCTCTACTAGAAAAATACCTTATATTGTTGCGACAATGATAGGCTGTCATATTCTTAGAAAATTAGGCTTAGAGATAGCAAGTGAAGAAGATTTAATGTCATTGGGTTTATCACTTGGTAATGAGATATCTATGCCAGTAGCAAAAAAGACATTAGAGTTTATTAGTGATATTACATCCGCAAACACATCAAAGTTTTACAAAAAAGATGCTGACGTTACTTTTGAGCCAGAAAAACATGGTGAGGTCTGGGGGCAAATCAATATTGATGATAAGGAATCATGTGTATATTTTTTCCCTTCAATAATTAAAAGAGAACTTGAAAAAGCTGGTTTTGCATTTTCAGACCTTCGAATAATGGAAGAAGATGGACATATATTAACAAATAATGGTTCTCACTATAGGAAGCTAAGAATAGATGGCAAGTCAAGCAGCATGATATGTGTAAAACTTTATGGATATGATAATAGTGAAACATCGCCTACAGACGAAGAAAAAAGCAATCCAGCATGGGTTCAATACGATTAGGAGAAATATAATGGAAATAATGGTTGAAGATAAGGTTGAAAATAGAGCTATAGATGGTGCAATAAAGTTTTGTGCTGACACTAATATTGACAACTCCCTATATGCCAAAATAATAACAAGACAAGAAATGAAGATTGGTCTTTTAGAGATATTATTGCATGAAAATAAAATAGTATTAGATCAAATAAGAAAAAAGAAAAAAGGTAATAATAGAACTTGGCCAGAAAAAAAAGATCAGCTTGAAGCACATATAAAAATATTATCCAGCATGTATAACTATAGCAACAATTGGTTTAAAAGTATAAAAATCGAAGGTATTGTTTTTACGTTAAAAAAAACTACGTCTAAAAAGAAAGGTGATTATTGGATTGCTTTACTTCCATATAAGAATGTTGAGACCAGAATAGTTATTGGTAAAAATCCTGTTATGGCAAGAATAATCCTTGAAAAGTGGATAGAAGAACATCAAAATGAAGTGAATTATCTTTTAAGTCCCGAGTCCTAGAAAAAAATAAGCACTACAACGTAAAATTTGTAGTGCTTATGATATATTAGTTTGTTTTTTTGAGTTCCATGCAATTATAACAAACTACATTATAGTGATCGCCTATTCTTTCTTCTGTGTCAGCATTTTTTTCGCAAAAGATTACATCGTTTTGTGTTCCACAATAGGCACATGCTTGAGTTGATGGCAGAACTTCTATTTGATCACATAATAACATTATATCTTTTATTATGGAGAATAACTCATTATTGTTATTACTGTCTAGTATGAGGGAATAAAGAAAAACTTTTTTGCAGTATTCTCTTGCTATAAGAAGGGCTTTTTTAAATTGATTTTCCATTCCATCTTTGTAAAGTGTTTTATCTAAAAAATAGAGATGTATTTCTTCGAATGCAATAATATCATATTGTTTTAGTTGTTCGAGAAACAAATCGTCAAGTTTTAGTGTTACAAAATCATATAGTTTATCTGGTAGTGAACATATATCCCTTATTGAGTTTCTAGTATTATATGGATTTTCAATCATTAATACTTTATAACCTCTAAAGGCCAGACTATTAAGGGTTTGGTGTGCATCAAATGTCTTTCCAGCAAACATCGGTCCTGTTTTTAAGACGGTTCTTGCAAGTTTTGGACGCATTTATTTCTCCTTGTTATTTTTGTAGGATTTATTATAATGAATTATTGTGAAGTGCGAATATAGAGCTATCTTGTTATTAGTCTTTTGATAACAGTTGAGTCTTCTCCTGGTCAACAAGATAGCTTTTTAATTTAACTAAGTTTTTTTTTTCCTATTATTATATTCAATATTGTTTTCACTTATTTGTATTGACAAGGCTATTTCCAAACCAATAATCTCAATAGCATCATATATATTATTCTTGGCTATCACTTTATCAATTTCTTTAAAAGGAATAGTTAAAATATTATTATATTTCTGACAGATTATTTCAAGCTGTTTTTTATCTGTTTGAAAATTAAGCTTAAAACCATTATTGCCAATTGCTTTTCTAATTATTTGTCTATATTTCATGCTGCCATCTTGAAACTACTACCCTTGTGGTAGTGAAAAAAAATATTAAATTATTATTATCTTTACTTATATTATACAAACAATTTTTGCTATACTATGTATAACAAGATACAATGTGGAGAGAAAGTTGCGAGTAAGCATAATACGCTTCAGTGTTGATTGCATAAAGGGTATTGTGAATTACCCATAATGAATAAGTGGTTAGACTAAACTTTTTTCGAAGCTAACAGGATTATCCTATTAGTACTTCACTTTGTTGATTGATTCTTTGCACAAATTATGAATAAATGTTTTATCCCATTTTAAAGATAATAATTTTTTAACACACCTAACATCTTTTTGTACATATTGTTCATAGCCATATGTTGGTATGTTTACTTGATATTCTCTGCCATTATTAATAAATGACAATTCTATTCGTTTGCATACACCTAAAGCTCTTAGAATACGATATGCATATTTCGCACTATTTGCACTATTAGAATTCTTACTTGTGTTTTGGTATTTATAACCGAAAATTATACCAAGACATTTTGCTGAAATAAATTTTTGATTATAAGTCTCTAACCATGTTTCAGTAAGTTCAGTGCTTACAAAATGCTGTTGAGACTTGCAATACATTTTTTCGTAATTGTTAATATATATTTGAGCGAATGATTTATTGGGCTGCAAGGTGCTTTTTTGGAGAAGAGCATTTAATTTTAATGATTGATGTTCTTCAGAAAAATTGGCTTCTTTATCTTCTATTTTTATTGGTTCAATAGTGCAGGGTAACTCTTGATTTTTTGCTGCAACATCAATAGTTAATGGCACTGTTTCTTGTAAGAGAATGCCAAAGTCGATACCATCTTCTTCTTTTATTTTGTCAACTATTTTATTTTTGCAATCATCAAAGTTAATACCTAGTAGTTCTGCTCCGTTTTTATAAGAAGCTAATTTTTCTTCTGGCTTCATTGTTTTTCCAATTTTTCCCATTTTTTCCTCCATATATATAGCAATGGCATAGTCTACACATTACATATAGCTATGCCATTATTGTTTTAAACTTGTTGCTTTATCTATTTTTTTTCTTTTTTAGTTCTTTTTGCTTTTTTGACTTCTTTTTCAACCTTTACGTTGACAGCTTCTTTAAACATTTTTCCAGCTTTGAAGGTCACAGCACTGGAAGCCTTTATGTCTATTATTTTACCCGTTTGAGGATTGCGACCCTTTCTTGCTTTTCTTTCTCTTTTTGTAAAGCTTCCAAAGCCTACAAAGACAAGCACTCCATCGTCTTTAACAGTCTCAATAACTGATTCGAGCATTGCATTTACGTATTTTTCGGCTTCTACTTTTGTTGAACCTTCGATTTTAGATGCAACCTTGTCTATAAACAGTTTCTTACTCATAGTCTTCTCCTTTAAAAGTTATAAAAAATAAAAAGTCTTATTTTGTTTGCGATATAATGATCATACCATAAACCAAAATAATGTCAAGCCTTTTTTCTACTGACTTCATGTAAAAAACTTAGGAGACTGCATAAATATATTTATTTTATTGATTTATAGATTATTATTTTTTTTCACAAAGTCAGTGTGTAATTGCTTTTTGTATAAAAAATGTCCATCTCAAAGAAAATAACTGGATGTTCTCTCTCCATTGCAGGCATTATGTTCTCAAGGTCAATAGGAATAAGTTCAAATTCATTAGCTATTTCAACTATATTATTTAAAATATAAAACTCTTTATTTTCAAGCCTAACTGGTCTGTACTTTTGTTTGAAAATCTTTTCTTTTATTATTCCATTGTATCCTACAAAAATTGGCAATATTTTTATGGGAGAATATCTATTAAGGGTATAAAACCTTTGACTTATTTTTCTCGAAAAGCCTATTTTATAAAAATTATTATCTGGGTATTGAACTATATAAAATAGAGGTTGATGTTTATATTTTTTATGCATAATGATTTTTTCAAGCTCCTTTTCTTCTGATAGTCGCAAAATATCTATTTGTAGGATAATGTATATTTTATAGATTTTTTCTAAATAGATTTTCGTTTTTATCTTGTTAATTTTTCTATTTGCATTTAGTTTACTGATTCTTATATAATATATTATAGTTTTTATTCTTACTTTACAAAGGTATAAATTTAAATAAGATATAATATTATGATTATTCAAAGGAAACCAAAACTTTTTTTGCCAAAACAATCAAGTTTTTTATATCAATATGATGAGTTGCTTGATGATGATTCTAATATGTGGACAGGGATAGTATTAAGAGATGACACTATTTTTCCTCATATTAAAATCCTTAGATGCAGAAGGAAAATTATAATTTTTAAGAAAAACAATTTTGATGCTCCTAGTTCTTTCCAACCATCAGAGAAACAAGCTATTCTTGGCGAAAAAACAACATTTTCTACAAAATATTGTAAAAAGAAAATAACAGGTATTTTAGTTCGATATGATGAAGATAGACCCTTTTGTTTTGTAATACATGCAAGAAACTTTTTTTTTACTAACATGGATTCTACAATTAACGGGGGTGATGTACTATCTGAGCTTATTATCTAATAGGAGATTAGTATATGTCTGATGAAACACAACCATATAGTTTAGACCATTTATTTAAAACAAGCATTACTGGAAATATTTTAGAAAAAGAGATAGAACGAACAACTGCTACAGTAAGAAAAAAGGTTGACCCTAGTTTTTTTTCCAATATATTATCTGAAAAAGAAGAAAAAAAAATTGTGGAAAAGAAAGCAGAAGAAGTTGTAAAAAGGGTTCAAAAGCTTCACAGTGTAGCAGAAAAGGTTGCAGCAAAAAAAATATTAGAGGGGAAAATAGACACAACAAAAGATATTGCATCGCAGCTTGCAGATTCTAATAACAAGAGTGCAGAGGCTATAGCCCAACGAAGACAAAATGTTGAAGAGTTGCTTAACTTAGGAATGACTGCTGCATCTATTGCTGAGGCACTTGGACAAAAAAAGTCTACGATAGAAAGAGATCAGGATATTATTAGAAAAAATAAAAAAAGCAGGAATAAGAAGGTCGATGATGTGACACAAGCTATATTGGCTTCATATGATAAGATGCTTGCTGATCTTACTATTGAATATCTTAATTGTGGTAACGAAATGATGAAGTCAAAAATAATTAATTCGAAAATAAGAACTTTAGAATCCAAATGGAAATATATGTTTGTTATTGGTCTTATTAAAAAGAAAAAAGATACAAGCTTTTTAGGGAAAAAAGATCTTGCCAGTATGTCAACAGCCGAGTTATCTAATACTTTAAAAAATATTCAAGCTGATACTCAAAACATTTTGAATAATAGAGCTAATGCAAATGAAAACGATTTAAGCTTTCAAGGGAAAGAAGTAGGTCGTTATTATCACAAAGCGGAGGTTGAAATCCCAGATTATATTTTAGATCAGGAAGATACAGATCTTCTTTCTGAGGTGGAAGATGTCGAGGCACAAATAAAGCAAATAGAAAACGGAGATTTTCGATGATACAAGAAATACAAAGAAAGAGAACATATTATAATTATTTAGTTAAAAAATATAAACAGAAGCAACTTGAAACCAATAGTGATGAGCTAATTGTTTATTATAAAAATAAACAAATTGAAATGTTGAAAAAAAAATGGCAAACAATGTTAAGTTTTTGTTTTTTTAAAAAGAATGAAATTGGGGATAGTTAATGGACACAGACGAATTTATAAAAACTAGGCTTATAAATGAGATTACTGTTCAAGATGAGTTGAGAAAAAGAGAAGGATATACTGATCCGTCTAGTTTTGGTTTGCCAGATTTACTTTTTCCAATGAACACATATCCTGCTAAATTAGAACGGCTGCCTGATGGCTTCTATAAAAAAAAAGAGAGGAAGTTACTAGCAAAACCAGAAACGCCTCTTGAATATAGGGCTAGGAGATATGAATATCTAAAAAATTTTCTTGAAAAGAGTTTACAGATTCAGAAGGACGGGAGAATAGAGAAGCTTAAAATTATAAAGCCAGTAATTGAATTTATTGGAGATATTTTTTTTGGATATATTCGAAGAGCGATTCTTTGGAAAAACAGGGGCGGTGGTGGTTCTTTAGCAGCTGCAATAGTTATGTGGCTAAGAATGGTTTGGCATAATCAATCATGGATGGATATGGCAGGTTGTTTAATTCCAAGTACAGAAGTTTATATTAAAGAATTAAAGAATTATATTCCCGTCAAATGTGTACAAGTTGGAATGCATGTTTGGACTTTGACAGAAGGATGGCGACCTATCACTAGAGTTATTAAAAGATATGGGGATTATATCGCATATCAAATAACACCTTTTAACTCTATGATAAATACTTTTACGGAAGATCATTTAATTGCAGTAGTAAGTTGTCTTGAAAGAGATTTTCAGGGCAATATAATTAATGTAGACATTAAGAAGTGGGATAATCTTGAAATAATATGGAAAGAAGCACAGTATATTAATCCAGAAATAGACATGGTTATTATTGGCAAGCCAGAACAATTTTTTAGCGAAGTTCCTTTGCAAAATATTAATATTGGTAAAAATGGCAAATGGTATGGCAAAGAGCGAGCATATGTTTCTATAGAAAAGTTTGAACATTATGATTATTTTGGAGAAGTATATGATCTTACAATAAAAAGTGAACCATATTTTCTTTGTAGAGATATGACGGTTCACAATAGCCAAGATCAAGCCAAACAGGTTTATGAATATACAACTCAATTTTGGGATTGCTTTCCTTTAATGAAAAAAACTTTGCTTCCAAGAGATACACAGGTTTCTCTTACAAAGCTTATAACCGGTGTCACACTTAGATGTGTAACTAGCACAGAAAAATCAGCAAGATCTAAGCATCCGCCAGGATTATGTATGGATGAAGTTTGCCAAGATAAAGAGGGAATTGATGTAGTATTTAGGTCAGCTATGGGTGCATCTTTGACTGAACCAAATTCTACAATTATCGCCTTAAGTACTTTTCATATTCCAGTGGGACTATTTCAGGAGATGTGGGATCATGCAACTAAACTTGGGTTTAGGCGTTATACTTGGTCAACATGGGATATTATGGAAAAGTGCAATGAGGGCATGGAACATGCTACAGATAAAGATCCTAATGCATATAGTTTTTGTATTAAACATTGTCCATTAACTGAACAAATTAATGAAGTTGTAAATTCCCCAGATGGAAAGATAACTCGTAGAAAATATATTGGATGTTTTGGTCAAGCTAGACATACAGAAGGTTTCAGGAAAAGAGCAGTTGTTATTGCTGCAAAAGCTGCTAGTGGTAAAGATTTTGTTGTTGAGTGGGAAAATAATCGTCCAACTGTACCTGGTTCAGTATACGATATTAATGATGTTAATTATGCGGAAAAAAGCGAATTTGTATTGCCAGAAAACAGTTCCCCACTGCTTGTTACCGTTGGGATAGACTGGGGTTTTAATGAAGGGTGTATGTGCATTATCTTGCTTTATGAAGAAGGTATATTTATTCCAGATGCAGAATTTATGAACTTTAAAACTGTATTAGAGTGTATTAATATATTGGAAAAATGGCAAGAAGAATATGCACAATATGATGAATCAACTGATAGCTTTTTAAACTTTTCTATTTATGCTGACTCATCTCATCCATTTAATAATAATGATTTAGACGAGGCAGGTTTTGAAACTATTCCTGTTGATTTTAAAATGGTAAAAGAGTTTGGTATTTTTAATATTACTAAATATTTCGAAAATGGACGAATTAGTATAAATGGTGAACTTTATAAGTTTTTACGACAAATAAAAGAATATCGTTATAATAAGAAAACAGGTAAACCACTTAAAAGGAATGATCATGCTCCCGATGCTATGTTAGCTGGAATGATAGAACTAGACTACGATGACATATTTGGTCAGAACTCTAACATTAAATATCTTAAGGATAATTCTTTAAAAAATGAACCTACAGAGGAAAATAAAGTATTAATTTTTTAAGTTTTTTTTATAAAAAACTTTTTTTTACTTGACAATTATGTTTTAAAAGGAATATCATATTATTATCATGTGTAACTCTATTGAACATAGAAGTTTTACATATTTTTTTTTATAGACAAAAAAACTCAGGAGTATCCAATGGGAAAACTTGGAAATCTTTCTATGACAGGACAGGGTAAACAAAAGTTAGCACCTGTATCAATGGGCAATAAATCAGACATCTCCCCACTACATGTTCAGGGTTTAGAAGCTTCACAAAAAAAAGTTGTGAATGCAAATCCAAAAACAAGCCCACAAAGTCCAATAGCAATAAAAAATGCTACAAAGCTTAATGATCCACTTCTTAAAACCAAAGCACCAAGCGTAAGTCAAGTCGCAGTTGCAGGAGCAACATTTCAGTCTCCAGCTAAGTTACCTTCTTTTTTAAAATAAACAATAGTAAGGCTTAATAATGGCAGATACACTTGAACAACAATTAGTTGATGAAATACCAATGATTATAGATGGGTATTCCGTAGAAGCCTCTGATGAAGACATTAGATCTGGGTTAAGTAGTGTCATTGTCAAACAACTTGATCCTATTCATCTTGAACAGTCAAGGCGAGCTAATTCTCTTTTTGGTGTTGAGAATGTTGTTCCTGTGCCGTATGATAAGCTTGCTCTTGCTTTTCTAGCAGAAAAAAATACTAGATTATCAAGAAGTATAGAACTTAGATCTAGGCTTACAGTTGGTATAGATTGGAGCTTAGAACTAGGTAAAAAATATTTAAAGCTTGTCTCTGAAGCTGAACGGAAAAAAAATGAAAAATTAGTTCAGGAAGAGCTTTTGCAGCTTGAATTACTATTTTCAAGACCAAATAACTATGAACCGTTTACTGAACTTTCTTATAAAGCAAAATATGATGAAGAAGCTCACGGTGATGGTTATGTCGAAATTATAAGAAATCAACTTGGTGAAACCAAACAACTTCATCATATTTCTGGGCATACTATAAGAAGATTATATAAAAATAATCTTTATGTACAAATGCGAGATAATCAGAAAGTTTTTTATAAGTCTGTTGGAGATCATAGATTTTTTTCAGCATCAACAGGCGAAAAGCTTGATTCATATGATATTGATGATAATGCAAATGAACTTATGCAATTTTCTATATATTCTCCTAGATCTTCATGGTATGGCGTACCAAGATGGATACCTGCAATCGCTGCACTTTGTGGTGGTAGGCTTGCAGCAGAGAGAGCAATTACATTTTTTGAAAACGATGCAACGCCTAGATTAGCAATTGTTGTCTCTGGTGGAAAGCTTGATCAGGAATCTGTTAAAAAGATACAAGGTTTCCTTAAAAGAGGTAACAAGGGAACACAAAATGCTCATAGAATTATGGTCTTACAGGCTGATGCAAAAAAGACGGTAGGTACTAAAGGCACAGATACTAAAATAGAAATTCACCCATTAACAGTTGGAAATGGAGAAGACGCAAGCTTCCAAGAATATAGAAAACTAAATGATGAAGAAGTTCGTGAGAGCATGGGAATAAGTGTGCCTTTTTTTTCTGCCACAAATGTAAATAAGGCTTCTGCTTATCATCTTCGAAAAATGACTAATGAGCAAGAGTTTGAGCCAGATGCTAAATCGCATGAATATAAATGGGATTTAGCAGTATTATCAGAGAGGATAATAGGCCAAAGATGGTTAATTAATCCTATCTCTCTTAAATATCAGCAACCAACACAAATTGATGAAATAGACCTTGCCGAAGTATTATCTAGTTATGCTAATGCTGGTGTCCTAACGATTAATGAAAGCAGAATAAGAATAGGTATGCCTCCATTACCAAAAGATATTGAATGGGGTAACATGCCTTTTCCTTTCGCAATGGCATTTTTTACAGAAAAATACAAATTAACTAGCTCAGAAAATGTTGAATCTCTTCCTTTAGATGACATATCTGTAAGCACAAAACCTGGTACAGAAATTGTGGTTATAGATGAGGGGGATACAGAAGAAGATGTAATTAATAAGATAGAAAAAAAAGCAAAATGCTTAAGCAATAGATAAGAGGATTAAATGACAGAATCAAATATTAAGCTTGATTTTGACCTTATAGAAAAAAGTCTTGCAAAAGAATTTCAGTTTTATTCACCAACATATATAGTTGGTAGAACAATAGACCAGATAAATATAGATAGAGCAATTGATATTGCGGTATCTAATTTTAATTCTTATAATAAAGAAGTTTTTTATTCAATATCAAAAAATCTAGGAGAATTGCTTGACGCAAAGATTTGTTTTTTAGATATAGATGATTGTCCATGTGAGGATATGTATTATACAATAAAACATTTATCTTCGGATAATGAATTATTAAAGAGTACGACGATCAAAGCTATAGAAAAAGACTTATATATAAAAGCTCCGACAACAGAACATCCTATTGATTATTCCATTCAAGTATCTTTCAAAGGTAAGGAAGCATATACAGACTTAAGATTTAAAATATCTGAAAAGGCTATTGGTGGGTGGAGGTTTAATAACCTCAAGCCTAATGTTATAAAAAAAGATATTGATAGTCTTTCAACTGCTAAAAAGCTGCTAAAAAACTTTTCTTTAAATGGCAATAAATATTTTGATCCACTTATGAAGCCTAAAAATATTATTGCAGAACCTATGGACGAGCATGACATTTCTTGGCTTAATCTTGGGGATTTAGAAGTAAAAAGTGAAGAAAATAAGAACAAAGAGGAAGAAGAATCCAAATCTTTTATTGTTACTGTTGAAAAAGGATTATTAGATTATGGTGTTCAGTTACCATATTTCCACGAATATTTTCTTGCAGGTAAAAACTTTTTTGGTCAACTAAGATTACGTTCTATTGAAAGTGATGGAAGAGATTTAGAAGGTAAAGATTCTATTCCTGCTGGTAAAAGTTTTTGGATTGGAACTTTTGATAGAAATGTTAATCCATATCTTTTAACAAAAAGGTCTATAGAAAAAAAAGCAAAACCGTTAGATGGAACATGTGGAATACCATCTTCTCTAAAAAAAGATATTCCAAAAGAATATCATTATTGGGAAGAGAATGATATAAAAAAGGCATTTGAGATTCGAAAGTCATTAGTTGCATCTAAATTAATATCAGCTGATTCGATTCAATATCATAAAGAATTAAATGCATTTAGGTTAGTTCATAAAAAGATGTTTTTAGGTGTTGATGTTGCTTTATTAAAAAAAGATTGTTTTACAAATTTTGAACTTAAACAACAAGACTGGCTTGGTGATGATAATCAAGCTAAAAGGAGTGCATGGTTTCTTTCTTTTAAATCACTAGATCTTCCAACTCTTGAATTACAATCTATGAATATAGAAAAGGCTATAGGACAAGAATTAAAAAATAATCTTTATTTTGTCTCTGGGGACATAGAACCAGATACAAAATATAATACAGCAAAGTCTATCTCCTCTACTATTCGTAATATAGACTCTGGTAACGTAGAATTTATAGTGAAGAGTAGTGATAATTTTTCTGCTATTTTTAAAGGCTTAACCCTAGAAGGGGAATATATTTTTACAAGGGAAGAACCTGAGTCTAAATATTGGTTTATAACTAAAAAAAATGATGACATTGTAGATGAACAATGTAGCCTAGTAGAAATAGAAGAAGGTTTTGTTTGTAAAAATTATATAGGCTATGATGTTGGAATTGAGAAGTTAAAACCATTTTCATTGTTTAGTCCTAATGAATTATATTTTGCTTCGAAGGGATTAAATGACATAGCCAATGCTTATGCTCAAAACCCTTATCGTTCAATTGGCTATACAGTACAGCCTCTTACTGAAGGTTTGAGATGCATTGTACAAGGAAAAGATGGGAAGTTTATAGTTTATCATGTGAGTGAAAAAGGTCTTGACCTCTTCGAATATAATGATGCTGTTTATAAAGAATTACAGTTGCTTCATCCTTTATTTGGTGATTTCGTTTTAGATTGTATTTTAAGCCCAAAGAAGCAAGCCGAGGACAAAGAAACTTTGTTTAAAAATTTAGAATCAGGAATTACAAAAGAAGATTATAGTTTTTCTATTTTACATGTTGTTTATAGTTCAATTTTAGATATCCAAAATTCATCCGAACAATATTTCAAGACAACAAAAGCATTTGATACTTCTGAACAAAATATGTTTCAATTTTATCCAGTTAAAAAATTTACTGATGCAAACAGTATGAAGAAGATTATTAAAGAATTTAAAAGTCAAGGATATAGTGGAGATTTTTTAATAAAGACAGAAAATGATGCTTATTCGAAAGAGTATTCAGATAAATGGATAGTATTTAAAGAATATCGCTCTGTTAATTGTGTTGTCTTAGACAGAAAAGATCCTGATGGACGACAAAAAAACTATATGTATTCACTTGGTCTTCTGGTTGATAATGAATCTTATTCTCGACATCCTCAAGAAAATATTATTTCTTATAGTGATAATTTTTATACAAAGTGTTTTAAATCTTTAAAATCTAAAGAATCATATAATATTAATGATATCGTAACAATATCATTTAAAACTGCTAGTTGCAATATCAAAAATGGAATTTTTGTAGATATAGATGTCAACATTGACACAATAAAATCTTTTGATGGTGTCGTGTCACAATTTGATGATTTTTTATTATCCTTGCATAATTCAGAGATAGACATAGACAAGTTAGAGCTTGACTATATTTCAGTATGCAAAGGTATGGAAGAACGATATGTACTTGGCATTGTTTTAGAGCCAGAAATTGTTGATGGACAAAATGAGGTAGTTTCCATAGAAGAAATTCGTCAAGCTTGTTATAGTTTTATGGAAAATTATAAAAAACTTGGTGTTTATCATATAGAAGAAAATAAAGGTCGTCTTGCAATCCTTGAAAACTATATAGCACCTGTTGATTTTGAACTTGGCAAAAGATCTGTCAAAAAAGGAACATGGTTAATGGGAATAAGAATTATTGATGACGACTTATGGAAAAAAGTTAAAGATGGTAAAATTACAGGTCTTTCTATATTTGGTCGTTCACGAAGAGTGCCTAATAAAAAAAAGGGTGTAGAAGTACGAAACATTTAACTTTATGGTTGGAATATGAAAAAACTTAAATTAACATCTGAGCAAAGGCGTTTGCTTGAAAAACGCAGAAAAAAAGGAATAGTACGACTTGAAGAACTTGAAGTAGAGAAGGTTGACCTCGTTGAGACACCTGCTAATCTTCAAAATTTTCTTATCGTAAAAGATTTTCAGACAAGGGGGCAAACCATGTTGCAAGATATTGTTGAAATTGTTGCAAATTCAGATGGTTCTTATTCCTCTGTAACGAAATCAAATGATGTTGCAAGTGATAAACAAAATCTTGGGATGCCTAAAGATAACATTACAGAGAATAATTTAGCAGATAAAGAAGTCCAAACAGATATCTCAGAAAAAAAAGTATCAACAACTGAGCCTATATCTGAGAAGGAATTTTTAATGGATAAATCTAATGAAGAAGTTACTAACAATCAATTAAATGAGAATAATGTAGCTTCTAATAATGTTTCTAATGCAGAAATGCTAGAAGAATCAAATGTTGAAGTAAAAGAGAATACAGAAGTTGAGAATGAAGCTAATAATTCTGTTGAAAATATTACCTCTGAAATATCTAATGAAGTGGCTAAAGACATGGATTCAGATGGTTCAGATAAATGTGTTTCAACTGATTTTAAAAGTGCTGTTTTAAGCTTTTTAGATGCTCTATTAATGGAGACATATGGTTTATTACATTGGCTAAAAAACATGGATAATGGCATACAAGAACCTATGAAGTATGTTAAAGTCCCTCAAATATTATCAAATAGCTTGATTAAAATGTCTCGTGCATTATTTATTGCTGTTGATGATTTAAAACGACCAATCAATATGAAATCTTTTATTGATGAGCTTTATGCTGTAAAGCCGATATTTAAACAACAAGATGATTCACTAAGAGTTGAGCTTATTGCTGTATTAATGCAATCTAAAGAAATTCTTAGTAAAATTTATTTTACCATAAGCGATTTGCCATCAAGTTGTAAAGGAAAAGACTTCATTTTGACCGAGACTGCAATTAACTCGTTGCTTAATGTTGCAGTTGACTTTCAGAATATTGCAAAAAAGTGTTCTACATTTGAGGATAAAGATAATGCAGAAAAATCTTTAGAATCAGATATAAAGGAGAAGAGAGTGAAAAAAGAAGATATTATAAAGCATTTAGAAGAAAATAACTTTTCAGAAGATCAACTGGAACAAATGCGAGGTATTTTTGCACCAATGCTAAAAAGTGCAGAGAGTGTAAAAAGTGGCAATACATCGACTACGACTGAAGGAAAAGAAACCAATACTGAAACAGAAATAGTTGAAGAAAATACCGAGACTGCTTCAGATGTGAAAGATGAAGTTATTGAGACATTGAAATCTTTACAAAGTGGACAAAAAGACATTATGGAAAGATTTGAGAAACAAACAAATTCAACAGAACAGATTACAAAAGAGTTTAAAGAACTTGGTGACAAATTCGAAATAACACAAAAAGAGCTTAATTTAATTAAAGAAACTGTTGAACAAATAGGTAAAAAGACTCCAACATCTAAAAATATTAAAGGTCAAGAACTTGATCATGGTAAACCAGAAGATAAGGGTACTTTTAGTGGTGTATTTTTTAATGGCTTAAAATAGAGTTTTTTTTAATTATGAATGATAAAACTCTTTTTGTAAATTTATTAATTTCTTAATTGAATAAGGAAAAAAGATATGGAAAACAAAGATCTTATTGCTAAAAATTTTTCAACTCAATCCCTTTTAAATGGTGGGGATTTGTTACCAGAGCAAAATGCAAAACTTACTGTTCTAGTTGCAAATCAATCAACACTATTAAAAGAAGTAAACTTTGTAAAAATGAGACAAAGCAAACAACGAGTTGATAAACTTCATATTTCTGAACCAGTAACCGAAGCAGCAACAGAAGATACACCAACACCATCAAATGTAGTTGGTAAATTTAATTTTGTTGAGCTTATTGCTGAAAAAGTAAAATCATCTTGGCACATTACTCACGAATTTCTTCGAGACAATATAGAACAAGCAGGGGCAGAAGACACATTGATGGCAACTATTACTGCAAGAATGGCATCAGATTTTGAAATGCTCTTTATACAGGGTGATACAAGTCTTCCAGCTACTACTGTTGAAAATAGATTAAAAAGACGATTTAATGGAATAGATATACTTACTAATGATTCGCATATCATAGATGCAAAGGCTTCATCTATTACTCTTGATATTTTTGCTAAAGCAGAACGAGCAATGCCTTCAAAATATAAAAATGCTCCTGGCTTAAAATGGATTATGAGTGATATAACAGTTAATGACTGGATGAATACCGTTGCAGGTAGAATGACAGTACTTGGCGATAGAACTTTCGAAGGTAAATATGTTCCGATGGCAAATGGTAAAGAAATAATGAGTGTACCACTTATCCCTTCAGATAAACCTATTAATATTGATACAGGTATACCTGCTGAAGTTATTGGTAATCTTAATGGACCATTTGTTATTGAAACAGGTGTAAACGATACCCTTATTTTTTCTATTAATGCAACTGCAAATATTACAGTTATTATACCAGCAGGTACAATTGAGACTGTAAGGCTTGCTAATATTATAAATGGAGCTATTGCTACTGCCGGAAGACCAGCATATGCTTATGATGATGGACAGGGAAGACTTGCTCTTAGAACAGAAACAGTAGGTGCTACTGCTAATATAACTTTAGTTGCAAGTTCAGCTTTGGCAATACTTGGTTTAGTTGCTGGTTCTTACGATGGTGAAGCTAGTGGAACTGCTGGAATACTAAGAGAAGGTTCTTTCATGCTTTATTGTAATCCTAAAAATTTAGTTTTTGGTATGGTTCAAAATGCAAGAATTTTTTCTGAGTATAATAAAGATAATGATAGACTTGAAACAATTATTTACAGTGAAATTGCTGCTACTATTGAAAATCCAGAAGCAATTGTAAAGGTTGTTAATCTAAGAAGAAAACCTCTTTAAGCAGTTATTAAAGTAGAAGGGATTTTCCCTTCTACTTGTTTTAGAAGGAAAGATTATATGACAATTAGCATACAATATAAGGGTTCATATAAGCTTATAATAAACCCAGAATTAAGTGCTCCATATGAATTTGTATCTGGAAATATTATTGTTTTAAAAAAAGATACTGATTTACCGTTTTTTGAAAGACAACCTAATCTTTTTAGAATTTTAAAAGCTGTATCAAAGTCTCAAGAAAAAAGATTTGCGAGTCAAGCATCTGCTAGGCGAACTGGATTTTCTAGCTCATCTTTACCTAAATTAGAAGAAAAAAAGAATATACAGGTTGCCAAAAAGGAAGAAATAAAAGTTGTTCCAAAAACAGTTGATAAAAAAGAAGAAACAAAAGTAGTTTCAGAAGTAGTTGATAAAAAAGAAGATGTTATATTTGTTGAACAACCAAATATAAAAAAAAATCAAAATATTTTAACTCAAAACATCAAAAATAAAACTGTCAATAAATAGGAAAATTTAATGCAATCTCTTTATGTTTCTATATCTGAGCTGAGAAGAGAAGGTTTGACTGAACTTGAAATGTCAAATGATAGAGTATTGACATTGATAGACAGAATGTCAAAAAAAATTGATCTATTTACAAAACAATTTTTTACAGCAAGAGAGGAAATTGTAAAAGTAGATGGCGAAGGTATTTCTTATACATCTTATCCAAACGAAGTGCCTATTATCAAGGTTAATTCTATAAAAATAATACCTGATCATTCTCATGTCAAAAAATGGAGTTGCATTTTTCCTATGCAGCAAATTAGTGATCAGCCATTAAGCCCTAATAATTATACACTTACATCTTCAAAACGGCAAATTGAAATGATTGAATACATGTATCAATCATACCCATATAATGATAGGTTTTATAATCTGGGTGAACGATATCCCAAAATTTTTCCAGAAGGTTCTGCAAATATAGAAATTAATGGAGTTTTTGGTTATGTTGAAAACCAAAAAGAATTTGAAACGACTGTTGCAAATGATGTTTTATCTGTTGACACAATAATGCAAGTAGTTGATGCTAGTGGAATAGAACAATATGATCAAATAATAATAGATACGATTCCTCCCTTTGAGAGAAGAGTAGTTGCTGTTGATTATGATAATAATCAATTAACTATAGATCAACCTATGAGATCAATTCTTACAGGAACGAAAATTAAAACATATGGTGCAGTACCGTTGCAGATAGCAGAATGTGTAATGCGACTTATTAATCGGTATCGTAGTCAGATATTTGACCCTGAAAATGGAGATAGCTTAAAAGGTGCAATTTTCAAAGAGAAAATAGATATGTACCAATGGGAAGCTAAGTCTACGTTTATTAATGGTCTTTGGAATTTAGAAGAAACAAACTGGGCTTCTACTGGTGATCTTATTGTAGACAGAATTTTACAGGAATATATTAGTCCTATTTATATTGGAATAGTTTAAATGATCTTGCCTATAAGACTAAATTTAGTTAGAATAGTGATCAAGCCTATTGATAGGCCAAATACGGTTATAGATCCAGACTTTAAAGAACCCATTGGTCATAAAGAGTTTTCTGTTCCTTATGAGGTAAACGGTCAGTTAAATATTTTTTCTCCAAACAAATATATGTATGAAATGCATATAAAAACTAGGATTGGTGATCAAGCTCCTGTTGCTGGTAGAATTATCTTTCGTGAAAAAGATTTAGAAGATAGACTTATTGTTATTAATAAAGGTGATACCATTGTGTCAGCTGGAGAGTCTGGAAGAGAAAAAAAAATTGATGGACGAGTTTTAGAGGTTAGACCTTTATCGTGGAAATTTGGAAAACCACTTTTAACAGTTGTAGAATTTGGTTATGATTATGACCATAAAGCTGTTCCAGGGGGGAGATAATGGCAAGACAATCAAGGGCATTGGGTCAAGCTGCGACATTCAGTATTAGCATGGATGATGTAGGTCTAAAAAGGGTTGCCGGTGCATTAAAAAGTTCACATAAGGGAATTCAAAAAAAGCTGACTGAGTTTACAGATAAAGTTGCTAGGACTTATAATACAGTAATAAGAGGAATTATAGATTCTGACAATGCACCTCCAGGATATAACTGGCCTCCATTGAGTGAAGCTTATGCTAAAGCAAAAAAAAGCAAACATAGGTATATAAACCAAAGAATATTAAGAAATTCTTTTGCTTTAAGACGAGAAACAAAAGGTCGTGAATATGTCGCATCAGTTGGGATACCAGCTAATAAGGCATATTCAAATGGGATGTTAGTATGGGAAGTAGTTAAAATGTTGGATGTTGGATCTAAAGAATATCTTGGTAGTAGAGCATCCTTTGATATTCCTGCTAGACCTATATTCGGTGGTGCATGGGATTTAACATTGTTGGAAGCTGAAAAAGCTTGGCCAGCTGTAATGAGCTTTGTTCAGTCGGAGCTAAAAGCAGGTTTTTATAATTTTAGTTAAGAGAGTATAGTGCTATGAGTGATACATTTCAAGCGAAAACTGGTGAAGATTTAAACCTTACTGTTAAGAGGGTTAGCAATGGGAAGTTAGAATTTGTCATGTATAACCGAACAGTAGTTGGAAATGCTTTAACTTTAGAAATAATTTTTAAGGTAGGTGATGTGGAATTCCTTGTAAGAACGCTAACAGCATTCACTGGGAATAATTGGGTGTTTTCACCGCAAACATTATTAATACCAGAAGGTAATCTTATATTTAGAACTGTAGGTGCTGGAGCTGCTGATAAACATGCTGTGCAAATAGGAATATCGGAGTAAAATATGTCGGGTTATGAAACAATTGATGGAATACCAACAAATTTTGGTGGGGATACAGAAGGTGGAGGTGGTGGTGAAATACAAGGTCTAAACCTCAAAAACGAAGGAATACAACTTCCTAATTCACCATATTCCGTAATGAATGTTGTGGGTGAAGGGCTTACTCTATCTAATGTGTCATCTACTGAAGCTCAGCTTGCTATTGATTTGTCAGCAGTAACTAGAGAAGTATTTCAAGCTGAAGATAATTTAGAGTATTCGACAAACTCTAATATTTATCAACCAAAATTATCATTAGTATTTACACCTATTAAGAGTTCAGAATTTGTTATTATGGCTTTTTCTGAGGTATCTATGGATAATGCTGGGCAACAAGGTATGATTAGACTTAGCACTAATACCGGATCTATATTGTCAGAGGTATCTACATTAATCCCATTCCCATCATCTCCTCATGATAATGACGAATGGCTTGAAAAAACTATTGTAGCAAAAATATCTCTTACAAAAAATGTTCAGTATATAATCAATATAGATTGGAAATCTTTAGATATTATAAATACTGTATATATAAGAAGAACAAGAATTTTAGCATTGGGAGTATAAAAAATGCCATTGAATGTATATTCTAAGGGAAATTTATCTATAAAAAAATTTATGATAGAATTAAAAGCAGCACTTCCTCATGTTGTTTTGCAATCCATCACTAAAATTGGGATTAATGTCAATATTGTAACTCAAGATAGTTTAACGCCAGAAGAGTCTATAATCATGCAGTCCCTTATTGATAATCATGTCGCATCAATAATCAGAAAAGTAATGGATGCAAAATATACAGTAACAGAAAAAGAAAATAATAAAATAAATTCTATAAAAAAATATATATCAAGAAATGGAGATGTTTTCTCTGAGATTGTTTATTTGGAAGAATATATTTATAATGGAGATGCTTTATCTCAGATAAAAAAATATAATTTTTTTGCTGACGATACACCAGTTATTATTGAAACAATTAATAAGAGCATTTTAACTGTTGATGGAAAAGAATTGAGTATTGAAGAGATTGTTTAGGATTCTATTATGCCTGTAAAAATGTATAATCCTTATTTGTCTACATGGGAACAACCAATATTTGATCAAAATTTGGTTTGTGTCTTAGACTCTGGATTTAAGCTTCGCCAACATCTTCCAAGTGGCGTTTATAGCCCTGATGGGGTATATGAAGATGCGACAATTACATTTCCTGCATTTTCACCTTCGAAACTAGGTGAAATAATTGGGGTTGATTATGCTGCAAATATCCCAGATGGTACAGATATACAGGTAAGATTATCAACAGACAATGGGACTCAGTTTCAAATATATGATATACTTACATCTTTATGGCGAAGTGCTAATCCTGATGAATTTAATTCTATAGATGATATTAATTCAGGGATGAGTACACTTTCTTTAGATCCCAATAGAACGATAACTATACAGGTAAAATTATTTGCAAATCATGTTATGGCATATACTCCAATTCTGAATTGTTTTGTTTTTTATTTTGAATTAGAAGAATATACTCCATATCAAGATATAGGAAGATCAATTAAAATATTTATAGAAGATAATCTAAGTGCGAAGCTTAGATATGCTAGAAAAGTAATTACTATTTCTAATATTATACAACTAGATGTTAATTTCAATGTTAAAGAGATAAAATCTGTTTATAATTTGACAACTGATGTATCAAGAGTATATAATATATATGATAGTTATGACAATAATACAAAAGTGATTACTTTAAGTGCAATGGTATATCCAGGAGATATAGTTGAAATTAATTATAGAGGATGTCCAGAAGTTATTATTTGTCAAGATCCAGATTACGAAGAATCAGATTTACCAAGAATATTAATTGAAATAACTGAAATAACAGAAAATTCTTATGGAACATTTTTTTTGCATATGAATGAAAACCCAAGTAATAATGAGAATGTCAGAATGAGACAAGTACCGATACAAAAAGATTATAGGATTGTAATAGAATCATTGTGTCCAAGTGGACTAGATAGCTATGCCTATGCTCATTCTCTTGATAAATTACTACGTGGTCTTAATAAGATTAATGCTGTAGAATCTGGGGCTTTAATTTCATGTGTGGATTTTCACCATTTCCGTGCATTTGATATAGCATCTAATAACCTTAAAGTAAAAAGAATAAATTTTATTGCGGTACTTGATGACTATTTTGATAATGTTGAACAAAAGAAGAAAATCCAAGATATCGTTATTACTTATGGTTTGACAAGAAAATTTTAGATTTTATAGGAGAACTTTATGGCTAAGATGTTTATAGTGCAAAATATTAGCAAACGAATATTGCCTATCAACTTAGATACTTATATAGGAAGAAAAAGAGATTCACTCCATCTTCTCCCTAAAGAAAAAAGTAGAGAGTTAAACGAGACAGAGTTTAAAAGTAAAGAGATTTCAGAACTTTTACGAACAAAGCCACGTGCAAGTTTGAAAGTTATTGAAATAGATAGCATGCCGATAGCTGCTGAAAAAAAGATTGATAAAGCGGTTAGTGACAAGAGTATCGTAAATATTAAAAAATAGCTGTTACGATGCGTCTCGCTACGTAACTTTGTTTTTAAAAAAAAAGGATGCAATTTTATGCCTGACTACAAAATACCAAAAATTTATACTATAGAGAAACCAGGGATTCCAATTGTTTCTCCTGCTAGTGCCAATATCGCCTGTATGGTTGGACAGGCAGAGAGAGGTCCACTTACACCTGTTTTTATTGATCACCCAAAGACATTTGTTCAGTATTTCGGTGGTTCTTTTAAGGGTAGTTATTCTCTTGATGCCATTAATGGTTTTTATGGAGAAGGTGGAAATAGAATGTATTTTATCAGAGTCGTTGGCTCTGGCAGTGCAATAGCAGAAAAAACATTTGAAAATTTTGATGGGAATGCAGGGCTTAAAGTAAAAGCTCAAAACCCTGGAGGATGGGGCGATAGAATAAGAGTAAAATCTTATAATTTCGCAACGGAACTAGATGCTATAATTCCAATTGGGAATGTAACATCTATTACGCTTAAAAGTGTAAGAAATCTTAATATTGGTGATATACTTTGGATTACTGATGGTACTACAACCTTAAGAGCACATGTATTATCTTATGACACAGCAACAAGAATAGTTGATATTCACCCAACACCAATTGCAGCAGCTATTGCTGCTGGAACTACAGTCCTTTCAAATTCAATGCATAGAGCCACAAGCCAACTGTATAATGATATTGCTGCTGGAAGTGTTACTGAATTTGAAGTTAATGATGCTCGTAATTTTAGTCCAGAACAAATTCTTTGGATTAGTGATGGTACTAATAAAGTAGAATGCGTTGTCCAGTCTGTGAACAATAATATTATAATGATTGCCGCAACAACATTCCCTGCATTATCTGCTGCAACATCAATTGTTGTATCTCAAGAATTTATTATGAGTTTTGATTATCAAGGCGATCAACCAGAATCATCAATGGAATATCTTAGCATGAACGATGATAATCTTACCGATTATATTGAAAACCAATATGGACCAGAAAGTAATAAATCAATATATGTAGAACTTGAAGATCTGGTTGCTGGTGGTTCTTTAGTTAATCTAATACCTAAGCCATTTAAAGATATAGCACTTAATGGTGGGCTAGATGGTGCAACGCCTGTTGATGATGATTATATAGGTGATAATACTACTGATCCAAAAACTGGCATATACGCAGTAGATGATCTTTATGACGTTAGTATGTTAGTTGTGCCAGGAATTACAAGTATTACTGTTCAAAAGTTTTTACAGGAATATATTGAAGGTAGTGACAGACGAGATATGATTGGCATAATTAGTGCTCCGTTCTCAAAGGCGACACCTCAAGAGGTTAGAGATTATAAAAACTTTGATTTAAATATGGATACTAGTTATGTTGCTTTCTACTATCCTTGGGTAGAGGTACGTGATCCAGAATCATCAGCAGTTACAATGCTTGCTCCACCAGACGCTAGAATGGCTGGACTATATGCTAGAATAGGTGACACAAGAGGTATTCAAAAATCGCCTTCAAATGAACCTCTTTATACTGTTATTGGCCTTGCTAGAGATATCAGCGATGGCGAACAAAGTATTTTACATCCAGAAGGTATTAATGCTATCCGTTCCTTTAGAGGAAGAGGTATTCGTATAAATGGTGGAAGAACAATGCAGTTTTCAAAAGATGGTAAGCATTATGTTTCCATTCGAAGAGTTTTAAACTTTGTTAAAACATCATTACGTACTGAACTTGTTTGGGTTGTAGAAGAGCCTAACACAAGAGACACAAGAAGTGCTGTATCAACACAAATATCTCAATTTCTTGGTGGATTATGGGCACAAGGTATGTTAGCACCAGAAGATGATGAAACAAAGGCTTATTATGTTAAGTGCGATGCTGAAAACAATACTCAAGCAGATATAGATGCTGGTATCTTAAGAATAGACGTAGGTGTTAATCCTCCTCGCCCAGCAGAATTCGTAGTTCTATCTCTTGAACTTTGGAATGGAAGTGTAGTTATTAATGAAGGTTAATTAATCTAATTATTAAAATGGAGGTATTAGGGATAGGTTTTGTCTATCCCTAAAAAATAAATTATGGCAGAACCACGAAAACCACTAAGCGGTCAAAGAGTCGATGTACTCAGGGGGTTTAGATATTTAGTTACAATTACACCTTATACAGATGATGGGACTCCTGGAAACGCACCAATTGCACATCTAGGCTTCTCGAAAGTAAGTGGACTAAACTTGGGTACTTCAGACGTAATAGAATATAGAGAAGGCAATGATATAGTCTCGCCAATAAAGCTACCTGGATTAAATAAATATGATAATATAACCCTTGAACAAGGTAGAGCAAAAGGTAATGCTGGAAAAGATCTTGCACAATGGAGAGCAGCAGTTGTTTGGTCACAGGGCGGAAAAGGTGGTACGTCTCCTGATGGCGATAGAAAGAACCAGGGAAGCTTCTCAGCGAAAGGCTATAGAGCAAATGTTGAGATATCTCTTATTAATAGAGAGGGAGCTGTGGCTATAAAGTGGCAAATTGCAAGAGCATGGCCCATTAACTTGAAATTCTCTGATCTTGATGGTAACACCTCAGATGTTTTAATACAAACACTTGAGTTGGCTACTGAAGGTATTGAAGAAGTTGTTGTAGCATAATTACATATAAATTGTATGCCTTTTTTGGGTTATTGATTAAAATGCAGGTTTCTCCTGCATTTTTCTCTTTTGGGTGAATTATGGTAAATATTAAAGCTGTAGATTTTTTACGTGCTTATAAATATAAAGTATATATACCTTATACGCCTAGAGAGTCTTATGGCAAATCAGAACTAGCTAAAAATGAAAGATATTTAGCACGATTAGCAAAAAAAAAACCAGATACGAGTTATGCTTTAACTGATTTTGATCCTGATCAGAATTTTGGAGAAACTACAGTTGGTTTTTCAAAGATAACAGGATTAAACTTTGGAAGTAATGAAGTTATGACATATAGAACAGGCACTGATAAATTGCTTTTCCAAAAAGAATCAGGGCTTTTAACGTTTCAAAATGTTATTTTTGAGAGAGGTATGGCTTCAGAATCAGATGCAGAGCAAATACAGCGTTGGCGAGAAGATGTAATGTTTAATATGGACACACCAATAGACTATGCTGATTCTGTTACTAATCTTGATTCAAGAGTTCATTATCATAGAAATGTTAATATTTATATGATAAATTCTGAAGGAAGAGACGAAGTCAAGTTTATACTCCATAATGCCTGGCCTGTAAAGGTAGATTATAGTGATTTAGATTCAATGGCATCTAAAGTACTCCTTGAAAGGTTAGAGTTAGCCGTAGGAGGTGTAACCAAATATTCTAATATGTATTAGGCATATATTGACAAGTATATACAAACTTTGTATAATATTAATATGAAAAATATCCAAAAAGAAACATTTTGAGGTATAACTTTCTTCATTGACAATAGCTTCTATTCCAGTTAATCTGGCTTTCTAGCAAAATTGTTTGATAGAGCTTATAAAAAAGTGGTTTTGTTTGTGTTTCTCTCAAAGCAGATAGGGTTTTTAAATGATTTCAGGAATAGATATTTTACGGGCATTTAAATATAAAGTTATTATTAAGTCTCCATATAATTATAGTGGGACTAAATCTCATTTAGATGCTAAATTTGGTTTTTCAAAAATATCTGGACTTTCTATGGGAACTTCAGATATAATTGAATATCGTGAAGGTAATGAAGGAATTTGGTCAAGAAAACTACCAGGACTACACAAATTTCCTAATCTTATATTCGAGAAGGGAAAAGGGAGAGATAATGGACAGTGGGTTATGGAAGAGTGGCGTTCTTGTGTTTCCTATTATAGACCCAATGCCAATGCAATTATGCCAGAGGGAACATCTAATATAGATTTTCGACGGAATATTGAAATTTCGTTATATGACAGAAATGGTAAAATTAAGATAGCTTGGCATATTTATCAAGCATGGCCAATTAAAGTAGATTATAGTGACTTAGATGCTCAAACTTCTACATTTTTGATAGAGACTGTTGAGGTTGCATTTGAAGGTCTGGAGATTAAAAGATATTAACAATGAAAAAATAGTAGATGAAGATCTTAAAATTAGACATTATCAATCATAGGAATTTTAAATGGCGATCTTAAAAAGCTCAAAATATGATCCTTTAAGAAACTTTAAATTTATTGTTGCACTACCCCTAGATATTATAGGTTATGCAGCTCAATCTAAACTCGGATTCTCCAAAGTCAGTGGATTAAATTTGGGTACTTCAGATATGATTGAATATAGAGAAGGTAATCAGGTAATATCTCCAAGAAAGTTACCTGGACTAAATAGGTATGAGAATATTATATTTGAACAAGGAAGAGCACTCAATTTTGCTACCATTAATATCCTGGAGGTTTGGAGAGAACAAGTTGCATGGTATAAAGGTGGAAATGGTGGCATTGCTCCTGATGGTAGATATCCTAGTAATTTTTTAATGCCTTTGCGAAAAACAATACTGGTAACAATCATGGATAGAGAAGGAGAGGAAGCCGTGACTTTCTCATTATTTGATGTTTGGCCAGTAAGTTTAAAGTTTTCAGATCTTGATGCACAAGATTCTGGTTTATTTATTTCTACGCTAGAGTTAGCAGTTGAAGGAATAACTACCTTTTCAGAGATTGGACTATTAGGAAGAGGACTCAGACAAATACCAGCACTTTAGTTGTTTGGTTATTAAAAAGATTTAAAAATAAGAAGGCTAGAATTATTTAAACAGGAGTTTTTATATGAGTACATTGAGAGGTTCAGCATATGATCCTTTAAGGGATTTTAGATTCATTGTATCATTTCCAGGAGAGAAAAAAGCAAGTGGTAGATATGACAAGTTAGGGTTTTCTAAAGTCAGTGGATTAAATTTGGGTACTTCAGATATTATAGAATATAGAGAAGGTAGCGAAATAATATCACCAAGAAAAATACCTGGATTAAATAAATATGAGAATATTACATTCGAAAAAGGAAGAGCAATAGAAAGTTCTACAATTAGTTTTCTGGAGGCATGGAGAGAAAACGTTGCTTGGTATAAAGGTGGACATGGTGGTCGTTCTGCTGATGGTAATGGTAATCCTATATACAGAAAAACAATTAAAATAGAAATTATAGACAGAAGTGGATCTGCGTCAGTTTCATTTCTATTGTTTAGGGCTTGGCCAGTAAGTTTAAAGTTTTCAGATCTTGATGGTCAGAACTCTGGTTTGTTTATTTCTACGTTAGAAGTAGCAATAGAAGGCATGACACCAAGAGATGCCTCTGCTAATAATAGTAGTGGATCAGCTGGAAGTGTTAGTCAAGCATTGGCAACATTTCCTGAATATTAAAATAAAAATATAGTCGTACTACGAAAGGTTAAAAAATGTTAGAAGAAAAAAACGTTGATGTTCAACAAGAAGATACAAATAAAAATAATGAAGAGACAAAGGAAGTAAAAGCAGAAGATATAACTTATAATTCATACAGTAATAAAGAGGCGTTTGAAGATATAGAAGAAGGCATTGTATATCTTCCTTTAGGTTGTGTTATTGACGAACGACTTGAAAGAAAAGTCAAGATAAATAGAATGAAAGCTAGAGACAGGCTTGAAATGTCCAGGAAAAAGAACCAAAAAGATCCGATGAAAGCATTTGATTTAATTTTAAATCGTTGTGTTATAACAATTGGAGATAAGCCTGCTACAGAAACAATGATACAGTCTCTATCTACAGGTGATAGAGATACCCTATTCCTAGCTCTTCGAAGATATTCTATCGGCAATAAAATGGTTTATAAAACAAAGTGTGGTGAATGTAAGGAAGAACTTGAAATAGAATTATTATTGTCAGATATACCTATCAAAGGATGTGAAAACCATAAAATTATGGTCAAGAATGGCAGACCTTATATTTATTCTAGAAATGAAGAACTTCAGCTTGAGATGGAAATCAGGATTCCAGATAATCATGATTTTAAAAAACTTAAAAAATTTATATTAGAACAAGATCCAGAGTTAGATTATCAACTTTATAAGCTATGCTTATCTAAATTTGGAAAAGAAGAAGGTCCATTCAGTATAGATTTTATACTTGATCTTGAAATACCCCAGATCAAGTGGCTAGAAAGCGTTGTAAGATCGCTTCCAGGTCCTAATTGGGACTTTGATATATCTTGCCAGTTCTGCGATGCTATAGGGAAAGTTAATCTAGGAAATATTGATTTTTTATCATAGATCCAAGTATTGATCCAAAGCTCAATCCAGAAGCTTATAAAGAATGCCTAAACGAAGCCGAAGTTTTAATGGAACAATGGTTTTATATCAATAAATCTATGGACGGCGGCTTCGCCCTATCTGAATTTGAAGAACTTGATGATTGGCAACGCTATTGGCTTATAGAAAGATGTGTGAGATATAATGAGCAAATAGAGGAGCAAATGGAGCGAGACAAAAAACGTTAGTACTTGGAAGATAATTATTCGCATCTTTTTTTCGATTGGAACAAATAATGAGTGCAACAGAAAGTCATTTTAGACTGACGGCTTGGTTCATAGGTAAAGACAAGATAACAGATACTATGCAAAGGGTTAGTGCTGGGTTCGGTACTCTACAAAAAGATGCTGCTGCCACTCTTGGCGTTATCAATAGTTATAGTATGATGTCGTCAGCTATGGCAAGAGCAGGAAGATCTATTTTAAGATTTTCAGGTGGTGCTATAGATTCTTTTGCAGCATTAGAAACAGAGTTAATATTTACAGCAAAGGTAATGGACAAAACTATAGATGTTGTTCCTGCTTTAGAGCAAGCAGTATTGGGCATAGCTAATGCTGTTCCAATTGCAACGCAAAAAATTGGTGAAATGGGTTCATTCTTATCTCAGATGGGTATTTCACAAGTAGGGCATTTTGATGCAATGCTGGGTGTTGTATCAAAGACCGCATTAGCTACTAGAGTTCCAGCGAAACAGCTTTCTTTAATGTTTGGAAAATTAACAAAAATATATGATTTAGCTTCAGGTAGTGCCGAAGATTTAAAGAAAAAAGCAACTAGTTTAGCTTCATCATTAGTATATGTTTCGAATAATACAGCCGATGTTGCAACGAAGATATCAGATATGACAACACGGTTTGCTGCTGTTGCTAAAACAATAGGCATATTGCCACAACAAGCGATGGCTTTTTCTGCTTTGCTTGTTAATAATGCTGTTAGAGCAAAAATGGGAGCTAGTAACCTGCTTAGGCTTTTTACTGCAATGAAAAAGAAAACGGCTGAAATGGCATCAGAAGCAGGAATTAAACTATCTAGTTTTCAGGCACACCTAGATAGAGCAATGAAAGAACCTGGACATGGTGCAAGAGTTGTACTTGGCTGGTTGCATGCTATGAGAATGCAGTTTGAGTCAAATCCCAAAGGTCTTAGTGCCGCAATAGAAAGATTGTTTGGGAGTAGTGTTCACATGGAAGAGGCTTTAACTATTTTAATTACTAAAACTGCTGAACTTAATCATGTTTTAATACAGTCTCAAAAAGCATATGAAGAAGGAACTCAATTACAAAATGCACTAGCACTTATTTCAATGTCATATACTTCAAAATTACAAATGTTGGCGAATGCATGGACTGTATTAAAAATTAAAATAGCTTCAGCACTAAAACCAGTACTTGTTCCTTTGCTTAGCATTCTCACACTTATGGTTAAGGTTATATCTTTGATACCAACACCAATACTTGGTGTTATAGGAGTAATGACTGTATGGGCAGGCGTGTCAGCTATTATTGCTGCTAAATTTACATTAATGAGCCTTGTATTTGGAAATTTTGGTGGTGCATTAGGTGTTGCAGCTACAGCTGCTAGAAGTTTTTTAGGTACAATGATCAAAGTTATGACATTTGGTGCTATGGGTGGGGATATTTTAACAAAGGGTAGAACTGCTAATGCAGCTATTTTGGCGAAAGATTTGATTGCGGGGAAAAGAGCTTTAGCTAAGGCAGCCTCTTTTTCTGTTGGAAATTCACCTCTACCACAGAGTACTCATGCAGCTTCTCTGATGAAAATGAAATATCAAAATGAAGCATTATTAGCACAGGCTGGTATATTTACAAAGTTAAAAGTTAAGGCAGTGCTTTTTGCTGATGCATTGAAGACATCAAGGATAACAAAAGCAATAGGTGGTATTGGTAAATATTTAAAAGCTGGGCTTAATAGTTATCCAGTGCCTAATAAAGCATATTTTGAAGCTGCTGCATTGCCATTTGTTACATTGGGTAAAGAAATAAAAAGTAGCTTTATAAAGACTAGTAAAACATTAGCTCCATTTATTCATAATTTTGGTCGTGCTTTTAGTGATATCTGGGCAAAGTTAGGTATTAGTGAAAAAATTGGTAAATTTATTACTAAGCCTTTTGGTAAAATTGTTGGAGCTTTTTCTGGACTTTGGACTAAAATGGGTATTGGAAAAAATTTTAATCAATTTATTGCAAAACCTTTTTCTGCTGGGATTAGTTTATTAGCATCTGGTGTTGGCAAAACAATAAGCATGTTTGGTTCGGCATTAAAGAGTGGGTTTGACCTGGCTATGAGAGGCGTTGGACATGTGTTTTTCAGTTTGTTTGCTAATCTACATCAGTTATTCAGCAAAGGTTTTTCAGCTTTCGCTAAAGAAATTGGCCATGGGGCTATAGGGATATTTAAAGGTATCGGGCCAGCGATTAGTAGTGCTTATAATTATTTAAATCAACAGTCTGGAATATTATTTATGCATATGAGCGAAGGTATGAATACATTATATTCTAGTATGGTTAATGGATGGAAAAAGTTTCAATCTAAAATGACAGATGTAGCTCTTTCTTTTTCTTCTGGATTTACTAGTGCATATGGAAAAATTAGCAACAAATTTTTTAAGTTAATTGATTCTATGCTTCAAGGTGTTGTAAGTATATCTAAAATGGGGATTGATGCAGGAAAAGCTATTTATGGTGGTATAAGTTCAGGGATAGGTCAGTCATCTAGTATATTTAAAAATTTTGCTAAATCCGTAGGAAATGCAACATCAGCTTTATATAGAGTTTTATTTAAAGGTGCGGCCTTTCGTTTTGCTTTTCCTAAAATGGGCAGATATTGGAGTGCTCTTGGTCATAGTGCAACTAGGGCAATGAATACGTTATCTCAGTTATCTATGAGGCTAATACAGAACAATTATAAAGCTTTTTTTTCACAAACTAGTGATATTTTGAAATCAGGGGCAAAAAGAATAGCTAAAACATTCACAAATATCAAATTTGGGAATTTTAGACAGCGTTTAGGTACTTTATTTGGTCCATTTTTGGATATGTTAATAAAAGCAAAGTCTAGAATTAAAAATTTAAGTATCACATCTATAATATCTGATGGTTGGAAATCATTAGTTGCTCAGGCTCAGCTATTAAGGTTATCTCTTAGTAGTACTCAAAAGTTAAAAGCATTATCTGCAATGGATGCTGGAACAGTAGGGATAACTGCTAATATAACTAAATTAGGTAGTAAGGTGCTAAGTATTGGTAAGTCTTTTTTATCCATTGCCGGCACTATTATGATGGTAGCAGGTCTTGTTTATTTTTTATATAGCAATTGGGAAAAGCTGAAAACAGCAATGTCTCCATCTTCAAATATATCATCGCAATGGGCAAAAACATGGGGAGAAATTGTTGTTGCATTTGATAATGTTAAAAAGGCAGTTTTAGATGTTCTTATTTTTATATCGGATACGATTGCAGATGCATTAGGATTAGAAAAGGCGAGTACTGATGCAGGAAATTTTGCTGGAATTATTGTTGTTGCTATAAGAAGCATAGGATGGGCAGTTGTTAAGGTCTTAGAGGTTTTTACTCTGGCAGCGAAGATATTAGGTCCTATTATTGTTTTAATGATGTATCCGTTTATTGCGGTATATAATATAGTAATGGGTATATTAAGAATGCTCAATGGTGATTTTCTAGGTGGACTTGGACAACTCGCTAAAGGAATATGGCAATGGTTTGTTGCTCCAATTATAAAAACTATATCTATAGCTTTTAATGCTGTTGCTTGGTTTATTAATATGTTTACTGGTGGAGCATTAACTGGACTTATTGCTTATTTTAATAAAGCTTTTGATTCAGTGGCAAGTGGAAAAATCCTAAGTGACATAGGACAATTATTTTCTAATCTAGCATCTATCATTTGGGATTGGGGAAAAATATTGTTTGAATATATTACAGCACCTTTTGTCTGGGCATGGAATAAAATTACTGGGATATGGAGTGCAATAACTGGGTTTTTTTCTTCGAAAAAGAAGATAGATGTTGTCGCAAATGTAAAAAATAATGGCGAAGAAATCAAACTTGTCGATAATACTCCTAAATTGAAAGATGGTGGTATCGTAGGTGGCAACGATGCCAAGTTTGTTACCGTTGGCGAAGGACCTAATCCTGAAGGCATTTTCCCATTAGTCGGCTCTGTATTATCAAAGCTCTTTGGGACTTCATCTATTATTGCTGCAATTGAGGCAGGAAGTGATATATTAGATAAAATACATTATTTATTCAAAGATAAAGGAGCTAAAGTAGCTGTATCAGCTAACCTTGGGAGTGTTGCATCTGGGATAGCTCAGGCTTCTTCCAGTTCTTCTCGCCTACTGGCATCATCACTTGAGACTGCTAACAATATTGGTGAACTATTAGTAAATGCTACTCATACAAGCAAGCTAATGAATACGCTTATTAGTGGTATTAATGCACTGACTACTTCCCAATCTAAATTCAAAGCAACGGTTATCCTGCCTAAAGAAAAGGCAAGGAAGCAAGATAAGGTTGGCGATTTGTCAAAAAGCAAAACAGAAGACACTGCTGTGGCAGATACAGAGTTGGCTATAGAACAGAATAAAATATTTAAAAATCTGTTTTCTTCTCTTGTTACCCTAGATAGTATGACCAGTAGCATTAGTTCTTCTTTTAGATCTTTTTCTTCTAAGATTGATGGATTGAAAAAAGATTTAACTTTGTTTTCTCTTGTGATGCAACAATGTTTGCCTTCATTGTCAAATGCTCTAAAAAATATTATCATTGTTTTAGAAAAAACAAATTTATCAAGGTTAGATAAGATAATTTCCAATAAAACTAATGAGAAGTCGATTATTAGCGATGTTGGTACTAAAAAAAATCCATCTATAGGTCTTCAATCTCCAATAAATGTTGTATCTGTAAATACATCTTTAGAGCAAGATAAAACATTTACAAAATTAATTGCATCTTTATCTACACTTGAATATAGTGTTTCGAGTGTTAAATATACATTTAAAAGTCTTGATTCTGGTCTTAGTGAAGTAAAAAGAACAATAGTTAGTTTTGTGTCTACAATCATACAAAATATATCCCTATTAACTAAATCTTTTGCCTCTATTATTCCTCAAAAAAATAAAGGAATAAGTAATGATAGCATACCTGGTCTTCTTACTAAAAAAAATGTTGATACATATGATTCTTTAGACAAAGATAGAAAGTTTAAAATATTTTCTGTTTATTTGAGTCTGTTTGAAGAAAGCATACAGAGTGTTAAATTTAATTTTCGCCAACTTATTCCAACAATTAAGGAAGCGAGACAATCAATAGATTCTTTTGCTTCTTTAATTATGCAAAGCATGCCTTTATTAACTAAATCTTTTGGGCATATTTTACCTGCAAAAGATGCTATACAAAAACCAAAAGATATAACAGGTCTCCCTACTCAAAAAGCAATGGGGATAGATGCATTAGATCAAAATAAAGTGTTCAGGAATTTATTAACTAATTTTGAATCTTTAAGTACTAAAACTAATTCAATGTCTGTTGAATTTAATAAACTTAGTGCAAAACTGGTTTTAGCAATAACGGATGTACATGATTTTTCTATTGCGATTAAGCAAACTATACCATTATTATCTAAAACCTTTGATGCAGTACGATTATTCTTAAAAAATGCTAATATTTCAAGGTTAAAAGAAGGTGTCACAACAGGGGTAGAGACATCTGTTATTCCTGACAGGGATACAGCTTTAAAGCAAAAAAAAGTTGGAGATATGCCGATGTCAAAAAAAATAGGCACAGAAATGGTTTTAGATCAAGATAAGGTATTTAGAGTGATATTGACTGCTTTTGATTCCTTAACTACTAAAATAGGTGCAATGGTTCGTTATTTTGATAAGCTTAGTTCAAAGCTAGTTGCAGCGAGAATGGACATGGGTGAGTTTTCTACTGTAATTACTCATAATATTCCTTTACTTGTTAAAGCTTTTGGTACAATAAGTTCATTGTTTAAAAAGTCAGACACAACAATATCAAGTACACCAGCTTTGTTATCACCTGATTTTTTTAATGTTCCAGATCAAACTCAAAGTAATACTTATGATTTCAATGCAGCAGTAACAAAAATAACAAACATAATGACAGGAATAGAAACAGCTAGAAAAACAATGTTCTATAATCTTATAAATGAATTAAAAGTTGTTAATACTTCTAGTGAAAAAATCACTTTAACACTAAAAAGTATTGCAAGTACGCTTACTACACTTGTTGCAAACATCAATAAAAGTTTATTAAAGCTAATGCCTATTGATGGTAAGGTAATTAAAGAAAGAATTAAAACATCAATGAATACTATGCTTGAGCCACTTTTAAATCCTAAGCAAGAAAATGCATTTAGCTCAGATTCGAGAACACAAACAGATTTTAATCTTTATTCAGAAAGGGATTTAAAACAGACGTTTATTAATACATCGGCATTTTTGAGTGACTTTGAAGCGAAGACTGCTATGGAAGTAACAAACATGGGTATAAAGGCTTCTGATTTGTTTAGTGATGTCACTGATTCTTTAATGGGTGAAACAATAAAAATCATTAATAATATGACTGATACAAATAAGATTACAAGCCGTGATTTTAAAACTTTGGTAAAAAATAATGACAAAAGTTCTTCTTTTGAAAATGAAAAATCATTTTTCAATAAAAATATTGAACGTTTTAATATTATGAAAGATAATAATTTCAAGGTTGTAACAGATAACAATACAATGAAGAGTGAACTTGTTAAAGTAATGGGTGAAAAAACATTTTATCAAAAAACTACAGAAAACAATGTTGTTCCATTTTATGGTAACAGTCAACCAGATGTTTCGCTTGCAAAGGCTGAAGCAGTTCTATTACCAGTAGTTGATACCAAGAACTATGTTATGGCAAATCATCCTACTAATAACTCTAGCAATGATGCTGTTGTATCATTGTTGAAAGATCTTATTTCTTCCATAAAAGATTTAGGCAACAACAATAATAATGCTGAAGCTATAAATCCAACTGAAATATCTATTCCTGTTAATATTAATCTTGATGGTGATACCCTAAAACAAGTTTTCATGAAAGAGAGTTTGGATGTTATATTAAGAGATGGAAATTCGTTAGATTTTAATTTTTCAGGAGTTGGATAATGGGAAATCATTTGGCTTATCTACGAAGACTTGGATTGCCAGAGGGGTTTGGAGAACGAACATCTCAAAAAAGGATTCCATTTAATTTTTTTCCAGAGAAAACATTTAACAATGGACAGGAAATAAGAGTATATGATCACAAAAAAACAACTCCAGCAACATATTCAGAAACACAGCTTGAAGATTTTTTTGTGTATTTTCCTTATTTTCCAACATCTTTTTCAATAAAAAGTAGTGCCAATTATGCGAGCAAGCATAAGCGTGCCTTATCAGCATTAAACTATGAATATAGCTATAGTAATTCTATTGAAGTTACTTTTGTTGTTTTTTTTACTAATGACAAGTCTGGAACTCAAGTTACTGGCATTGATAATTCAGAAAAAAACTTTGATTATGTCATTGGGACAAAAGAAATACAAGATAAAAAAACTAAACAAAAAATTCGTACTGACATAAAAAATAGAGTTTATTTTAAGCTTGCAGAACAAAACTTTCAAGTAAATACTGTTGCTGAAAATCTTAGAATATTAAGGCAGTGGACGAATCCTGCCTTCTATGATCTTCAATATGTTAGAGAACCACCATACGTAGAACTATGTAATGCTGGTATTAATATTAGAGGTCGGATTTTGTCGTTAAAAAATGATGTAGTTTTATATAAAAAGGGTGTTCCTGTAAGATGTTATACAACAATAACTTTACGTGGTGAACCAACGTCAATCGTTTCTTCTTCATCTGGTAAGGATTTAGAATACTTTTTTGTTGAAGTTGATAAAGCAACTGTTGCTAAATATTCAGATGTATATAATAAACAAAATAAATTGCTATGGCAAGGGACTCAAACAAGGATAACTACTGGTGAAGGAAAACAAGGGTTTGTTCAACGTACTGTTAATAAAGTAAAAGATATAATAAAAAAATAAGGTAAAAAAATGTTAAGAAAAAATCTTCTTACTGATTATGCTTGGATTCAGACAGTACCAGACTTAGCAGTAAACAGATATAGTGGTAAAGGCGAAACTTTTTATGCATTAAGTGAAAGAATTTTTTTCAAATATGCTCCAACATCATATACTGAAACAGTCTCATGTCAATTTAACGAGCAGAAGGGCAAGTTTGATGTTGGATTGCAAGGGAGTAAGTCAAGATATGAAAGAGCAAATCCTACTAAAATAAACTTTGGAATATTTTTAACTAATGATATTATGGCAGAACTTGGTGCTGATCAAGGCATAAAAAGTATATATAAAGAAGATATTGCTAGTGTATTAAAAACATTACTAAATTGGCAAAAAAACTTTTACAAACAAAATGCAATGGGTAATAATCTTTTAGAGTTGGGTGGTATGATAATACCTTCTGTTTTCGGATATTTAACTAATGTGACTATTAAAAGTATATTACATGATAAATTTAACAGGAATGCTATTAGTCGGGCAGATATTGACATTGAATTTACTGAAAAACCAGTAAAACAATCATGGTTAGATTCTTCTGGAAAGGCATTAGAGGATATTGAAAAAAATCTTAATAAAAAAAATAATAAAACTTCAAAAGCAGGGACGCTAGATGCGAAAAAAGAGAGAGTAAATAGAAAAGATAGGGGTATAGACCGATATAATAAAAGTGCATGGAGCATAAAGTCTTATTAATATTACTCTCATTGCTAGTCACGTAGAGATGGACATATATCTGTGGGTAGCCTTAATTCTAGCTCTTATCCCTCACATTATGTAGTTATCAACTAGCAATTAGGGTATGTTATAATATTAATTATGGAGAGTAAGATGAGCAGATATGATGGGATAGACTATTCTCTAATAGTAGATAGTGATGGCAATGCAAAAAAGTTTTTACATTTAAAATTCCCAGCAAAGTTTGATGACCTTGCAGATTATGGTATTTATGAGGTAGAAGGTGAAGATGAATTAGATTATATTAGCAAAAAGCTTTATGGTGATTCTGATTTGTGGTATATTATTGCAGAAATTAATCAGATAGATTTTATTTTTGATATAGAGGTTGGTGATAGAATTATTTTTCCTCAGTCTAATTTTTTGGAGTAAGTCATGGCTCAATTACAAATTGAAAATAAGCTTTCAAAAAAGGACAAGAATACACCCCGAGAAGGTTTTATTTTCGAAATCAGAATGGGTCAACGATTTCTCAAGAGTTTTGAGTTTGAGTCAGTTGTTAGATCAATTACTCTTTCAATGTCTGATGACAAAATAGATTCATTAAAAATAGCATTTAATAATACTCATGACTTTTTGCTTGATGATAATTTATTTGAAACAGGGAGAGTAATCGAGTTATGGATGGGATATGAAACTTTTGGACTCAAATATATGGGATATTTTATAGTTATGACTCCCACCTTTGATATATCTAGTGATGCGACTGTTATCGTCGAAGCTTATGCTAAAGGCATATTATTAACACAAGAGGAAAAACGCTTTTCTTATCATAACACTACTGACTCTAAAATTGCTTATGATATTGCAATAAAATATAAATTAGAACCAGATATACAAAATACAAATGAAAGTTATAAAGTAATTATACAAGGTAATAAAACAGATTATGAATTTTTAAAAGACAGAGCTAGTGGGAACGGATTTTTATTTTATATTGAAAATAACAATTTACATTTCCATAAAAAAAAGACTATTGCTCTTGATTTTTCTTTACATTATGGTCGTGCATATGGGAAGATAAGAGATGCTTATATAACTGTTATGGGTATGGGAAAAAATGCTATTTTCCCCATAAGTGATATTGATCCTGCTACTGGTAAGATAATTAATGCCAATACGCAATTTGAGATTGATAACCAAACTGATAAGATTATTGGTGTCAATGATGTAAATTCATATTCTTTCCAAAAGATACGTTATCTTGTAGGGAAAGGACACAATAGAAATCTAAAGGAGTTGTCTAAGATTTCTGCTTCGGCAACATCTGCATCAAGATATTCTGTTCAATTGAATTGTAGCGTGATAGGTATAGAATTATTAAAGCCAGCCAGAATTATTAATATTAGCGGATTAATGCGGTTTTCTGGATTATATTACATTAAACAGTGTAAGCATATATGGAATCCAGAGTTGGGATATATAACAAAGCTTGTAGCTTATAGAACGTTTATAGAGCCATTTGCTCTTGAATCAGTATCAAAGTCATTAGGATTTGGCGAGCGTAGAAATAGGAATAATGCATTACAGAGCATTGTACAGGTGAAATAATATGGAAGAAAAGAGATATTATGGTAAATATCGGGGATTTGTTTATGATAATAAAGATACCAGGAAAGAAGCTAAGTGTAGACTTATAGTGCCAGGTGTACTTGGTGAAGTCGTTACCGATTGGGCAACACCTTGTAATAATCTTTTTTTTGGCATGACTATAATTCCTAAAAATGGAGATCCAGTATGGGCAGAATTCGAAAATGGAGATGTACAAAAGCCATTATATACTTGTGCGTGGTATTCTAGTCCTACTACAAGCAATGTCCCAAACTTAGCAAAAGGCATTGGGGACGAAACAACTAACAAGGGTAATGATTCCTTTTCTACTGCAAGTGGAGGATCTATTAGTGAACCAGGTGAACCATATGGTGCTATATACCCTAACAATAAGGTATTAAAAACATTCAAAAAACTAACGATAGAGCTTGATGATACTGATGGCAAAGAGAGGATAAAGATTGCTCATCCATCTGGAACAGTTGTAGAAATACATCCTGATGGTAAAATGGTTACAAACGTTATTAATGATGAATACAAAAAGAATAGTGCTAATAAAAATAATCATGTTGTTGCTAATTATAATTTAGGTATTGGTGGGAATAAAGATGAGAATATTGGCAGTAGTTGTACTACTAAGATAGGAACAACTGATAAGTTGACAGTTGGGGATTCTCAATCTATAGAAATAGGTACTTCACAATTATTAGAAATAGGAACTAATCAAACAATTAATATTAGTGCTAATAAGGATGAAACTATTGGAGCTAATAATACAAAAAATGTTCAAGGTTTAGAATCAGAGACTATTTTATTAGGTAAAACATCTCAGATCACAGTACAAAACGATCTTACTGTACTGGGTACGAATAATCGATCAGTGTTAGGCTTAGATTCGCAGACAATTACAGGAATAAAACAATTAAATATAAGTGGACCACTTACTATTGCTGCTGCTTCTATTTCGCTTACGACTCCTAGTGGTACAATTCTAATGAGCGGAGGTGTAATGGAATTTACTGTTCCTGCCTGTAATTTTAATATTGAACAATGTAATTTTAATACACAAAATTTTGGTATTAATTCTAGTGGTCCAATAGTTAGAAAGTCGTCTTCTTCTATTGTTGATGAAGCTCCCACTATTGATCATATATAGGGATACTCTAATGGAACAGTTGTTAAGTGGTTTGCAAAGTTTTGAGATTGATAATTTTTTTGATCTTATTTTAGATTTTTCATCCTCTTCGAGAAAGAAAATAGAGGGTTTAAAGGCAAAAAAAGAAAAAATATTAAAAAGTATTGAAGAATCTTATAAAACTATTGAATTACGTAAACATAGGTTATATAATTTAGAAGAGTTAAAAAAACTTTTAGAAAAAAAAACAGGAATTAATTCGTCTATTTTATGTTTATTGGTATTAGAAGAGATTAACAATGTTAAAAAAGAGATTGTCAGTTTAAGACCTTCAAAATTATTAGATGATAAAATGGTATTGACACATGAGATAGAAAAGCTTACAATAAAATCATCAATATATAAATATTTACAGGATGCTTATGGCAATAAAAAAAAGTATACAGGATAAAATAAAGAAAGTTCTTGGTCAGGGTTTTGTATATCCTTTTGGATTTAGTAATACAACTGGCGGTGTTTCTTTGCAAAAAACTGATACAGATGAACAGTCTGTTGAAATGATAAATGCTTCTCTTCGGGTATTATTAGGAGTTATCATTAGAGAGGTATTCATGGATAGAGAATTTGGTTCTTTTTTATATAATGCACAAGATGAGCCAATTGGCAGATCATTAGAGATTGATATTCGAAGATATGTTTTTGATGCTATTGAAAATTATGAAAAAAGAATTTCGATAATAAATACCTATGTAGACTCGTCAGAAGGTGATGCAGGTATTGTAAATATTTCTATTGAATATAAAATACTAAAAACGTATCAATATGGCAGCTATGTTTATCCATTTTATTTAGGACAGGTAGCATAATGGCTAATTTAATAATACCTCCAATTGATTATACGAATAGGAGCTTCAAAGATATTTTTGAACAAGCAAGATCACTCATCTCGTTTTTTACGCCAGAATGGACAAACCATAACGATACAGACCTTGGAATTATTTTACTTAAACAATTCGCTGCGATTGCTGATGTTCTCCATTTTTATGTTGATAGACGAGCTCTTGAGGGTTTTTTAGGCACAGCAGTTTCACGACAATCTGTGATTGAGCTTTTAAAACTAATTGATTATGAACCTTTAAGTGCGTCTGCCGCACTGGTAGATCTTAAATTTTCATTATCTAGTGTTTTAATTGGTGATCTTACTATTCCTAAAGGCACTCAAATTTCCACTTCGGCATCCCAGGGGGAAGAAGTACAGATCTTTGAGACACTGGAATCGGCTATAATACCTGCTGGGGATTTAGATGTTGTTGTCGGTGCTAGACATGGTGAAACCTTAACTGAGGGATTATATGAAAGTACTGGATCATCTTTTCAAGAAAGAACGTTATCAAGTACTTCCATTATTAGAGACACAGTAGTAATATATATAGATGAAACAGGTACTGAAGAAAAATGGGTAGAGGTAGATTCATTATATAATGCAACTGGAACGGATAAGGTTTTTGAGGCATTTAAAAACTCAAATGATACACTTTCTATAAGGTTCGGTGATAACGGTCAAGGTAAAATACCTGTTGTAGGTGCAACTATTAGAGCTGAATATGTTGAGGGTGGTGGCATAGTTGGTAATATTGGTGCTAATAAAATAAATAGTCTAACCTCTGTAATATTGTTTGATGGTAATCCAATATCCTTAACTGTTACAAATGAAATTGCTTCTTCAGGTGGTGAAGCAGAGATGTCAATTGAAGAGGCAAAAATACTTGGACCAAAAAGTTTAAAAACATTAGAAAGAGCAGTTACAATAGAAGATATAGAGACATTAGCTTTACAAGTTCCAGGTGTCGCCAAAGTGAAGGCTATCACTAGCAATAGGGTAGGAAGAGCAATGATTATATATGTAGCACCTGGTGGTGGTGGACAGCCATCTAATGCATTACTAACACTAGTTGAGGATTACTTCGAAGATAAAAAAATGGCATCAACAACAATAATTGCTAAGCCTCCAGTTTATGTAGATGTGGATATTGTTGGAATAGTTCATTATAAGCCAGAATATAAGGCAGAAGAAGTAGAAGCTAGTATAACTACAGCAATAGATGATTTTTTCTCATTAGATAATGTACTTACCACTTTTGGTAGAGGTGCATTTATTTCTGATGTTTATGCTCTTATTGATAATATTGATGGGGTTGAGTATGTGGATTTAAGTAGAGTAGCAGTTAATTCTATGTCAACAATTCACAAAAATATATGGAGTGGTGAAGCTGAGTTTCAATATATTCAAACGGGACTAACTACGGTTGATGAAATATGGACTATAACTTTTTTAAATCCAACAACATATTCTATATCTGGAACAGTATCTGGAATACAAACAAATCTCGGGACATTAAATATAGAATATTCTTCAGATGGAAATGAAATTACTCTAAGAATAAATAATGCAGGGAATGCAATGTTTGCTCTTGATAGTGCAACATTTAGAACAACAAGGCTTGTTGGAAATTCTAGCGTATTAGAAAACGAAATCAGGCAGAAAGGCTTGATTGATTTGTCTTATGAGGTAACCTCTTAAGGGGATAAATATGTCGCTTTTTCCTGCTCCTCCAATCAATTTTCATGTTGTAGGAGTTCAGATACTGCCTGAAAATAGAATTGAAATGGCTTGGGATTTATATACAGATATAAGTCTAAGAGATGACTATATGATTTTCAATGCAGATCATGATTTCTTTTGTACAATGGGAGGCAATCCAGAAAGATTATTTGCTCATCTTAGACATGTAGTAGGTTATGAGCTTTGGCGAAATTTGACAGTCAATTTTTCACCTCCAGATGAAGGAATATTGGTTGCAGATGAAAATAATTTACCACAAGGCATATTGAGCTATATTGATCTTGATACTGTCCCAAATCAAGTTTATTGGTATAAGCTTGCTGCAAAAATAGTTGAATAATTGGAGTAAATTATGGCATTACCAACTGCAAATGTCGGAAATGACATTTACGAAGAAAGACTACAATACGTTAAGCCACGGGCACAAATTGCTAAACCAGGTGTTGCTGCTGACTTTAACGATATGTATGATTCTTTTTTTAATCAAATAAGAAGAGTACAACAGCTTTTTGGAGATGGTTCGAATAATAATGGATTTTTAGTTGAAGGTACTGGGGCAAATAATTCTTTTACATTAAAAGGTGGTAACTCAACAGCAGAAAGTGCTGGAAGGTTGTTTGTAAGCGGACATGCTTGCGTTTTAGATAGGGATATCACTTATAATGGAACACCTGTTATTGGTATAGACGGACAAGCCCAAAGATCTATATTCCCTAAAATAACTGACTTGTCTTTTGATAGCGGAGCTAATCAGACAGTTATTACAGATACATCTGCAAATTATATTACAAGTGAACTTGTTGGTCGCAATATTACACCTAATGTCGAAGCTGGTAGCCCAAGTTATGCTATTGTATCAAATACATCAACACAAATTAGGGTTGCTGGAAACATAACTTCAATAACTGATATTGGAAAACGATATAGGCTCACTCTTACAACACCAACAATAAACAGAACTGATTATGTGTATGTTAATGTTTTTCTTGACGAAATAGGCGGTGATGAAGATCCTAACCTATTACATAATTTTATGGTTTTAGAAGAATCTCAACGTAGATGGCAGATTCAACAATATGTTTTTGTAAGACAAGGTTCTGCTAGTCCGTTTACTGCATATATTGATAATGATGGATTAAAACATTTTACAGCTCTGATTGCAACGATCAATAGAGTTGCTGGTGATCCTAATATTACATCATCCATGCCAGTTGATAGGAGAGCTATTATATCTCCTGTTGCTGGTCCAAGGATGACAAAACAAAAATTAACAATTAGTGCTAATGGACAAACAAGTTTTACGCTTGCTTATGCACCAACGTATGTTGAAAACGTTTCATTACACATAAGCGGTGTAGATCAGGAATATGGATTAACAAAGGATTTTTATGTTATAGGCAGCACATTAATTTGGAATGATAGGCATTTTGCTCTTGAGACTTCCGATATTGCCTATTATTGGTTTTTACTTTAGATTTTAAAAAAGGGATTCTTAAATGCAATTAAAAAACAAACTTTTAGCTGACCTTAGTGTATCTACCACTAAAATACAGGATTCTGCTGTAGATACATTGCAGGTAAATAACCTTGCTATTACAGCTGCAAAACTTGCTGAAGATGCAGTTGTGGCTTCTAAAATAGCTGATTTAGCTGTTATTGGTTCTCATTTAAATGATAGTGCAAAACAAGCTGTTTTAGAATATAAGTTTTTTGCATATCCTGTAGCTGGAGCAGGTTTTGTTGTCACACCTGGAGCGACTTCAGATAATGCAACTGATTTTATATTTAGTAGATCTACTTCTCAAAGAACTGGAGGTTATGCAAGCGGTGTTGGTATTATTACAACTCCTCCAAATAATAAAGTTTTTCTTAGAGAGGTTAATTCTAATGATACTGTGCAAACTTCTAATAACGAAGAAATTTATGGTCGTTCGACTTCTGTAGTAACAGCTCTTACTGGATTATCAACCTGGACACAAGGCAGTGCAACAATACTTGGTTCTGGAACTATTTATACTTCACAACTTGCTGTAGGCGATTGGATAAAACTTGATTCAAATGGTCAAGCTTATAAAATAGCAAATATAGCAAGTGATTCAGAACTAACATTAGAAAGTATTTACACAGGAACAACAGGAAGTGGTGGTTCATCACAAGAAGAACTTATTATAAGCTATTATATTGATGTCAATGGGACAGAAACCGCACATGCAATGCCAGGTATTACTATTGATATTATGTTTAGCGAAGTATTTAATCTTTTAACTGCACCATTTAATGCTCCTCTTGTTATGGTTGGATTTGCAGAAATATTAAGTTCAGAACATCATCACGATACTCGATATAGAACACAAAACGAACTAGCATCCACAGCAAATGGATCTTCTGGAGCATCATTAATAGGTGTAGATAGTACAACGCTACCATGGACAACTGCTACCAATTTGCAGGCATTATTAGAAGCCATTGATGCAGCTTTCTCAAAATTTAGTAGACACCATGCTGTTGCTGTAACTGCAACAAACGTTTTAGCAAATTTGCCATATACTCCAGCTAATTCAGTTGTCATGCTAACCGTATCAGGATTACCACAATCTCCAACAGATTATACTGTTGTTGGAAAAGTATTAACATGGATTCCAGCCAATGCGGGCTTTTCCTTAGAAACAACTGATGAAGTACATGCGTTTTATCAATCAACTGATTAGGAATATAAGATGCCAACAATAAGGTCATTATTTGCAACTTTATTTGTTCAAGTAGAGATTACTGGAAGGTTAATTCGTTCATTATTTTCAACCTTAAATGTAGATACATATCATTATGTATTACCTTCCAAACCAACCTTTGTAGAATTAAAAGCAAGGCAGTCTCTAACAAGTTCTTTACTTGGTAGAACTGTTACAACTCTATTTTGGAGTCAAGACCAAATTTATAATTTTGTAATTGATAACTTTGGAAAAGTAGAGTTTGGTCTACCTCTTTTTTTGAGATATGCACCATTGTCTAATATTCAAGCTTTAAATATATATGAGGTTGTAAATAATGACCCTATAGGAAGCTCAACTATCCTTTCCACCAATGCACTTTTAAGAAATGATTTGATTTATGTTGCTAATTCTGGGATATTAAATGTTGACGATTTTATTCGAATTGGCAATCTTTCATCAGATTATTTTATTGCAAAAATAAAAAGTATCAATGGTGGAGAGATTGAACTTTATTCGCCATTTGGAAAAAACATTATAGCAGGAGAAGAGGTAAAAAAGGTTGATGTCGTTCAACGTATTAATGGTATTGACTATACATCTGACCTCATCAGTGGGGAGATAAACCTATTACCTGGCAATATAATACTTAATAATAAATTAATAGCTGAATATGTTGCTGAGCTTGATGTTGAGTATTTTTCACTTTATATTGCTGAAGGTGACAATGTTATACCTATTACTCAAGGGTTTTCAGATCTTGATTATAATACTATAATTACTCATCCAAGCACTATCGAAATCAATGATGAAATTTTTGCTACAAATACTGCTTATGCTGATGTTTTAAGTTCTAGTCAGAATGGAAAAACATTTACATATTATCTTTTTGCTAAAGATAACAAAGGGAGAGCTTCTTATGCTCGGACTATAGTATTCGAATCAATCCCATCTGTTCCACAGGGTATATATGCCCGTATTGATGATGAGGCAGTTGTGCTTGATTGGGATGCCTTACCAAATCAAGGCGATCAGAATACTGATGGCTTTAATGTTTTTAGATGTGATGGTGATGTTTTTATACCTGCAAATGCAGTGCAGGTTAATTCAGATGTCATTAATGCTGCAACGCCAACATTTATTGATTCTATTGCTAATGTTATCAACAGAAATGACTTAGTCCCTTTTCCTCAAAATAATGTTTATTACACATATAAAGTAGAATCAGAAGACACTTTAACATCTTGGGTTATTGGCACACAAAATGAACTAGGCTTAATTCCAGAAAATGAATTTGCTAGGAAATAATATGGATTTGCATAATAAAAATGCTTTAATGACTTTACTTAGAAGAAAAAAAGACAGATTATTTAAAGTTAAATGCTATACATGCAAAAAAGAGGGTAATGCAACAATAAAAGATCATATACTTTATTGTCCCTATTGTCATGGACAAAATGTTTATTTTACTTCTCCTATTATTTTTGATGGAAATCAAAAAAATGGTAAAAAAGATATTCAAAAAATGAGAAATGAATTGTTAAAGTTTAAATTTTATAATAAAATAGAGTCAGCATTAAAGATGATTATTGATTCTATGGACAATATTCAATTTGAAACTGAAAACAAAGAATTTAACAATCTTAGTAAAGCTATTTCTACAAAAGCAATGGATGTTATTAACTTAATAGAAGAGTTTATTCAAAAGGTATAAATATGGCAAAATTAGTCTCAAGAATTGATGGGCAAGATGCCGTTATCGCAAAACCATCTAACAATATTGATGATTTTGAAGTAAGAAGAGGTCTTGAAGGACGACAAATTGTCATTAAATGGGGGACAATACCTTTTACTTATGAATCAATACGTCTTGTGAGGAAAAAGCTTGCTTATCCAGAACATATTAATGATGGTGTTGTTTTAATTAGTGAATCACCTCCAACATCTAAATATTATATAGATCTTGATATTGATATACTCAATATTTATTATTATCAGCTTTTTTATTATAAAGCATCTACAGATTGGGTTGCAGAAACGACACTTAGAGGCAGAGCTTTTACCTTCGATACTGGTTTTTTTCAAAATAAATTATGGGAACTGATGCCAGGACAATTTCATGCAGACGATGATAATTCTAGACAGCTGGCTTTAGAGCCAGAAGCAGATGAAAATTATGATTTTGAACTCAGAAAACTACATGATGATAGACTGATTGATATGGGTGAGCTGAGAAGATTTTTAAAGATATTTGCTTTATATATGGATGAAATAAAAGGCTTAATTGATTTTATGCCTGTTTTATTCGATGTTGATAATACAGATCCAGATTTCTTGCCTTTAATTGCAGAGCTTGTTGGAGTAACGTTCAATAGAGAAATAACAATTCCTCGTCAAAGGGCAGAAATAAGAAATGCTATATTTTCCTATAAAAGAAAAGGGACTATCCCTGGTATAGAGTCCTTTGTTAGTAATGTTTCTGGATATAAAACTGTAGTTTATGAGTCCAAAAAAAACGTTGCTAAGTTTAATGATGGGAGAACGAAGTTCCTTAATTTTTCAACAGGAAGACCAGGGGCATTACGTATAGAAGAAAACGATTCTTTCTCATATTTGATGGGGTTTGATGAAAAACACTATATTGGATATGATAAACTTTGGATTATTATTTATCTTGAAGAATCGTATTCTCTTGATAAATTTCAAATAGATAAAATTAATAGACTTATGAGTGAATGGATTCCATATGATTGTTTTGGAAAGCTTTTATTAATTTATAAACCTAAAATAGAAGTTTTTTCAAGTATTAATATTGAAGAATCTTTTTATGATATAATTACATAAAAGGTGCATAACCGTTTACAATGAGTATCTAATCCAATTAATTTAAATTCTGATAAGTAAAGAGAACAAGGCTTTTAGTCAATTACTAAAAGCATAATATAACTATATAGGTGAAAAATGAATTTTTTAGGTGTTTTCTACGATAAAATAACTTATAAAGATGGTTTTATGGAGATATCAGACAAACAATTTAATAAATTTGTTTATTCAGCAGGAAAAGCCTTTAATTTTATTCTTAAAAGTTATTTTATTTCTGGAGTAAGACAACCTTTATCTATTATTGACCCAACTATAATTGACAAAGCAATACCATTAACTATGCCTATCTTGGGACAGATTTATCATGCGTTTGGTGATGGAAATCCATCATGGGATACTAACCCAGAAGAATCTCATTGGTATGAGAGTACATTAACTCATGAGGTATATAGGAAAGTGCCAGATTATATAAACTATATTAAATATGGATTTGGCACAGCATCATCAGGGAGTGCGAGTGAAATAGTTGATGTTAGAAGATTTATAGGCAACACTCTAGTAGGAAGAACAGAGGAGGATGGTTTTTTTGTAGGTCAAACAGTCACAATTATTTCTGGGACTAATAGTGGAGAGGCAAGAGTTATAGTTGATTATGAACAACAAAGTGGAAGGATTATTGTAGATACTGCATTTTCTGCTCCAATTGATATAACAAGCTCATATGAGATTACGCCTATTACCACATTATCTCCTTCGAATTATTTAGAAATTAAAACGACATTGCCACCTGGCAATATTAGTGATCCATTTAATAATAAATATTTGAGAGAACACGGCTTGGTAATTGGTAATAATAATCTTTTAATTACAAAGTCAAATCATACAAGGGTTCATAAACAAGTTGGTAATCAGCTTGAAAGATTTTATAGAATAAATCTGAGGTTTTAAGGAATAAGTATGGCTGAAATAAGCAGAAATATGCACAAAGAAGAAAAACGTTATCTTATGCCCATAGCTCAAATAAATGCTGACTTGGTTGATGCTGATGTCAACGATGGATATTTTATGTTTTTCAATCAAGCAAGAAGAATACAAGAAGTTCAAGGCAATGGCTCGCCCAATAATGGATTTCTTGTTGTTGGGGTGGATGATAATAATACCTTTATGATTAAGGGCGGTGGTGGCACTAATGATACAGCAGGAAAAATGTTTAACAAAGGGCTTTCTGCAAGGCTAACAGGCGATATAATGTATCTTGGTGGATCACCTACAAATCCCACATTGGGTGGATTAAAATCTTTTAATCCATCAACAATAAATGCTTTGTTTCTGGAAGACCAATTTTCAATATATCCAAAAGTAACAAGTTTTTCATTTGATTCAGGTGGTAATCAAACTGTTATTGTTGATGCTTCTGCAAATTATACTTCCGATGAATTAGTTGGTAGGTCAATACAGGTTGGATTAGCTGGTACACTTTCTACTTTTGCGATAGTTAGTAATACAGCAACACAAATAAGACTTAATGGTAATCAAACTGGCTTTTTTACACTTGATGATTTTTATAGAATAACATTGACAACACCAACGGCTAATAGAAATGATGGTGTTTATTTGAATTATTGGCTTAAAGAAATATCCGCAGCTGAAGATAATGAACTATATCATGTATTAGATGTTGGGGTTTTAGAGGGACAGCGTAGATATAAACTTATTCAAACCATTCATGTTGTTGAAAATGATTCAAATTTATTCACTGATTATCAAGATAGTGGAGCAGTTTATCATTATATTTTTAAAATAGCAGAAATTCATCGTTTACTTGGAAATCCTCAAATAACAGATTCTATGGTTGTTGACTTGCGTCCACGCTTAAAGCCTAATGATCAAATAGGCTTCCCTACATTATTGCAAGCAAGAGCAGTAGTCGATGATGCTGGTGGTCCAACTAATTATGTGACTGTAGAGCCAGGTTGGTATGCTGATTCTATTAATTTAGTTTTTGTAGCTTTGGGAAATAGGACAACTTCTCCTATATTTGACCCAATAACTACTATTGGTAATGTCAGGTATGACCTTTTATCCTTAGATAGGAATGGCACACTTGTAATAACACAAGGGAATGAAATAGCTTTGCCAGGGAATCCATATACAACCCAATTTATACCAGATATGTGTTCCATAGCTGTTATAAGAATAACAGAAGATGCCAATGTTCAGATATCACATGATGACATTACTGACTATAGAGATATTTTGCTATCATTGAGTTCAAATAGTATAGATCACCAAAATACAACAAATAAACAGGGTGATTCTCCTTATTATCATATTAGCCAAGATAAATATAATGCACTTGTTGACCATGGTGGTTTTGCAATTGGTGCTACTAACCATGTTGCGAATGTTGATTGGGTTAATAGCTTGCTCACTGGTGGACAGGCTGTGCCAACTGGTGGATTTTTATGGTTTGCGGCAATATATCCACCAACAGGATATCATATTTGTGATAATTCGCCATATTTCATTAATTTTTATGAGGCACTTTATGATGTTATAGGTTCAGTATATGGATTAGATGATGAGACTACAATTACTTTTGATAGTGGTAGCCATATTCTGAATGCTGCTGGACATACTCTTGCTAATGGAGATATCTTAGAACTAACAACCACAGGCACGCTCCCTACTGGCCTTGCTATTTCAACAAAATATTTTGTTGTTGATACTATTGCTGGTGTTTCTTTTAGGCTTGCACCAGTAAGTGGAGGTGTCTATATTCAATTTAGCGGAAATGGCACTGGTATTCATTCTGTATGGACAAAGTTTAGAGTCCCATTAGTTGATGGTATCCATGTGCGTGCCATTGATTTGGGATCTGGTTATGACATCGGTCGTATATTCGGATCTTATCAACCAGATCAAATGCCAAGCCACCAGCATAATGTAAGTATTATATCTAATTGTGATGCAGGAACATCAAGAGCAGAGGTTGCTCATTGGATAGGAGGTAACAACGTTAATACCAATACAGCAGGATCTGGGACAGAAACAAGAGTTAAAAACATTTCGCTTCTTCCACTTATAAAATATTAGGAGTATCTTGTGGAAATAGAATTTCTGTATAAAATAAATCAAGAAACAAATTTTTTTGATGGTATTGAAAAGTTTAACGAAAGATTACATCTTTGTCCTAAAAATCTATTGCAGAATAAAAAAATATTATCATTACCTATTTATCTTACAGATAAAAAACCAATTGATAATGTTTTGGAAGATAAAATTAATCAGTTTGATTATGCAGAAAAAAAATGGGTTTTAGTATCAAAGCCAATAGAACAATATATTAAAATTCAAACAACAAAGAAAATAATTCCAGAAGTTTTCTGCAAAGAGTCAATGCTTAGAGGTTGTGGTATTTGCGAATGTACTAGTGGTGATTTTTTATCTTCGAACGAAAAAGAATTAACTTTTAAGATAGAAGATTCTCAAATAAATAGAACAAATATTAATAATCTTATTGATGGATATAATTATCTTGAAGCATTAGAATTCAAACTAAAAGATGATAGATCAATAAAGTTAAAAGAGTTTGACTATATTCAAACCAGATATGAAGAACAAAAAAAACTTTTAGAGCTTAATCTAATTACAGCATCTGAAATTAAAGATTCTGAAGATGACTATCAAAAGTTTTTAATATATAAACAAAAACTTAGAGACATGCCACTTACTTGGAATGTTGAAAATGTTATTTGGCCAGTAATAGATTTTAAGAAATAAAGAGGATAACATGCCATCTGAATTTATAGCAAGGCTTGGCGACCCAGGTTCTCATGGTGGAACTATAGTCAGTGCAAGCCTAAAAATAAAGGTTGATGATTTATTCGTAGCAAGGCATGGTGATTTATATTATTGTAATCAGCATGGAAATCAAACGTTAATTTCGAATGCAAAAACCAAAGCTGATGGAATCCCAATTGTTAGAGTTGGAGATTCTGCAACATGTGGTTCTATAATTTTAAATGGTAGCTTGAAAACAAAAGCAAGCTAAAAAAGGAGATCTTTTTATGGGTAAACTTCCTGGAAAAATGATAAGGAACAGTGCTATTGGCACAGATCATCTAAACAATGGTGCTGTTACGTCTGCTAAGATTGCTGGAGATGCAATTAATAGTCATACACTAATCGCTGATACAGTAGTTCAAAGCGAACATCTTGTAGATGACATTATTATCGCAAGGCATATAAGTCAAGCTGCCAAAGACGAAGTGCTTGATTCCAAGTTCTTTGTAGGTTATACTGAAATTACAGGAGCAACAGCACCTAATGGTGTAAGTTCTATAAATTTCGGAGCATTATTACATCAAAACTTGCAAAGTGGTGGATTAGAAGGTAGTGTTTCAAAATCTGGTGTATATCTATCTGGAGCATATAATAGATATGAGATAAGGGATAATGACACAAGAGATAATATTGAGAGCCCAACTGGATATAGGGTTTATTCAAGAGGTGCTACAGCTAAACTAAGCTTGACAGGTACTACAACATGGACAGTATCTTCAACGCTTGTTAGTGGTGTAAGTACTTTATTCTTATCTGAAGTAGCAGTAGATGATCTTTTGATAGCTCCTAACGGAGGCGTTTATCGTGTTGCATCTATTGCTAGTGATACACAATTATCTCTTACTGATGTTTATAGTGGTTCAACTAGTAGCGGCAATACTGTGGAAAGACACAGGATAACACTCTCATTTTATACTTTCGAAAGTGGATCAGAGCAAACATTTAATATGTCTGCACAGACTATAGATATATCCATGACTGAATCTTTTGAATTCGGAAATATGCCCCATGGTGCGTTTATTACTGGCTCTGCTTTTGCTGGTGGGTTGCCAAATGTACATACTCATGCTATAAGTGATATATCAGGGATAACAGCAACAACAACAGAAATTAATCAGGTTACTGATGGTGTAACAGCAAATGTTACTGCTGCTAATTTGAGTACCATTTTAGCAGGCTCGGCACAAGATGCATCTGCTTTTCATAACCATAATACTACATATAATACTAAAGCTGAAATGGCTGCTGTATCTGGAACAAGTGGTGGTGCTTTGGTAGGCATTGATAATTCTGGATTAACTCATGTTACTGGAACAACTGTTCAGGCTGCTATTGGAAACTTAGATGCTAAAATAGCAAGTGCTGGACTCATTGTGAAACAATTTACTGCTGAAGCTGTAACCGCAGGGAATTCTTTTGTCCAAACACTTGATAGTGCTCCTGGTGACGCTGCAAAGGCTGCTTTATATATAAACGGTATAAAGCAGAGAACTGGTAGTGGGCATGATGTGACATTTACTGGTACTACTGTTAATTGGTTATCTACTGCCGATTTTAATATTGAAACTGATGATGAAGTAGAAGCTAGATATTTCATATAATCATTTAAAAATTGATAAGTCAACCTATTGCTTAGGCAGTTTTCTTTTTCAAGGATATAATTTATATGGCAACAAAGGTAAAACAAATAAAAAAGCCAGACAGAGCAGCTATATTGCCAACATATGTTAGCCAAGCAGCATTTGTAGCAGATAAGGGCAGTTCAGCTTCAGATGGTGAAATGATCTATAATTCTTCGAAAAAGAATATTGATCTTATTTCTGGAGGTATAACAAGAAATCCATATTTATTTCAAAGAATACAAGTTAATAATGGTGCGTTTACGGCAAATGCTAATGTTACTACTGCCTTAGCAATAGATTGGATTATAGAAGACGTAAAAGATGATGGGTTTTCTCATTCTACAACAGTAAATCCATCAGAAATAACTATAGAAGAATCGGGTTTATATCGTATTTCATATAAAACAAGCTTTCAAGATGCTGATTTTGGCAGAAAAACTATTGAAACAGCACTATATATTAATGGTGTAGAATCATATGTTACTTCTACCTTTATGTTTATTTATAATAGCACTGATAAGTTTGGATGTTGCACACTGCCACCTTTAGAAATAAATTTTAATGCTACTGATGTTTTAACACTACGTGTTCTTCGTAGAGGTTCTAGTGGGACATGTTATATATTAACTAATGAATGTTTTCTTAGAATAGAAAAAATGCATATATAGGGGTGTTACTTTATGCCAAAAATAATTTCAAAATATTATTGTTTATATTGTAGTCAAATTATTGAAGATATCAATGAACATTTATTATCTATGAAAGACCATGTAGTGATTGAAGCGATTGTAAATAGTTCAGAGCCAACTACTGGTGTCTATATACCAATAGCAAAAGGCAAGAGTAAAAAGCTTGTTTTTAAAATATCTAATAGTAGGGCTAGTCCAAAAGATATAGATATTAGCCATTTAAATTATGCAATTAAAACTACTATGGAACGTGGGGATATTATCAAAGAAGAATATTATGAGACATATAATCTAGAAAATAATGAATATACTAATTTGATATTATATATTGAGTATGAATATATAAATGATGAAGATCAGTTGCCCATTTCTATGACTAAAAGAGTAAATTATTTATTAGAAAACGATGAGATAGGTGAAATTATTACTTCAACAGAATATTATATGCGATCGCAATCTATTGCTAAAAGAACAGAAAGACTTTCAAACAGAATGAACCAAATTAAGGGTTATCTTGTTGAAAAGTTACAAGAAAGAATGGGTAATGGATTAAAAGCCTTTGAATATATGCTGCTTGTAGTAGAACAAATGACACTTAATGATGTTGCTAATTTGATTGGAGAATTGCATCCTGCATATTCTTCGTATGTAGGTAATAATGCCTTTATAATGCCTTTATATCTTTCTGGCAATACTGATGCTATGAAGCTGTGTGCAAGTTATATACAGTTAGAATATTTTACAGATGAATATAGGGAGTTTATCCTTTCTGTTTTATGATTTATTTCTAAAACTGATATTCTTGTGGTAGTAAAAAAAAATATTAGATTATTATTTTTCACGCCTTGTATTATATAGATAAGTTTTGTTAAACTTAATATAAGTACAACAAAATGCAATAGATCTAAAAGTTACGAGTAAGCACAATACACTTCGGTGTTAAGTGTATAAAGGGTATTGTAAAGTACGCAGAAAGAATAAGTGGTTCAACTAAACCTTTTTCGAAGCTAACAGACTGAGCCTGTTAGTGGTTTACAACGTTCTTTATAATAAAAAGCTTTTTTGCTTGACAATATGGATTCTAAAAATATATACTAATAGTAGTTAGACACTAAATTAAGGAGACTAAAAAATGACTGTTGAAGCAAATCAAGCTAGGGCATTACAGGAGAGTGCTAATTTTATTAGTACTCTTTTTGGTAATAACATTGGCTTGCAATTTAAAAATGTATTAACATCGCCTGAATTTTCAAAAGCAATTAGCACAGCTGGGACTTCAATACTTTCTTCACCAGAATTTAAAGGTGTTGCTGCTGAAATTGGCAAAAACCTTTTTTCGGACATGGCGAATAATGCAATGATTAAAGATTTTATAATTAGCATTTTTCGTAGTTCTATTGGGCAACTAATTAAGTCTGAAGATGTAAAACAAGTTTTAATGACTATTGCAAGTACACTAGTTGATAATCTTGGGAATTTAATTGGTACTCAACAAAAAGAGTTTAATCAAAGTATCAATCAAGAGATTCATGCTGTTCTTTTTGGTGAAGATCTTAAAGAGTTACTAAAATCATCTATTGAAGAGATGATGATTCCTATGCAAGAATTGTTTGTACAGGGAATACAAGGTACATTGGCTAATTTAAAGCCAACAATTGAAGTTAGGGCAGATCTTAATTTGAATGGATAATATTATGGATTTTACAGTAAAAGAATTTAAAAAAAAGTTTTCAGAGAAACTTGGTAATAAAATAGATTCTGAATGTGCTTATTATGGTAAATATAGCAATTCATTTCGTAAAATTCTTGAGCTGGTAACTCAAATGGAAATTTGGAAAAAGAATAATAATAATTAAAAAAAGAATTGCTCTTCATAACATTTAAGCATTCTTATAAAAAAGTTTGCTTAAGTGTTACTTTATTTTTTTTTTTATGCAAAGGAGAGTATTTTGTCTGATAAGAATCCTCAAGAAGAGAAAAAAGATGGTATGGAGTTAAAGCAAGAACCACTCAATACTATTATGGCGAAGGTAGAGGTTAAACAAGAACCAAGTAAACCAAGTATGCTATTACCTAGTATAGGGGCTATAAAAGAAAGTATACCACTTGATGAAAAAAAAGATTTAGCGGATCAAGATTCATTGATGCAAAAAAGTCAAGAAGATATAGATAAAAAAGCAAAAGAAAAAGCTATTATAAATAAACGAAGAAAAGAAAAAGCCATTAATATGTGGAAATCAACTAAAACATTTGGATCTGAAGTTAAGGATAATATTAGTGCATTTTTAGCTCCATTTAAAAATGGACTCATTAAGCTTTGGAATTCTACTTTTTTAATGTTATTTTTCGTTTGTCTTTTTAGTTTTGGTCTTGCTATATTAGATATTATAGGTAAGAATTTAGATATTATAACTAAAAACTTATTTGGTTGGTATTTATTTGCACACACATATACTTTTGTTGTTGGGTTTAGATGTATTTATCTTATAATAACAAGACAGAGTGGTTCTCTTGCAAATGCAATAAGTCGATCTTTAACACAGAATGAGTAGGTGATTTATGGCAGAATTTATTAATGTTGTTAAAATTCAAAAGCAAAATTTAAAAAAAGTATATGAGCTTGATGAATTAGATGAGATCAAAATAGGGTCTTCAGATTTGGCTTCTATAATTCTACCTGGAATAGCACCATTACATTTAGTAGTAAAATCAAGAGATCAAAAGCATTTTATAACAGAGATTCATAAGAATATTTTTATTAATTCTGTACCGATAAAAATAGCAGGTAAGTGTAATATAGAATTAAAACATAAAGATGTTTTATTGCTTGGCAAGAAGTTTTCTGGTCAAGTTCTTATTTATAAAAACGAAGATGCTGATTCTCGTATACAAATGCAAACATTTCATGATGCAGCAGAACAGTTTGGTTTTGTAATTCCATCCAAAATATCTAAATTAAATTATGAATTTTTTTCTAAATGTCCTGTTGGTAATATTTTAATTTTTGGTCAATATTTAATTAATTTTATTTATCAACATTTTAATATAGATAGAGCTGTCTTATATAAAATTAGAGAGAATGGTACGAAGTGGAAAGGTGTGTTTGCTCGTGCAGACGAAAAAACATATTTTAGTCCATCAAGAACTCTTATTAATAAATTAAGAAAAGAAATGAAGGCGATTTCATTTGATAACGCAGATGGAGATAGCTCAGAGTCAATTATTCAACAAAGCATTTCCTCTGCTTTTGTATTTCCAATGATTTATAAAAATCAATTAATAGCAGCACTATATATTGATACATTATCAGAGAAAAAACTGAGTGCTGATGATTTTTCGATTATATCGTCTTTAACACCAGGCTGTTCAGCCTGTATAAGAAATATAGGCTATGCAGAAGATGAACTCAAAAAAAATAAAATATATTCTGATAAGATTTTTTCTCAACTATTAGAAGAGCAAAATAATTTTTGCTATGCTAATCTTATTTCAGACACTTCTCTAGCTACATATAAAGCGGAGGGTGTAAATAGATATTTTGCATTTACAGCTTTTAAGGGTGAAATGACATCCAGATATGCAGTTGCATTATTTTTAAAGTATTTACAATCTGATTGGTCAGATGTACAAGAAGACTTTGCATGTAAAGAACTAAAAGATCTCCTTGATGTTTTGCCTGAGAAATTTGCAGAGAATGAGCTTGATATAACATATTTGTCAATAGATCAAGATAAAAATATAAATGTGTCTTACATGGGTAATATTTCTGCTTTTCTAATCTCACCATCTAATAATATAGAAAAGATAACATATACTGAAGAGATGGGTGATATAGGTCAAGTTAGCAAACAAGTAAAAGATAAGGAATGCTTTCTACTTTTTGTCCCTTCGAAAATAGATTGTTCAATACTTGTTAAAAAAATTAATGATATGGCAATTGGAACAAGGGATGAAGAAAGCATTAAACAGATTATTAAAGAAAATGTTGGGACGTATGCCCTATTTACGGTTTAGGTGAAAAAATGTCTTTAATTATTGGAAATTTTAAACCATCAGAGTTTAATAAAAAACTTAAAGCTATTGCAAATGGTGCTGTTGATCCTTTTGCCAAAGATATTACCAAATTATGTAATGAAAAATATGAATATATTGGATATCTTGGCAAAGGTGGTGAAACATTTAATTTCCTTATTGAGAATACAGGTATTGAGAATAGAAAAGAAGTTTTAAAGATTAAAAGACCTGAACTTAATAAATTAACATCGCAACGGTTTTTTAGGAGCATTAAGATATATACTAGTTATTCTAGTTATAGATGTTTTCCTACTCTATATTTTGCTGATTCAGAACTCCCATTTATGACGATAGAATATATTAAGGGAAGTTGTTTATTCGATTATATTTTATCTCACTTCAAAGATATGCCTGATAGTGATAAAATAAAAATATGGAAAGAAGTTGCTTTTGCTGTAAGTTATTTACATGAGTCTAATATATATCATAGAGACATTAAACCTCGAAATATTATTGTTAAAGATAATGGTAGTATTTCTCTAATTGATTATGGACTAGCCAAAAGCCCAGCTTGTCAAAGTTTAACTATGACAGGTTCTCCACTTGGGACTCAATTTTATATTCCATTTGAACAATATTCTGATCCTTCAACTGTAGATCATAGAGCCGACATCTTTGCAATGGGAAGGTTGTTATATTTTTGCCTTGTAGGTGAAGATGCCGAAACTTTTGCACAAGAAGAACATGATGGTGATGAAGATAATTCTTTCGATCCAGAAAAAATAGAAAATACTCATTTTGCTTTTATTATTGATAAAGCAACATCCATGAATCCAAAAGATAGATATCAAACCATGGAAGAATTTATTAGTGATATAAATGAAGCTATGGAGCAAGAAGAAGAAGATACACTTAGATATCGTATGGCAGATACCATGACTATAAAAAAAGAAAATCTAATCAATGCCCTTGAACAACGTTCTGATCATATAGATGTTTTTGGTAAGCTTTTTATTATATTTGGTGGTAATCTACAAAAGTTTATGGATTATACAGGTTATTCTTTAGCAGAATCAAGATATTTATTAAACTCTGCTAGAAAAAGGATATTTAATGAACCAGAAGGTAATTATAAAATTGAGTCTGTTACTCAAAACAGTTATTAAAAATTTTATAAATATATGCTTATGAAAGAAGGTAGTACCTTAATAATGAAAGCACAAGATAATGAAGTTGATCTTTGTTGTAACTTTATTTGTCCTCATAATAATAAGGCTAACATAGAGATATTAATGAAGTGTATGCCTGGTGTCTGTGATAAGTTTGATACACCCAAAAAAACATGCAATTCATATATGAATAATATTCCACCACAATTATATTTTCCTTTAAATAAAGTTAGATCATTAATTAAAAAATTTAAGCCAGGTGAAACTTCACCAGAAGAGGCTTTTGCTCTATTAGCTAAAATAAAATTTGAAATAGAAGATAATAAAATGATTAATGACTTTAATACTATCAATGGTACAATTGGTTGTTATCCGCTAATTTTAGCTATGATTTCTGGATTTTCTCTTATTATGTATTTTATAGCGAGATAAAAAGATGAAAAAAGCTTTACTTGTTGCAATTAATCAATATGCAGACACAAACAATAACTTGTCTGGATGTGTCAATGATGTTGTTGATATGTGGGATACACTTGTTCAATGTTATGATTTTTTACCTTCGAATATTAATGTCATTACAGATCATAGAGCAACATATAGTAATATCACAACTAATCTTGAAAAGCTATTGATTAACTCAAAAGATGGTGAAACAATTATTTTTTATTATTCTGGACATGGAAGTCAGGTAATAGATCTAAATTTTGATGAAGAAGATGGTCTTGATGAAATAATATGTCCTCATGATTTTGATTGGAACAGACCATTATCAGATGATGTCTTCGCTGACATATTAAATAAAAACTTAAAGCCAAATTGTAACTTTTGGATGGTAATGGATTGCTGCCATAGTGGCACTATGAATCGAGAACTAGAAATAATAACTAGTGGCGAAGTACGTATAGAAAAAACGCTCTATGATCCTATGTATGAAAAAAAACGATATATACAAGCTCCAGTAGAGGTTTTTTTAAAGTATCCAGATTATACAACTAGAAGTATTTCAACCCAAAAGACAACAACTCAAAATCATATATTGTTAGCTGCTTCAGCTAGTTATCAAACTGCTGCTGAAAAATATATAGGTGGAAAACCAAGAGGTGTTTTTACCTATAATTTATGTAATATTCTTCGAGGAAATAAAGATATTTTATTGAAAGATTTTTCTATAAAAATTAACGCTGCTGTACATCAACAGTCAGAACAACATACTCAAAGTGAATATGAAATTTTTATGGCTGATAAGCCTATTTTTTCTTAAGAAAGGAAATATATATGAGACTTTTTATTATACTGCTTATAATATTTTTATTAGTAGGCTGCGTATCTAAAGAAACAGGTTGTATGCTTGTAAAAACAGGTATAAATATTGGATTACCCTTAGCTCTTGATTCGCATGTCAGCAGTATGAAAAGTACTGACGAAGCGAAAAAATATATTGATTTATCAATTGCTACTTTATCTAAAACTATTATTCCAAAGCTTAAAGATGGTAAGTCTATAGTTGGCATGGCTCAAATAGATGAATTGCTTGAAATATTACAAAAAGATATGGGATATGGGGAAAAAATGGCAATTCAAACTGGAATTAATTTTGTTTTGCAATCCCAAATTAACGGACAAAATAAATCATGGGATGATGTTATTTTTGTAGCAGCTTGTTTTTTTGATGGGATATTGAATGTTTTTCAAAATTATAACTTCCCAAAGCTGAAACAAAAATATTTGATAGTTCCAACGCCATTAACATTTGATAAAGGCTTTGTTGCAAAATGGAAAATTATTAATAATCTTCAAGATTTTAAAAAATAATTATTAACGAAATAAATTAACAACACTTACTTTATAATAAATTGATTTGAGTAGTGGATTAGAATCTAGAGTTTGCAATCTTATCAGACATGAAGATTAATAAGCTTATAGTCTTATAGTCTTGTACTCTTGTACTCTTGTACTCTAAGCAGTTGAGTAAAACAATTTAATAATTTTTAATAAAGTTATTATTTTTCATAACCTATAGATGCTCTTAAGAGTCTTTGTTTTAAAAAAATATGAATATTTAGGAAAATTCTCTTTTAATAGAGAGGAGGGTGGCATTCATCGCCAACTGAATCTAAAATTCAGTTGGGGTATCCTGCCTAAGAACGATGACACAGATCAAAGGGAAATTGCTTTCAGATAATAGTATTGATGCACTTAAAATATCTGATAATGCAATAGAAAATCGACATTTACTTAGTGCTACTAAAAAAGAGATACTTAACTATAAATTAGTTAGAACTTATAGAGAAATTAATCCTATAACTACTTCTCTTGCTTCTTCAGACTTGATAAGTGAAGCAATCTATAATGCTCTTACTATTAAAAAATTTCATGGTAACGAGACAACAGATGGTATTTTAACCAATAATTCTGCTATAGATAAATGTCTTATAAGAAAGGTTACAGATCATTCTGTAATATTTAAAGATACATATCCTGTATATGGGCGTTGTAGAAAGATTGAAAATGCTCTTTCTGGAACACTAACTTGTGACAATACTATAATTATAAATGGTTCTGGAACATTATTTCTAACTGAACTTGGAGTTGGCAATATTATAGAGTTGCCTAATGGAGAGTGTAGAAAAGTATTAGCTGTTAATAGTGATATTGAATTAGTTATTGATCTACCAACTACTGAACCAACAATAGGTCAAAGTCAGAAAATAGAATTATTGGTTGATTATAAATTTTTCAACATAGCAGAGCAAACTTATACATTCGAAAATACTGAAATAATAGATATATTAGTTCCAGAGATGGTAGGAATTGATAATGCCAGTTATGATTTTAGTACAAAATATATTTCTTGGCAAGTATTTGGAAATGCTAGTTCATCACCTGGGACAACACCATCAAATCTTTTTGTAGTTGATGTGAAAACAATTGTTACAGAGAATGTTATCCCTGACTTAAATGCAGTTCCAAGTGATGTTGATAGTGTTTTTATGTTTGTTAATGGTGTTCATCAACGCTTAAATTTTGATTTTTTTATTTCTGGTGTTGCTGTCTCATGGAATCCTACTAATGCAGGATTTGATCTTGAACCTTTAATGATTGTTGAATTCAAATATTTATCTGGTACAGTCTTAAGTTTCCCATCTGATCAAAAAACTATTATTACTCAAAATATTATACCTGATCTTGATAATTTTCCACTAGATGAGAATAGTGTAATGATGTTTATTAGTGGGGTGGGTCAACGAATTAATTTTGATTTTGTTGTATCTGGTAAATCAGTATTGTGGAATGAGAATAATGCTGGTTTTAATCTAGATCCAGGCATGCTTATTGATTTTAGATATCTTTTTACATAAATTTTCTTACAAAGGGAATAATAATGCAAATTACTTCAAAAGTTATTCTGAATGGTGCGATTACTGGTAACAAAATTTCAGATACTACTATTACTGGTAGTAAATTAGCTAATGGTGAATTTACTGGTGCTAAGTTAGTTAATGGTTCAATTGATGGTATACATCTGAGTACAGATGCTATTGCAACTGTTTTAGCAAATAAATTTTTAGATGCTACTGTTCTAATTTCTAATTTAAGTACTAGTACTTCAAATGGTATTGATGTTTCAACTAAAGTTTTTGATTCCTTAACAGCAAAAAGATTTGGTGCTGCAAGTGAACTTGGTCTTATGTCTGCTACTTTAGCAGCAAATTCTCCCTATGTCGCATTAAGAGATGATGATGCAACAAGAGATTCATTAGATGATGGTACTGGTAAACAAATATATGGTAAATTAGTTCATACATTAACAGAAACAGCATTAACAGGAACATGGACAAATGGTGTAAATACTATTACACTAGATGATGTTACTGGTCTTTCAGTTGGCGATATTATTGCTAAAACTGGAGAAACTGATATATTTTATAAGATTACCAATATTGCTACTCTTACAGTTACATTTGATAGAGTTTTTGCTGGAACAACGGGAGCAGCAACAGTAACAAAAATAGTTATTAATTTAAATTTTTATAAAAAAGACGCTGGTGTTGAAACAGCTCATACTTTTACTGCTAATAATACTATTGCTGCTAATTATTTTGAATCTTTTAATTTAAATGTTTTACCTAAAGATGCTCTTTCGAATTTAGGTAAAGCAAATGGTGAAAATTTACCTGAAAGCCATGAACATTCTCAGTATACATTAACTAGTTTAATTACTTCTACAGCATCAGGTGAAGGTGCTGATGATATTGGTTTTTATAATGGTGGCACTACTTTATCTTCAACAAATGCTGGAGCAGCAATTAGAGAAGTTGCTGATGTTACAAGATTAGATAGTAGATATTTTACAGAAACAGAACTTGGTGCTGCGACTGGTACTACTGGAGCAGATCGTATAGGTTATGACAATACAACATCTGGACTAGCAGGTTCTACAGTACAAGATGCCTTAGATAATTTATCTACAGCTGTTGGGAATGCAGGGATTGTTGAATTTACAGAATTAAAGACTATTATAACTTTAAACACTATACCAGATGTAACTTATACACCACAATATCCAACATCAGCAAGGCTTAGATATGCTGGTATTACACAAATAGATGCCTTTACACTTAATACAAATAAATCATGTGCATGGGATGAAGGTGTTGCTGGCTTTGACTTAGAAGTAAATGATAAGGTCTATATAACATATGCTGTAAAATTGTCAGATCTTCCATAGTCATTCATAAGAAATGTTATGTTCTTATAGTGTTTTTATTAATAATATCTTAAATAAGAAAGAATATTATGACACAAATTATAGCAAAAATAATTAAAGATGCTACGATAAAAGATATTAATATCGCTGCTCTTACTATTACCAATGGTAAATTTGCAGATACAACGATTAATAGCGATCAATATGCCTCTAATAGTATTGATGGTGAAAAATTATCTGCACAATGTCAAACAGATATTTTAGATTCTAAAGCTTTTACTTTTCAATCTAAAGTTGAAAATATTACAGCTGGGGCAAGCAATACACTTAATATAACTAGTGTATTATATGATGTCCTAACTAAAAAGTCTATGTGTAAAGTTGTTGAAAATTATTATGGTATTGTTTCTGAAACGGCTTTGAGTGATCTAGCTTTAGAAGTTATTGTAAAAAATCATGCAAGTGGAGATCCCATTGATGATGGTAGTAATAACCAGGTTTTTGGGCAAATACTTACATCTAAAATATTAGGTGGAACATTAATAGTCACACAAGGTAGTCCTATTATAACTGGTACTTTTGCAGACGGGACATATCCAGTTGGAACAATTCTTTCAGTAACAAATCCAGTTAATTATATATATAAAGTTATTGCACAAGAGGCTAATCAAATAACAATAGATAGAGGATATGAAGGTAGTACTCCTTCCCCATCATCATATATAGTTACTTTTACTCTATCTTTCTATAAATATATCAATGGTGTTCGCACAGCTCATACGATGTCTAACCAGAGTATTGATTTTTATCCTTATGAGAGAGCGGCACTATCTGTAATTCCAAAAGATGCGTTACAAACGATATTAGAAGGATATCCAGAGATATTACCATTAAATCATAATCATACAGTATTTACATTAAGTAGTGATTTAGAGTCTACTTCTACAGGTAAAGGAGCTGATTTATTTGGATTAAATGGTGGTAGTCAATCCAATTTAGGAGCAGAGATAAGAGCGGTTTCAGATGTTACAAGACTTGATACTAGGTATTATACAGAGGCAGAACTTAGTAATACAGGTACAGGAACAAGTGGAGCTGCTAAGATTGGATATGATACTGGTTCAGGAGCATCTACAGTACAGTCCCAAATAGATTCTATTAATACCGATGCAAGTGGTTTATATACTGAGCATACTGAGAAGAAAACGATAGTAACACTTAATACTATTCCTTCAGTAACGTATACACCACAAGTGCCAGGTTCAGCAAGAATGAGTTTCCGTGGAATA
>Ga0180007_10000382_pt1 | contig 77837 bp, 75 predicted proteins | sample MM_PC_MetaG_FD_121122 | JGI IMG/M metagenome (GOLD analysis project Ga0180007, IMG submission 121122) | Groundwater microbial communities from the Aspo Hard Rock Laboratory (HRL) deep subsurface site, Sweden - MM_PC_MetaG | ecosystem: Environmental > Aquatic > Deep subsurface > Groundwater... | reverse complement strand
TACCTGGCCTTCTGCAGCAAGGCCGCCGAAGAGGGCGACGCCTACGCCGGAGATATCCAAACGGGCGTTTCCTCAGTGCTTTCCGGGCAAAGCGACCTGTTCCGCCTGGAGTTTTCTTCGCGCTCCGGCCCGGCCCTGCGCTGGTTCCTGCTTGAGGTCACCCCGCGCGGCCGGGGGAGCCGCGGGGCCGTGGTCTCACACCTGGACATCACCGCCAAGAAGCGCGCGGAACGGCGCTTAAGCCGCAACGAAACGCGCTATCGGACCCTCATCGAGGCCTTGCACGAAGGGCTACTCACGGTCCGCAAGGGCGGGATAATGGCCTACCTGAACGATCGGTTCGCCGGGATGCTCGGCTGGCCCAAGGCGACATTGCTGGGCCGCAGGCCCGAGGAGTATGTGACCGCCGAGAGCCTGGCGCGGCTGGTGAACCTGCTTGGCCCGGGGTCCGAGACCCGGCACGCCGAGGAGATCATCTGGAACCACGCCTCGGGCCGGCATGTGTACACACTGGTTTCCTCCTCCAAGACCCTGGACGAGGAGGGCAACGTCATCGGCACCTTTGCGGTGGTCACGGATACCACCGAACGCAAGGGGCTGGAGTCGCAGCTGTTGCAGTCGCAGAAGCTGGAGGCCATCGGCCAGCTGGCTGCGGGCATCGCGCACGAGATCAACACGCCCGCGCAGTACGTGGGCAACAATGTCCAGTTCATCAAGGGCGCCTTTACCGATATCTTCAGCATGTGCAGTGACTTTCACCAGTTGCTGGAGTCCGCCAAGAGCGGAACGGTGTCCCTGGAGCAGGTGCTCGCCGTGGAGAAGGCCATGGCCGACCACGACATCGAGTATCTGAGCACCGAGGTGCCCGGCGCCATCGCCCAGACTCTGGAGGGCGTGGAGCGCATCAGCACCATCGTGCGCTCGGTGAAGCAGTTCGCCCACCCCGGCGCCGCTGTCATGGCCCCGGCTGACCTGAACGAGGCCATGCAGAGCACGGTGACCGTGTCGCGCAACGAGTGGAAGTACGTGGCCGAGCTGACCACCGAGCTGGACGACTCCCTGCCTGCGGTGGTCTGCATGATCGGCGAGATCAACCAGGTGGTCTTGAACCTCATCGTCAACGCCGCCCACGCCATCGCCGACGCCGTCAAGAACGACCCGGAGCGCAAGGGCCTGATCACCCTCAGCACCAGGCTCACCCCGCCCTGGGCCGAGATACGCGTCACGGACACGGGCACGGGCATCCCTCCCGCCGTGCAGGCCAAGATCTTCGATCCCTTCTTCACCACCAAGGAGGTGGGCCGGGGCACCGGCCAGGGTCTGACCATCTCACGCTCCATCGTCATGGAGAAGCACCACGGCCAACTATTTTTTGAAACCGAGCCCGGCGTAGGCACCACCTTTGTGGTGCGCCTGCCGCTGGAGCAAAATGAGGAACGCGAGGCATGAAACGCAACATCCTTTTCGTGGATGACGAACCGAACATCCTCCAGGGCCTGCGGCGCATGCTGCGCCCCATGCGCGACAAGTGGGACATGCACTTCGCGGCCAGCGGCGAGGAGGCATTGGAGCTCATGACGCGTGTGTCCATGGACGCCGTGGTCTCGGACATGCGCATGCCCGGCATGGACGGGCCGGAATTCTTGCGCAGGGTCATGCGCGACCACCCCGACGCGGTGCGCTTTGCCCTTTCCGGCTATTCGGACAAGCAGCTGGTCGAGCGCAGCATTGCGCCCACGCACCAGTATCTGACCAAGCCCTGCGACGAGAAGAAGCTCATCCAGTCCCTGGAGGACGCCATGAACGCCCGGGCGTTCATTTCCAACAAGGCCGTGCTGGACAAGATCGCCCGCATCGAGCACCTGCCCGTGCTGCCCAGGGCCTATGTGCGCATCACCGACGAGCTTTCCAAGGGCGACCCCTCGCCCAGGGCCGTGGGCGAGATCGTGGCCGAGGATGTCGGCCTCACCGCCAACCTCCTCAAGCTCGTGAACTCCGCCTATTTCGGCCTGGCGCGGCCCATCGCCGCGCCGCAGCAGGCGGTCATCGTCCTGGGGGTCAATGTCATCCGTTCGGTGATTCTTTCCCTGCACGTGTTCAAGAGCTTCGAGACTTCGCTGGAGCAGTCCTTCTCCCTGTCCAAGCTCTGGGCGCACTGCATGCGCACCGCCAGCATCGCCCGGGGCATCGCCAAGTTTGAAGGCCTGGCCAAAGAGGAGGCCGACAACGCCTACATCGCCGCGCTGCTGCACGATGTGGGCAAGCTCCTGCTCAACGCCCAGTGCCAATCGGAATGCAAGGACATCTACGCCGAGGTGCGCGAGAGCAACCGTCTCGTGGCCGAGGTGGAGGCCGAGGTCATGGGCCTGACCCACGCCCAGGTGGGCGCGTACCTGCTTGGTTTGTGGGGCCTGCCCCCGGCCGTGGTGAACGCCGTGGCCCGGCACCACGCCGAGGACCCAGAGCCCGGGGGGCTGTGCGCCGCGAGCGTGGCCTATTTCGCCAACATGCTGGACCATGATGTTTTCATATTCAACACGCATTACGCGCGGCCCCAGTTCAGCGAGGAGCGCCTGGCGGGCATCGGCGGCCCCGAGGTCGTCGCGCGCTGGCGAGAGGCCGTGGTTGCCCTGGGAATCAGCGAGGAGGGCGCATGAACAGGAAGGTGCTGTTCGTCGACGACGATGTGAACCTGCTGGAGAGTTTCCGCAGGCAGCTGCGCAAGAAGGCCGAGATCATCACTGCCGAGGGCCCCAAGGCGGGCATCGAGGCCGCCGCGCGCCAGGGCCCCTTTGCCGTGGTCATCTCCGACTACAGCATGCCCGTGATGAACGGGGTGGACATGCTGCGCGTCATCCGCCACGGCAGCCCGGACACCGTGCGCGTGCTGCTGACCGGCCACGCGGATCTGGAGGTGGCCATCCAGGCCGTGAACGAGAGCAATATCTTCCGGCTCCTGACCAAGCCCTGCCCGCCGGAAACCATAGAGAAGGTGCTAGACGACGCCTTCCACCACCATGACCTCATCAACGCCGAGCGCGAACTCTTGGAGAAGACGCTCAAGGGCAGCGTCGCCGTGCTCTGTGACCTCATCTCCCTGGTCAAGCCCGAGGTCTTTGGCCGGGTCTCACGCATCCTGCCGCAGCTGCGCGGCGTCAGCAAGCGTATGAAGGATCCGCGCCCCTGGGAGACCGAGACCGCGGCCATGCTCTCGGTCATCGGCTTCATCACCCTGCCGGATTCGCTCATCCGCAAGGTGGAGAAGGGCCAGGCCCTGACCGATGCCGAGCAGCAGCAGTTTTTGACCCACCCGGCCTTCGGGTCCAGGCTGCTGGAAAAGATACCTCGCATCACCGGCGTGACGGCCATCGTGGTCAACCAGGAGAAGCACTACGAGGGCGGCGGCGTGCCCAAGGACGGAGCCTCGGGCGAGGCCATCCCGCTCGGCGCGCGCATCCTCAAGGCCGTGGTGGACTTTGACATCCTGCTCGCCAACGGCGTGTCCAAGGGTGATGCCATCATCAAGCTGGAGCGGCGCAAGGGCGTCTATGACCCCAAGGTCGTGACCGCCCTGGCCGAGGTCGTCAACGAGCAGGCCCGCTATACCCTGAACAAGGTGCACCTGCATGCCCTGGCCCCGGGCATGATCCTGGCCGAGGACCTCTACGGACAGCGCGGCGGCGAGACGCTGCTGCTCATGGCCAAGGGCCGGGAACTGAACGGGACCGTCATTGAATTCCTCCTGGACCACTCCAGAACCATCAAGATCAACCAGCCCGTGGCCGTGATCGAACCGCTTTAGGCGGCCACGCCAAAGGAGAATCGCAATGCCCAAGGCCCGCGTGCTCATCGTGGACGATGACACCAACCTCCTGGACTCCATGCGCAGGCAGTTTGCCACGAAGTATGACCTGGTGACGGCGCAGGGCGGCGAGGAGGCCCTGGAGATCATGGCCGCAAGCGAGCCCTTCAGCGTGCTCGTCTCAGACCTCAAGATGCCCGGCATGGACGGCGTGCAGCTGCTGTCCCGGGCGGCGGAGCTGTTCCCGGACACCATCCGCATCCTGCTCACCGGCTTCGCCGATCTGCAGAACGCCATGGACGCGGTGAACCGTGGCTTCATCTTCCGGTTCCTGAACAAGCCCTGCCCGCTGGCGTCCCTGGAGCAGGCCCTGGCCGACGCCCTGCGGCAGCACGGTCTGGTGGACATCCAGCGTGAGAACTATTCGCTCAAGCGCTTCAAGCGCCTGCTGGAGGGCATCGTGCACGGGTTCTCGGCTCTGGTGGAGGCGCGCGATCCCTACCTTGCCGGGCATCAGGCCCGGGTCACGGACCTGGCCCTGGCCATAGCCAGGGAACTCGGACTGGCGCCGGATGAGCTGGAGATCCTGCGCATCGCGGCCCTGCTGCACGACATCGGCAAGGTCTACGTGCCTGCGGACTTCCTGAATCGTCCGGGCGTTCTGCGCGAGGAGGAGTTCTCGGTCATCAAGATGCACCCCGAGGTGGGCTACGACATCCTGAAGAACCTGGGCGAGGATTGGCCAGTGGCCACCATCATCCGTCAGCACCACGAACGCATGGACGGCACCGGCTATCCGCTGGGCCTCGCCGGGGACGACATCGTCCCGGGCGCGCGCATCATCGCCGTGGCCGACGTGGTGGACGCCATGTGCTCGCACCGGCCCTACAGGCCGAGCCTGGGCATCGCCGCTGCCCTGCAGGAGATCGAGCAGGGCAGCGGCCTCTGCTACGAGCGGCCCGCCGTGGAAGCCTGTCTGCGGCTCTTCCGCGAAAAGGGCTACGAGCTTCCAACCATTGCGGGCAACGTATCGTGAGTGACGGCAATCAAGCCAACTCCGCGCATTCCTGCTGCGGCGGCCCGGCCCAGGCGGCCAGTGTGGCCCCTGGCGCAGGGATGCGCAACGTGCTGTTCGTGGATGACGAGCCCATCGTCCTCATGAGCCTCCGGCGGGTCTTGCGGCCGCTGGCCGGAAAATGGGACGTGCATTTCGCCGCCAGCGCAGGCGAGGCCCTGGAATTCATGTCCGGGCGGCACGTGGACGCCGTCGTTACGGACTTGACCATGCCCGGCCTGGACGGGGCCGAGCTGTTGCGGCGCACCATGCGCCAACACCCGGACACTGTGCGCTTCCTCCTGTCGGGCTACACTGAGGAGGAGGTTCTGGGCCGGTCCCTGGCGCCCGCCCACCAGTTCTTCACCAAGCCCTGCGATGAGAAGCGCCTCGTCGACGCGCTGGAGCAGGCCATGGACGCCCGCGCCTATGTCACCAACTCTCTCGTGCTGGAGAGGATCGGCCTGCCGCTGTTGCCGGAGATCACCCGGCTCGTGGCCTCCGAGCTGGACCGTGAGGCTACGGACATGGAAGCCATCGCCGCACTGGTTGCCAGCGACGGGCCCATGGGCCAGGGCGTCCTCAGTCTCGTCGGTACCTGGGCAAACGGCCAGCAGCGCCGCGTTGGCACGGTGCGGGAGGCCGTGCTCTCCCTTGGGCCCGGCGCCATCCAGTCGGCGATCCTCTTCCTCGCCTTGTTCGAGCGCTTCGAGTCCGCCGGGATCAGCACCTATTCCTTGCCCATGCTGCGGGGCCATTGCCTGCGCAGCGCCGCCATTGCCCGCGTCATCGCCCAGGACATGTCCCTGGACCGGGGCGCCGCGGACTCGGCCTACTCGGCCGCGCTGCTGCACGATGTCGGAAAACTATTGCTGGAGGTCCTGTACGCCACGGAATGTCGGGCCATCCTGGAAGAGGTTCGGGCCGGCAGCCGCCAGGTCTCCGCGGTGGAGGCCGAGCAGCTGGGCCTGACCCATGCCCAGGTCGGGGCTTATCTTCTGGGGCTGTTGGGGCTGCCGGAACCGGTGGTCCGCGCCGTGGCCGAGCACCACGAGAGCGCGCCCGCGCGCAAGGGCTTTCATGCGGCGGACGCCGTGTACTTCGCCAATGTGCTGGACCACAGCCTCTTTGTCTTCAACAAGTCCTACACGCGGCCGGGGCCCGCCCCGGAGCGCCTCGCGGCCCTTGGGGCGCAGCGCCTCGAACAGTGGAAACAGCTGGTGCTGGATTTGGATCTCGAGTCGGTCAACCCCTGACGGGCTGGCGTACGGAAGGCCGCAGCGGCCCCGGTCAGGCCCTGGTCCTTTCCGGTGCGCTGCTGTGCGCCATCTTGTTCTCATCCAAAGGGCTAGTCAGGCACGAATTCGCGCAGGGTGGGCTCCACGTCGCGCAGGAATTGGCGCAGGCGCTCGTTGGCCCTGGCGGCTGGCTCGTGGGGCCCAAGGGCCGTGGACAGGCGCACCAGCGCGCCGTCCGTGCGGTTGCGGGTGATGGCCTCGTAGAAGGTGGAGAGCTTGAGCTCCGGCAGGCTGGTGAGCTTGCGCCCGTGCTGGGCGAACCAGAACCAGGTCAGGATGCGGCTAGGGCCCTTGCTGGCCAGGGAGCGGTTCACGCGCTGGGGCGCGCTCCCGGCTGCGGGCGCGATGTCCACCACCCCGGCCTCCTCCACGGACCAGCCCGTGCCTGGCAGGCAGGACTCCGGCGAGTGGATGGCTTCGCCCTTGCGCTGGCTTCGGTAGTAGGCCACGTACAGGTTGACCTGGGCCTTGTCCGGCCCCTGGTAGTCGGCCAGGACATACTGCGAGAGCTTGAGCGTGTTCAGGGTGTCCGCGTCCAGGAACTGCGCCGTGCCGGTCCACGGGCCGATCTGCATGGGGAACTCGGCAAAGGGCCGTGACTGGGGCGGGGTGTCCTGGCCGCCGCGTCCGGTGATCATGAGGAATGTGGCCACCAGCACGGCGCAGGCCACCCAGAAGCGCAGGCCCGGCGCGCGGCCAAGCGGCAGCGAAGCCCTCCCGATCAAGCCAGGAGTGGCCAGGTCAGGCGTGGCCGGGGACTCCTGGTCCGCCGATTCCGCCGATTCCGCCGATTCCGGCGGTTTCGGTGTGGCGACCTCGGCCTTGGCCTCGGGTTGGGCTGGCGTTTCGCCGGGCAGCCGCGCCAGGAAAAGGCTCACGGCGTAGAGCAGCCCGAAGGACAAGAGAAAGATGGCCCAGCCCGCGAAGTCGTGGGAGAAGCCCTCGGCCACCTGCGGCCCCAAAAGCTTGCTGGCCAGGGCGGTGACGGCGATGCGCAAAGCGTTGAGCACCAGGGAGATGGGCACGGCCACGGCCACCAGCGCGCATTTCTTCCACAGCCGCAACCGGGTGAAATAGGCCAGCACCAGCCCCAGCACGATGAGCGGGAACAGGTAGCGCAGGCCGCTGCACGCCTCCACCACCTGCAGCTGCATGAACCCCAGGTCGATGATGTTGCCCTCGCGGTACACGCTCATGCCCATGAGCCGGATGAGCGCCTCGCCCATTTGCGTGGCCACGAGCTGCAGCTGCACGGTCAGCTTGTTGCTGAGGAACTGCGGCAGGGGCAGCATGGTGAAGAAGAGCAGGAACGCGAAGGCCAGTTGGCGCACCAGGGGCCAGCCGAAAAAGAGCAGGCACAGGGCCAGCACCACGAACCAGGACGAGAGGAACTGGGAGTAATACTCGCTGCCGAACTCGCCCAGCCAGTAGAGCAGCACGCCCGCCGCCAGGGGGCCCAGGGCGGCCCAGGTGCCGCCGTTGGCCAGTGCCGCCAGGCTCGCGCGCTTGCTCCAGACGATCCAGCCGATGATCAGCGGCAACAGGTAGCAGTAGCTGTAGTCGTCGTTGTTCCACCAGGAGACCATGACCGTGTGCGAGGAGGCATAGACGAACGCCAGCAGGCCCAGGAGCGCCGCAGTCTGGATGAGCCCCCAGATGGTCGTCAGGCCCTGTGGGCGGTTGGCGTCGGTCATGCGTACTTCCCTGTGGTTCTGGCCGTCATCCGGTTTACTGCCGGACGTGCTGCTGGCCTGCCGGATGGTCTGCCTGGCCCTGTGTGCGAGGCCGCACGGCGCGGGCCGGAACGCCCTGATGCACCTGCCAGGGCGCAAGATCGCCCGTGGCCACGCTGCCCAGAGACAGCACCGCGCCCTGACCCACGGTGACGCCGGGGCCCACCACGGCGCGCGCGCAGATCCAGGCCTGGTCCTCCAGGCGGATGGCCCGGGTGACGAGGTCGAAGCCCTCGCTGGCCCAGTTGTGGCTGCCGGTGCACAAATACGCGCCCTGGGACACGCAGCAGTGGTCGCCGATGCGTATCTCGGCCAAGTTGTCGAGCCAGACGTTCTCGCCCAGCCAGACATGGTCGCCCACGCAAAGCCGCCAGGGGAACTTCACTCGCAGGCCGGGCTTGAGGCGTACGCCCTCGCCGATGCGCGCCCCGAACAGCCGCAGCACGGCCGCGCGCAGGGCCGAGCCCGGCAGCCAGGAGGCCACGAACAGCCCCTGGGCCACGAGCCACAGGGCCTCCACAAGGGTGGAGCGTCCGCGTTGGAACCCGGCGTTGTCGAAACGGTCAAGACGCATGTCTCCCTCCCTTGCGCTTTGCTTCGTACAGCTTTGCGTCCACCAGGAAGCGGTACCAGAAGCCTTGCAAAAAATGGAAGACCAGGCCTGGGACGCCATCCAGAAATCCCAGACGGGCCACGTAGCGGTACAGGAAGTAGAGCAGCGCGCGCAGGAACGGCGGGCTCTTGGCGTAGAGGTTCACCTTGGCCCAGCGCCGCCGCCCGGCCTGCCCCGCCGGGATATCCTCGGCCCCTGGGCGCGCCAGGGCCAGCATGTCCAGCACCTCGCGGTCGGCGTAACGGTTGTGCTTGTCCGTCCAGAAACTCAGGCCCTTGTGGTTCTCGTCGATGATATCGTGCTGAAGCCTACCCAGTTCGCCGGAGACCAGGACCATGTGTTCGTCCATCCAGCGCTCCTCACATCGTGCCTGGCCCCGGCGCCAGATGCGCAGGAGCCAGGTGGGGTAGTAGCCGCCGTGGCGGATGAAGCGGCCCCAGAAATACACCCGGCGCTTGAGCATGAGCCCGCCGATCTGGTCCGGCAATGTGGGCAGCCGTGTTGCCAGCTCCTGGGCCAGTTCCGGGGTCAGGCTTTCGTCGGCGTCCAGGCGCATGACGAAGGGCGTGTCCAGGGGCAGGCTGTCCAGGGCCCAGTTGAGCTGCCGCGCGTAGTTCTCGAAGGGGTGCTCCAGCACGGCGCAACCGGCTTGGCGGGCGATCTCCACGGTGTCGTCCGTGCTGCCGGAATCCACCACGAAGATGGCTGCGCCCAGTCCGGCCAGGCTCTTGAGGCACACAGGGAGGTTGGCCGCCTCGTTGTGGGTGAGGATGACGACGGACAGGAGGGGCTGCTGGTTCATGCCGCACGCTCCAGAGAACACCGGGCCGCCAAAGCCAGGCATAAACCTGGTTTGATCGGGGCTGCGGGCGCGAGGGCGCCAGCGTGCGTCTGGTGTTTGTGTGCGGCCATGCTAAAGCCTCCTATGCCCCGGAAAGGGGCCTGGGCGCAACCGTGCGCTGCTGGCCGTCCACCATGGTCAGGAGGTCAAGGAAGCCCTGCACCATGCGCTCCAGGGTGTATTCCTCGGCCACCTGGCGTAGTGCAGCCCGGGAAAGGCGTTGGCGCAGGCCCTTGTCGCGCATGATCCGCAGGCATTGTCCGGCCATGTGCCGGGCGTCCCCGTGGCGGCAGAGCAGGCCGTTGACCTCCGGGGTCAGGGCCTCGATCTCCGGTGGGTGGCCTTGGATGTCGTCGCCGGTGACCACGGGCAGCCCGTAGCCGAAGGCGTGCAGGAGACTCAAGCCGATGCTCTGGGGGTAGCAGAGCAGGGTGGCGCTGAGCATCCAGGGGGCCAGGGCCATGTCGTCGTAGATTTTCCCGGTGAAAATCACCCGCTCCCTGATGCCCAAGGCCACGGCCAGGGTCTCCAGCTCCGTCCGTTTCGGGCCGTCGCCGACCATGACCAGGCGGGTTTCCGGCTCTTCGGCGCAGAGGTGCACCAGGGCGTGCAGAAGCATCTCGATGCCGTTTTCGGCCTCCATGCGGGAGACGAAGATGAGGGTCCGATCCGGGGCGAGGCCGTGCTCGGCCGCAAAGCCGCAAAGCTCCTCCGGGTGCGCCAGCCAGTGCTCCCTGGCTGCGCGGATGGGACTCTGGTCCAGGGCGTTTTGGGCCACGAACACACGTTTTGGGTCAAAGCCGCTCTGCCAGGTGAGGCTGTTGGCCACGGTGCGGGTGTAGAGCAGCACGGCGTCGGCGCGGCGACCGTAAAAATTGCGCAGGGCGTTGCGCAGGGCGCCGGGACGGCGCGAATAGCCATGGCCCCAGAGGACCACCGGCGGACCGCCGCGCAGCCGCGCCTTGAGCACTGCCGGGAGCAGGTTGGCGTAGCGGGTGTCCCAGGGAAGGATGGCCAGGTCGAAACGCCGGGGGTCGATGGCCTGGAAGTGAGCCGCCTGGGTGCGGAACTCTTGGCCCAAGAGGTGGAAATGCTTCACCGGAGCCAGTTTGTGGAGGAAGCTTTCCTGGCCGCTGGCGGATTCCAGGCTGCCCATGCGCGCATCAGCGAAGACGGTGAGCTCCACGCCCGGCTGTGCGCCTAGCAGATTGTACACGGCAACGCGGTACTGCGGGAGCACAGTCTGGCAGAGGGCGATGCGTATTGGGCTGGAAGGGCGTTTGGTCATGCTCGGATTCCGTTGCCTGCTGCCGTGGTGGCGGTTGGTCGCAGGTCTTGTTTCGGCTCGTAAGGCCCTGGCGCCTGGGCGCTCACGCTCAAGGGCACGGCTTGGTCCTGGTCAGTTGCGGCGGGTCGATGGGGTTTAAGGCCTTCTTCTTGCGGCGCAGGAAGGGCTTTTCCACCAGCACCCAGGAAAGGGCCGCGCAGGCCAGACTGCCTGCCAGGGCGAGGGCCACGGAGCCTGTGCCGCCTTTGACACCCAAGTACAGCAGGGCGTTCACCACGGGCATGTGGTAGATGTATATGCCGTAGGAGAGGTCGTTGCGGCGCAGCAGACGCCCGGCGAGGTCGCAGCGGGTGAAGGCCAGGGCAAAGAGCAGGGGCGCCAGCAACAGGAAGAGCAACGGATGGATGTCGTTGCCGCCCTGAAGCCCGAAAAAATGGGTCAGCAGCAGCGCCCACCCGCAGTAGGCGAGCAGCAGCGGCAGGGCCCGTCCGGCCAGCAGGGCGTGCAGGCGGTCGTAGTTCTTCTGGAACAGAACGCCCATCAGGAACATCCCGAACCAGGGAAGGAAGGAGACTCCGGCGAGCTTGGTCAGCAGCAACTGAGCCTCGCCCCTGTCCAGGCCCATGAAGACCCGGTTGGCCAGGAAGAACAGGAGCAGCAGGACCGCCAGCGCAAGGTTTTGCCGACGTTGGCCCGTCCGGTCCAGGAGGTGGCACAAGAACGGCACCAGGAGGTAGAACTGCAACTCAACGGGGATGGTCCACAGGCTGCCGTTGAGAGCGCCCACGCCGTAGCCGCGCAGGAACTCCGGATTATAGAACTGCGCGAAGGTGGACTGGGCCGCCAGCCAGGTCAAAACCTGCGGCAGGTCCAGGGGGATGGTGCGGAAGTAGCCCAGGGCGGCAACGCTGGCCATGGAAGCCGCCAGGCAGACCAGCAGGCCGGGGTAGATGCGCAGCACCCGGTTGTGGAAATAGCAGGACAGGTCTCGGCTGTTCTCGTAGGACCGGGTGATGAGCAGTCCGCTGATGAAGAAAAATATGGGCACGCCAGGAAACAGCCGCGTGACCTTGAGGATCATCCAGTCCGCGTGCTCCACCTGCAGGTGCCTTAAGGCGTGGTGCAGAGCCACCTGGCTGGCCGCGTAGAGGCGGAGCAGGTCGAAGTTGTTGGTGTTGAAGGAGTCTCGACTCATCCGCCGTTCCCCGCCTGCTTGGCTCCGCCGCCGGTTCTCCGGAAGCGTTCAAGAATCAACGCGCTGGCCTCAGCCGTTTGCGAGCGCATCAGGGTGAGGCTTGCGAGGGCGTAGAGTCCCGTAAAGCTCCCGAGGGTGAGGGCTGCCCGGGCGATGTCTCCGGAGATGGGGCAGAGGGCGCTCCACAGGCTATAGGCCAGGGCTGCGCATGCCAGGGCCGTCGCCGCAGGGGGTATGATCCTGCGCAACAGCGCCGCCGCAGGTATCTCTGCCGACCGGCTCACAACCATGCATTGCAGCAGGCTTGAGATCAAGCGGTAGCCGCCGACATACACGGCGATGCTGGTCAGGCCCCCGGCCTTTGCGCCCAGGGCGGCGGCGGCCACAAGCCCCAGCCCGTCGCAGAGAACGAGCAGGGAACGCAAGCGCCATTTCCCCCTCGATTCCATGAGGGCCACGCCCAGGGGCACCTGGATGCGCATGAACATACCCACAAGGATGAGCTGGAAAACGATGGTGGCGGCATCCCACTTGCCGTGCCAAAGGGTATGGACCAGGGGTCCGGCCACCAGGACCAGCCCCAGGCAAAGCGGTGCGACGATGTAGCTCAATATGCCGGAGGCCTTGAGAAATGCGGCGCTCTGGCGTTGCGGCTGGTCGGCCAGGGAGGCGAAGGCCGAGAACATGACGGTCTGCAGGCCGGTGACGAAGAGTGACTCAAGGGCCATGCTCAGCTGAAAACCGAAGAAGTAGAAGCCCAAGGTGGTCTTGTCGCACAGGTAGCCCACGGTCATGTAGTCGCCCTGCATGACGAGGGCCGTGGCCAGGGCACCGAACATGACCCAGCGCGAGTCCTTGGAAAGCATGCGGTAGACGGCGCCGGTGGCTTGGCCGCCGCGCGGCCAGCGGCCCAGGGCGAAGAGGAAGGCCAAGCTCTCGAAGACTGCGACAAGCACCAGCGGCAGCACGAAGCTCAGGGCTCCGAGGCCTCCCAAGGCCAGGAGCACCGCAGACAGCTGGCGCAGAACCATGGAGACGGAGTTGAGCTTGCCGATGGTGTTGAAGCGCATGTCCGTGTAGAGCTTGGCCTGGAGAATGCTGGCTGGCGTGTACAGGGCGATGTAGGCCGCGATGACCCAGAGCAGTTGCGGCAGCTTGGGCGCCTGGTAGATGCTGGCCAGAAGGGGAGCCGAGGCCAGCAGCAGCCCCGCAAGGCCGATGTTGAAGACCATGGCGATCCTGAAGCAGCCGGGAGCCAGGGCGTCGTAGTCGCGCCCGCGCTGTATGAGCAGTTCGCGGACGCCGCCGTTGCGCACGGCGAAGAGCATCGTCGCCACCGAAATGGCGATGGCGTAGAGGGCGAAGTCCTCCGGCCCCAGGACCCAGCCCAGGACGAGCTGGGCCAGGAACGAGGCGGACTTGCCGATAAGGGTGCTCCCGGCCACCCAGAGCATCCCCCCGGCGACGGTGCTCGCCAGCGACGGCGCGGCCTTGGCCTCCGGGGCTGGCATCATGTCGGCCATGCCGCCGGTCCAGCCGATTTCTTGCAAACGCGCCCGGGGGCGGTGGTGTCGCTGCCCGCTGCCATGGCTACTTCTTGCCGAGGCCCTTTTCCTGCATGAAGTCCTTGGTCACCTTCCACCAGACGAAGTCGTTCCGCCAGGGCAGGGGCTTGTTCTTGCCGTAGCCTCCCCAGACGATGATGCCGTCGGCGTACTTGTAGATGGTCTCCAGCTGGAATCTCCAGAACTCGGGGCTCAGGTCCTTGCCGTCAAGCCCCTTCTTGTCCAGATCCCAGTACTCGAACCAGAGGTAGACGATGACCGGACGGTTGTAGGCCTTGGCGGCCTCGATCTGCTCCACGGCGATGCGCCTCCAGGCCTCCATGTCCGGGCTGGTGGCGTAGAGCTCCGGCATGATGATGTCCACGACCTCGGCCAGGGGCTTGAGCTTCTTGTTCGCCGCCTGCCACTGCAAGTACCGCGCGCTGGTGTGCTCGGTGTTGCAGCGGTAGTTGTCCCAGATGGGCAGGCGGCCGAAGATGCCGATTTTCTTGCCGGGGAAGGCTTCCCTGGTCCACTTGACGATGGCTTTGTAGCGCTCGATATTCTGGACGATCTCAATGTCGGAGACGTTGTCCAGCTTCCAATGCTCCACGTCCACAGTGAGGTAGTCGCCCTTGGCCGGAATGGTCTTGCCCAGGGCCAGCACCTGCTCCCTGGGGGGGAGCTGCTTGATGTTCTGTCCCCGCTTCCAGTAGGAGCTCTGGTAGATGACGGTCATGGGCAGCAGGCCCTGGGTCGCCAGATTCGGCTTGCCCGAGTACAGCGTTCCATCGAACATCAGAAACTGTTTGGCTTGAGCCGCAAGCGGCAGCAACGCAAGACACAGGCCGATAAGCAGTGCTTTGGCCAGGAAGTGGGAGATGTGTTTCATCGCTCGCCTCTCATGTTTGATGTTCCAGAACGTGTCACCGCACATGCAGTTCTCCCGCTGTGCGCAGAATTCCAAGCCGGTAACAGAGCCTGTGGACGAGGTTCGGCCCGCCCGCCTCGGCCCTTGAAATGCGGTGCCAGCGCAGCACGGGAATGACCTCGGGACGTCGGGTCCTGTCCACCGTGGGCAGGCGTCCGAGTTCCAGAAGCCGTTCGACCACCCGTTCGACCTGGAACTCGCTGAGAAAGCGTTGCCTGACGGCGTGCTTCATGTGTTCCAGGCGCGCCGGGTCGGCCTTGAGGCGGGCGACGCACTGGAGCATCTGCTCCGGCCACCCCTTGAGGGGGCAGATGTAGCCGTGGCGCCCGCTGTCGATCATCTCGCGCATGGCCCCGACACCGTCGCTGGCGATGGGCACGACCCCCTGGCTCATGGCCTCCAGCATCGCCATGGGGCAGCCCTCCGCACGTGACGGGAAGAGCAGCACGTCATAGCCGGAAAGCCGTCTCAGGATCTCGTCCCTGGGCACCCTGCCGCACAGCCGCACGCCGGGGATTCTGCCAAGCTTGGCCGTTGCGCCATCGGGCAGCCCGCCGTACCAATCCAGGCTGAAGGATTCCTGCCAGCCTGGCAGGCGCAGCGCCTCAAGCATCAGGTCGCCGCCTTTGCGGCGGTCGAAGCCGCCGAGATATACCGCCCTGAGGGGGTGTCCGCCGCTGCCAGGGTTGCTTGTCTGGGTCGCTTGGGCCGCTTGGGCCACATGGGGAGGCTCGGCGATGCCGTTGCGGACGACCGAGCATTTGTGGACAGGGAGCCTGCGCTTGCTGACATAGTTGGCGAGCATGTCGTTTGAGATGGCCACGACATGGTCAGTCCATTGGGGCTGGTGACAGGCCAGGGCGGCAATCACCGTGGAGTTCAGGTGCCCCACCACGATGAGCGGGCAGGCCAGGGCCGGGGCGATGCTCTGCAGCACCGGGTTGTCGTTGTTCACGGCAAGGTCGATGTGCTGCCGGTTCAGATAGTCCAAGGCGTTGCGGGCGCTTTGCACCTGGTCTGCCAGCTTGTCCGTGGCGAGGTGCAGGATGCCGTACTCCTCAAGCCAACAGCGCGACCTGGGCGTGGGCGACATGAAATGAACGTCCAGTCCCTGCTTTTTGAACCCGAGGCTGAGCTCCTGGGCATAGGCCAAGATGCCGGAGCCTTCGTCCGGGGCCGAGGAGCAGGAGACAAGAACGCTTTTGATGTCCGGCATAGGTCCTTCCACGCCTGGGATTGATTGTTCCTGAGTCCTTTGGAGCAACATATACTCTTCAGGGGCAAAGGGATAGCCCTGGCCCCTGCGCCAAGGGGGCATATGGATTACGGCCTTAAACCTTGGGCGGTGGAAATCCAGACTGTTCGGGCCCAGACTGTTCAGGCCTGGGCTGCTCAGGTCCGGATGGCCACGGGATCTGCGCCTCTCGCTCAGGCCTGGATTGCAGGTGGTCTATGGTGAGGCACGCAACAACGGCTCCAGCCCAGAGCCAGACCTGCTTGTTGAGGTGGGCCGGGAGCGAAAGCTGGAGCACCAGGGAGCCGATGCCGCCCAGGGCGACCATGGCCGTCTTGCCTGTGGCCCCGCCCCGGATCAGTCGGCTCATGAGGGCGATGGCCGGTGCGCAGATGAGCATGATCCATGAGATCAGGCCGAGCATGCCTGCATCGCAGAACATCAGCGTCGGGGTGCAGTGAGGCTCCACCTGGTGCCCCCTGAGGAATTCGAGGGTGCCCTGGGGGAGCCACCAGCGCAGGTCGGTGATTTTTTCGAGCAGGTACAGGAAGGACACGATTCTGCCCGACGTGGTCGTTTCCGTCCTGTCGGCAAACCGGTTCAGGATGTGTGCGCTCTCCTCGCGTATGGTCCCGTAGAAGACCAGAAGGGCGAGGGCGAAGCAGATGAAGAGGACAACGGACCTGGCGCGCCCGCGGCTTCTGGAGAAGAACGGGACCAGAAGGCAGATGACGCCGAGGGCGGCGAAGACCAGCAGGCCGCTGCGGGACTGGATGCGCAAGAGGGTGAAGGCGGCGCAGGCCACCCCGGCCAGGCACAGGGCCGAGCGCGCGAAGCGCAGTTGCAGGGCCAGGGGCAGGATGACCGGAAAGAGGTAGTAGACCTGATAGTTTTGGTTGGTGGTTATGGCCGGTCTGCTGATAAGCTTCCCGCCGCTTGCGTAATAGCTTACATCCATTGGAAAATAGTTCGGAAGCCATTGCTTGAGCGCGATGACGCAAATGAGCCCGTAGACGAGGCCGACGAAGAGAAACGTCTTGGCCACGCTCTCGTCGCTGCTGGTGTTGGCGATGGCGGCGTAACCGATGAGAAACACGCAGACGGCGTTGGCGATGAGCAGGAACTTGTCATCGGCGAACCCGTAGAAATTGTAATGCCACCCACTGTAAACGAAGTGCGGGATGGTGAAATAGCCGATGCCTATGCTGATGACGAACAGGTACAGCAGCACGCAGTATTTGGCCGGGGGGATGACCTTGCTCCAGCCGTACTTCATGAGCATGATCAGGAAGTAGACAGGGGCGAGGGCGTTGACGCGGAACATGGAGCCTTTGGGAAGAAAATAGGAAAAGGCCGTGTCGAAGAGGATGCACGCAAAAAAGACCATGCCCAGGCTCATTCCGCTGTCTGCGGGCTCCTGCAAGATCTGGTCTGGTGCTTCCTGTTCCATGGGGGCCTCGTTCATCGGCATGTGCTCATTGTTCCTGCTTGGGCGTTGCGTCGGATCGTGCGGTCCTGGTCAGGCCTGGTGGGCCACGCGACGCAGCAGCGCGCACCAGTCCGCCAGGGCCAGGGGCTTGGCGTAGAGTTCATCCGTGGCGGCGCGGGCGTTCTTGCCCAGGCGCTCGGCTTCCTCCCGGTTGGCGGCCAGGTGGCGGATGTGCGCGGCCAGGGCCTCCGCGTCGCCGGGGCTTGAGGTCAGCCCGCAGTCGTGCAGGGCCAGCAGCCGGGCTATCTCGCCGTCGGCATCGCCGACGAAGAGGGTGGGCCTGCCCGCCGCCGCCACGCCATAGAACTTGCTCGGCACCACGCAGCCCTCCATGCCCGGCAAGAGCGACACCAGGTGCGCGTCGGCCGCGGCCAGGGACTCCCGCAGGCGCTCGCGCGGCTGGTAGTCCTGGAACATGATGTTGGCCAGTCCCAGTTCGCCCACCCGGACCTTGAGCCGCTCCAGGCGCGCACCCTGGCCGATGAAGAGGAAGCAGACGCCGGGGCCGCTGGCGAGCGGATCGCTGGCGAGCAGCCGGGCCGCCTCCAGGATGGTCTCGAACTCGTGCACGCGGCCGAAATTTCCGCTGTAGCCCACCACGAAGCGGTCCGACAGGCCCCAGGCCGCGCGCAGGGGGTTGTCGGCGCGGTCCAGGGGGGCCACCAGGGCGCTGTCCACCCAGTTGTGGCGCACGTGGATGCGCCGGGGGGCGACGCCGCAGTCGGCGATGCGCCCGGCCATGCGCAGGCCCAGGGCCACGTTCACGCTGGCCTGGCGCAGGGCGATGTCGCGCAGGGCGCCGAGGAAACGGTGGGCCAGGCTGAGCGGGCGGATGACGCCCAGGCTCACGGCCACGTCCGGGAACAGGTCCTGCACCCAGTTGACCAGCCGCGCCCCGCGCTGGCGGCAGACCAGGGCGGCCAGGCTGGCGATGAGCGGCGGGTCGGTCTTGGCCACGACGACATCGCCCGGGCGGGCCAGGCGCAGCAGCCGCAAGCACGCGGCGAGCATGAACGAGATGGAGTCCAGGGCGCGCCCGGCAAGGGCCTTGCGTCCGAAGCGGGTGGACCAGCAACGGTGCACCAGGGCGCCGTGGAAGCGGCCCTCGCGCGGCAGGTCGGCCTTGGGGTCGGTGTAGGACTGCCTGCTGGCGATCACGTGCACTTCGAGGTCCGCGCCCGTCGCCGCACTCTCAAGGGCTTCCACCACATCGGCCAGGAGCTGCGCCGTGGGGGCCAGGTCCGGGTGGAAGAAGCGGTTGATGAAGATGATGCGCTTCATGGGCTCTCGGGCGCTCCTGCGGGTCTGGCGCGGGGGCTGCGCGTCGGAGGTGCGCCCGCGCGTCACGGGCGGCTACTTCCTGCCGCGCAGCTTGGCCAGTTCAGCCGTGGCCAGGGCGCGCTCCGGGAACTGCGCCTTGCCCGCCAGGGACTTCTCCAGCCACTTGGCCGCGGTGGCGGTGTCGCCCTTGGCCTGGTAGACTGCAGCCAGGTGGTAGGCCACCGTGGGCAGGCCGTTGGCCTTGTCCCAGGCGCGCAGGAGGTACTTCAGCGCCTCCTCCTTGTTGCCGAGCTTGAACTGCACCCAGCCGATGGTGTCGTAGCTGATGGGCGCGTCCACAGCCTTGAGCTTCTCGGCCAGCGCCTGGGCCTTGGCGAGCTCGGCGGGGCTGGGCTCGCCGTCGGCGTAGAGGTAGGCCAGGTTGTTCACCGCCGGGGTGTAGTCCGGCTTCTTGGCCAGGACCTTCTCGTAGACGCTGATGGCCTCGGCGCGGTTGTTGTTCAGTTGCAGGAGCATGGCCAGGGCGAGGCCAGCCGCGACGTTGTCCGGGCTGGCGGCAAAGGCCTCGCGGTACTTGCCGATGCCTGCGTCGAGCTTGCCCTGGCGGATGTAGAGCATGCCCAGATAGTGATACGGGGCGGGCACGTCCGAGGCGAGCTGCACGGCCTTGGACAGTTCCTGCTCGGCCCCGGCCATGTCGCCGGAGTCCATCAGGATGCGGCCCAGGAGCGTGTGCACGAAGGCGTCGTCCGGCTTGGCGGCCAGGAGCTGCCTGGCGAAGGCCTGGGCCTCGGGCGCGCGCTTCTCCTGCATCAAAAGGCCGGTCTTGGCCTCGGCGGCGTCGCGGGAGCCGGGCGCCACGGCCAGAGCCTGGTCAAAGGCGGCCATGGCGCCGCGCGCGTCCCTTGTGGCCCAGAGCAGGCGGCCGAGCTTGACGTATGCGGCGGGGTCCTTGGGCGCGACCTCAGTGGCGCGCTTGTAGGCGTTTTTGGCCGCGCCGATGTTCTGCTTCTGGGCGTACATGTCGCCCATGGCCAGGAACACGGCCGGGTTCTTTTGCTCCGGCCCGGCCATGGAGGAAAGCTCGCTCAGGGCGCGTTCGGTCTTGCCCAGGCCCAGCAGGGTCTCGGCCAGCATCATGCGCGCCTGGCTGTTTTCCGGGTTGTCGGCCACGAACTTGGTCAGCACGGTCTCGGCCAGGGCGGGCTCATTGTTCTTGATGTGCGCGCGGGCCAAAAGCTCCGCGCCGCGAAGGTTCTTCGGATCGGCGTCGACCACCTCGCGCAGGGCCACGATGGCCTCGCGGGTCTTGCCGGTCTGCATGTCCAGCGCGCCCGCGATGAGGCGGCCCTCGGTGTCCCTGGGGTTGCGTTTGAACAGCGCGTCGAGCTGGACCCGGGCCTTGTCCGGCTGCTGCGCGGCCAGGTAGGCGTTGGCCAGGAGCCGGCGCGCGGTCACGGTCTGCGGGTGGTTGGGGTCGCGGTCGATCATCACCTGGACCACGGGCTCCACCTTGGCGAACTGGCCGGAGCGCAGGTACTGCTCGGCCAGGGCCAGGCGCAGCTCGTTTGAGTCCGGAATGTCCTTGAGGCCGTTGGTCAGGATGCCCTCGGCCTCGGCGGGCTTGCCAGCGGCCATGGCCGACTGGGCCTGGGAGATGCGGTAGCTGGCTTCCTTGGGATAGCGCTGCGCCAGGACCGATAGGGCCTGGGTGGCCTTGTCCTGCTGGCCGGACTGGAAATAGAAGTTCACCAGCAGCATGTTGGCGGCGGCGTTGTTCGGGTCCAGGGCCACGATGTCGCTGAAGCGTTTTTCGGCCTCGTCCTTGCGCCCCTCGTGTGAGTAGAGGTTGGCGAGCTGCAGGTTCAGCAGCAGGTGCTTGGGGTTCTTTTCCAGGCCCTGGAGCAGCACCTGCTCGGCGGCGGGCATGTCCTTCTTGGCCGAGTAGGCCTCGCTGCGCGCGATGAACACGTCGGGGTTGTCCGGGTTGGCCTGTTGCAGCTTCTCCAGCATGGCCAGGGCCTCGGGCACGCGGTCCTGCTTGGTCAGGGCGATGGACTTGATGACGCCCGCCTCCACATGCCCGGGCTGTTTGGCCAGGATAAGGTCGGCCTTGGCCTCGGCTTTGTCCAGGTTGCGCGTCATGAGGTAGAGCTTGCACATGCCAAGCTGGGCGCTCAAGTCCTCGGGGTCGAGTTCCGCCGCCCGCTGGAAGCTGGAGAAGGCGCCGGGCCAGTTGCGTTCCTGCAGTTGCACGCTGCCCAGGAGTGAATAGCCTTTGGCGAACTTGGGATCGATCTTGATGGCGTTCTTGAGTTCGACCTGGGCCTCCTGGTGCTTGCCCTCGGCTTCGAGCTGCTGGGCTTTGGCATAGAAGGAGTCGCGGCGGTCCTGGGAGGAGCCGCAGGCCAGCAGGGCCAGGCACAACGCGGTCAGGGCCAGGAGGTGGAGGGCTTTTTTCAAGGAAGAACTCCTGCGTCTTTATTGATGTCCTATCCAGTAGATTTATAACACTGAACGCGTGAAGATGGCAAGGCAGGACGCCAGACACAGCAAGGCGAAGGGCCTGCGGAAGCTGTCCAGCTTGTTCATCACGAGATTGATGCACAGCCCGCCGAGCAGGGTCTTGGCCAGGACCACCTGGGCCGAGGGGAAGCGCTCCGTGATGGGGGTGAACAGGGCGAACACCGCGATGGCGATGAGCAGGGTGTCCATGCCGTCCGGGCGCAGGTGCTCGCGGCTGAGCACAACATAAGCGCAGTAGGCGATGCCCAGGGCGATGAACAGGCCCCGGTCGATCTGGCTCGCCAGGCTCGCGGGGAGCTCCGCGTTGGCGTGGGTGATGACCACCACGAGCAGAGTGGAGTATGCGGCCAGGCGCAGATACTGGTCGAACCAGCGCGGGCTCGTCTTGTAGAGCAGGGCGCCGACCACGGCAACGGCCAGGAAGCCAGCGCCAAGGCGGTTGTCCAGGTTGACGGCCAAAACAGGGAGAAACAGGAAGGTGGCCGCAAAGGTGCTGGCGAAGATCAGCCACGCGGCGCGCACCAGCGCCGGGGGGCTGTAAAGCGGTATGGCCCCGGCCACCAGCGCCCGGAAGCCGGTGTGCAGCAGCTCCTGGATGCGCACGCGCAGGGGGTAGCTTCTGCGGATGCCGCTGATGATGCACAAAAGCGCGCTCACCAGCCCCACGTAGATGCCGGCCAGCAGGTAGTCGCGTGAGAAGCGCAGGGAGAACCCCAGGGCCAGCATGAGCAGGTTGCCCGCATGGATCAAGGTCACGGACTGGGCGTGGTCCAGGCCGTTGAGCAGCAGCTTGTGGTGCAGGTGGTTTTGGTCCGGCCGAAAGGGGCTCTGGCCCTTGGCCAGGCGCTGGTAGACGACCATGATCAGGTCGAGCAGGGGCGTGCCGAGGAGGAAGAGCGGCAGCACCGGGCTGTAGATGCTGTGCTGCTGGGTCAGGGCGATGAGGCACACGCCCAAGGTGTAGCCCAGAAACTGGCTGCCCGTGTCGCCCATGAAGATCACGGCCGGGTGCACGTTGAGCCTGAGGAAGCCGATGAGCCCGCCCACGGCGCAGAGGCTGATGACCAGCACCGTCGGCTGCTCGGAAAAAAAGGCCATGAGCGCCACGCAGGCCAGGATGAGCAGGCTGATGCCGCCGGCAAGGCCGTCGAGCCCGTCGCTGAAGTTCACCGCGTTGATGGCCGTGAGCAGGAAGAAGATCGTGGCAACCGGCCACAGGGCGCCCAGGCCCACCTCCACCCCTGGCCACAACTCGCCCAGGGTATGGATGCCCAGGCCGGAGAGCAGCACCATCACAGTGCAGGCCAGAAGCTGGCCCAGGAACTTGAGCCGGAAGTCCAGACCCCGGTAGTCGTCGACCATGCCGAAGATGACCAGGATCACCGCGCCTGCGGCAAAACCGGTGAGCAGCCGGTCCAGCCCGAGCTGACTCAGCATGGGCGCCACGGCGCCAACGAAGACGGCAATGCCGCCCGTGCGCGGGATGGGGTGGTCGTGGACCTTGCGGTGGCCCGGCTGGTCCATGAAGCCCTTGGCCGCGTGGGTGCTGGCCCGGACCAGCAGCGCAGAGACCGAGGCGCTCAGGATCAGGGCCAGGACGAGGAGCAGCAGCGGTGACATGCGCGGAGGCTCCCCCTGTGCTCAAGGTTGTTGGTACGGGCAACACCCGGGCGAGAGGCCGCAACAGTGGCCGCAACGATGGGCCATGCGAGGCGTATCACCCGCAAGGTACTGCAAAGCGCCCACGGCGGCAAGGTTGTCCCGCGCCTGCAAGAGGTGCGCAGCGCAGGGCGGAGGGCCTACATCAGGAAGCTCTGGATCTCGAAGTAGCTTTGCAGGTCGCCGTCCTGGAAGGCCGCGCCAATGTGCAGGTCTTCGCCGACCTTGCTCACACGGGAGGGCTTGCAGGTCATGCTGACCGGGCGGGTGCTGCCATCAGGCAGGCGGAAGACGATCTCGAAATTGCTGGCCTGTGCGTTGATGACCAGGGTGGCCTGCTCGTGCTTGGGGATGGCGATGCGCACGCCGCCAAGGGAGACATCCTGGATGGTGCCTGTAAGCAGCACCGTGCCGGTGGTGGTCTCGCCATTGATGATAACCGGAATGCTGGCGTCCTTGCGGTTGTGGCGACGCTTGTCGCTGCCGGTCTTGGCGTTGAGGAAGTCGGTCAGCAGGGAGTTGATGAGGCCGGAAACGTTGAGCTGCTCACGTTCTGCCGCAGCCTTCAAGCCTGCCTGGAGTTTCGCGCTGGTGCGAAAGCAGATGGTGACGTCTTTGTTCAGCTTCACGGTCGACTCCTCGCTTGGGGTATGCTTGTTGTAGCGGCGTCGCTTTGAGCGGCGCGTTTCTGTTCCAGACATCCGGCCATGACCTTCTGGGAGCACCGCTCCCGGGGCCATGGCCGGAGGAAAAACAATCTAGGCGGCGTTCTTGCGCGCGCGCTTGAAGCCCATGAGGCCCAGAAGGCCGCTGCCGAGCATCCACACCGCGCCGGGGACCGGGGTCGGGGTGGAGCTGGAGCCCAGCGAAGCGCCGGAGAGTATCCACTTCTCGTCGGTGGCGGTCATCTGGCCGATGGCCTGGAAGACGTACGTTCCGGCGATCTTCGGCAGCAGGTATTCCAGGTGCACGGCCTGCGAGTCGGTGGGCAGGTTCTGGTCCACGATGCTTTCATACGTCAACGTGTCGACACCGTTGAAGATGCTGACGAAGAAGTGGTCAACGGTCGCCTGCTTGTCCGGCTTGGTGCCAGCCACGCTGTCCCAGGAGCCCACCGCGATGTAGTCAAAGGTGAACAGGAGATTCGACAGGCCTGCGAGGGCAGAAGCGCTCACTTCCACCGGGCCGCTGCTCCAGGCGTTGGACCCCGGCGTCAGGCTGGTGGGCTTGACGTAGGTCGTGCCGACGCCGTCGGTGGCGGTCCAGACAGAGGCGTAGCCGCTGGCGGCGACGGCCAGAAGCATCACGAGACTCAGGCATGTGGTGACCAGTGCTTTCTTCATATCGCTCATCCCCCATGTAGGTTGTCGTCATCGTGGCGGAAGCTGGGCCATGGCCCAAGGTCAAGCAAGTGGCGAAACGTCTTGCAAGCTTGGGCCTCAGGCCTTCTTGCGTGCCCGCTTAAAGCCCATCATGCCCAGCAGGCCGCTGCCGAGCAGCCACACGGCACCAGGAACGGGCGTGGGCGCGGCCTTGGACGCGGCCAGGATGAAGTCGTCAAAATCGTCGGTGCAGGCGTTCTTTATGCCGTCATCGTTCATGCCGATGATCAGGGTGCCGGCGGTCAGCCCCATCTGGGCCCAGTCCTTGGTCAGTTCGTAAATATGGACCCGGGTCGCATCCGTCAGCAGGGTGACGAAGTCGAGGTTGGCATTGCCGTACAGGCCGGTGGTGCGGAAGCTGGCGCTGGTCAGGTCAGCGGTTTTGGTGCCGTAGCCGGAGGTCAGGTTGTTGGTGAACAACACGTCCTTGCTGGAGTCGCGGAACTGGTCGGTGAGGTAGGACTGGTAGGCCAGGGCGGTGACATTATACACGCCGCTGAGCGCAGTGCCGGAGACGTCCGCATACTTCGCGCCCTTCATGAAGGTCTTGAGGTCCGTGATGTCGTAGGGATACCAGTCTGCGGGAGTGGTGTAGCTGGCTTGGGCCTCGGCAAAGGCTCCAAGAGTCAGCGCGGCAAGCAGGGCCGCTGTGCCGATCCATTTCTTCAATCCGCGCATATTCCTCTCCGCCATTCTCTTTAAGACTGGACCGCGAGGGCCTTGCGCGTGCGCTTGAAGCCCATGATGCCGAGCAGCCCGCTGCCCAGCAGCCACACCGCGCCGGGAACGGGCGTGGGCGCGGCCTTGGCGGCGAGGATGAAGTCGTCGAAGTCGCCGTCCTTGGAGCCGTCGTCATTGAGGCCAAGAATAAGGGTGCCGGCGTTCAGGGTCAGGCCGCTGCTCAAGGTCCAGGCCTGGGTCAGTTGCAGCACCGCCACCCTGTTCAGGTCGTTGACGCTCGTCTTCAGGGTTGTGGTGAGGTCGTTGAAAATGGCGCTGCCCAGATCGGCCGTCTTCCAGCCCTTGGCGAACTCGGCGGCCAGATTCTTGTTGGTGAACAGGACGTCCCCGGCGACGGCGGATTTGAACTGGATGGTGTCGCCAGCCTCGAAGCCCAGGGGCGTCAGGTCATAGGCCCCGGTAAGGGGCGCGCCGGTATACTGGGTGTAAGCCGCCCCGGAGAGGAAGGTCGACAGCGTGTTGATGTCGTTGGGGTAGTAATTGCTGGCCAAGGCGCCGCCTGCGAGTGGAGCACTGAGGAGCAGGCTCAGGGCCAGTAGAGCCAAGCTCTTGGTCAACGCTTTCATCATCCGCTCCCCCCCATGGGCTGGATCAACTCGTTTGGTATAGATCGTATAACCAAGTCCTGCGATGCATGTCAATACTATTGGCCGTTGATCAGCGCAACTATTCCATAAAAATTACCAATTAAAATTTTGACTGTGATTCTGGTTGTTTGCGCGAGCCATACTCCTGGGAGGATTCGTGTAACCTGTTACGGATTGGGTCGCGGGTGTAATACAAGAGTGGTCTTGAAGGGCGTGGTTGACACATCCGAACGTGCCGACTGATCCCCGAAATGTTAGACGTCTCATCGGTCTTGCTGATGGCGCTCTTTAGGTGCAATGGGTGAGCAAAATGGCAATCTGCTTGGAATAGTGAGAGTGCAATATGTCACGCATATCGAATCTCAGCTATTGATGGATGTCGATGTTTTGTCCGCCGGGGTCAAGCAAGCCTGTTTTCAGCCCCTGAAAGCCGCTTTAGATAGATTTTATGAGTGATCTATCTATTCTAAAATAGAAATTCTCTATCGATAGACGCTGGACAAATTGCTGACGTGTTGCCTTAGACGGGAAAGCTTGGGGGCCTATTGATCTTCCTTGGCCTTTTTGGCCTGCTCCACGAGCGGCGCTGCCACGCGGCGGACCACGTTCTCCAGCCTCGCGCAGCGCGCGGCAAGCTCCTGGCTGGTCTTGCGCTCATGCTCCTGGATGCTCTCGATGCGCCGGGTCAGCTCGTCCTGGTAGGAGCCGAAGGAGTTGAGCAGGGTCCGCAGGTCGCCCTCCATGGCCCCCAGGCGTTGGTTGGTCTCCGTGGCCTGGGCGAAGGCCGCCTGGGCCAGCTGGGGCTGCGCGGCGGCAGGCTCCAGCCCCGGCGTCAGGCGCTCCCAGGGCTGTTGCCCGGCAACACCAAGGCCGCTCTTGTCCTCCACCACCTGGGCCACGTGCTCCCGGCTGACGGTGTGCTGCTGGTCTGCAAAGGCGTAGAGCAGCGCGCTGCCGCAGATGAGGTTGATGGAGCGCGGCACGCCGAGGCTGGCCTGCTGCACCAGGGCGGTGGCCTCGGGGCTGAAGAGGTCCGGCTGGCCGCCGGACTTGGTCAGGCGGTAGCTGATGTACTCCACGGTCTCCTCGTCGCTTAAGCCCGTGAGATGGTAGTTCACGCCGATGCGCTGGGCGAACTGGGCCAGGCCGGGGTCGAGCAGCTTGCGCTTGAGCTGCGGCTGGCCCACCAGCAGCACCTGCAATAGCATGCGGTCGTCGCTTTGCAGGTTGCTCAGCATGCGCAGCTCTTCCAGGGCCTCGGGCGAGAGGTTCTGGGCCTCGTCGACGACGATGAGCACCTTGCGGTTCTGGCTGTACTTCTGCACCAGGAACTGGTTGATCTGGTCCAGGGCCGCAGGCTTGTCGCCGGGGTGGGTGGGCAGTTCGAACTCGGTCAAGAGCATGTTCAGGAGCTGTTCGGCGCTGACGTTGGTCTGGAAGACCAGGGCGACCTCGGTCTCACTGGGCACGCAGCGCCGCAGCACCTCGCGCACCAGGGTGGTCTTGCCCGTGCCGATCTCCCCGGTGAGCAGGATGAAGCTCGCACCGCTGGTCAGCCCGTATTCCAGATGATCCAGGGCGGTCTTGTGCCGCTGGCTCAAAAACAGGAAGTCCGGGTTGGGGACGATGTCGAAGGGCGTGTTGGTGAATCCGAAAAACTCGTTGTACATGATGTCGCTACACGCTCCGCTACGCTGTCGGGAGGGCCGGGGCTAGTCCTTGGGAACCTTGTTCATGACGATGCCGAGCAGGGACTTGCCCTGCAACAGCTCCATGGTGCGGCGGATGTCGCGGCGTGTGGTCTTGCCTGCCTCCACCACCAGCAGCACCTGGTCCACAAAGGAGGAGAACACCAAAGCATCGGGCATGTCCAGCAGATGCGGGCAATCGAAGATGACGTAGCGTTCCGGGTACTTGGCCTTCATCTCCTTGACCAGGTCGCGCATCTTGGGCGAGCCCAGGATCTCCGTGGCCCCGCTGATGGGCCGCCCCGCAGGCAGCACCACGAGCTTCTTCATGCCGGGGTTGATGAGCAGGGTGTGCACCGGCACGTCGTCGAGCATGTGGTCCGACAGGCCCCGGTCGTTATTCAGCCCCATGTACTCGGCCACCTTGGGGTCGCGCAGGTTGGTGTCGACCAAAAGAGCCGTCTGCACCGACTCCTTGGCCATGCTGATGGCGAGGTTGATGGCCGTGAGGGTCTTGCCCTCGCCCTTGCCCACGCTGGTGACCATGATGATGTTGTGGCCCTTTTCGCGGGTCTGGTGCAGCACCTGGGTGCGCAGCATGCTGTAGTAGTCGGCCAGGGCGGGGTCGTCCACGTGGGAGAGCATGCGTCCGGCGCTCATGGGCGTCAGCGGCTGCTCCACCACCTGGGTCTGGGTGTAGTTGACGTGCTCCGGCTTTGGCGGCGGCGCTGGCGGCGCTGCGGGCGGCCTCTGCGGCTCGCCTGCGGGGGTGCCGCGCTCCTGCTTGGCCCTGTCCAGGGCCTTGGTGATCTTGCTCATATGCTCTTCCAGAGCCGACAGCGTCGGCGGGTTAATTTCGCGTGTCCGTTAGAATATGGCGCTCATCCGGCGGGAAAGCCCAAGGAGCAGCAGGTCGAGCGGCATGAAGAAGAAGTGCGCCAGCAACAGCAGGCCCACGAAGCCGCCTGCGATGACCGCGAGGATGATGCGCTTGCGCCTGGACTTGGCCTTGAGCTCCGCCGGGGTGGGCAGATAGGGGATGGCTGCCAGGGGCGGCCTGCCCGTGAGGGCGGCCAGGTCCTCCGGGGTCGAGACGCTCTGGTCCAGGGCCTCCAGCAGCATGGCCAGGCCGCCGCCGGAGCCGAGGGCCAGGACGAACCCGGCCAGGATGATCAGCATGCGCTGCGGCTTCACGGGCTTTTCGGGCACCAGGGGCGGGGCGATGAGCGTGAACTTGTCGCCGATCTGGCTTTCCTCCAGCCCCTTTGATTCGCGGGCGGCCATGACGCGGTTGGCCAGCTCGTTGTACTTGAGCTTGGCGCTCTCGTAGTCGCGGTTGAGCGACTGGTACTCCTGCTCGACCCTGGGCGTGCCCTCCAGGCGGCGCTGGTATTCGGCCTGCAGCGAGCTTATGCGTCCAAGGTCGGACTGGGCGCGGCGGATCTCCATGCCGGTGGAGACGATCTGGGTCTTGATGTTGATGTAGGCCGGGTTGGAGGCGTCGTCCGCCGAGGCCGAGGAAGCCTTGGGCGTGTCCTGCCGGGCCTTTTCCAGTTCGCTTATCTCGCGCTTCAGGGCCAGCACGTCGGGGTGCTTGTCCGACAAGGTCTCGGAGAGTCTGGCCAGGCGCGCCTGCTTCTCCTTGATGGCTTCGGCCAGGAAGCGGTTGTCCTGGCCGCCGCCGAGTTCCTTGCCCGCGGCCTCATACTCGCGCTTGGCCTTGACCACGTCCGGGTGCTGCTCGCTCAAGGTCGCCTTGAGGGACATGTAGCGGCGGCGCAGGCGTTCCTTTTCCTCGCGCGGGGAGCCCATGCGCTGGCCCTCGCCTCCGCCCCCGCTCAGGTGCGGGTCGATGGTGGCGAGCTGGCCTTCGAGGTAGACGTTGCGCGTCTGCAGCGAGCGGATGTTCTCCTGGAGGTTGGCCTTGTCCTTCTCGAGCTTCTCCATGGTCTGCATGTTGAGCTGCATGAGTTCGGGCAGCTCGGTGAGGTGCTCTTCCTTGAACACCGAAATTTTGCCTTCCAGGGTCAGCATCTCCTGGCGGATGTCTTCGAGCTGCTTTTCCAGAAAATCCACGGTGGCCTTGGCGGTCTCCTCGCGGGACTTCAGGTTCTCTTGCAGGAACAGGGAGGCCAGCTCGCTGGCCACCTCGGCCACCTTGTTCGGGTTGCGGCCCTCGTAGGAGATATTGAAGGCGATGGTGGCCGGGCCGCTGCGACCGCCGCTGGGGTTGTTGACTTCGGTCTGCACGGGCTCGAGGATGATATCCTTCTGCATCTTGGCAACGATCTCTTCCGCCGTGAACATTTCCTTCAGGTCGGTGTAGAGCTCCATCTTCTTGATGAGGCTCATGAGATTCACGCGCCCGAGCACCACCTGGGAGATGGACTGCAGGCGCTGCTCCACATAGCCGGACACGGTGGTCTGGAGGAAGTCCTTGGAGACGTTCTGTGTCTCGATGAGCACGGTGGCCGTGGAGCGGTAGACCGGCGGCAAGAGCAGGGCCAGCAGCACGCTCAGCGTGAAGATGACCAGGGCTGGCACCAGGATCTGGTAGCGCCTGCGCCTGGCGATCTGGATGTAGGTTCTGATGTCGGCCTTGGCCTGCATGCTCATGTCCTTTGGTCTGCGCCCTTGCGGGCGCCGGTGCGTTGTGTCGCCTAGGGGAAGGCGATGCTGAAGTCCAGGTAGACCCGGTTGCGCGTCTTGGTCTCGTCCTTCAGCCTGTCCTCGGAGGAACCGTAGGCGTAGCCCAGGGTCATGGAGGAGTTTTCGCCCACCTGGTACGAGGCGCCGGGCGATATCTCCGTCCAGCGGTTTTTCTGCGCGCTTTGGGCCGAGGAGGTGTTCTCTGAGAGCACCATGTTGCCGTTCAGGAGCAGGCGCAGGCGCTCGGTGGTCCGCAGGGCGAGGTTCAGGGAGAGCCTGTCGCGCACCAGGTCATCGCCGGTGATGCCCAGCGTCATGTCCCGGCTGTAGGCGGCAGTGGTGGTCAGCTTCTCAAGCCGCCACTCCAGCGAGGTGTCGGCGGCGTAGCTGGTGGCCTTGCGCGATTCCTGTCCGTCGACCTTGGAGCGCAAGGAGCTTGCGCCGCCGAGCACGCGGGCCTTGACGGTCTCGGCCAGGGCGTACTCGAAGCCGGCCATGCCGGACACGCTGTCCTGGGTCGCGCTGGGGGTGCTGGCCATGGAGCCGGAGAGCTGGAGCAAAAGCTGGGTGCGCTCATTCAGGCGATGGCCCCAGAGTCCGCCCAGGGTGTTGCTCATGCTGTCGGTGTAGTCTTTGGTGTCGTATTCCGTCTTGGTGAAGGCATGAAAGAGGGTCAGGCTGTTGGTCTCGTCCAGGGTCAGGGTCAGGCTCGGCTTGATGCTGTACACCTGCCGTGAGGACCTGCGCGGGGCCTGCTCGCCGGTCTCGTCCAGGGCGGAACCGAAGGCGTGGTCGGCTATGATGCCGCCCTTCAGGTTGGCGGTGATCTTCTCCGTGGCGTTGACCTCGATGCCTGCCTCGTAGTTCTGGTCGATGCGGTCGAAGTCGTTTAAGCGCAGGTACTTGTAGGCAGTGCCCTTGGCCACGACCCAGCCGCGCATGCGCTCCTGCTTCACGTCCACGCGCACGCCGGGCGTTGCGCTGCTCTCGAAGTCGCCCTTGCCCATGAAGTTGACGTTGCTGTCGTAGGTCTCACGCACGGAGATGGTGGGCATGACCTTGACGGTCTCCCAGGCCAGGGCGCCGCCTGGCCGGGCGAGGACGCCCAGGCCGGCCAGGACCAGTCCGGCCAGGACTAGAGCCAGGGGCGTGCGGGGTGCGTATGCGGTTTGTCTCGACATGCAGTGCTTTTCCGTCCGGTGGCTAGGGCACCACGATGGTGTCGCCCTTGTTGAGCAGGATGTTCTGCTCCAGGTGCTTGCCCTTGGCCACGGCGTCGTAGTCGAAGGTCATGGTCTGCTGCTTGCCTTCGGCCAGGCGCAGGATCAGGATGTCGCCCGTGGAGGAGAAGGGCGTGAAGCCCCCGGCCAGGGCCAGGGCCTGCATGACGGTCATGCGCTCGAACATGATGTACATGCCCGGGCGGCCCACCTTGCCCACGATGTAGATCTTGGGGCTCTTGATCTGGATGGCCATGACGCTCACCGGGGAGCCGGGCACGAACTCGCCTATGCGGCCCTGGATCTCGGCGCGGACATCCTCGACGCTGCGGCCCTGAACGTTGATGTCGCCGATGAGCGGGAAGGAGATCTTGCCATCTGGGCGCACCACCACCTCGCGGGTCAGGGCCTCGTCCTTCCATACGGAGATGGCCAGAACGTCTTCCGGTCCGATGGTGTAGGCCGTCTTCGCCTCAGCCAGGGCCTGGGCGGTCCAGCACAGGCAGAGCAGCAGAGACATGGCCAGAATGCGCGCGCGCATGGGGGCTCCTTGTGGTCTTTCCCGGGGCTATGGCCCCGAGCTGATTATCCTATCGTTTGGGCCTATATAATCGTTATGCCCCCTTGGGGCAAGGTCGGCCTCTGGCGTGGCGGCTTTGGCGGCCCTCGCATTTCTCCGGGAAATGGGCTAGGAGCAAGGCCACAGGGCCGGGGCATCACCCCGTCCGCAGGCAGTTCCTGCCGCCGCGAAAGCACAATGCAAGGGGCATTCCATGTTGAAGAAATTCGCGTTGAGCACCGGGATCACCGGGCAGGGCGGGGCCTCTCTGGCCGCGCTTCTGTTGGTCAAGCACTGCGCAGTCCACGGCGTCAAGAATCACGGCTTCCAGAGATAGGAGGGGGGCATGGAGAAGGACGCGCGCATCTACGTGGCCGGACATCGGGGGCTGGTCGGGCAGGCTTTGGTGCGCCAGTTGGAGTCCCAGGGCCATGTGAACATCCTGAAGCGCACCCACGCGGAGCTGGACCTGACCGACGGCGCGGCCGTGGCAGGGTTCTTCGCCTCCGAGAGGCCCGAGTACGTCCTGCTCGCGGCGGCCAGGGTCGGCGGCATCGTCGCCAACAGCACCTATCCGGCGGAGTTCATCCACCAGAACCTGGCCATCCAGTTGAACGTCATCCACAACGCCTGGCTGCACGGGGTCAAGCGCCTGCTGTTCCTCGGCTCCTCGTGCATCTACCCGCGCCTGGCGCCCCAGCCCATGCGTGAGGAATACCTGCTCACCGGGCCCCTTGAGCCAACCAACAGGGCCTACGCCCTGGCCAAGATCGCAGGCATCGAGATGTGCTGGAGCTACAACCGGCAGTACGGCACGCACTATCTGGCGGTGATGCCCACCAACCTCTACGGCCCCGGCGACAACTACCACCCCGAGAACTCCCACGTCATCCCAGGGCTCATCCACAGGTTCCACGAGGCCAAGGTGCGCGGGGAAGAGTCCGTCACGGTCTGGGGCACGGGCAACCCCACCCGCGAGTTTCTCCACGGCGACGACATGGCCCAGGCCTGCGTGTACCTGCTGGGCCTGCCCGAGGACCGCTTCATCCCGCTTCTGGGCAGCGACGAGTGCGTCAGCGGGCGCTTCGAGCCGCCGCTGGTGAACATCGGCGCGGGCCGTGAGATCAGCATCTGCGGGCTGGCGGAACTGGTGCGTGAGGTGGTCGGCTTTGCCGGGGAGATCGTCTTTGACACCAGCAAGCCCGACGGCACGCCGCGCAAGCTGTGTGACGTATCCAAGCTCGCCGCCGCTGGCTGGACGGCCACGACGCCTCTGCGCCATGGCCTGGTCCAGGCCTACGCGGACTTCCTGAGCAGGCAGCCGGGCGTCAGCTAGTCGGATTGGGGCTGGCTGGCGTTTTCTCGCCCTGCCTCGCGCAACGCGCGCAACAGGTCGGCTTGCTGTACGGGCTTGGCCACGTGGTCGTCCATGCCCGCAGCCAGGAACTTCTCCCTGTCTCCGGGCATGGCATAGGCCGTGAGCGCGATGATGGGGATGCGCGCCTTGTCGCCCAGGTCGCCCAGGCTGCGGATGATGCGCGTGGCCTCCACCCCGTCCATCTCGGGCATCTGCACATCCATGAGGATGCAGTCGAACGCCTCCATGCTCAGAATCTCCAGCGCCTCCAGCCCGTTGCCCACGGTCTGGACCGAATGCCCCAGCCTGCGCAACATCAGGGCCGTGGCCATCTGGCTGATGGGCTCGTCCTCGGCCAGCAGTATCTTGAGCGGCTGGCCGGCCGCGTGGGCGGGCTTCTTGCCTGCCGCGCCGCATGCGTCCGCCCCCGGCATGCCCAGACGCAGGGCCAGATGGATGCTCGTGCCGACCCCGACGTCGCTCTCCACGGCGATGTGGCCGTCCATGAGGTCCACGATGCGCTTGACCAGGGCCAGGCCCAGGCCCGCGCCTTCGTACTGGCGCGCAAACGAGGCGTCGGCCTGGGTGAAACGCTGGAAGATGTGGCCGATCTTGTCTTCCTGGATGCCGATGCCCGTGTCGCTGATGGAGATGTAGAGCCATACCGTGTCTTTTCGGCTCAGCGAGGGCTGGGCCCAGACCTCAAGGTGCACCGAGCCCCTGGGCGTGAACTTGACGGCATTGCCCACGAGGTTGAGCAGGACCTGCTGCAGGCGCGCCTCGTCTCCGAGGAGCTTCAGGGGTACGCTCTCGTGGACGCTGCCGGTGATCTTCAGCCCTTTTTCCCGGCAGGCCACCAGATAGGTGCTGACCACGTACTTGAACAGGCCCTTGATGCTGAGGGGCTTGAGCGAGAGCGATTCCCGGCCCGGTTCGAGCCTGGAGAAATCCAGAATGTTGTTGAGCAGGGTCAGCAGCCTGTTCCCGGCCTCATAGGCCAGGCCCGAGTAAAGCGCGTGCTCCTGTGGGGTCACGTGGCCTTGCAGCAGCTGGACCATGCCGAGCAGCCCGTTGAGCGGGGTGCGGATCTCGTGGCTCATGTTGGCCAGGAATTCGCTCTTGGCCTGGTTGGCGGCCTCGGCGGCCTCCTTGCTGCGCACCAGCTCGTCCTGGGCCTGCTTGTGTTCGGTGATGTCATGGTTGCTTACCCGCCTGCCGAGCTTGTTGCCCTTGGAGTCTTCCATGCCCAGGCAATGGTGGCTCAGCCAGACGGTCTCCCCCGTCTTTCTGACGATCCTGTACGAGAATTCGCAAGCCGGGGTATTGTAGAGCGACACTTCCCGGCTGTGCTGGGCCAGGAGCGTGGCGTCGTCGGGGTGCACGATGCGCGAAAGCAGGTCGTGGTCGGTCATGAATTCCTCGACCGTATAGCCGGTGACGCGCTCGCAGGAGGGGGCCATCCAGACCAGAACGCCATCCTGTATCCAGTATTCCCAGTCATAGGCATAGTCGGTCACGGTGCGGAACCTCTCCGCGCTTTCGGCCAGGGCCTGCCTGGCCCGCTTGCAGTTGGCGAGCTCGGCTCTTAACTGTTCGTTGTCCTCCGCCAGCTCCTTCCCCCCTTTGGCCGTGCTCTCGAGAGGGGGGGGCGCAGCATTGGACTGGCCTTGGCCTGCGTGCGCGTTCATCCCGGTTTCCTTCATCGGATCGTTGAGGTCGGTGTCGCAGTGGTTCTGCGGACCGGCAGCGACGATGGCCTTGTATAGCAGGAAGAATGACATGATCTTGAGGAAGTGACCGGCCGTATCGGCGGCGGGGCTCGACTGGAGCGCGAAACAGAGTTCTGAGGCCAGGGCGCTTATGAGGCAGAGGCCGAGCAGGAGGTACGCGTCCGGGGCGAAGCGCGCCCGGCTGCGGAGCAAGGCCCTGGAACTCCAGGCCGCGAGAGCTGCCGCCAGGGCGATGGCCACGCTGAGCAGTTCGGCCAGGGAGTGGAACAGATGGGCGTTGCCGATGGCGACACCGGTCAGGACCGCCAGGGCCAGCCCGCTGATGGCGGCATCCCGCCAGCCCAGAACTCGTAGATGTGTTTCGGTTGGCATGTGGCCCCCCCGCTCGACGAATGGTCTAAGGCGTCAAGTGAACTTCGGCCAGGGTGAGCAAGTTGCCCTGGTCGGCATTGGCACCGTTTCAATCCCTGTGGTCCGAACTGACTCTGGGCTGTGCGTGCGGACACGCAGGGAAGCCGCTCCCCACGCCAAGCGAGGCGAATCGGCCAGCGCATGGGCCGCCCATGGGAACGGCGACCGGAAGAAACAGCACCATCGCCGTTTCAGTCTGCGTTGCGGAGCGCTGCCACCGGCATATCGGGATACTCACAGTCCGTCATACACTCCCGGTCAGGAATGTCTACACAATATTTGCGGAACGATGAATGGCGGCCATGGGTGGTGGCCTGTTGGGCGGGTCAGGGTCGTCTGAGCGTGGGCCTGGCCTGCGGTACTTCCACGTTTACCGCGCGCAGGCCCTGGCCTTCCTCGGCGTAGTCGAAGAGCACATCCTCGCCGGGGGCCAGGGTCTGGAAGCCTTCGCGCTGGATCTCCGCAAAGTGCACGAACACGTCGCGGCCCTCGGCATCGCGCAGAAAGCCGAAGCCTTTGCGCTCATTGAAATAGCTGACTACGCCGCGCTGTCTCTGCATGGAGTTCTCCTGGCCGATGGCTGGCCAATGGCTGGCCTGGGTCTGGTCGATTCGCCTCGTCGGGCTTGCGGGGAGCATAGCCCAAGCAGCGGTCCGGACGCAATGGGCGCCTTTCGCGTTCCTCTCACGCCTCTTCTCCGGGCCTGGGCGCAAGGAACGCAAAAAGCCCGCCCCTTCCAGTCAAGGGGGGCGGGCTTGTGCGAACTGGTGCAGGTGGGGCTAGCGCAAGCGGAAGGTGATGCGCCCGCGGGTCAGGTCGTAGGGCGAAAGCTCGACCTTGACCTTGTCGCCGGGCAGGATGCGGATGTAGTGCTTGCGCATCTTGCCGGAAATATGGCCCAGAATGCTGTGGCCGTTTTGCAGTTCCACACGGAACATGGCGTTGGGCAGGGCTTCCTGGATGATGCCCTCAACTTCAATTGCTTCTTCTTTGGACATGCATTCTCCGCATATTGTCCCAGAACGCCTTGGCATAGTTGCCTTTCTGCGCTCCAGGATCATGTAAGGTGCCGCTATTTACGCTTTATCGGGAACTTTGGCAAGTCCCGCTCAAGGCGCCTGGGCCTCCAGCGCGCCCCTGGCTTCGGCCACGAAACGCAGCACCAGGGCCTCGTCCTTGTTTCCGGCCGCGTCTTCCAGGCCCGTGTGCGCGTCCACGCCCGCCGGCCTTACTGCCGCGATGGCCTGGGCTACGTTGTCCGGCGTCAGGCCACCGGCCAGGATGAGCGGTTTTGCCCACCCCTGCCAGAGGGCCTGCGCCAGCCTGCGGCTGACGTCCCAGTCGTGGGTCTTGCCCGTGGCCCCGCTGGCCCCGCTGGCAGGATCAAAGGTGTCGGTGAGGAAGGCGTCGACGTACGGGGCGTTGGCCTCGGCCTCGGCCAACAGGTCCGCCTCGCCCCCCCGCTTGCCCGCCATGCCGACCACCAGGCTCTTGATGATGAAGAGCGCGGGCGCGGCCTCGCGCAGGCGCCGCACCTCCGGCAGGGGCATGGGCCCGTGCAGCTGCACCCCGTCCACGCCCAGGAACCGGCACAGCGCCAGCGTCTCGCGGGCGTCCTCCAGGTAGGTTATGAGCACGGTCTGCGCGGTGTTGCCGGGATTCGCGGCAAGGCCGCGCACGATGTCCCTGGCCTCGTCCTCGCTGACGTCCGGGGTGTGCACGGGCAGGCGCAGGGGCAGGCCCACGTGGGTCACGCCGCAGGCCGCGAGCAGGCGCGCCTCGGCCAGATTTTTCACCCCGGCGGCCTGGATCATGATTTGCGTATTTGTCAAAGCGACCTCTGGATTTTTTTACGGGCTGGGCGTAAAGAAAAGTTGTACATGGACCTGCAACCCCCCTGGAGCGCCCGTGGAATGCACTGATCGCCAGCCATATGACATCATCCGCGACATACTCACTGTCATAGAGGAACTCAACACCCTCAAGGACGTGGACGCCATCCTGGACCGCGTGCTGGGCGAGGCCCGGGGCATGACCAATGCCGATGCGGGCTCCATCTTTCTGGTGGAGGGGCAGAATCTCCGCTTCAGCTACGTGCACAATGACACCCTGTTCCGGGGAGCGGACGCGAGCAAACACCTCTACACCAACTTCGCCGTGCCCATCGACGAGAAGTCCATCGTGGGCTACGCGGCCATGACCGGCAAGTCCGTGGTCATCGACGACGCCTACGCCCTTTCAGGCAACGAACCTTACACGTTCAACAAGAAGTTCGACGAAGACACGGGCTACCACACGCGCTCCATGCTGACCATCCCGCTCACGACCTTTCAGGACAAGATCGTGGGCGTCATGCAGCTCATCAACGCGCGCGACTGCAACAACGCCTATCGGCCCTTCAACAAGGACGACATCCAGTACGCGCCGCTCTTCGCCAACTCGGCCTCGGTGACCATCGAGCGCGGCATCATGACCCGCGAGATCATGCTGCGCATGATGAAGATGGCCGAGATGCGCGACCCCAAGGAAACGGGCCCCCACGTCCAGCGCGTGGGCGCCTATTCGGCGGAGATCTACCAGCGCTGGGCGCAGAAGAAGGGCCTGGACGAGGTCACCATCCGGCGCAACAAGGACGTGCTGCGCCTTGCGGCCATGCTCCACGACGTGGGCAAGGTCGGCATCAGCGACACCATTCTGAAGAAGCCTGGGCGCTTCGAGCCCCACGAGGCGGCCATCATGAAATGGCACTCGGTCTACGGGGCCGCGCTCTTCGCCAACACCACCTCGGAGCTGGACAAGCTGTGCAGCAAGATCGCCCTGGGCCACCACGAGCGCTGGGACGGAGCAGGCTATCCCGGCAGGCTTCCGGCAAACCTGGCCGAGGCCCGTGAGCTCTGCCTCGAACCCATCAGCGGCGAGGACATCCCCATCGAGGCGCGCATAACCTCGCTGGCCGACGTGTACGACGCGCTCATTTCGACCCGCGTCTACAAGGACGCCTGGCCGGAGGAGCAGGTGGTGGAGGAGATCATGAAGGGCCGTGGAACGCAGTTCGACCCGGAGGTGGTGGACGTCTTCGCCGAGATCCAGGACGTTTTGCGGGCCATCCGCGCCAAGTACCAGGGGTAGGGGCTACAGACTCACCCGCTCGAAACTCATGCCTTCCAGGTCGAACACCAGCATGGCTCCGGCCAGTCTTGGCTCGCGCCCGCAGAGGATGTTCAGCGCCTCGGCGCTCATGAGCGCCGCAGCCGCGACCACTGCCGGGGCCGGGGTGCCCAGCGTGTTCTCCGCAGCCTCGCTGTCGGCCCCGAAGATGTCTGACGGGCCTTTGGCGCCGGGCAACACCGTGGCCACGTAGCCCGCCTGTCCCGCCACCGCCGCCGTCACCAGCGGGATGCCTGCGCGGGCCGCCTGGTGCAGCAGCGCGGGCCGGTCCTTGAGGCCGCCCAGCGCGTCCACCGCCAGGTCCGCACCCACCAGAAAGCGCTCCATGAGCTCCTCATCGAGGTAGGCCGCCACGGGCTCGAAGTCCACGGCCGGGTTCACCTGCTGCACCCGCGCGGCCGCTGCTGCGGCCTTGTAGCCGCTGATGCTGCGCCGGGTGCAGAGCAGTTGGCGGTTCAAGTTCGAGGGCTGGAATTCGTCGCCGTCGGCTGCGCAGATATGCCCGACGCCGGTGCGCGCCAGGATCTCCAGGGCGTGGCCGCCCAGGCCCCCCAGGCCGATCAGGGCCACGCGCGAGGTGAGCAGGCGGATCTGCTCGGTGAAGCTGTAGGTGGTGCTGTTGCGCTGGTAGCGCTCCGGCAGGATGCCGAGCTCGAGGGCGGCCAGCTCAACCCGGGCCATGGCCTTGCTGTGGGGGTGGCCCTTGCCGTTGCCCGGGCTGCGGCCAAGGCCCCGGGCCAGGTCCTGCACGGCGAAGTAGGGCAGCACCTGACACTGGCCTCCGTCGGGCCGCGTGTCCGCACGCGCCAGGGCGCGGATGCTTTCATCCAGGGTCAGGGACAGCGGCATGGCTAGCCTCCTCCCACAGCGGGGAACAGCCCCACGCGGTCTCCGTCGGCCAGCTTGGCATCTGGTTCCACATGGGCGCCGTTGATGAAGACGAGTTTGAGGTCGGCGGGCGGGATGCCCAGACGCTTGACGAGGTCGGCCACGGTCTCGCCGGGCTCGATGGCAAAGGCCTCGGCCTCCGGCGGGGTGAACCGCGAGAGCGTGGCGAAGCATTTTAAGGCTATGTGCATGATTCGCCTTTACGCCCATGGCGGGAAGGGGTCAATGGCGCATCGGGGCAAGGGGCTCCGACTCAGCGGAGATGTGGTGCGTTGTAGGGGGTCCTGTCGACGCCGCGTGCGCCTTTTCGTCGTATTACATATTGTCCCGGACCGGATATGGACATTACTCTTGCGTTGCCTACTGTCTTCTTATCTTGATTTGGCCCCATGTCGGGGTGAGACTCGTACAGGCTGGTGTTTTTCTGGAGAACCACTGTGTCGGACTTGAGAGTGACGCCTGTGTCGTTGTTGTTTGGCTTGATTATCAACCGCCTGACCTCGTCTAGGGTGACCTGTTTTTCAGAGGGGGGGGCAGTTGGTTGGTCCGGAGGCGCTGCAAAGGTAGCGTGGGGCAGCAACAGGACGAGAAGCATGAGGGGCAGGATCAGGCGCATGAACACCTCCGAGCCGTATCTATATCTGAATACAGGGACAACGGCAAGGGGGCCGGAGACTTGCGCCTGCGGCCCCCTGCGGGTGCTGGTGTATGGCCGGGCTAGAAGACGAAGTACATGGTCATGACGGACACCACGGCGGTGATGAGCATGGAGATGACGAAGGCCGGGCGGATGGCCACCTGGGCCTCGCGGATCTTGTCGATGCTCGAGGCCGCGGTCTGCAGCTTGGCCGGGGAGATGACGCTGGCCAATCCGCCGCCGATGCCGCTGGCCGCCGCGATGATCATGCCGCCGGAAACGCTGAGCCCGATGCGCTCCGCCGTGGACAGGTGCAGCTTGGTCAGCATGGCGATGCTTGAGGTCTCCGAGCCGCTGATGAAGCCGCCGAGCAGGCCCAGGAACGGCGCGAAGGCCGCGTAGAACTTGCCGAAGGTGGCTGCCGAGGCGTCGGCCATGACGTAGATCATGTTGTGGGTCGGGTCGGCCAGCTTCCAGTCGATGCCCTTGCCCGAGTGGTTCATGAGGTAGGCGATGGCGAAGAACACCGCGGCCGACATGATGGGCCGGAAGGCGCGCTTGCCCGAGGTCGCGATCCCGCGCACGATCTGTTCGCGCGTGGCGCGCATGAGGGGCAGGGCCAGGAAGGTGCAGATGACCACCCAGGTATAGGCCTGCCAGAGCAGACGCAGCTTTTCCGGGCTGCCGGGGATGATCTCAACCGGCATGGCCCAGTCCACGAAGGTTATCTTGAAGAAGGGCAGGCTCGGCGCGTTCAGGATCAGCGAGAACACGGTGAGGATGATCCAGGGCGAACAGGCGCGCGCCAGGCTCAGGCGCTGCTCGGCGGCCAGGTCTTTTTCGTTCAGCAGGCTGCGGTCCTGCAACTGCTTGCCGGTGAGCTTCACGTAGAGCACCAGCATGGCGATGACGCCCAGGCCCGCCGCGATGCCGGTGATGGTCACCAGGCCCACCTTGGCCATGAGGATGGCGATGACGCCTGCGGTGACGCCAGCGATGGCCGCCGGGACAAAGCCCTTCTTGACCATGGCCGTGCCGCCGGTGACCTGGAGCATGCCCAGAGCTATGCAGGTGCTGATGACCGGCATGTACATGGCGAAGTTGCCGCCGACCTCATTCACCGGACGGCCCACGAACTGCGCGTAGACCACGGCCGGGATGCCCAGCAGGGCGTAGGTGCACAACGCGTCGTAGCCGATGGCCGGCAGGAGGATGGCGGTCATGGTGGAATAGCCGAGCGCGATCATGATGGGCGGCAGGATGGACACCGTCACCGCGCCCAGGCTGGTCAAAAGGATGCCGAAGCCCACGTTGATGATCATGATCTGCACGGTCTGCTGGCCCGGGGCGATGGTCTTCATCAGCGCCACCACGCGGGCCACGGCGCCGGTTTCCTGCATCAGCGTGATCTGCAAGATGCTGGCGGCCATGACCAGCGCAATGGGCATGGAGGCCACAATCCCCGCCAGGGAGGCGGTGAGGACCACCTCGGCCGGAGTCTGAAAGTACAACCAGGCCACCAGCGCCGCCAGTATCCAGCCGAAGAAGCCCGCCGTGTCTGCAGCGACCCGGTACACCAGGAGCATGAGGAAGATGGCGATGACAGGGAAGAACGCCAGGAATACCGAGAGAAAATCCATGTTGATCCTCCACCCCTGTGGGGGCTGTGCGTACGGGCGGCCAAGCCTCGGCCTGATTGCGGCAACGCCGCAGTCTTATTGATTCTCACCTATGAATGCAAGCCCCCACTCGCAATGTCGCGGAGGTTTTATTGCGCAGGCATCCGCTTGGCTGATGCGCCATTGATTTCGCTGGCGGGCTGTGCCAGGGTGCGGCATGCATCGCATCCACCCGCTTGCGCGAGCCCTTTTGCTGGCGTCCTCCGTCTTCCTGGCCGCCTGCGGCGACCCCGTGGAGGCCGTGCGCCAGGCGCGCATCTCCCCGGACCCGTCCATGACCGTGGCCGAGGCCCTGGAGGGGTACCCGTACTTCATGAAGGTGCAGTGGAGCCGCTTTGAGGACAAGGACGGCAGGACCATCGTGGAGGCCAACTGCGACATCGACGTGGCCGCCAACTGCCGCACCGTGAGCCAAGCAAGCCTGGCCGCGGCCACCCGCGACGTGCGGCGCGACTATTTTCAGGCCCGTTTCGTGGTCGAGGGCTTCCCCCGCAAGATCCACGCCCAGGAGGCCGCCCACATCACCGACTGCACCAACGGCCACCGGCTGCGCCTGGCCGATCCCAAGTACCTGCGCGCCATCTACTCCCGTGAGCTGGTGCGCTTCTTCTGCCTGGAGGGGTTGAACTGCCCGCCCGGCCCGCCCCAATAGCCGACCAGGTGAGGCGCAGCAGCGTCAGTCCGGCGCGGCCAGCTTCCTTCCCAGGGTGCGCGCCTCTTCCAGCACCTCCGGCCGGGCGGCGGCATCGCCCTGGTGGTACACGCTGCACGCGCGCAGCAGGTGGCTTTGGGTGAAGCCCTGCCAGTTCAGCAGGTACTCGTAGCGCGGGAAGATGTCGGTGAACAGGTCCTCCCTGGGGTGGCCCTGGGCGATGACGAAGACCAGCGTCTTGCCGGGGGTGAGGCGCGAGCGCTGGCCGCGCGGCAGGTGCGCGTAGCCGGCGTGGAGGTAGGAGAAGGTGCGGTCGATGAAGCCTTTGAGCTGGGCCGTGACCTCGCCAAAGTACACCGGCGTGGCAAGCACCAGCACGTCGCAGGCGCGCACGGCCTCCAGCACGGGCGTCAGGCCGTCGTCCAGCACACAGGCCTGGGCGTCCTTCTTGCAAACCAGGCAGCCCTGGCAGCCCCGGTATTCCAGCTTGTTCAGGGCAAAGGTCGTTACCCGCGCCCCGGTCCCTGCGGCGGCCTCGCACAGGGCCTGGGCCATCACCGCGCTGTTGCCCTTGGGTCTGGGGCTGCCCAGCAGGCAGACGACATCCTTCATGCTCCCTCCTCCTTCACGCTTCCTCCTCAGTCTTGGCCAGGCTGCGCTCCACGCTGCGGGTCTTGTCACGCATGCCGTCCTTGCGGTCGCGCCGCCAGTCGGCCTTGAGGGTCAGGTAGACGCGGTCCGAGTCCTTCGCCAGGTCCTTGAAGCATTGGTCCACCACGGCCATGACCTCATCCCACGAGCCCTCGATGCAGGTGCCCATGGGGGTGAGCTGGCAGGCCAACCCGCTTTCGCGGATTATCCCCACGGCCCGGGCGACATAGGCCCCCACGCTTTGACCTTGGTCCAGGGGGAAGAGCGAGAGTTCCACGATGACGCTCATGCGCCCTCCTTATAATTTACGAAGGTTGCGCCTTGCGGGCATAGTGCTCCGAGGCGAATTCCAAAAAGCGCGCCAGCATGGGCTCCGGCTCCAGCACCGGGAAGAGCCGCTGGCTCAGAGGCACCTCGCGCAGCAGGCACAGCAGCAGCGGCAGCACGCGGCTGGCGTGGACCCATTGGCCGTCGAAGGCCGCCGCAGCTCCGGCCAGGTCAATGGGCGGCAGCACCTTCACCAGGGCCGCATCGGGTCCGAAGGGCGTCCTGCATGCTTCCGGCGGCGTCGTCATGGCGTACTGGCGGCAGACGAGCGGGCGCTCGGCATAGATGCCGCAGGCCCCGTCGTCCAGGAAAGGGCAGGGGATGGCGAGCTCCCAGTACGCAGTCTGCATCTCGCCCCGGCGGCGGGAGTCGTAGGGCTGACGGGTGAACGCGGCGTAAAGGTCCGGCATGAGCCCGGCCGATTCCAGGCGCTCGAGTCCGGCGCGGAAGCGCTCGGTGACGCGCTCCCGGTGCTCGTCCGGCAGGGCGCGCAGGGTTCGCAGCAGGGCCAGGGCCTCGGCCTCGCCGAGCATCACAAGATGCTTGCAGCAGGTGTCACAGCCACGTCCACAGGATATCGGGCGGCCCATTTCGGCCAGGGTGCGTGCGGCCTCGTCCTGGAGGGCGTCGGTCACGGCGCGCACGGCGGGCAGGATGTCGACAAGGCTGGCCGGTCCGGCGGGCAGCGGCACGGGCACAGCCAGGGCGGGAGCTCCCGGACGTGCCAGGGCAATGGTCATCCTGCGCTGGGGCAGGGGCGTGTGCGTGGTCATGAAGGCCTCCAGACCGATTATCGCCGATGCTTGGGGGGCAGGTCAATATTTCAATGTCAATCATATGATCTTATGTGATTACAGCGAGATGACTCAGGTGCCAAATCTTTGGGTAGCAAGAGTGTTGTGATTTTTTTGCGGTCCCCCCTTGCCTTTGTCCTTGGACCCGTGTATCTGCATCCACAGCTAACCTACTGTTTCGCTTGCTAATTCTTGCAAGATTCGTATGGCAAGTGTGGCACGGTTAGAGTTTTTGTGTCACGCGGTCATATTGTCAAGAGTTTACAAGGCGTTCCTGTCACGTATCATTATAATCTGGAGGTGTTGTATGAAGATTTCCGTAGGACATGGCTTGGCCGACGCCGAAAAACGCCTTGAAGAGAGTGGCGTTTCTCGTCGCGACTTCATGAAATTCTGCGGCATCATCGCGGCGACCATGGGCATGGGGCCGGCTTATGCCACCGAGGTCGCGGCTGCGCTGACGGCTGACAATCGTCCGTCGGTCATCTGGCTGCACAACGCAGAGTGCACCGGTTGCTCCGAATCCATCCTGCGCATGGCTTCCATCGACGGCAAAACCGCCTACATCGATACCCTGATCCTTGATGTCATCTCCCTGGAGTACCAGGAGACCATCATGGCCGCCGCAGGCGAAATGGCTGAGAAGGCCCTGCACGACGCCATGAAGAAGCCCTACCTCCTCGTGATCGAGGGCGGCATTCCCATGAAGGACAACGGTATCTACGGCAAGGTCGGCGGCGTCACCATGCTGGAGATGGTCAAGAAGGCCATCACCAGCAAGAACTGCCTCGCCACCATCGCCTACGGCACCTGCGCCGCTTACGGCGGCGTGCAGGCCGCCAAACCGAACCCGACCGACGCCAAGGGCGTCAAGGCCGTGTTCCCCAAGAGCCTGGTCATCAACGTTCCCGGCTGCCCGCCCAACCCGTACAACCTGGTTGGCACCGTTGTCGCGGCCATCATGACCGTGACCAAGAAGGCCCCGCTGCCTGCGTTGGATGGCGATCTGCGCCCCACCGTGTTCTTCGGCGCCACCGTTCACGACCAGTGCGAGCGTCAGCCCTTCTTTGAGAAGGAGCAGTTCGCCATGTCCTTCGACTCCCCCGAGGCCAAGAAGGGCTGGTGTCTGTACAAGCTCGGCTGCAAGGGTCCCTCCACTTACAACAACTGCCCGACCAAGAAGTTCAATCCCCTGGACAAGGGCGTCGGCGTGAACTGGCCCGTTCAGGCTGGTCACCCCTGCATCGGCTGCAGCGAGCCCAATTTCTGGGATAAGATGAGCCCGTTCTACGAGATGGAGAAATAGGCTCGGTCGTTATTTCTTGGAATTGTCAGCCTTCTCGCTGCACCTAATCATTTAAGGAGGATCTAGATATGGCGCCCAAAACGCCCCAGAGCAACTTCTCCGGCCCGGTCGTTGTCGACCCGGTCACTCGTATTGAAGGCCACCTGCGCATCGACGCCACCGTCGAGAACGGCAAAATCGTCGATGTCCGCAGCAGCTCGCAGCTGTTTCGCGGCCTCGAAATCATCCTGAAGGGCCGCGATCCCCGCGACGCCCAGCACTTCACCCAGCGCGCCTGCGGCGTCTGCACCTACGTGCACGCCCTGTGCTCCACCCGTGCGGTCGACAACGCCGTCAAGGTGAAGATCCCGAAGAACGCCACCATCATGCGCAACCTGGTCATGGGTTCGCAGTATCTGCACGACCACCTGGTGCACTTCTATCACCTGCACGCCCTTGACTGGGTCAACGTGGCCAACGCCCTGCAGGCCGACCCCGTCAAGACCGCCGCGCTGTCCAACAGCCTCTCCCCGAACCGCAAGGAGACCGCTGACCAGTTCAAGGCCGTCCAGACCAAGGTCAAGGCCCTGGTCGACTCCGGCAAGCTTGGCATCTTCACCAACGCCTACTTCCTGGGCGAGAAGAAGAACGAAGCCTACTACCTGCCCGCCGAGGCCGATCTCATGGCCGTGAAGCACTACCTTGACGCCCTGCACATGCAGGTCAAGGCTGCCCGCGCCATGGCGATCTTCGGCGCCAAGAACCCGCACACCCAGTTCACCGTCGTCGGCGGCGTCACCAACTACGATGCCCTGAAGCCCGACCGCATCGCCGAGTACAAGGCCCTGACCGACGAAGTCATCGCCTTCATCAAGGACTTCTACATCCCCGACCTGCTCGCCGTGGCCAGCTTCTACAAAGACTGGGCGGGCATTGGCGGCACCAGCAACTTCATCAGCTTCGGCGAATTCCCCACTGATGAGTACAACCTGGATTCCCGCTTCTTCGCCCCCGGCGTCATCATGAAGCGCGACCTGGCCAAGGTTGCCTCCATGGACCAGAAGAAGATCGAAGAGCACGTCAAGCACAGCTGGTACGTGGGCGACAAGGCTCATCATCCTTACAACGGCGTCACCGAGCCCAAGTACACCAAGCTCGAGGACAAGGACCGCTACTCCTGGATGAAGGCCCCCCGCTACAACGGCGAAGCCTGCGAAACCGGCCCCCTGGCCACCGTCCTGGTCGCCTTTGCCAAGGGCCACAAGCCCACGGTCGACGCGGTCAAGTTCGTGCTGAACTACCTGAAGGTTGACGCCTCCGCGCTGTTCTCGACCCTGGGCCGCACCGCTGCCCGCGGCATCGAGTGCCTCGTGACCGCCAACCAGATGCAGGTTTGGCTCGACGCGCTTGTCGGCAACGTCAAGGGCGGCGACACCGAGCTGTACACCCCGTGGAAGATGCCCAACGAGGCCGAAGGCGTTGGCTTCGTGCAGGCCCCCCGCGGCGCTCTGTCCCACTGGATCAAGATCAAGAAGGGCAAGATCGAGAACTTCCAGCTCGTCGTGCCCTCCACCTGGAGCCTTGGCCCCCGCTGCGCCGCTGGCAAGCTGGGTCCCGTTGAAGAGGCCCTCATGGGCACCCCGATCTTCGATCCGCATCGTCCGGTCGAGATCCTGCGCACGGTCCACAGCTTCGACCCCTGCATCGCCTGCGGCGTGCACGTGCTCGACGCCAAGACCGGCAAGACCAGCAGCTTCAAGGTGTTGTAAACCGTAAGAGCATCCTGTAAGGGACGGGAATCCGGGCGACCGGGTTCCCGTCCCTTTTTCACTCTCGGAGCAAAGAGGCCGCATGACAGACTCTCAAAAACGCATCCTGGTCCTTGGCGTGGGCAACATCCTTTTCACCGACGAGGGCATCGGCGTCAGCGCCGCTGACCAGATCATGAGCCGGTACGAGCTGTCCGACAACGTCACCGTCATGGACGGCGGCACCCTGGGCACCCGGCTCATGGACCCCATGATGAACTGCGACCTGGTCATCGTCATCGACGCGGTTCTGGGCGACGGCCCGGCCGGGAGCATCTACCGCCTCACCGGCGAGGACCTGCGCAAGAGCCTGGCCTTCAAGGACTCCATGCACCAGACGGACCTTGTGGACACGCTCATCATGTGCGAGATTGTGGGCACCAGGCCCGAGGCAGTGATCATCGGCATGGAGCCGCTTGACTACCACACCCTGAATGTGGGTATCTCGGACGTCGCCAAAGAGCGCCAGGAAGCGCTCATCGGCTTTGTGCTGGAAGAGGTCGTCAAGGCCGGGGGCTCCTATAGCCTGAAGGCCAATCCCAGCTCCATCACACAGGAGAGAGAACCATGTGCCTAGCAGTCCCCGCTGAGATCATTGAAATTTCCGACGACGTGGCCACCTGCCGCGTGGGCGAGGGCGACACCACCGTCAGCGCCTCGCTCATGATCCTTGACGAAGAGGTGGCCCTGGGCGACTTCCTCATCATCCACGCAGGCTTCGCCATTCGCAAGCTCCACCCCGAGGAGGCCCGCGAGACCCTCAAGGTGCTGCGCGACGTCATTGCCGCCGCCGAAGAGGCTGGCATCGTCCAGGACCGCGTGGTCTAGGGCCGGTCCGGCTCATCCGCCCAACAAAAGGGGCCATGCCGCGACAATCCGGCATGGCCCCTTTGGCGTTTATATGTTGGCTGCCGTCAGCGCGGGCGCAGGTACGAGGCCTTGGTCCAGCGCCGGGCCAGGGCCAGCAGCCCGAGCAGAAAGGCCAGGGCCAGGTGCGTCCAGTCGATGAGCATGATGGGCTCGGGCGAGAAGGAGACGTTGGGCAGGTTCTTCAGCACCCGCACGGCCCCGGTGAGGATGAGCCCGGCCACGAGCGCTGCCCGGGTCAAGCCGAAGGGCGTCAGGACATGGCTGCGCCGCCATTCCAGCATCCAGCGGGTGGCGAGATCGCCGACCAGCACAAGCAGCAGGCTGGCGCCGAGGTAGTGCAGCTTGTGCGTGAGCCAGAAGTTGCCCAGCCAGCCCAGGCCGGGCACGGCCACGATGCGGTAGCGGCTGGCGATGGGCATCTGCATCGTGCCGCTTACTGCCAGCAACGTGACCACCAGGATATAGACCCAGGCCAGACGGCGCGAGATGAGGCGGCTCATGACCAGGGCTCCTTGCTGTCGGTTGGCTGGCCCGCGTCTGGCGGGGCAGTCGGGGGGGCGCCTTTGCCGTCGCCCTTGCCGCCGTCCTTGTCCCCGTTCGCCAGGCGCGAGCCGATGCGCAGGGCCCCGGCCACAATGCCGGCCACCGGCGCGAACAACGCGGCGTAGGCCATGTTCGTCTCGTCGGCCATCATGTCCGGGGCCTTGTCCAGGTCCGGCTTGCCGGGGCCGGTGGTGATGGCGGCGTCCAGGATGTCAAAGGGCACGGGCGAGACATAGAGCGAGTTGGTGCCGCCGTTTTCGGTCTCGCCGTAAATGTAGCCGTTCATGCTGCGGGCCAGGGCGTGGGCCTTGGCGACGATCTCCGCGCGTGGGCCGATCTCCTGCACCTCGTAGGGGCAGGACTCCACGCAGGCCGGTTTCTGGCCCTTGGCCAGGCGGTCATAACAGCGGTCGCACTTGTACATGACGCCGTTGCCCGCAAGACTTGGCAGAATATCAAGGTATAGGCCGACGCCGGTCTGGCGCATGGGAATTTTCCAGGGGCACACGGTCTTGCACTTGGCGCCGCCCAGACAGATTTTGTCGTCGATGCGCACCACGCCGTTTGTTTCCCGCGCGGCCGCGCCCCAGGGGCAGAGGTTGGCGCAGGGCGGGTTCTGGCAATGCATGCAGCGCCGGGGGATGTGGACCTCGAAGCGCTGCCCCAGGTACTGCCCGCGTGCGGACTGGATGTAGAGCCAGTTGTAGGGTGTCAGGCGGTCGGTGACCTGGCGCTTGGTGGACCAGTCCTCAACCTTGACCGTTGACGGGTACATTTTGGGGAAGGGCCGTGTGGGCTCGGGGAATTTGTGCGCGTTGGCCTCGCGGCAGGCCTCGACGCAGGCCCCGCAGCCCACGCATTTGCTGAGGTCGTGCAGGGTGACAAGTTCTTCGTCCTTGGAGGCTGCTGTGGCTGCTGTGGCGGTTTGCGGCAGCAACAGTCCGAGGCCGCCGAGGCCGAGGCTGGCCAGGAAGTTTCGGCGCGAGAGATCTGGTTTGGACGGCTTGTTCTTTTTCACGGGCACTCCGGTTTGGTATGGCGCTGTGGCGCATGCCAAGTATAAGCCGAAATTCTGTGGAGGCAACCCCCGGGGGGTATGTTGGCGAGGGAAAGTTCAAATCTCCCGAAATGTGACATAATTGTAAACGAGCTGTGTTGCGGGCGCTGGACAATCAGTACGAATCCGGGTACTCGCTTCATTGGATTTTCGGGTTTTGCCCGGAGGGGGGCGCGAAGAATCGTCGGCGCCCTGCCACAGCATAGGAAGAGAGTGTAAAGACAATGACCAAGACTGCGCAACTGATCATCGACGGAAAAACCTATGAGCTCCCCATCGTCGAGGGCACCCTGGGCGACAAGGCCATCGACATCACGCGCCTGCGCGCCGACAGCGGGTTCATCACCTATGATCCCGGCTATGTGAACACCGGCCCGTGCAAGAGCTCCATCACCTTTGTGGACGGCGAAAAGGGCATTTTGCGCTATCGCGGCTATCCCATTGAGCAGATCGCCGATCGCGGTTCCTTCACCGAAACCGCCTGGCTGCTCATCTTCGGCGAGCTGCCCACCCGCGACAAACTTTCGCGCTTCTCCGCCGGGTTGTGCGCAGAAGAGCTTCTGCACGAGGACCTGCGGCACCATTTCGAGGGCTTCCCGCCCAACGGTCACCCCATGGCCATGCTTTCGGCCATCATCAACTCGCTCGGCTGCTACCACCCGGATCTGCTTGAGATCGAGAGCCGGGGCGAGTTCTACCTCGCGGCCTCGAAGATCATCAGCAAGGTGCGCACCATCGCCGCCTTCAGCTACCGCAAGAGCATGGGCCTGCCCTTCATGTACCCGAATCCGGCCCTCTCGTATTGCCGAAACTTCTTGCACATGATGTTCTCCATTCCGAACAAGCCCTTTGACCCCTCGCCAGAGGCCGTGCGCGCGCTTTCCTTGTTCCTCATCCTGCATGCGGACCACGAGCAGAATTGCTCCTGTTCCACCGTGCGCATGGTGGGCTCCACCCAGGCCAATCTTTTCGCCTCGGTTTCCTCCGGCATCTGCGCGTTGTGGGGGCGTCTGCACGGCGGCGCCAACGCAGGCGTTGTGGCCATGCTCGAGCAGATCCGCGATGGCGAGAGCACCCCGCGCGAGGTGCTGGAGATGGTCAAGCAGAAGAAGTTCCGGCTCATGGGCTTTGGCCACCGCATCTACAAGAACTTCGACCCGCGCGCCAAGATCCTCAAGCAGGCGGCCCACGACCTGCTGTTCAAGCTGGGCAAGCCCGACGAGCTCATGGACATCGCCATGGAGTTGGAACAGCTGGCCCTGGCCGATCCGTACTTTGTGGAGCGCAAGCTGTACCCCAACGTGGACTTCTACTCAGGCATCATTCTGCGGGCCCTGAACATTCCGGTGCAGATGTTCCCGGTGATGTTCGCCATCGGGCGCATGCCCGGCTGGATCGCCCACTGGTACGAGGAACACCTGGAAACGACCAAGATCCACCGCCCCCGGCAGGTCTACACCGGGCAGGTCCTGCGCGACTACGTGTCCATCGACGAGAGGTAGGCCAGGGGTCGAGAGGCCGGGAGCGCCGGGCATTGCACGGCAGCGGGCAGGAAAATTCGCCCACAGGGCAAAAAGTCCTTGCCAAGGCTGGCCGATGCGGCTAAATGCTTCACTCGCAACAACGGATCAGCGCAGGCTGACCGCTTAATGCCGAAGTGGTGGAATTGGTAGACACGCTAGGTTCAGGGTCTAGTGGTCGCAAGGCCATGGGAGTTCGAGTCTCCCCTTCGGCACCAAAAATTAGAGGCGCTTCAGCTGACTGGCTGAGGCGCCTTTTTTCTGGTCTTCGGCGTGGCGACGGGCGCAAGGGGCGCTAAAATCAGCGCCATGGCCTGATTGGCAGCCGTATTGCGCGTGGGATCAATTCCACGGCGTATCCCCTTCGGCAGGATCAGGCAGGCATGGGCTGTCCAAGGTCAGGGGCCAATTCAAAATATTGAGAGCAGGGCTTTACGTAATAGGTTTCCCAGGCTAATGTTAAGAGCCTGTAGCAAACCCGGAGGTCCTGTCGTGAAGCGTGCCGTCCTTGCCTTGCTTACTGTCGTCCTTGCCGCGTTGTCTCTGCTCTGCAGTTGCGAGACGGCGCCGGAGCCCTGTGCGGACAAGCTCGGCTGCGTAGACCTTGGCCCGGACGAGCCCCTGACGCTTGGCGTGGTCCAGGCCCTCTCCGGCAAGGTGGCCCCCCTGGGCCAGGACCAGATTCGCGGCCTGGAGTTGGCCCTGGCCAGCCGTGGCAACAAGGTTCTGGGACGCACGGTGAAGCTTATGACCGAGGACACCGGCTGCAACGCCGAGGGCGGAGCCAACGCGGCCCTGAAGCTCGTGGCCGATCCCAAGGTTCTGGCCATCTTTGGCACCACCTGCTCCGGAGCCGCCGCCTCCACCGCCGAGGTCATGTCCAAGGCAGGGCTGGCCATGATCTCCGGCAACAACTCCGCCCCGTTCCTCACTGCCATCGGCGGGCACCGCGCGCCCAAATGGCAGACGGGCTACCTGCGCACCGCGCCCAACGAGGAATCCGCCGGTCCTGCCGCCGCCCGTTTCGCCTATGAAAAACTGGGCATCCGCAAGGCCGCCACCATCAATGACGGCGACATCTACACCAAGGGGCTGACGAACGGGTTCCGGGAGGAATTCGAGCAGCTCGGCGGGAAAATCGTGCTGGACGCCACGGTGAATAAGAACGACGCAAACATGGAGCCCGTGCTGACCACAGTGATCAACTCCAGGGCCGAGATGGTGTTTTTTCCGCTGTTCCAGCCCGAGGGCAACCATGTGCTGCTGCAAGCCAGGAAGATGCCGGCCCTGGCCAAGACCGTGCTCATGAGCGACGGCTCGCTCATCGAGAACAGCTTCATCCAGGCAGTGCAGGCCGCTGCCATCGGCATGTACTTCGTGGGGCCCACCCCGCCGAAAAGGACGCCCGAGCTGGAGAAGCTGGAGGCGGAGTACAAGGCCCGCTATCATGGCTCCCCGCCGACTTATTACTTCATCAATGCCTTTGACGCCGCAGGCATCCTCTTCGCGGCCATCGAGAAGGCTGCAGTGAAGGGCGGTAACGGACGTCTGCGCATCGGCCGCCAGGCCCTGCGCGACGCCCTGTACTCCACCACGGGCTACCCCGGGCTGACCGGTAGTCTCACTTGCGACGAGTTCGGCGATTGCGCCGCCCAGAGCTTCAACGTCCTCAGGCTGACGGACCCCACCAGCGGAGTGGAGGGGCTCAAGGGCAACGTGGAATTCACCTACGCGCCGAAGCGATGAACCGCCTGCACGACATCTTACGCCATTGGCGCAGCCTGAGCCTCAGCGTCAAGTTCGGCTGCGCCTTTTCGCTGTTGCTCGTGCTGCTCCTGCTGGAGGCGCTGGCGGGATATGGCGCCTTGAGGGTGGTCCTAGAGGCCGAGTCGGAGATCCTCACCAGCGTGGAGATCCGCCAGCGCGTGTTCGAGATGGGCGGTGAGCTGGAGAAGGCCCGGCGCATGCACCGCGACTTCTTCCTCAAGTTCTCTGAGATCGGCTATGCAGACGCCCATGAGCAGTATTTCCTGCCAGCCAAGGCGGTCACCGCACGTGTGGTGGCCTTAAGCGAGGATCTGCGCAAGATCGTCGAGGCCTCAAACGTCAGCTTCTCCTTGCGCGAACGCAACAAGGACATCACCTTGTACCTGACCTCGGCCCAGCGCTTCGGGGAAATTTTCGAGGAGACCGTGAGCCAGGTGGCTGTTCTGGCCGCGCCGAAGACCGGCCTGCTGGAGCAACTGGGGCAGTTGGGCGACCGCCTGGGCGTCTTGCTGCGCGGCGCCACGGAAGCGCATCTACTCTATTTGGAAATGGACCACAACGTCCAGAAATATCTCATCCTTCGGCAGCGACCGTACATGCAGACTGCCCTGAACATTGGCTTCAAGCTGGAGCGCGCACTTGAAACCGCGCCTGAACTCGCGCCCGCGCGCCGGGCCGAGGTCCGCAGGCTGGTGCGTGATTATCTTGTGGTGGCCGGGCGCATCCCGGATGTCGACGTGAGGATCCGCGGCCTGCTCAACGACTTCAGCCTGCAGGCCCACGCGGTGGACCCCATTTCCCGCGACCTCAAGGCTCTGGCCGCCATCGAGGTGGAGCGGGCCAGGGCCCGCATCAGCGGGGTCAGCCGTCTGGCCAGCGTGATCATCCTGGCAACGGCGCTGCTCGGTCTGGGCTTCGCCATGGTGGTAGCCTGGCTCATCCATACCACGGTTACCCGCAAGATCGTCGACCTGACCCAGGCAGCTGCGCAGCTCCGTGTGGACGGCCTGGAGGACAGCCCCAAGGCGCCGGAGGGCGACGAGATCGGCGTGCTGGCCGCCACCTTCAAAAGCATGGTGGCGCGCATGCAGGACCTGGTGACCAACCTGGAGTCCAAAGTTGCCCTGCGCACCGAGGAACTGGCCGCCACCAACGACATGCTGGAGCAAGCCGTGCGGGAGCTGGACGAGAAGAACCACGCCCTGGAGGTCATGACCCGCACTGACCGTCTTACGGGGCTGTCCAACCGCCGCAGGCTTGAGGAGGCGTTGCGGACGGAGGTGCTGCGCGCCCGGCGCTACGGCAAGCCCTTCTCCGTCATCCTGCTCGACATCGACCACTTCAAGGACGTCAACGATCTGCACGGGCACCAGGCCGGGGACAACGTGCTCATCGCCATCGCCGGGCTCCTGTCACGCACCGCGCGCGAGACCGATATTGTGGGGCGCTACGGCGGCGAGGAGTTCCTGCTGGTCTGCCCGGAGACGGAGATCCAGGTGGTGGCGGCTCTGGCCGAACGCTTGCGCCTTGAGTTCACCTCCACGGATTTTCCCCTGGTCGGGCGGGTTACCTCCAGCTTCGGCGTGGCGGAGTATACCCAGGGCGACGAAGTGGGATCGCTTCTGGAGCGCGCCGACCAGGCTCTGTACCGGGCCAAGAACAAGGGCCGCAACTGCGTCGAGGTGGCCGGCTTCACAGCCTGCTAGAGTCTGCCTGTCCCGTGGCTTTGCCGGGCTCCTTCCCTGGCTTATTAATAACATGCTGTATTTTAAGCGATAAAAAACAGCTTTCCCCGCCGTACGGTTTTGGGGTAAACGGATTGGTTCTGATGTTTGAGAATCCGGCCTGGCTGGCTTTTTGGCCCCTGCCACGGCTCTACGAGTGAGGTTCACCCATGCCCCTGTGCAGCATTGAGGAAGCCATTGAGGACATCCGGCAGGGCCGGATGGTCATCATGGTGGATGACGAAGACCGCGAGAACGAGGGCGACCTCGTCATCGCAGCAGAAAAAACCACCCCTGAGGCCATCAACTTCATGGCCAAGTTCGGACGCGGCCTCATCTGCCTGGCCATGGCGCCGGACATGATCGACCGGCTGGAGCTGCCGCTCATGGCGCAGAGCAACCAGAGCAAGTTCGGCACCAACTTCACCGTGTCCATTGAGGCGCGCGAAGGCGTCACCACCGGCATTTCAGCCTTTGACCGCAGCCACACCATCCTCACCGCCGTGGCCGACGGCGTCAAGGCGACGGACATCGTCACCCCCGGCCACATCTTCCCGCTTCGGGCAAGAAGCGGCGGCGTGCTGGTGCGCGCCGGGCAGACCGAGGGCAGCGTGGACATCGCCCGACTGGCCGGTTGCAAGCCCGCAGGCGTAATTTGTGAGATCATGCGCGAAGACGGCCAGATGGCCCGCATGCCGGACCTGAAGCTCTTTGCGGCCGAGCACGGGCTCAAGATCTGCTCCGTGGCCGACCTGATCAAGCACCGCATGAAGTTCGGCGGCAAGGCCGTGACCAAGATCGCCGAGGCCGAGCTGCCCACCCGCTGGGGCCAGTTCAAGACTGCGGCCTTCACCTCCGAGGCCGACCACCGCACCCACATCGCCCTGTTCAAGGGCGACATCAGCCCGGACAAGCCCGTGCTGGTGCGTGTGCACAGCGAATGCCTCACCGGCGACGTGTTCGGCTCCGTGCGCTGCGACTGCGGCGACCAGCTGGCTGCGGCCATGTGCATGATCGAGCAGGAGGGCGCAGGCGTACTTCTGTACATGCGCCAGGAGGGCCGGGGCATCGGCCTGGGCAACAAGATCAAGGCCTATCACCTGCAGGACGAGGGCTACGACACTGTCGAGGCCAACGCCAAGCTGGGCTTTCAGCCCGACCTGCGCGAGTACGGCACCGGCGCGCAGATCCTGGTCTCGCTCGGCGTGTCGCAGATGCGCCTGATGACCAACAACCCCAAGAAGATCGTGGGGCTGGAGGGCTACGGCCTGAAGGTCGTGGAACGCGTGCCCATCGAGATGGCCGCCTGCGCCCTGAACGAGCGCTATCTGCAGACCAAGAAAGACAAGATGGGCCACATGCTGACCAATCTGGGCGACGCCAAGAAATTGCGCAACCCACCAAAGAACTTTGACCTTTCCTGAACGGAGGACAACCATGGGCCATATCAAGACCGTCGAAGGACAGCTGGACGCCAAGGGACTGAAGGTGGCCATCGTGGCCAGCCGCTTCAACGATTTCATCGTGGACAAGCTGGTCGGCGGGGCCGTGGACGCCCTGACCCGCCACGGCGCCAGCCGCGAGGACCTGACCATCGTGCGTATCCCCGGCGCTTTCGAGATGCCGCTGGTGGCCCAGAAGCTGGCCGCCTCGGGCAAGTATGACGGGCTCGTGTGCCTGGGCGCGGTTATCCGCGGCGCCACCCCGCATTTCGACTTCGTGGCCAACGAGTGCGCCAAGGGTCTGGCCATGGTCAGCATGGAGCACAACATGCCGCTGGGCTTCGGCGTTCTGACCACGGACAACCTGGAGCAGGCCATCGAGCGCGCCGGGTCCAAGGCCGGAAACAAGGGCGTCGACGCCGCAATGGCCATGCTCGAGACCGCTCGCGTTCTCGCGCAGCTCTAGGTCTTGGAGTCATTGGTGACAACAGCTCCGGACAAGCGCAAGGGCTCGCGCAGGCAGGGCCGCACCCTGGCTTTCCAGGTTCTCTTTGGTTTGGGCTTCGACCCCCAGGAAGGCGAAAGCAACGTCCGCCGCGCCTTCACGCGCAACCCCGCCGTGGAGGAGTGCGAGCTTGAGGACGCCAAGAGCTTCGCCTCGCAGCTGGTGCAGGGCGTGTGCGAGAACCTGCCGGAGATCGACAAGGTCATCGGCAAGCACTCGGACCACTGGAAGATCGGGCGCATCGGCAAGGTCGAACTGGCCATCCTCAGGCTCTCGCTCTTTGAGATCCTGCACCGCTCGGACATCCCGCTCAAGGTGGCCATCAACGAGGCCATCGAGCTGGCCAAGGGCTTTGGCGACGAGAACTCGCGCTCCTTCGTCAACGGCATCCTGGACGCCGTGGCCCGGGCAGTGGACGAGGGCCGCTTCGACATCGATAAAAAGATCGACAAGAAGATCGACAAGAAGGCCGACGCAAAGATCGGCCAGAAACCGGCCGCGCCCCTTGGCAAACCGGCTGACGCCAAACAAACCACGTCCACGGACACGAAGACCAGGGCAGCAAAATAGCACCCTTTTCTCGGGAGTAGCAGATGGGCTTCGGCAAATACGATCCGCAGCAGATTGAGGACAAGTGGCAGGAGCGCTGGACCGAGTCCCGCTGCTTTGAGGTCGAGGCGGACGCCTCGCGCCCCAAGTACTACGTGTTGGAGATGTTTCCCTACCCCTCGGGCAAGATCCACATGGGGCACGTGCGCAACTACTCCATCGGCGACGTGGTGGCCCGCTACAAGCGCATGCGCGGCTTCAACGTGCTGCACCCCATGGGCTGGGACGCCTTCGGCCTGCCCGCCGAGAACGCCGCCATCAAGAACAAGACCCACCCGGCGGCCTGGACCTACTCGAACATCGCCGACATGCGTTCCCAGCTCAAGCGCCTGGGCTACTCCTACGACTGGCGGCGTGAAATCGCCACCTGTCGGCCCGAGTACTACAAATGGGAGCAGATGTTTTTTCTGCGGCTCCTGGAAAAGGGCCTGATCTACCGCAAGAACTCGCCCGTGAACTGGTGCGAGGGCTGCAACACCGTGCTGGCCAACGAGCAGGTGGAAGAGGGCAAGTGCTGGCGCTGCGACGGCGAGGTCGAGCAGAAGCAGCTGGAGCAGTGGTTCCTCAAGATAACGGCCTACGCCGAAGAACTCATCGACGACCTGAAGCTCTTGGACGGCGGCTGGCCCGAGCGCGTCATCACCATGCAGCAGAACTGGATCGGCAAGAGCGTGGGCGCGCAGCTCAAGTTTGAGATCAAAGGCTCAAGCGAGTTCGTCGAGGTCTTCACCACCCGGCCCGACACCCTCTGCGGCGCCACCTTCATGAGTCTGGCCGCCGAGCATCCGCTGGTGGAGAAGCTCATCAGCGGCAGGCCCGAGGCCGAAAAGGTCCGCGCCTTCTGCCGCGACGTGGCCAACATGGACCGCATCAAGCGCGGGGCCGAGGACCTGGAGAAGGAAGGCGTGTTCACCGGCGCGTATTGCGTGAACCCGCTCACGGGCAAGGACATGCCTATCCACGTGGCCAACTTCGTGCTCATGGGCTACGGCACCGGCGCGGTCATGGCCGTGCCCGCGCATGACCAGCGCGATTTCGAATTCGCCCGCAAGTACGACCTGCCCATGCAGGTGGTCATCCAGCCCTCCAGCAATAAGGGGGGCGAAGTGCTTGAGGTCGCCACCATGGCGCAGGCCTACGCCGACCCGGGCGTGCTGGTGAATTCCGGCCAGTTCGACGGCCAGGACAACAACGCGGCCAAGCAGGCCATCGTCGACTATCTGGCTGAGAACAACCTGGCCAAGCCCACGGTGCACTACCGCCTGCGCGACTGGGGCGTCTCCCGCCAGCGCTTCTGGGGCGCGCCCATTCCGGTGGTCCATTGCGACACGTGCGGCATCGTGCCCGTGCCGGACAGCCAGCTGCCCGTGCGCCTGCCCGAGGACGCCCAGGCGCGCGAGGACGGACGCTCGCCCTTGCCCCTGCTGGAGAGCTTCGTCAACACCACCTGTCCCACCTGCGGCGGCCCGGCCAAGCGCGAGACCGACACCATGGACACCTTCATGGAGTCCAGCTGGTACTTCATGCGCTACACCTCCGCGCGCAAGGACGATGGCCCGTTTGACGCCGAGGCGCTCAAGTACTGGATGCCTGTGGACCAGTACATCGGCGGCATTGAGCACGCCATCCTGCACCTTTTGTATTCACGCTTTTACGTCAAGGCCCTGCGCGACCTGGGCTACACCGATCAGGCCGAGCCTTTCAAGCATCTGCTGACCCAGGGCATGGTGCTGAAGGACGGCTCCAAGATGAGCAAGAGCAAGGGCAACGTGGTGGACCCGGGCTCCATGATCGCCCGCTACGGCGCAGATGCCACGCGCCTGTTCATCCTCTTCGCCTCGCCGCCGGAAAAGGACCTGGAGTGGAGCGACGCGGGCATCGAGGGCGCGTACCGCTTCCTCTCCCGCGTTTGGCGGCTGGCCGAGGACCTGTCGGAGGCGGGCGCGCTTAAGCCCATCGGCCCGGCGGCCTCTGTCTCCGATCTCGGCGGTGAGCTCGCAGGCCCGGCCAAGGAGCTGAGGCGCAAGGAGCACGACACCGTGCGCAGGGTCACCCGCGACATGGAGAACAAATTCCAGTTCAACACGGCCATCTCCGCGCTCATGGAGCTGGTCAACGAGATGTACGGCCTGAAGGACGCCCTCAAGAGCACGCCCCAGGGCGTGGCCGTGCTGTCCTCGGCCCTGTCCACGGTGCTGACCCTGCTTTCGCCCGTGGCCCCGCACCTGTGTGAGGAACTCTGGGGTTGCATGGGCCACAGGGAGCACCTGGCCACCCTGTCCTGGCCCGGCTATGAAGAGTCCGCCCTGGTCCAGGACGAGATCGAGCTGGTGGTGCAGGTGAACGGGAAGGTGCGCGGGCGGCTTGTGGTGGCTGCCAGCGCCGACCAGGAAGCCGTGCGCCAGTTCGCCATGACTCATGAGAATGTGCTGCGGCACCTGGAAGGCAAATCCATCAAGAAGCTCATCGTGGTGCCCGGAAAGCTGGTCAACGTGGTGGCTGGATAGAACAACGGCAGGGAGGTCGCGCATGCTCGCATTGAGACGGTTTCTGGGCCTGGCTCTGCTTCTGGCCGCAGCCCTGACCCTGTGCGGCTGCGGGTACACCTTCACCGGCCAGGGCACCCTGCTTGGGCCCGACCCGGCCGCGGCCTCGCGCCTTGACCCGGCCTTCCGCACCATGGCCCTGGTGCGCGTGGAAAACCCCACCGTCGAGGCCTGGCTTGAGCCTCGCCTGCGCTCGCTCATCCGCGACGAGTTCACCCGTCGGCGTTTCATCACCTGGACGGACAAGGACAAGGCCACGTCGCTGCTAACGGTGATCATCAAGAAATTCACGCGCTCCACCGTCGTTTCCGGCCAGCAGGACCAGTCCCTGAAGCTTGGCACCGGCCTGACCCTGATCTTCCGCGTGCAGCGCGCCAGCGATGGCGCGACGTTGTGGGACTCCGGCGAGCAGAGCCAGAGCGAATCCTTCTATTCCGGCGACTCCGAGGGTGCGGACCTGCGCGTCACGGACCTGGCTGTGCGCCGCATGGCCGACCTGATGACCGAGAACTACTAGGAGCCGCCCCATGCTCCGACCTTCGGCCAATCAAGCACCGACCCGCCGCGGCTTCCGCTTCCTCGTCTGCCCGGACGCCGAACTGCTCCGGCGCCAGGCCTCGCTGCTGCTCGAAGGGCTTGGAGCTGGCTGCGTCCGCAAAGTCTTTTGGGGCGACGAGGAGCCCTTTCCACCTGGCTACTGGGGCGAGCTGACCACCCAGAATCTCTTCTCCACGCCGACCTTGCTGTTGCTGCGCCGAGCCGAGTCCCTCAAGGCGGAACTCTGGGACCGTCTGGGCGAGGGCCTCAAGAACACGGCCAGCACAGTGCTGCCGGTGTTCTGTCTGGAGGGCGCATGGAAGGAGGGCAAGGCCGCCGTGCCGAACTTTCTGCCCCGGCGCGCCTTTTGGCAAACCGCCGAGCAGAACAAGTGGATCTGGCAGTCCCCGGGCCTGACCGACGCCTCTCTGCCGAAATTTCTCGACGCCTGGGCCGCTGAGCGCGGCCTGACCCTGAACCCGGCCGCCCGGCAGGCGTTGGCCGCAGCCCTCCCGCGTGACGGCCTGGCCGCCGGCCTCGAGCTGGACAAGATCGAGCTTGCGGCGGGCGCGCTGTCCGAAGGGCCCGGCGGGTCAGGCGGGAAGACCATCACCCCGGACCTGGCCGCGCTGGTGGCGCCCCACGGCGACATGGAGTTCTTTGATTTCATGAAGGCTCTTGCCGAGTCGTCGAGGACCCCCAAGGCCGCCCGCGAGGTCTGGGCGCGCGTGCTGGACGACCATCTGCGGCCCTCTGGCGACAAGATCCTCTTCCAGCTTCTGGGCTATGTGGCCTGGCAGGCGCGCCAGTTGTGGATGCTCAGCCAGGGCGAGGGCGCCCGCGTGCGCATGCGCCCCAGCGACAAGCCGGTGATGCAGAAGATGGCCCAGCGCCTGGGCCGCGCCGGCATCGCGCGGATCATCGAGCTGACGCTGGACGCCAACCTCGGGGTCATCGGCGGCACCAGGCGGCCCGACGACGCCCTGGAAAGCTACGTGGCCGAACTGGCCGAGCTCATGGGCGGCGGCGGGAAGTCTCCAACTCCTCCCCCAACCAGTCAGGCCAGCGGCGGCAGGCGGCCATGAGCCCACGCAAGAAGACGCCACCTCTTTCTTCCGCCGCCCTCAAGGCCGCCGAGTGCCCGCCGCCGCACTACCTGGGACATCGCCAGCGCTTGCGCGAGAAGCTCACGACCGAGCCCAAGGCCCTGGCCGATTACGAACTGCTGGAACTTTTGCTGGGCCAGGTGCTGCCCCGTCGCGACACCAAGCCCCTGGCCAAGGCTCTGGTGACGCGCTTCGGCTCCTTGCGCGAGGTCATCCAGGCCACTTCCGAGGCCCTGTGCGAGGTGAACGGCTTCGGCGAGTCGCTCTGCGGACACTGGGCGCTGTTGCGCGAGGTCTTCGCCCGGGTGAGCGAAGCGCCGGTGCGCGAGAAGCAGGTGTTTTCCGGGCCGGAAGTGGTGGCCGAAGCCGCACGCGCGCGCATCGGGCATCTCAAGGTGGAGGAGTTCTGGGTGGCGCTGGTGGACAACAAGAACCGGCTCATGACCTGGGAACGCGTGGGGCGCGGCACGGTGGACCAGACCACGGTGTACCCGCGTGAGGTGCTGGCCTTGGCCCTCAAGCACTCGGCCTCGGGGATCATCCTGGCGCATAACCACCCCGGCGGCGATCCCAAACCCTCCCAGGCCGACCTGGACCTGACCCGGCGCATCAACCGCTCGGCACAGGAGCTTGGCTTGCGCGTGCTGGATCACCTGGTGGTCACCGAAGGCGCGCACTTCAGCTTTCAGGATGCCGGGTTCTTGTAGTCAATCGCCAGATTAATGTTTCGAGCATTCACGCCAGACAAGTCCGCAGCGCACGATTCTCACACTGTATCGCATCGGTAATTGGAGACGCATCAATGCTTTGTGCATTATATGACGCAAAGCGTGATCTTTCATTTTGCATTTGCAAAATTCCTGCAATACAAAGTGCGTCATGCCAATGCGGCAGGCCGCAGTGTAATGCAGATGCACTTCGTGCGTGGCCTGTGCATCAGTGTGATTTGTGCCAGGAAAGGTATCCTTCCTGATTATTTGTATGTGTAATGTTTGAGTGGCTTCGCTCTATGTCTTAAATACATCCTGCAGGAAATGTTCTCAGCAGACACCGAAATCTCGCTAAGTAACGACAAATTAAAATCTCTAGAATACTTCTAGAGAATGTCTCAGATGTTTTCGCCGCCCTCAATCACCTTCAGGCGCTCTTCGATGCGCGGCGCGGCGCGGCGGTAGATGTCATCGGCCAGGCCTTCGCCGACCTTTTCCAACTCCACGGCCAGTTTGGGCTGCAGGTTGACCACCTTTCGCATGCGCGGGTCGCGGCCTACGCTGATGAGGTAGTCCACGTCGGCCTGGGTCAGGTTGCGCTGGAACACAACCGCCATGTCGCGCAGGGAGCGCTCGGTGGCGGAGGCGAGCTCCTTGCGCAGCTCCTGCTGGATGATTTCCAGGGAGCGGGGCGGCACCTCCTCGCGCTGGGTGCGGATGAAGTCCACGATGGCCGACAGCTGACGGTCCACGGAAAGCTCCATCATCTTGCGATAACCGAACAGATCGATGTAGGTCAGCACGTCCTCCACTCGGGGCGTATCGCCTGTGGATGGCGCTGCTTTGGGCGTCTGGGAGACGGCGGCCAGGGCCGGGGCGGCGAGGCCAGTGATCAGGAGCAGGGTGATGAGGATGCGGCGCATGTGACCTCCGGATTTTTCCGCAGGCAAACACGGATCGCCCCGGATGGCAAGAGGCGGCTGCGTCCATCAATCCCAACGCCTACGCTGCAGCGTATCGCGGGGCGGGTGGGAAATTACAGGAGGGCGCAAGCGCCAGGAGGATGCGGCGCGGCGCTGGCCTAGTCGGCGGGCTCCATCTGCTGGCCCGTCTTGCCGAAGCGGCGCTGACGGCCCTGGTAGTCGGCCAGGGCGCGCTCCAGTTCCTCGGGGCTGAAGTCCGGCCAGTAGGTGTCGGTGAAATAGAATTCGCTGTAGGCGGCCTGGAAGAGCAGGTAGTTGGACAGCCGCAGCTCGCCGCTGGTGCGGATGATCAGGTCCGGGTCGGGCTGGCCTGCGGTGTAAAGCTCCGCCGCGAAGGCCTCTTCGCTCAAGGCCTCGCCCTGCACGCTCTTGGCCGAGAGCGCGCGGGCCGCGCGCAGGATCTCCTCGCGTCCGGAGTAGTTGAGCGCCAGGTTGAGCGTCATGGTGGCGCAGCCGGCGGTCTTCGTCATGACGTGCCCGAGGGCCTGGCGGGCGATGAAAGGCAGGCCGTCCATCTCGCCCAGCACCTTCAGGCGGATGTCCTGTTCGAGCAGGTTTTTCAGCTCGCCCTTCAGGTAGTCCACCAGGAGGTCGAAGAGCAGGCCGACCTCGTCCTTGGGGCGCGACCAGTTCTCGCGCGAGAAGGTGTACAGCGTGAGGTGGCGCACCCCGAGCTCGCGGCAACGCGTGACGATGGCCTTGGCCGCGCGGGTGCCTGCGCGATGGCCCTCGCTGCGGGCAAGGCCTCTGGCGGTGGCCCAGCGGCCGTTGCCGTCCATGATGATGGCGACGTGCGCGGGCACGCCAGAAGGCTCAAGCATCGGCTACAGCTCCAGAATTTCCTTTTCCTTGACCGCGAAGATCTCGTCGCACTTCTTGATGGTCTCGTCGGTGAGCTTCTGAACGTCCTCGGTGAGCTTGCGCTGCTCGTCCTCGGTGATGTCCTTGTCCTTCTGGAGCTTCTTCAAGACCTCGTTCAGGTCGCGACGGACGTTGCGCACGGCGACCTTGCCTTCCTCGGTGAACTTCTTGGCCACCTTGACCAGGTCCTTGCGGCGGTCCTCGGTCAGGGGCGGCATGCTGATGCGGATGACCTTGCCGTCGTTGACCGGGTTCAGGCCCAGGTCGCTCTTGAGGATGGCCTTCTCCACCGCGCCGAAGGCATGCTTGTCCCAGGGCTGGATGGTGATGGTGCGGGCGTCTGGCACGGAGAGCGATGCGATCTGGCTCACTGGCGTGGGCGTGCCGTAATAGTCGGCGATGATGGGCTCGATGAGCGACACCGAGGCCCGACCCGTGCGCAGGCGCGAAAATTCCTTGGCCAGGCTCGTCAAAGCGCCATCCATGCGTTTTTTCCCGTCTTCGATGACAGCATGCATATCAGTTCCCTCCTTCGACGATGGTTCCAACGTTTTCGCCTTTGATGACGCGGCGGATGTTCCCCTGCTCAAAGAGGTTGAATACTATGATGGGCAGGCGGTTGTCACGCGCCAGAGAGATGGCCGTGGCGTCCATGACGCCCAGGCGCTTCTCCAGGGTCTCCATGTAGGTGACGGTGTCGTAGCGCACCGCGTCGGTGAACTTGCGGGGGTCCTTGTCGTAGACGCCATCGACCTTGGTGGCCTTGAGGATGGCCTCGCACTTGAGCTCCGAGGCGCGCAGGGCGGCGGCGGTGTCTGTGGTGAAATAGGGGTTGCCGGTGCCAGCTGCGCAGATGACCACGCGGCCGCGCTCCAAATGGCTTTCGGCCCGGCGGCGGATGTAGGGCTCGGCCACTTCCCGCATGGAGATGGCGGTCATGACGCGGGTCTCGCAGCCGAGTTTTTCCAGGGCGTCCTGCACGGCCAGGGCGTTCATGACGGTGGCCAGCATGCCCATGTAGTCGGCCTGGGCGCGGTCCATGCCCTGCTCGCTGGCGGCCATGCCCCGGAAGATGTTGCCCCCGCCGATGACCAGGGCTACCTGCACGCCCATGCTGGCGACGTCGGCTATCTCGCTGCAGAAGATGCCGCTGGCCTTGGGCTCTATGCCGAATTTCTGTTCCCCTGCCAGGGCCTCGCCGCTGAGCTTGAGCAGTACCCGTGAGTAGCGCAGCTTGTCCATGTCCTCTCCTGGCTGTTGCGGTTGTGATGCGGCCGTTGGCGACGCATAGACTGGTGGTAAAAGAAACGGGCCTTGCGGCCCGTTTCGAATCAGCTATTCTTCGGCTGCATCCGTCTCGGCTTCCTCGCCGAGTACCATGCGCGTGAAGCGCCCGATTTGCATGTTCTCTCCCAGGACGCCGATGAGTTCGTTCAGGAGATCCTGAATCTTCTTCTTGTCGTCCTTGATGAAGGGCTGCTCCAGCAGGCAGATCTCGGAGTAGAACTTCTTCACGCGGCCGTCGACGATCTTCTCGGCGATGGCTTCGGGCTTGCCCTCTTCCATGGCCTGGTTCTTGAATATCTCGCGCTCCTTGGCCAGGAGGTCGGCGGGTACCTGATCGGGGCTGACGCACACCGGGCTTGCGGCGGCGATCTGCATGGCCAGGTCCTTGGCGAATTCCTTGAACTTGTCGCTCTTGGCCACGAAGTCGGTCTCGCACTTCAGCTCGACCATGACGCCGATCTTGCCGTTGTTGTGGATGTAGGAGCCGATGATGCCCTGGCTGGTGGCGCGGCCGGCCTTCTTGGCGGCCTTGGCCAGGCCCTTCTCGCGCAGGTAGGCGATGGCCTTCTCTTCGCTGCCGCCGCACTCCACGAGGGCTTTCTTGCAATCCATCATGCCCACGCCGGTCTTCTCGCGCAGGACTTTCACCGCATTGGCGCTGATCTCTGCCATGGCTTACTCCTCTCCGCCTTCGGCGGCCTTCTCGGCGGCCTCGGGGGCTTCGTCCTTGGCCGGGGCGTTCTTGGCGCCGCCGGGGGCGTTTTCCTTCATCACGGCGGCGCCCTCGATGCAGGCGTCGGCGATGTGGGTGGCGAACAGCTTGATGGCGCGGATGGCGTCATCGTTGCCGGGGATCACGTAGTCGATGAGGTCCGGGTCGCAGTTGGTGTCGACCACGGCCACGACCGGGATGCCGAGCTTGCGGCATTCCTTGACCGCGATGTGCTCGCGGTTGGGGTCGATGATGAAGGCGGCGCGGGGGGCTTCGTTCAGGTCCTTGATGCCGCCGAGCGCGTCGTTCAGCTTGACCACTTCGCGGCCCATCTGCACGATTTCCTTCTTGGGGAACTTGTTGATGGTGCCGTCGGCGAACATGGCTTCCAGGCTCTTCAGACGGTCGATGCTCTTCTTGATGGTCTGGAAGTTGGTGAGCGTGCCGCCCATCCAGCGCTGGGTCACGGCGTGCATGCCGCAACGCTCGACCTCGGCCTTGATGGCCTCCTGGGCCTGGCGCTTGGTGCCGATGAACAGGACCTTGCCGCCGGTGGCCACGGTCTCGACGATGAAGTCGTGGGCCTTCTGGAACAGCTTCACGGTCTGCTGCAGGTCGATGATGTGGATGCCGTTGCGCGCGCCGAAAATGAAGGTGCGCATCTTGGGGTTCCAACGACGGGTCTGGTGACCGAAGTGGACGCCGGTCTCCAGCATCTGCTTCATAGTAACGTAAGCCATGAATCCTCCTGGGTTTTTCCTCCGCCCTGGCGCTTGGCCATTCCCCGGAACATCCGGGGCACCCAGTATGTGGCCAGGGCGTGTGATTTGTGAAACGTGTGCTTTTACGTCGGATGGGATCGTTTGGCAAGCGGAAAATGAGGCTGCCAAAGGCCGCCCCGGGACCGGTGGCTGGCGCCCCGGCGGGGGCTATTGCATGGCCGTGGGCTCGTCGAGGCTCTCGTCGATCCTCTCGCCGATGACGGTGTTTTGCAGGAAGCCCACCCGGTCGATCTCCACGCTGACCTCGTCGCCCGCCCGGATGGGCCCGACGCCCGCCGGGGTGCCGGTGAGGATCACGTCGCCGGGGAGCAGGGTCATGATGTTTGAGATGTAGCTCACCAGAAGGTGCGGCGGGAAGATCATGCTGGCGGTGTTGCCCTCCTGGCGGACCTCGCCGTTGACCACGGTGCGCAGCGCCAGCGAGCCCAGGTCGCCGGGCTCGGTCTCGATCCACGGGCCCACGGGGCAGAAGGTGTCGAAGCCCTTGGCGCGGGTCCACTGGCCGTCCTTCTTCTGCAGGTCGCGGGCGGTGACGTCGTTGGCGCAGGTGTAGCCGAAGATGTGCTGGGCGGCGGCGTCCTCGCTGACATAGCGGGCGGTGCGGCCCATGACCAGGGCCAGCTCGGCCTCGTAGTCCACCTGCTCGGAGCTGGCGGGCAGCACGATGGCGTCGCCCGCGCCGATGACCGAGGAGGGCGGCTTGAGGAAGAGGATGGGCTCCTCGGGCACGGCCAGGCCCATCTCGCGGGCGTGGTCGAGGTAGTTCAGGCCCACGCAGACGACCTTGCTCGGCCGGATCAGGGACAAGAGCTCCAGCTCAGCCAGGGGGATCTCCTCCGGCTGACCGGCCTCGCGGTTCAGCGGGCGCACGCTCTCTGGGCTCACGATGGCGGCGTAGAAGGCCAGGCCCTTGTGGCGGACGCGGATGATGCGCATGCTTGAGCCTAGAGTCCCTTCGCCGTCTTGCGGCGGTCAAAGGCGATGTGGATGATGCCCAGCAGCTCGTCCATGGGGTAGGGCTTGAGCAGGTAGTCCGAGCCGCCGTGGGCCATCATCTCCGCGGCGATGTCCACAGAGGCGTGGCCGGTGAGGATGATGACCTCGATGTCCGGGTCGATCTTCTTGATCTCCGGCAGGGTCTGCTGGCCGCTTAAGCCCGGCATCTTGACGTCCAGGAGCACGATGTCGTGGGGCTCGCGCCGCAGGATGTCCAGGGCCGCGGCCCCGCTCTCGGCGATGGTCACGGTCATGCCGTGGGAGGTCAATAGCTTGCCCAGGGTGTTGCGAAAACGTTCCTCGTCGTCGCACACGAGTACCTTGATTTCCTCGCCCATGTCCGCTCCTTGCTTGGCTGTGCGGTCAAAAAAGTTCCCTTGTGGATATTCATGCCAGATCAGGGGGCGTTCGTCGAGGGGGGGGGCGCGGGGGCGGCGACCGGACGGGGGAGGCCTGGTGGACTTACGCCCCCAGCCTGGCCACGGCCTCTTGCAGGTGGTTCAGCCAGATTTCGGCCAGGCCCTGGTGCTCGCCCGCGCCCTTGACGTGGGAGGAACAGGTGAAGCCTGCGCGCGTCAGTCCGGCCTGCCAGGAACCCTTGCCCTCTCCGGCCATGTCGCGCTGCGCGTGGACGCCGCTGGCGAACAAAAGCGGCATGAGGTGCACCCGGCTTGCGCCCAGTTCGCGCAGCTCGTCGACCTTGGCCGCCAGCCCCGGCTCGGCCTCCAGCGCGCCGATGAGCACGAGGGGGTCCAGGGCGCGCAGCTCGTCGGCCAGGTCCAGGTACACGCCGTTGGCCTTGCCGCGCGTGCCGTGGCCCATGAGCAGCACGGCCTCGCCGGGTTTGCGTTCGGGCGGCAGCACAGTGAGGATGGTCAGGGCCACGCGGCGGATGTCCTCGCGGTTGCCCAGAAGCGGGCGGCCAAGTTCAATCTGCTCGAAGCCGCCCGGATGCCCGGGCCTGGCCCGCAGGCTCTCCACCAGGCGCTCCAGGCCCTTGTACTCGTCACCGGGGATGACGTGCAGGGACTGCACGGCCAGGCGCGTGACGCCGTCCTTGCGCAGGGCCTTCAGAATGTCCTCGGGCGAGCGGCCGTGGCGGCTTTGCACGCCCTTGTGGCGGCGCACCGTGCCCGAGGTCAGGGCCGTCTCCACCCGGAACTCCGGGTGCAGCGCGCTCGCCTGTTCGCGCATGCGCTCCAGCGCCTGGGAGGCGTCGGGCAGGCGCGAGCCGAAGGCGGCGAGCAGGATTGCGGTGTGGGGGCTTGTGGAGTGCGGGGACTGCATGGGGTCTCTTCCTAGCGCAGTTGCGCCCGGCGTGAAAGGGATTTCATGAAAGACGGAGCGCACCGGCCTCTTGCAGGTTAGCGCGCGTCTGTCCGGCGCAGGTCAGTGCGCATCTGCCCACGTCAGGCCGGTGCCCAGGTCCACCTTGAGCGGCACCAGCAGGGTGGTGACATTCTGCATGAGCCCGCGCAGGAGCTGTGCGGCTTCGTCCGCCGCGGCTTCCGGGGCTTCGAGCAGCAGTTCGTCGTGGACCTGGAGGATCAGCCGGGCGTCCAGCTCGGCCAGGCGCTGGTCGGCGTGCACGCGCAGCATGGCCAGCTTGATGACGTCCGCCGCGGAGCCCTGGATGACGGTGTTCACGGCCTGCCTGCGGGCCTGGGCCTGGGCCTGCTGATTGCGCGAGTGCAACTCGGGCAGGAGCCTGCGCCGTCCGGCCAGCGTGGTCACGTAGCCGCGTAGCATGGCGTCCTCCACCAGCTCTTCGTAGAAGGCCTTCAAGGCCCCCAGCTTCTCGAAGTAGCGGCTGATGAACTCCTTGGCCTGGTTCACGCTGATGCCGAGTTCGCGGGCCAGCTTCTGCGGGCCCATGCCGTAGATCAGGCCGAAGTTGATGGTCTTGGCCCCGCGCCGCTCGTCCGAGGTGATCTCCGCCGCGTCCTTGTCAAAGAGCAGGGCGGCTGTGCGGCTGTGGATGTCCTCGTCTTTCTGGAAGGCGTCCAGCAGGGCCGGGTCCTGGGAAAAATGCGCCAGCACGCGCAGCTCCACCTGGGAGTAGTCCGCGCCCACCAGGAGCGTGCCCGGCGAGGCGATGAAGCAGGCCCGCATGCGCGCGCCCTGGGGCCCGCGGATGGGGATGTTCTGGAGGTTCGGCCCGGAGCTCGACAGCCTGCCCGTGGCCGTGGCCAGCTGGTTGAAGCGGGTGTGCAGGCGGCCTTCGGCGTCGGCCAGGCGCGGCATGGGCTCCAGGTAGGTGGAGCGCAGCTTCTCGGCCACGCGGAAGGCCAGGATCTCCTCGATGATGGGATGCTGGCCGCTCAGACGCTCCAGGGCGTCGCTGCCGGTGGACAGCGCCCCGCCGGGGGTCTTGCCCGCGGGCTTGAGGCCGAGCTTTTTGAACAGCACCTCGGCCAGCTGCTGGCTGGAGCGCACGTTGATGGGCCCGCCTGCCAGCTCCTGCACGCGCTTGCCGTGGTGTTCCACCTGGGCGCTGACCTCGCCGAGGAAGCTCTTGAAGGCCGCGAAATCGATGCGCACGCCCCGGCGTTCCATGTCTGCCAGCACCGGGACGAGCGGCAGCTCCAGGTCGCGCAGGAGGTCGCTGAGCCCGGCCTTGCCCAGGCGTCTTTCCAGCGAGCGCATGAGGGCGAGCGCGGCCAGGGCGCGGGCCTCGGGATGCGGCGCGGGCTCGTTGTCATCAGGCGCGGGTGCGAGCTCGTCGGCATCGGAAATGTCCGAATCGGGCAGGGGGGTGTCGTCCAGGTCCTGCGGCGCAAAGAGCGACAGCCGCAGGCGCTCGAAAGTGTAGTTGCGGTCCTCCGGGCGGAGCAGGTAGGCGGCCAGGCCCAGGTCGAACCAGAGCGACAGCTTTGGCTGGCCCCAGGCCGTGCTGCGGCGCAGAAGCTCCTGCAGGCTGGGTGCGGCGATACGCTCGGCCTTGGCCACGTGCGCGGCCAGGGCCTCCTCCGGTCCGGTGTAGGCGATCTCGACGGCTTCGCCTTCCAGCGCCAGCCGGAAGGGCTCGCCTGCATTCTCCGGCGGCACCAGCCCGACGCGCTTGCCAGCCACCGGGGGCAGGGCGGACGGGTCGGCCACAGTGCGCAGGGGCAGGTCGCTGGCGGGCCTGGGCGCAACGGGCAGCGGGGCGTCCGGGCTTGCGCCGAAGAGCGAGAATTGGGCTGTCTTGGCGCTCTGCGTGGCCTTCTTCGGCGCAGTCGGGGCGGCTGCGGGCGCGGCATAGGGCGTAAGCAGCGTGGCCTGGGGCGCTGGCGCGGGGGCGCTGGGCCCCACATGGATGGCCCCGTCCTCCCAGGGCGGCGGGCCGGACCAGGCGGCCACGGCGGCCTCGGTGGGGCTCAGCGGCGCGGGCGGCGCGGGGATGTCGCGCAGCAGGCTCTTGAATTCGTAGGCGCGCAGGAACTCGGCCAGCTTCTGGGGGTCGGGCGGACGCACGGCAAGCTGGCCCAGGTCCAGATCCGGGCAGCAGTCGGCCTTGAGCCGGGTCAGCTCGCGGTAGAGGAACACGTCGTCCATGTGGCCGTCGAGCTTCTTGCGGAAGCTCTCGGGCAACTTGTCGAAATTATCGCGCACGGCTTCCAGGGTGGGGAACTCGTGGATGATCTTGAGCGCGGTCTTGGGCCCCACGCCGGGGAGGCCCGGGATGTTGTCCGAGGTGTCGCCCATGAGGGCCTGCAGGTCCGGCCACTGGGCCGGGATGATGCCGTTCTCGGCCACGAATTCCTTGATGCCGCTGACCTTCTCGTTCTTGCCCGCCGGGTCCCACATGTAGACGTTGTCGGTCAGGCACTGCTTCAAGTCCTTGTCCGAGGCCACGATGATCACCGGCCGCGTTTCGTGGTGCGCGGCGGCCAGGCTGGCGATGCAGTCGTCGGCCTCGACGCCGTCGCTGATGGTGAGCGACAGGCCGAGCAGGCGGATGGCCTCGCGCAGGGGCTCGATCTGCGCGGCCAGGTCCTCGGGCATCTTGGGGCGCTGGGCCTTGTAGGGTTCGAACATGGCGTGGCGGAAGGTCGGGCCCTTGCCGTCCATGAAGAAGCCAAGATACTTGGGCTTTTCATCCTTCAGAATGCGCAAAAGGATGCGCAGCACGATGTAGATGGCGCCCGTGGGCATGCCATCGGAGCGCTTGAGGTCCGGGAAGGCGTAGAAGCCGCGGTACAGAAAGCTGGTGCCGTCGACGACGAAGAGCGGGTCGCGGTCGTCGAGGTTCAGACGGTGCTTGAGGGACATGGATTAGATCCGCTGGACGCTGGCGGTTTTCCCGCGCGAGAGCTTTTTGAGCACGAACATCTCCGGGTCCTTGCCGTCCAGGGCCTCCAGCGGTAGCTCGGCCCGGGCCGCGCCCTTGTGGCCGCCGGCCGAGCCCATGTCCGCAAAGTGGCTGGCCGCGAACTTGCCCATGTCCTTGCGGATGCCGTCGCCCCGGAAGATGACCACCAGCTTGTCCCCGAACACGCCGCTCACGGCGTCCCAGGAGATGGAGTGCACGCGCATGAAGAAGTCGGCCACCACCACGAGGATGTCCGGGCTCTGGACCTTGCCCAGATGCGCGGTGAGCCCGGTGCCGATGCGCCGCAGGTTGTAGAACGCGCGCGAGAAGTAGCGCATCCACTCCAGGTGGTATTCGCTGCGCACGATGCGCGTGATGAGCGTGTGGTCGGCGTACTTGGAAAGATATTTGAAGGCGTTGATGTCCGCGTCGATGAACTTGCGCTGGAAGTTCTGGGTGTCGGCCTTGATGCCGTAGAGCAGGGCCGAGGCGAGCAGCTTTGGGGGGCGGATCTTCTGGTGCTGCAAGTATTCGGTGAGCATGGTGCAGGTGGCGCCGTACTTGGGCCGGATGTCGGTCAACGGCGCGGTGACGGGCTTGTCCGGCAGGGTCGGGTGGTGGTCGATGATAATGGAATAGTTGAGCTTTTCCAGTTCCGGGTGGTGGTGCGGCTGGGAGTCCACCAGGGCGAAGCGGTCGTACTGGGCGATGAGGTTCGGGATGAGCCTGCGGGTGGGCACGCGCAGGTAGCGGATCATGGCCAGGTTGTCCGGGCGGTTGATCTCGTTGACGTGTCCGATGCCGATGTCCAGGACCTTGCGCGAGAGGATGGCCTTGAGCGCCAACGCCGAGCCCATGGAGTCCGGGTCGGCGTTGATGACGATGAGCCAGCGCTGGTCCTTGTTCAGGAGCGAGAGCAGCGTCTGGGCTTTTTCGTCAATCAGCTTTGGGATCGCCATGTTCCGCCTTTTTCAGCGCCAGCGGCATGCCCGCCACCACGAGATGAGCCTCGTGGGCCAGGGCCGCCACAGCCTGGTTCAACCGGCCAAGTCTTTTCAAAAAGGTTCTTGCCTCGCTCGATCCCGGCAGGGGAGAAAAACCGATCTCGCAGGATACAAGGATGAGTTCCGGACCATTCCAAGTCTTCAAGATATCGAGCAAAGCCTGGGTCAGGTCGGCCTCGCGCTGCTCTTGCATGCACAGGTACAGCCAGAAATCCAGGCTGTCCACGAGCACGGCAGCATGGTCCTTCTTAGCCTCCAGCAGCGCCCGTGGCAAGTCCCAGCCGACCTCCACCACGGGGAGCGCCGGGTCGCGGCGGTCACGGTGCCGCGCGATCTGCTTGCGAAAGCTCATGTCCTTGGCCTGGCCCGTGGCCAAAAAAAGCTTGGGGCCGCTGGTGCGTTCCAGAAGGCCCAGGGCAAAGTCCGACTTGCCGGATTTGTTGCCGCCGATGACGAAAGTGATCACGCAGTATCCTCCCTGCGCCCAGGCGGGGCAGTCCGTGGGTGCGATATCCGACCGATGACGAAAGTGATCACGCAGTATCCTCCTTGCGCCCGTCCGCATTGTTCCCGTTCAGGTCGGCCCAAAAGGTCTGAACGAAGCGCAGCGAATCGAACAGTTCGCGCGGGCTGAACAGCTCCAGCACCACGCTGCCGCCAGGAGCGAAGGACGAGAGCATCCGGCCCAAAACCGCCTGTCCTGCGGCGTCCAGCCGGTCCAGCGCGGCGTGGCGGCCCGGCCTGGCCTCGTCCGGGGCATTCAGGTGCAGCATGCGCGCGTGGACCCACAACCCCGGCAGGGTGAGAAAATCCTCCTGGCCACGTTCCAGCATGTGGCCCAGGTCCAGGCACACGCCAAGGCCCAGCTCGCGCACCACGGGCCACATGGTCTCCAGGTCGCGGCCCCTGATGTTCTCCACCAGCAGCGCCTCGGGGCTGATGCCGCGCTCTTTCAGGGCCAGGGCCACGCAGCGCAGTTGCTCCGCGCCGCCCCCGCGCAGGTCGTCCGGCGCCTCCGGCGGGTGCAGAACATAAGCCCAGGGCGCGAGTCCTGCAACCTTTTCCGCCAGGGCCAGGATTGCCTTGGCCACCGCATCAGCGCCCCCGGTCCAGGGCAGGTCCAGGGGCAGGTGCATATGCCAGCGCACCGGCAGGGTGCGCAAGTCCGCAGGCAGGTCGGCCTCGGTGTAGCCCAGGCAGGCCCCGGTTTCGAAGAAGCACAGGCCCAGCTCCGGGAAGTGCCGGGCCAGGGCCGTGCAATTTGTTCCCACATCGGCTGGCAGCACGCAGGAGGGCGCGGCCAGGCTCCAGGGCGGCAGGCTCGCATAGCCGGTGATTCCAGCGGCCCGGGCGGCCTCAGAGGCGAGGGCGTGCAGATCAGCCCTGGCGGGAATTTGCCGCCCGGTTTTTGTCGCCGAAAACGACCCGCTGGGATTTGCTGCGCTTTTCAATACGGGCATGCCTTTTGCTTAATTTTCGCCATGAGGCGAGCCCCGGCAAGGAGGGGGACATTGTGAACAACATGCGCCACCAACTGCAGCATATCCTGAACCCCCTGCATATCTACTGCAGATTGCAGCAGGCCGGGTTGACCGAAGCCCTGGCGCGCCGCCTCTGCAAGGCCTACGAGCGCTCCGTGTACAGGCGCATTCTGGCCTGAAACCTCTCTTTCCTCCTCTCTATATCTCTCCTGGCGCCAGGGCGCAATGAAGGACTCCTGGCGCGCCCCAGGGCAGGGCGCAGGACATGCCGCTGCCGCCCAGCAGCAGGCCCGGCAGAAGCAGCCGGATGCGCAGGAAGTCCTTGACCACGCACGGGTCGAACATGGTACCGGCCGAATTCTCGATTTCCTGGACCGCATCGTCGATGGACATGCCCTGGCGATAGGGGCGGTCTTCGGTCATGGCGCAGAAAGCGTCGGCAACGCTTACCAGCCGCGCACCCAGGGGGATGCCATGGCCGGAAAGGCCGCGCGGATAGCCTGTGCCGTCGAAGCGCTCATGGTGCGAGAGCACCATCTCGCAGACGCTGTGCGGACCCCGGAACACGTGCACCGGGCAGAGGATGTCCGCGCCCAGGCGGGGGTGTTCGCGCACCAGGGCCCATTCCTGTGGGGAGAGTGGGCCGGGCTTGTGCAGCACGGCGTCGGGCACGCCGATTTTTCCGATGTCGTGCAGGTGTCCGGCCATGTGCACCAGCTCCGCCTGCCGGGCGGTGAGTCCATGCGTTCTGGCCAGCAGCCCTGATATCTCGGCCACCAGCTCCGAGTGCCGCGAGAGCCGCCGGTCGCGGGCGTCCACGGCCCGGCCAAGGGATTCGGCCAACTGGTGCGCCGTGTTCATGGCGCAGGCGCCGAGCCCGCCGCATTTTCCCGAGCACCCGCCGGGCTCGGCCCCGGAACAGTCCTTGTGCGGCGCGCCGCCGCTTGTCAAAAGTAGCATGTCGATCCTCCTTGCATATGGCCTGGTGCGCATGCGGGGGCATGTTCCGTCGCGTCCGCCTAGTTAGGCAAGCTGTCATTGCTAGGCGATTCAGCGTTCGTGGGCCCTCATAGTGTGAATTGAAATTGAATGTCAAGATCAATTCTGTGCCGGGGCAGAGGCCAGGCGCATGTCGGGCACGGGGCGACAAGGGACAGTCGGTCATTGGCGGACCGGACAATCTCTGCTACACTGCGCGAGCGCGGACCTTCGTCTCATCGTATAGCGAGGGCCGCGACTCTCGTTTGCGGAGCGCCACATGTCCGACGTCCTCCTCATCATCGACATCCAGAACGACTATTTCCCCGGCGGGGCAATGGAGCTTGAGGGCGCGCTGGCCGCCGGGCAGGTGGCCGCAGGCGTGCTGGCCCGGTTCCGCGCGGCCTCGCTGCCCGTGATCCACGTGCGCCACGAGAACCTCCGGCCCGGCGCGACCTTCTTTTTGCCGGGCACCAGCGGCGCGGAGATTCACCCGTGCGTGGTCCCGTTGCCCGGCGAGTCGGTGGTGCTCAAGCACTTCCCCAGCTCCTTCCGCGACACGAACCTGCTCGACATCCTGCGCGGCATGTCCGCCACGCGGTTGACCGTGTGCGGCATGATGACGCATATGTGCGTGGACACCACCGTGCGCGCGGCCTTTGACCTGGGCTTCAGCGTGCGTCTGGCGGCGGACGCCTGCGCCACCCGCGAGCTTGCCTTTGCTGGCCGGAGCGTGGCCGCCGCCGATGTGCAGACTGCCTATCTGGCGGCCTTGGGCGCGGTCTTCGCCCAGGTGGCCCCGGCAGCCGAGCTCGCGCTGCCCTGATGTCCCATCGTGACACTTTCGGAGGAACCATGCGCCTGAAGTCCAGAACCCTTCGCCACTGTCTTCGCAGCTCCGCCGTGATCCTGCTGGCCCTGAGCCTGGGCGGCTGCCTGCCCAAGTCCAAGGCCTGGACACACCCAGAGCAGCCTGACCCGCGCAAGGAGGACATGCTTTTTGTGGAGGACTCGAAGTTCTGTGAGGACAAGATCGGCGCCCAGCCCCAGGGCGACGCGCGCGAGACGGCCCTGGCCGACTGCCTGAAGCGCCTGGGCTGGAAGTCCAAGGACAGGGATTAGCGCGTGGCGCAGGACGCCGTATTCGTTGCCGGGGCTACCGGCTATGTGGGCGGGCGGCTGACCCCGCTTTTGCTCTCGCACGGGTACAGGGTCCACGCGGCGGTGCGCAGCCCGCGCAAGCTGGCGGCCCGGCCCTGGGGGCAACACCCGGACCTGCGCATCTTCGCCGCCGACGTCGCGGACAAGGCCAGCCTCGTGGCCGCCATGCGCGGCTGCTCCGTGGCCTATTATCTGGTGCACTCCATGGGCGCGGGAGGGGACTTCGCCCAGACCGACCGCCAGGCCGCCGCCAACATGGCCCAGGCCGCTGCCGAGGCCGGGGTGGGGCGCATCATTTACCTGAGCGGGCTGGGGGATGACGCCCCCGGCCTGTCCGAGCATCTGCGCTCGCGTTCCGAGGTCGGGCGCATCCTCTCCGAGGGCCCGGTGCCGGCCACTGTGCTGCGCGCGGCGGTGATCCTGGGTTCGGGCAGCGCCTCGTTCGAGATCATCCGCGCCCTGGTGGAGCGCCTGCCGCTCATGATCACCCCGCTCTGGGTGCGCACCCGCTGCCAGCCCATCGCCGTATCCAACGTGCTGGGCTATCTCCTGGGCTGCCTGGAGAACCCGGCCACCAGCGGGCTGACGCTGGACATCGGCGGGCCGGACGTCATCACCTACGGCGAACTTTTCCGCATCTACGCTCGGGCGGCGGGCATCCGCGCCCCGCTCATCATCCCGGTGCCGCTGCTGACTCCTGGGCTGTCCGCCTTCTGGGTCAACCTCATCACGCCCGTGCCCGCGCACCTGGTGCGCCCGCTCATCGAGGGCCTGCGAAACGAGGTCGTCTGCCGCGACGCGCGCATTCTGGAGTTGGTTCCGCAAACGCTCCTGGGCTGCGGGGAGGCCATCACCGAGGCCCTGTCCGAGACCCGCCAGGGCGGTGCGGCCACCTGCTGCTTCGATGCCGGGACGCCCTGCGCGCCAAGGGAGCTCGGCGCAGCCGCGTCCTGCCCGGCGGAGTGGACGCGCGCCGGGGACGCGGGCTTTGCCGGGGGCACGCTGTTTCGGGCCGACTACGCCGCCACCCTGGCCGCCGATCCTGCGCAGGTCTGGGACGCGGTCCGGCGCATCGGCGGGAATACCGGCTGGTATGCGGGCGACAGCCTGTGGCGCATACGCGGGTTTGTGGACAAGCTCGCGGGCGGGCCGGGGCATGGCCGTGGCCGCCGCGACGCCGAGCAGCTCATCGAGGGCGACACCGTGGACTTCTGGCGCGTGCTGGCGGCCGAACCGGAGCGACGCCTGCTCCTTTTGGCCGAGATGAAGCTGCCGGGCGCGGCCACCCTGGAACTGCGCCTCTCGCCACGGACCGATGCCGGGGGCGGAGCAACGGACATCCTGCTCCTGACCAGCTTCCAGCCGCGCGGGCTGTGGGGCCTGGCCTACTGGTGGGCCATGTGGCCCGCCCACGGCCTGCTGTTCCCGGCCATGCTGCGCAACATCGCCCGCGCCGCCGGGGCGCGGATAATCGCTGGACCGAAGGTTCTGAAAATCAGGCCGGATATCGGGCCGGGAAAGAGGCCCGCCGCATGAGCCGCCAGGGCTCCCAGGGGCAGCCGCCGCAGGAAGGTCACCTCCGCGAGGGTCACCTCCGCGAGGGGTTCACGACGGGTTCGGCGGCCGCCGCGGCGGCCCGCGCAGCCACGCTCTTCGCCCTC